>Ga0065711_1007599_pt1 | contig 18539 bp, 3 predicted proteins | sample Hoacrofraction12_FD_59098 | JGI IMG/M metagenome (GOLD analysis project Ga0065711, IMG submission 59098) | Hoatzin crop microbial communities from Cojedes, Venezuela - Epithelial fraction 12 v2 (version 2) | ecosystem: Host-associated > Birds > Digestive system > Esophagus > Crop | place...
CATGTCCTTGGGCCAGCAGTAAAAAATCAATTGCGGCTCTATTTTGCAATACTGCATGTCGTAGACTACTCTGATCTTCTAGCAGGGATTTCAAGACTTTTGTGGTAACACTGGCTTGCTTCTCTGCCCAGCGTTCCGTGTTCGCTACTTTCAAGGTCTATCTCCGTTACCAAGCCTGGGTTGCTCAACAGCACCAAACTATGTCCCCTCTCGTCCAGCCAGGACTCCACAAGTTAGGATACCTTAAAGTAAAACCCCGATGTGGCAGAAAATAAGTGGGTAACTTTAAAAGGTTTATTAGCATCTAAATACTGCTGATAGTGGAGGAAAAACTTTGGAGTATTCTGGACTATTTCATTTTAGTTTCCCAGCAAGAATGACTATGACTATCAACCCATACACTCATGATAATTTTCTTCACAGGACCCACCATCAGGTCTTTCCTGGTTACTTCCTTGAGGTTTATTTCCATTTCTCGTTTGTAGTGATAGCTGTATATGGATTCATCTTCACTAAAATCATTATGGAAAGGAAAGAGGTGGCTAACAGCAGCAAACCTTTGCCAGGCTGTTACAAGAGAAATCCTTCAGTGCGTGTTTCGGGGATAATCCATCCCTTGGAAACACACTTAACATTTGAGATCTTGCCTTCAGTCAGACGGGCTTCATTTTATTTCTTTACAACTTTCCCTTAAGGTATTATGATTATTATCACTGTCACTATCACTATCATCAGTATTGTTATAATTCTATTACATTATTATGTATTTTCTTTATAGATCTGGGTTTCTGTGTATCCATGTAAACATTAACCCCTCTTCCTTCTATTTGATATTTTAAAACCTTGTATATTCAATGAGTTTGTGTGGAAACCAGACTGCATCTGGCCTAAGCATTGCTGGGTCCTTCGCTACACCAGATGAACTCCCTTCTCTTGGTAGTTTGTGTTGGTAGCCAGGCTTACTATGCCCTGCACGTTTTTTTTTTTATTTAATATCTGATCTAAATCTGCAGAAGGTACAAATTCTTACTGAATTAAACTGATTATGCTTTATATCTTTACGCCCAGTGGTTCTCTGCTGGACTCTCTTCAGGAAACAGGGTTCTCTGCTAGACGTGCTTCAGGAAACAGAAGACTTTTCACATGGCTTTTTCGTGCTTTATTTGACGGGGTTCCTAGGTGGTACTGCAGTGAATCACCAGGTGTTAAATATTATTTGCCCTGACTGTAGCTCCCTTACAACACTTCTGTAAGGCAGATATGTAGAGAAGCCACATACTCCAGCTGTGACTGACACAGAACTCTTTTACATCTAAACCCTTTGCTTCTAAGGTGTATCACCTTGTGCTTACCAACACTAAATTTCTTATACACCTGTTACCGTCAGCCTCTTAGTTTGTTAAAAAGAATCATAGAATCATAGGTTGGAAAAGACCTCTAAGATCACCAAGTCCAACCATCTGCCCAACATCACTGTGCCTACTAAACCATATCCTGCAGTGCCACATCTTTGAACACCTCCAGTGATGGTGACTCAACCACCTCCCTGGGCAGCCTGTTCCAATGCCTGACCACTGACAATGGATTGCTTAGGTTCTTCTAGGCACATATCAATGGCATTCCTAAAAACAAACTATTTTTTATGAAGAGATACTGAAGGTCACACCAGATGCAAATTGCTGATCTAAGTGAAGTTAATGACAAAATTCCCAAATTTGCTGAATCAAGATTTCCAAGCAAATCTAAGGATTCAAGCAATAACTTCAGGATATAGGGAGGCTCTGTTTTAATCTTAAAACATTTTGCCCATTTGCTCTTTCTATACTCACACAATAAAAATTAAACACAGAAAAGTAGTTATAAATCAAGAAGCAGAATATGTATAACATATGAACATTGTAAATGATCTGAAACATCTGCAGGTTTTTAACTGGGAAGACAGTATTTGAAAACCCTTTACTTCCCTGCCATTCTTATTTATGAAACTTCTGCACTTCATCACTAGAAGTAGCCACAAGTGACTAATAGATAGATGCTTCTGTTACTCCAGTTTGATTCAAATCTGTAAATATTTGAATGCAAGGATTCTTGCATCATATAAGTAAACTAATTCTCTTTAGGAACAATCAAACAAATTGCTTAGTCATACAGTATATTCTTAGGGTAAACAAGGTAGCTTTGAGAAAATGACTTTTACAGAGTTCTCCACTAGAGGTCTCTAGAGAAATACAAGAAACAATTCAGAAAAGCAGATACCTTAGCCTTTTCTTCTTGACACTATTTACATTTTGTGGAAGACAAAAACCAGTACTTATTCTGCATTTGTTCCAGGCATTTCTTTGGATATGCTTCTTCTGCTGTGGATAATAAAAAGTCTTATTACTACAATACTAATTCATATCCACAAGGTGTTATAATACATTTTATGATTAGATTTTCAAAATTAATAATTAGAATTTCAACATCATATCCCTTAGGAAGTATAATATTGCACAAAGTATTAACCAAAGGAAGAAAAAGCCTAAGGTAGCTACTTGGTGGGGTAGCCATCTTGCTATATAAAGGACAAATTGAAATAAATAAAGTAGCAATGAGCTTAACTGAATAAAGAGCTGGTTAACCAAAGCATTATTTTACTTGGCAAGTTAGAAAATCACTCCTCTGGTGTAGTGTTCACCACACCATTATATCACAGGCAAAACAAAGCCTGGCCTCATTATTTGTTTTTATATCTTGGCTAACATACACACAAATGAGGAACAGGATTCAAGTAGTTGGACTGGTTTTTTCTTCTTGATGCTTTTTGCTGTTTTTTTTGGTTTGGTTTTTTGGTTTGTTTTTGTTGGGTTTTTTTTTACTGTAAGTTTTTGAATTATAAGTTTGTGCAATTTCCATTGAGTTAATGATTTTCAAAACAGTCATTTCCAGTTAAAGATGAGCTTTATCCATTCTAGGATCTGTGAATTTCTTCATCACTCACCAGAACAACTCATTTAGTGATTTAGGAATTTTGCAGGAAGTCAAGTTTGTGATCAGGTTTTTTTTACTCATGTTATTTTATTTCCATGAACTTTATGTCTCCATTGACTATTTTTTACTAACATTTGCCACATTACATGTAATGATACCACCAGTGTTGCTATAATGTTTAATGTTGATTATATTTAATTTTGGCTAGATAATATGACTTTATATTTGCATATTTCTTCATCACCAGTTTCTGTGCTGCCCTATTACCTCTCCACCATGTTTGATACTGCTTGATGTATAACAATCCCTCAGCTTTTTTCTTCTATACCTCTGAAGTGGAGAGGGGAGTTTTGTAACATTAATGTATGGTAGTGGGAAGCTGAATGATCTTAGGATCACTCTCTGTTCCTATTGTGTCCAGCTCCTATCACAATCAAAGACAAGTGGAAACAGAGAAGAGTAAAATATTATTAATAAGAACTAGCAAATCAACAATTATAACCTAGTGTACTCTCCACAAAGATCAAATGGGGTTCTCTGCGATTAGATATTGGTTCCCTAACCAGAAAGCAGGAAAAATCTGGATGTAAAAATACTTGCCCTGCTCAGAGTGCTCCTTCTTTAACTGCAGTGGATAGCTCTGTGAACAACAGGAGCTCAATGTGTACTGCAGCATTAATTTCTACTCATTTTTTGATGTGATAGAAGGGATAATAAGAAATGTGAAACTTCAACAAAGTAGCTTTAATGATATTTTCTAATTGGTAGTAGTTTTTATTATTGCAGTTTGTATTCTTGTATGCATAATGATGCAATGCTGTAACTGCTGAGAACAGTAGTGTGTAAGCTACAAGCCCTCAAAAGCGAAGGAGGGATTGATATCTGGGAATGTAGTGAATCTAACAGATGTAGGGGATGTAGATAGAAGTTATAACTTTCGGTCCTCAGAATCATTGCACACAGATTAATTAAAACCAAAGCAAGTCTTGGTTCTTTGTGAATAGTTAGGAAGGTTGTAAGACTCTTGAATAATCCCACTTAGACAGCTCGGCCTTGGGAGACCAAACGCTCAGTTCCATGAAGATAAGGAGGCACCAAGATGACAACAAAACCGGAACAAAACAACCTGGAAGGACACGGTATACGTAATCTCAGAACTGAATTTGCGCAGAAACAAAGGTCAACCAGTGGACGTCATGATGAAGAGTACGAACCTTCATCTGAAGACCACCAACGACTACTCAGAGCCACCAACAGACATGCGTGAAATATATTAACATATGCTAATTAGTTCTTGGAAAAGCCATGATTATGCTACACATTTCTCAGAAATGTAATGAATATGTATATTGTGACTGTATTTAACCTGGAATGAAAACGGTGTTTGGCACTCACATTTGGAGGAGAGATGCCCCATGTGCCTGGCACCGTAATAAAGGATACCTGCTTAACGGTATACATGATACTGTTGGGTTATTACTGGATCTTCGAGTCAGATGCTACAAGGTAAGTGTGGAAGGGAAGAACATGAGCTATGCTGAGAGTTGAGAGACTCAGCAAGGAGGCACTCCTGAGAAGACAGGTTACTGGAATAGTTCTGGGACTTTCCGAAGTTTGGCAAGTTACTTTAACAGAGTATCTTCTAATTTTTTCATCTGTGGATTAAGAACTACAGAGGGTAATCAAGTGAGACCAATTAGCAGCATGGAATGTCTTAGCTAGATATTTCAGAGGTGCTGTTTCTCGCTGTATTTCTTGCTGCAAAGACCAGAAAGAGATTAAAAGCTCTGAGAGAAATAGAAGGAGTGCAGCAGCAACACTCTCTTATAATTTGTAATGTTACATCACAAAGCTGACGTATCACCTCCATCAGCTGATCTGATGGTGATGGTTTCATGCATGGTATGTTACTGAGTGCACACACAGTGAGTCTAGAGATGCTGCTACTTCCACAAGCTATCTCAAGTTATTTGCAGGTAAGATAGGTACAGGTCACAGTAGAAGTCCACCTACCATTTAACCAGATGTCCCTGCTCTCAGCCTTAGAAACCATGAAGTGCTATGTTTGTGTAAGACATGACTTTCATCACAAAATGTCTATATACCTATGCCTAGTTGTAACCTTCACCCAGGATGATATATAGGAAACAGTCATTGTCTCTGCCTACTGCTTTTTGCCACATTTGTGTCTGGTCTATAATGAGGGGTTGGTCCCAGGTGTGTCAGTCCAATACTGCATCAATTTCCAGTTGTTTGCCTCACAACTCGCTCTGCTTTGGAGGAAGACACTGCAGAAAATTATTGCCATTAGAACTCACCTTACTTTCACAAAGATCTGAAATGATCTGCAGGCTATACCTTGAAACTAATACATGTTAATACGCAAAGACTCCTATATCAATGGCAGAATTTTTTCCTTGACATGAAAACTGCAAACTCCTGTATTGCAGTCCAAACACCAACTGTCCCTGGAGCCTTAACGCTGACTCTTCACTGGATGCTTGAGCCTGTCACTTCACCCTTCTGCCTCAGTTCCCTCTTTACAGCTCGGAATTACATTTTTCATTTACTTCACAAGAGGGTCCCAAGGACTGACTAATAAGTATAAAAATGTATATATTCAAATTTTCAGATACTCGGTGATTTTTATATGATTACACAAAGCTCTGAATAAAAGCATTATGTAAGAACAACTGTTATTATTCAAATTAAAATGAATATTTAAGCTAATACTGTATTTGGTTGTGTAACTGCTTCGTAATCAGAAAGCACATTAATAAACACATTTCCTCAAGACAGAAATGCTATTCCAGGTTATTGACAACAGTATTGTTTGGAACTTTCATCAACTTCACTAGTTAAACAGCTCATAGCTGATAACTGTGAGGACATGGAAAACAAAGGAAAGCAGTGAAGTGCTTATGGGAACAGACAACATCTTCCTCTGGGTTTGAACAAAACCACACGCAATGATCATGACCTCTGGATGCTTCGGTGCTATAAATACCAAATCATAAGTCAAAGTCTAAACTTCTCAAACTTTCTCTGCTGTTGTGTCAGTAGAATAAAATGCTAAGCCTACTGTAGTAAGGAAGAAATTAGTCAACTGGGGATTAAAAATATGGTTTATATGATTAATGTATGGTACTAATTTAGGTTACTGAAGCTGGCAGTGAAAGCTGCTGTTCTAAGGAGGGTGGTACGAAGTTTCAGGTTGATCCTGTGGTTCCCTCCCACCACCTTCCAGCATGTATATAAATTGTCAGCTCTCCAAACCCTTTGCCAGTTCTCTCTTCTAGACTTGCCAGAAGCAACAGAGGACTAAAGATGAAGATCTTTTTCTTTTTTACCTTTTCTACTTTTTTGTTGTCTGCCTTTGAACAAGCAGCTACTTCTGCTCACTATGACAAGATTTTAACTCATAGTCGAATAAGGGCACGCGACCAAGGGTAAGTAATCAGATTTTCTTTCTGTTTTAAAAGGGGGCTTGTTAATCTTTATTCTCTGTCTTTTCTTTTTCTTTATGTCAAATGTGATTTTTCACTCTTAATTCTTTATATCATTTAAGTAGATCTTTACTTCTCAATTAATTTCACAAGAATTGTTCCTAAATAAAAAGCATTCCAGGGAGTTTTAAAAGGAGATAGAATACTGTTAAACTTAATAAAATGTGGAAAAATCTAAAATCACCTTTTCTCAATGAATAAAATAGGCGTGTTTCAGAATCACTAAAGTTAATTACAGTTCACAATTAATGGGACATAACATATGTTTAATATATGTTTTCAAATGTTTTAATAGAGTTGATAGCTATTCCACAGCATTTGCTCTCTTTATACTACCCTAATGGAAATCATGAACTTTATTTAAATGCTTTCTAACATGGGAATATATACTGGGAGCTCTTTGTAAAACTTCTATTCCCACCAAAGCAATGTGGTAAGCTGCTCGGCAGGGTAGTAAAAAGACAATGCTTACAAGCCAGGCTGCTTGGAGACATGGAAATAATTTGAACAGCTGGTGTCAGGGAGACACATATGTATAAATGTATTTTTCCTCAGTCTTCTTAAATAAAAAATAAGAATTGTTTACCATTTTATCTTCCTTTGTTGAATTCCCTCTGCCTGCTACACACACACACTCACTGAGCTTTTTAAAGGTAAAAGTTCACTGGCTTCCCTCTATTGTAAAATGTATGTTCTAACTTTTGAACTGATGAATTTTTCAGTTGTAGAATTTTAAAAACTTATCCAGAAAATGCCTTTACTCCATGGAATTTACCCTTAAGAAATTCCTCTTCTGTACATTACCATGGCTAAGGAAAAAGTATTCCTCATGTGAAGTCTGTGACTCCTTTTATTTACATGCCAATTTACCCTTTGGTCCCCAGTAATTCCCAGAATGTTTACTTAGGTGCCTGTGGTACTCCAAACGGTTGGTAATCAAAATAGCTGATTGATTTACAGAAGACAGGGTTTCCTTCTACATAAAGAACAAGGCACTTTTCTTCCCCATCTCCCCATGACCTTCAGCTGCACAGATGCGTACAAGACAAAAACGTTAGTGAAAAGAGACTAATGGTATTCACAGCTCGATCCCTGCTGGCTGGTAATTAATTCCCTTCGCAGGGGAAGGGAGAAATGTAAGGCATATTGAGACTTGACTAGACACAGCTGGTGATCTTTGCCCATCAGAGAGAGAGGGTCAAACCAGAATGGAGGGGAATCTTCTGCCCCTGCCGGGACGGTGGGCTTGCCAAAGAGCCCAGATGGGCAGTCCCAGGAGCTTGCACTGTAATTGCTTTAAAACACACCTTCCCAGTGAACTGAAACCAGATGTTCATTTCTTACCCTTGCACAATAGAAACTGTATTTGCTGCTATTTTATAGAAATCTTCTCCAAAGGTTTACAGAAACTTCTTTTTAAAATGTTTTTTGCTCCTACCCCCAGCCCAAATGTCTGCGCCCTTCAGCAAGTTATGGGAACAAAAAAAAAATACTTCAGTACCTGCAGAAACTGGTACCAGGGAGCCATCTGTGGAAAGAAAGCGTAAGTATCCTGTGTTTCAAAACTCTTCCCCGTTTATTGAGATAGTATAATATATGATTAGAAAACTCTCCTTTTCTTAGAGGCAAACTGTTTGTTTCAAATGCAGGCATGGGAAGAATTAATTTCATAATTTTACAGGATTACAGCTTCGTTGTAGCTGCTTTTAAACCACCTGGCTAACTGGTCCAACAATGGTTGCCAAGAATAATCACAAAAGGAGTGGAAAGTCTGAAAATGACAGCATAGTATGTAGTCTTTTTTAAGTTCAAGAGGCTTCAAAGTATTGGTTTCAGCAGTCCTTCGCTAAGTATTTATAGCTAGCTCTTTTTTAAACACAAATGGATATGAGGATTTGACCTACCCAAAAACACGTAAGGACCTAATAGGCCAGTTGTAAACAGAACTTAGCACTACACAGCAGAGCTGTGTACTCAGACCACACCCCTCCACAAAGAAAAAAAAGTCAAAATATGGTTGTGAATACAGATTATGTCTAGGTGAGTCTGGCATTCTTCTGGAATCTGTGTGCATATTTCAGTTACCACTTCTTCTCAGAATGCAAGTTATTGCCTTCTCTGTGACAAAAAGTTGATAGTGTCAGAGTCACTACTGCTTTGTCAGCCATGGAGTAGCTTCAGAGTGTGAGCACATACAAAACCCCCAGTCCTGGACTTGGTCTGCCCCACTTGTCTCACTTAGAATTAAGTAATTTAGCAGAGATGGACATTGTTTACCCAATGCAATAAACTAATGTTTTTCTCATGTACCACATTTTCTCTTGCTATTATGCAATTACTTGCATAAATTTCTCACCAGTTGTTACAGGAAATCGTTACTTTTATATTCCCATTATTCTCTTACACGGTCCAGTTAGGTCTGGGGTGACATTTTCAGAAAGGTTTGAATGAACAGGGAGTCCGGGCTTCAATTGCAATTCTGTCTTAGAGTATTAGGACCCTCTTAGTCAAAGCCTATAAAACTCTTCCAAATGTCCAAGTAATATTTAAGCACACAATTTGAGTAGTCACTGAGAGATGGTGTGCCCTGACATAAAGACGTTAAGTTATATTGATGCAAGGTGCAAGTTACGTATATGAGGAACTTAACTCCATTTAAAGTAAGATTTGTGTTTAAAACTTTCCTAATGAACATCAGCCACCGTTTTAGATGTTGATGTAATGTGGAATAGAGATTTTTTTTTTTTTCCTGTGCCAAAGGCTTCTTTAACAGAGGTTATTATGGAAGAAAAACATCTACGGGGTTAGCCACATAAGCCAGCTGAAGACAAAACCCTTTGTAAACAAGCTCTTAAATTCTCTTGAAAATTTTTTTTCTCATCTACAACAATTCACTAAATAAATTAGGAAGGAAAGCTTGAACAAGATGTGACTGATAATTTACAATTAGTTAGAGTCATATTTTCATTCTTCTGGTTGTCAGAGTCATGAGTAAATAGGATCCACTTTTTCCAGTCCATTCTTAAAGTTTCGGAAAGTGTTTCTAAATATAGAAACAATGAGAGATTCTCAAAAATAAAGAAAAAGATGTATTTAAGTAATTACACATAGATCACACTGAATCCAAGTAAGCTTTTACAAATAGAATACGTTTAAGTTATATCTGTAACTATAATATTTGTGAAGTGATATAAAAGTCATTGAATAGTTCTTTCCAGAAAGTCAAAGAATTCTGGCTTGACAAAGAATTAGATGCAGATGCTATCTGGGTTTGTGCTGGGGAACGGAGGGGTGCAAAAAATGATGCAGAGTGTGCATGCACCACTAACAGTGCTAATATGGCTACAGTCTCATACTGTCTTCAGTGCATCTGTGTATGTGACACTTTAATAATTAAAGAAGTATCGTTTTCCTGGTTTGTTTTTTTTTTTTTTTTCCAAAGACAGATTTACATTTGGTTTCATTTTTTGGCTGGTCCAGCTGTCCTGGCTGACAAAAAATTATATCCATAGTTCTTCTTGAGCATGCTGTCTATACTCACTGATGTAAAACTGATTAGGACTCCCAAATGATTATTTAAGTGAGAAAAATACCTTCAGTAATGGGTTTTGCACTGTTAAAATCAGACATGTAAATCAGACAGTAGCCAGGCAAGGACTTGAAATGGGCTTGGACTGTGGTTTCTACTACTCCTGTTGGGAGTCAGAGACTTTGCATTTTTTGAGATTCCTGAAAGATGCTGCATGTCATAACACACTGTTGGAAAGGATCCTTAGAAGAAAGACAGAAGGAAGATGCAGTAGGAGGAAGCTTTCTTCCATTTTCTTTCTGCGAAAATGTTTTCAGTGCTCTGTCAGCATACCATAAATTAATGGGGCTGAGTTGTACTTCCGATACAGTGAAACGGTGATTCCAACTCACAGTCTTGCCTTTTAAACGCTGCCACGGCTTTGAAGTCTCAACTCTAAAGTCAGTCTAGACAGGAAGAATGATACCAAGGCCCCACCAAAGACAAGGAAAAGAGCTATTTTTCGTGGGCCAAGCTGTGACCCTAAGCCTTGTGCTGTTGTGAACTTTATTGGTTACTAATTACTTACTTCCTTAAGGAGGCGGAAGAAAGTAACAGCAGTAAGTTAGAGTGGGCGTAGCACAAATCATAATGAACATTCTACCCAAACAAGCAATCTAATTATTCTAAATCACCAGAACTTTCTTCAGAACATAGTTGACTGTCTAGAATCCTAACCAATCTCTCCCATTTTGATTTTGGCTTTGTTTTTGTAAGCAAATCCAGAAAGGTTAAACCCATTTTTCACAAAATTGCAGATATGTATACATTTGATTATGGTAATAATGGTCAATTTCCAGTCAAACTAGACTGTGTGTGGTAATTTGCCCCAACTCTACCTTCTTTTTTTTCAGGACCCGTAGGCTTATATTTTTTATCAGAAACTTTCCTTCTCCTCCAGGTGGCATTATAATACTGACTTCCATTTTCCTTCAGTGGACATGCTTCAAGTCATCCAAAATACTTCAGCTTCTGTGTAAAGTCTGCCATACCACTGACTTCTTTGACACTACATTTTATTCCACTACAGACACATTGGGAAGAAGGGTATTTCCTGAAAATTACTTAGACTGAAACTTGGATATTCTCAAAGTCAGTTTTGGAAAACAACCTACTCCTGTGGTTTTATTCCTAGATAGATGTCATGTCTTCCCTTGAGAGAAAGTCTACTCTCAGCACAAATCTGACAGGGAATTCATTTGTTTCTTGAGCTCCAGAAGTAAAATGACTTATGCAGTGATGGATGCCTTCATGTGCCAGGAAAAACAGGCTGAAGCTATAGATAGTTTGAGCTCATTGAACTAAAGTCAGGTGGTGACTTTTTTCTCTTCACTGACTAGAATTTAGAGGGATATAAGCTGTAAAACAATTTACAGAACCTGTGTAAGGCTGTAAGCAAGAAGCCTGCTATAGCCAACCAGAGGAAGACGTTGAGCAGTGGGACTGGGTGGATTTGGGCGTGAGGATCTACGCAAAACTATCAGTTATCTTCTCCCTCCTCTTTTAACACTCCCACCATTGTACAAGCACTCACAGAGAAAGGCTAGAGGGGGAAAGCAGTGTGTATGACAGTAAATTAAGTAATAAAACTCCTGGGGATTTTTTTGTGGCTGTAATATAACTTACACTTAGCTGTTACTGGGAGTTTCATACTCTATATACTCAAAAACAGAAATGTAGACATGACTTAAGAGGTTACTTTAATAAGAATGCTAATCCAAAGAACAATGGCTCTTCTCACGTTAATATCTGTGTGTTAACAAGTCCTCCCTAACTAATAAATATGATGTATAAAATGTTAATTTAAGAATAATTTCATTATTTACACTTCCTATCCACTGCCTTAAATTTCCAATTGGGATGCAACTTAAAGATTTACTAAAATCAAAGTCTATTGGACCAGATGCCTTTCCACTGTTTCTGTGCAGTATTTTATCTCCATGCCAGTGAGGAGTAGAAACAGATGAGTCACAGTGCTGATCTGAATAAACTCAAAACTGGCTCAGTTAGCCAATAATAACAGGGACACAAGGTAGCATAGCTCTCCCCCGTTTTCCTTTGGAATATACTCCTTTGCATGAGGTCAGAACAGCTTTGTGTCAAAAAACCACCAACAACAAACTGAACAATAAAACCCACCCCAAAACATACAAATAAAACCCACCAAAAACTCTAAAAAATCAAGAATGCAGAATTGCTTATTATCTGAGTAACTGCTTTCTTCACTCAGGCACCATCTTATATTGAACTAGTAGGGTGCTACAGATGGGGAGTACTTATGGTGTGAGATGGTACTTTGTGCACTATGTCAATACGTGAGTAGCGCTGAGGATCTGCATCTTGTACTGAGTTTTATCTGGTTCTAACCTTATAGTGGGATCCTCCATACAGAACCCTTTTCTCCATTCCATCTTTCTTACTACATTCTGAGCACAGCTGATATATCGACTTCCTAACTGTAGTCAACAGTAAGGGAAAAGGGAACATGAATACTGTAAGTAGAAACTTACAGTAACTCTTGATGACTGAAAAAAAGCCTGGGCTGTACATAACAAGTTACATGCTGAAAAAGGCACTGATCTTGTAATGCTTGGCTGAAGAAGCATTTTCTTTTTTAACTATGTTCTTCAGCCAATTTTCAGCCTTTCATTGATTGTGTCATTGTTGGATATGGTAAGAAGACTAAACTTCCCATCTCTTGTTTTATGCTAATAACTCAGCTTCCTCTTTCTTTTTTCCAAAAGCTAATTAAGACTGCAATTTTTCATAGCCGCTCATGGGATGAGGAGGAATATTAGTTATTCTGTGGAAGGAAAAAATACTTTTGTTGTGGCAAAGCAGTTCACACAGTTGGGAGAACATTCTGACTCCTGCTACAAATTTTTTTTTCATTTTTTGTTTATTAGCTTCTGGCAGGGATGCAAAAGAAGGAAGAGTATAAGGTTAATTTCCTTATTATTTAGAAAATTTGTAGCCTAAAATGTATACTATTCTTGCATTCCCAAGAAATAGCCATTCAGTGAATTTGTTTGAAGAAAAAGATATATTAAGAACTATATAAATGCTTTCTATATATGGCTTCTCAGTTGAAAAGATGCATGCAGCAGAAGGGTGAATGTCCTATGTGTATATGTATACAAAGGAATGGAGACAAAATATTTTCGTAGCACAGAGAAATGAAAGACTGTGTTTAAAAAAAATTCTTTAATCTTCACCAGATCTATAAGATTGCTGTCAATTGGAAGTATAATCCTCACTTTTGAAATCACACTTTATAATGTTATTGTTCTTCCAGTCTACTTTTGATTTTTAATCTCTTCAAGAAGTTTGGATACTGAAGGTCTTAAGTCCAACTTTTCATTTGAATAAGCTGTTCATTTTAATGTGTTTGTGGTTAATGTTTTGTCAGCTTTAGCTTATGAAAAATGAGAAAAGTATACTCAGCTGCCACCAAAGAGCCTACAAATTAAAAACTGGAATGTAGTGGCAAAGACTCAGGAAAAAAAAAAACCTTTAAGGAATTAGTGTTCAGAACTCTAACACTGCCAAAATCAGCCAGATCTATAAAAAGAATTTTATTATGTAAAACCATGATGGCAATTTGTCATTCACAGTGTACTGTAGTTTGAAAAGTAATATCTGAAGTCTAATGTCTTAGAGTTTTTGTTTTAGACTTTGGTAAGATTGTATAATTTGTTGGTGTTCCCTCGCCTGATAAGCCAAAATCAACTCTGTGACAACTTTCATGAATTTGCACTTTCATGTAAGACCAGAGAAGTTGTCAAGCAGATCTATGGTAGAGCTTTTATTTCTGTCATATTAATTATGAAGATAATTACATCTTATAAGACCATCAATGCTAAATTGAGTGTTACAGTAGAGAATCATCAGTTAGCCCCAGTTTGCTGTTATGTATAACTTCTATGCATTTGAGAATGAGAGTATTTTATTGACATCATTATATAACAGCTCCCGGTTTACCCTGCTTCGGCAGGAGGGTTGGACTAGATGACCCACAGAGGTCCCTTCCAACCCCTACTATTCTGTGATTCTGTGATTCTGTGGTCCCTGGTATAGCTAAATTCTATGCATGCTGTGATGATGTAGTCTTTTAAGTCTGTTTTTGGTTTCTTGCAGTCTGATTTTCATCCTCACTACATTTACCAGTGAACTTTGCCTTGTGTCCATCCATCTGCTCTTTAGTGACTTCCTTCTCTATACCCTTCTTTATGTCTGTTCTTAGTTAGTTCTCTCCCTCACTCCTGAGCTTCTTCAGAGTCTTCCTTGGAAAATGTAGGCTCTGCCATCACACTTTCTATCACCATACAATCCACAGGACCTTCTCCTAAATACCTGTCTAGTTTCTATAGCCAGTAAGTAGGTGACCTCATGTATTTTTGTCATTTAAATTTCTGTTCTGTTCATTTAACTTTTTTCTTTTTCCTTTACAACCCTGCTGCCACCAGTTTCTCTGAATGTCCTTACTTTGTTTATTTTTCCTTTTCTTCAATCTCATCTAATCTTTTCAAAATAGACCAGTTTAAATTAATTTTCTTCAGCTGCTGTTCTAATCATGTCATCTTTTAGTAATTCTACATAAGTTCCATATCAGATCCCATGTTCTTTACTACCACTTAAACTTAATGATGGCAGTCGTTCTGTAAATTCAAAAGGTTTGCATTTAGTAAAATGCAACCAATTTGTAGTCTATACAGAAAAGGCTGAATGATAAAAAAGGGATGAGATCTCAAGAGTGCGTACTTAGCAACGAAACAGTAATAATAAAAAAATTAAAAATAGCCTTAACTAAAATTAGTGTACACTTGTCCGTTATATTATTTAATTGTGCTTTTGTCTGTACCCCACAGAACTGTCTTATATGAGTGCTGTCCTGGCTATATGAAGATGGATGGTATGAGAGGATGTCCTGCAGGTACAAGCTTATTTTCATATGGATGAGTCAGTATACAAGAAGTATTACAACACCGGAGACCTTCAAAGGAGGTCATCGTGAGAAATGATTGCCTCTTTTTGAGAATTACTGCCTGAGAATACACAGTTTCATTTGCACACAGCCAACACAGTCAAAAATCAGCCAGCACTGAATTTGATCCTGCAGTTTAAGCTGAATTTCCCAGCTCCTTCCGGTTGCTGGGTTGGAAAGGAACGATAATGTCTTCAGTTCCCAAAGCTGTCAAAGAAGAACTTTTATTCCTATTCCCATCACACCCCAGAATAATCTAAAGCATACCAGTGAGGTCAGAAACCCAGGGCATGAGGAGTGGCATATCTAAATTCTGTTTATTCCTTTTCCTGAGAAGACTTGAATCTTGTGTACTAGAATAGTGTTGTGGGCTTTAAATAATCTAAGAAGGAGTGAAAATGAAGACAGGAATTCTTGATTTCACCCATTAGCGCTATTCTGTTTTTCATAGATAAAATTAATTGCAGTAGGGAAGGGTAATTTGAGAAGTAATATATTTCATAACTTTAGATCTCTGTATCTGAACTAATCTTTTACATTCAATAATAGAGTTAGGCATATCCAAGTCAGAGTTCAATTTGTTTGGACGAATTAATCTCACTGTAGGAGTTTACATTGTCATGAGATCAGTCACAGTCTAGAATTGCCTATTCCTCTCCATGACTATAAAAAGAGCCAACAATAACCATTTCCGTGCAGATGCCTCACTTGTAGATGCCTAGAATTAGGAGAGATGAATCCTGTTCTCATGTAGCAGTGATTTAACTGTGAGACTATGGCTATTCTAACTCTCTGGAAGAATCAACATATGCACAAACCACGCATTGGAAGAAGTGCAAGAGGCCTCACAAGAAGAATTCTTGTCCACCGTGACCAAATGAGACCCACTCCATTGAAATTTTTGTGGTTATAGATGGAATTTACTCCTGTCCTCCCATTTCAGGTTGGGCTGGCATAAAACAAGACAACTCTTCTAAAGAAAACTTCATAATATTCAGTTTTGTTTGATCTAATTGTTCATTAAGCAAACCAGAAAAGCGATGTGTTTGAATGGGATTTGAGTATGTTAACGGTGGAATTTCAATCCAACACTTTGTTTTAATGTTGATTTAAATAGTTTTAGAAAGACAATAATATTGTCCAACCAAAAGAAAAAGGGTAGATTTGATTGTGAGAAACTGGATGGCTGAAGACTTTAGAGTATTCTTGTCTCATGTTTATTTCAGTCGCTCCTATTGATCACGTATATGGTACCCTTGGTATTGTGGGAGCTACCTCCACGCAGCAGTATTCTGACATATCAAAGCTGAGAGAGGAGATTGAGGGACGAGGATCATTCACTTTCTTTGCACCAAGCAACGAAGCATGGGAGCAATTAAATTCAGTAAGTGTGTGTGTATGTACATGTGCGCTTGTGCATGTGTTAAAGTGTATTTATCTTTCAGCTAATGTAGCTGCAACAGCAAGTCTATGATAAGGTAGACTATTATAGTTGTAAAAGGACATTACACAAATTTTAATAGAAGAATTAATAGAAGAATTTGCAAGTTTAACGTGCATTGCTGAAGCTAGAGAGTCTGACTTTATTTCAGGAGTACTAAACAACTGTAACCCTTTCTTGTTCAGGCCTTGCATGACTAATGCTATTATTAGTCTTATTGGCATAGTTTTGGGAAAACTGACAGGAATTCCAGCAATTGCATGATGTAGAGTATAATAGTCCTTTGTCAGTGATTCAGGTGTCCTTTTTTTTGTAATGTTTTTAGTTCAATAAATATTGAACGAAAGCTTCTCCAATGACTTGGCTGTGATGAGAACTCTTGTTGTCCATTTGTGAACAAATCAGACTAATGTATCATTTAAGTAGAGTGAGACAGAGAGGTATCAAAGTCATATCTCCTAACAGGAAATATCCATTGTTGAATATATTGAAAGCATATACTAAGGTAAAGCAATATGTACATCTTTCCAACTGGAAGACAGTTTTGAAGCTTGTAATTAATTGAATTCCTATCTTCTTCAGGAAATTCACAGAAATCTGGTTGACAATGTAAATATTGAACTATATAATGCTCTCCACCACCACATGGTAAACAAGCGCATGTTGACAAAAGATCTTAAGAATGGCATGACTCTGGTGTCTATGTACAATGACCAGAAGTTGCTTATTAACCATTATCCTAATGGGGTAAGTCTGTTCTCTTTTCCTTTTTCCCCCTATTATAATTATTTAGTAATAGCCATTATTCTTTTCTTTATTTCCTTCTCTAGCTAAGTAAATAGGTTATAGAAATTTAACAGCTAGCAAGTCAATTGCCACTGACAAAAGTAAATACATTTTCTCTTGAAGAAACTTTGTCTGCTGTGTAGACTAATCACTAAGAAAGAATTAATGAACATGTGCTATTTGCTATTTAGAAGCCAAAGTTCAAATGAGAATGAACTTTATTCCTAAAAGACAAAGACTTTTGTGGGCAAAATTTATAATCATAATAAATCTGAAAGCAAAATGTATTCATCTTCATGTGTTTACAAAACAATGTTAAATTGGATCTTTTATTTGAATTGGAGTGCACAGTAGAAGCATTTAATATTACAGGGGACACACAACCATTCTATGAGAGGAAAAAAATCATTTTTATAAGAGCTAGAAATCTCTCAGTCAAGTCTGTCATCTTTATTGCCTTAAATGCGTGGAAATGTTTATATTGGAGTACAATTTACATCAGTAAAAAATAATACAATCACCACAGAATCAGAGATTCACAGAATGGTAGGGATTGGAAGGGACCTCTGTGGGTCATCTAGTCCAATCCCCCTGCTGAAGCAGGGTCGCCTACAGCAGGCTGCAAAGGATCTTGTCCAGGCGGGTCTTGAATATCTCCAGAGAAGGAGACTCCACAACCTCCCTGGGCAGCCTCTTCCAATGCTCCGTCACCCTCAGAGGGAAGAAATTCTTCCTCATGTTCACACGAAACTTCCCATGCTTCAGTTTGTGCCCATTGCCCATTGTCCTGTTGCTGGGCACCACTGAAAAGAGTCTGGCCCCATCCTCCTGACACCCACCCTTCAGATATCTATAAACATTTATCAGGTCGCCTCTCAGCCTTCTCTTCTTCAGGCTGAACAAGCCCAGCTCCCTCAGCCTCTCCTCAAAGGAGAGATGCTCCAGTCCCCTCACCATCCTCTTAGCCCTCCGCTGGACTCTCTCCAGCAGCTCCTCATCTTTATTGAAGTGGGGAGCCCAGAACTGGACACAGTACTCCAGATGGGGCCTCACCAGGGCAGTGTAGAGGGGAAGGAGAACCTCCCTCGTCCTGCTGGCCACACTCCTCCTAATGCATCCCAGGATTCCATTTGCTTTCTTGGCAGCCAGGGCACACTGCTGGCTCATGGTCAATCTGTCATCCACTAGGACGCCCAGGTCCCTCTCCGCAGAGCTGCGCTCCAGCAGGTCCACCCCAAGCCTGTACTGGTGCATGGGGTTGTTCCTCCCCAGGTGCAGGACCCT
>Ga0065711_1038666_pt1 | contig 18537 bp, 13 predicted proteins | sample Hoacrofraction12_FD_59098 | JGI IMG/M metagenome (GOLD analysis project Ga0065711, IMG submission 59098) | Hoatzin crop microbial communities from Cojedes, Venezuela - Epithelial fraction 12 v2 (version 2) | ecosystem: Host-associated > Birds > Digestive system > Esophagus > Crop | place...
CCCCCCCCAACATTTTTATTCCCAAGCATGTTATTTTCTTTCTTTTAAAAATCTGCTATTGAACAGCTTGCTTGAGAACTGCAGCAGATTAACACCAGCAGAGACCAAAGTCCAGGCTCTGTTTCTTGATGTGTAATCATTAGCTGTTAGAAATGTAATGTTCCCATCCTCAAAAGATAGCGCTGAAGTGCTGGAGTCGTGATTGACTGCTCTGGCACAGAGCCTGCCTGTTTCTTCTGAAGTAAGTTGAAAAAAAAATTTGTAGTGATTAATGATCTAATTCCCTTTGCTTGCCCTGTTCCACTGCTGAACCCTCTCTTCAGTAAGACAAGGCAGCCCTGAATAGTGGTGCTTTCTGTCTTTCCCTGTGTTCTCCAGGTTTTTTTTCAGCTTGGATCCATTGAGTACAAATGTTTGGGGTTTTTTCACTTGGCTGCTTTTTGTTCATCCTCCCTTGAATGGAGAGGTTAGAACCTGTAGCAGAGAAAAGCAGTCCTGGTACGTCTCCTGTTGTAGTTGAAGAGAGGGTTCACAGAAACAGGGAAGGCAACAAAGTGGTGCCCATGCTGTCTTCTCTTCTCCTGGGCAAAGAACACTGCCCAAATCAAAAACGAGGGGTAGAAAGTGATCAGCCGCCAGTTACTGTACATTTGTGATCTACTCTGTATTCCTCTGTGTCTTGTCAATTGATCAGGTCCTCACCTCATGGCTCACTTATAAATCTGCAGGCTGCAGGGGGTCATTGTGCCTAGTTTCTCTGATCAGCTTGATTAGCTTTTCTTTGCAAGAGTTAACAAGTGAGGTTTTAGGAGGTGATCTGATCTGCTTGAAACTAGTTAGAAGTAGCAACCTGATTTTCTCACAACATCTGCAGACTACAGGGGACCATTGTGGCTAGTTCCCCTAATCAGTGTGATTAGCTTTTCTTTGCAAGGGTTAACTAGTGAATTTTTAGGAGGTGATCTGCTTGAAACTAGTTAGAATAACCAACCCCAGGATAGTCTTCAGAGCTTTCTGGAGATTCGATCCATGCAGCAGGTACCCAGTTGCCGAAACCAAGGCACTCAAGACAGCTAGAAGGCTTTGTGTTGACCTCTGTGGAAACATTTCTGGTATCTAATTGTTTTACAACATACATACTACCCTGGGTCAGGACAAATGTCTGCCTAGTCTAGAATCCATCTCAAAGTGTATCCAGTGGTGGAAGGCTGGAGAGGGAGTACAGTGAACAGGGTAAATTAGAGTAGTTAAACTGACTCTGACCCAAAATTATCTTTTAAGAGACTATGTGCAAACAATATAACTACATTTGAAATGCTTAATAGTCTTTTCACTACTGTTTTACTGTTACGTAGAGCATTCTGTTATCCTAAAGACAATGTTCTCCCTCTATTTTTTCAGATTTCCCATTCCCTTTTACTTGGCTAGCTGGATATCTGGCTATGCTTGCAGGGGCTGGTATGACCTTCATTGTCCAAAGCAGTTCTGTTTTCACATCTGCTATTACACCCCTTGTTGGTAAGTTGTCAACAGTGTATTCTTTATCCCCATGTTTCATGTTCTCCGTCATTCTGAAACCACTCAGTCATGTTTCTTTTCTCCCAGGCATTGGCGTTATAAGCATTGAGCGCTCTTATCCCCTTACCTTAGGAGCTAACATTGGCACAACCACAACAGCTATACTTGCAGCTTTAGCAAGTCCAGGGAGTACATTAAAATACTCATTACAGGTCAGTATAAACCAATGCTTCCTTGACTTCATTTAGAAGTTGTAACTTTTCTGAAGGAAAAACCTGACAAAATTGGCTCCGATGCAAATGTGCCTTGGAGGTCGTGCCTGATTTTGTGCATGCTATTAATGACAGCTCATTGATTTCAACTTCCAGAGCAAAAAGATTATATTAAACATTCCTGGAATGTCACTATATAGTAAAATCTTGCTTTCATAAATTGGGTTTGATCTGATTGAATTAATTCAGAACTGAGACAGAGCAGGCCACTTAACCCCCAAGTGTGGGTTCCCTGCAGCTTGGAGTTCAGTGACAGCCCTCTTAGGCAGTCCCCTGTGAGGGTGACTAATTTCTGTGAGTTCCCTCCTCAGGACCCGAACTCTGTTCGTGCAGTGTACAGGGGCTCCTGTAACCGAGGGGAAGGCTGTACAACCCTTAAGATGGCAAGCCGTCTCCCTACCTGAGGTTGCAGTGAACATCACGGCATCTGTTTTCTCACTGTAAATCTATTCTGAGTGTGTTTTATTGAATTCCTTGCTGCCTTGAAAAGCAGGCAGCCTGGCTTTGGGCTCCCATTTACCACCCAGTAAAGAACATTCCAGGGAGCAGATAACATTTGAATGCACCCCCTACATCAAAGAGTGAAAAGATAATAACATTTCCTTTGTGAATAGGATGAATGTTTCTTACCAGCCATAATAAATCAAGAAAATTACAGAAGTAATTTTATTGTCCTCAGGCGTGATAGAACAGATGTGATCACGAGAAGATACTATCTTCACTAGTCTCAGATTTCACGATAACTTGCTGATTTTATAACATACTTTAAAAATAAACCCCTGCACTTTCATATTTACTTTAGTCTGATAACAGTTGTAGAATGAAAATAAGATAAGGTGAGCAAGGAATGTACTGTTTGGTTCAGTGTATGCTTATTCTGTCTAAGCGACTTCTGAAAGATTTAGCAAGTTGGTGTCTCTTTGTGCATATTTTTTAAAACACGATTGTGAAGTATGTGAATCAAATGAGTATAAAAGACCCAGACAAAGTCGTATTCCAGGAATCTCCTTAGTGCCCTATAAACATCTAGCTAATTTTTAGAAAATCCAGGTTTGCACCATTAACAATTTCTCAATAGCCTGTATGCAATACCTAATTTACACTTCCCGTGTATTCATTGAAACCTTGTGGATGCAGAACCCACTGATGAACAGTTCTGATGTGGTTCTCATCCCTTAGTAACAACAGGACTGTTCCCTGATAGCTGTTTGGTTTGGCAGCTTTATTTCTGATGGGCTCCATTTCTTGCAGTTGAAAGTTGCATTTTAAGACTTCTCCACCTGCAGGGAGATATGCCATCCCCTCTAGGCTTGCCTCGCGTCCAAATGCTGTCCCCTGTTTGTAGGCAGGGAGCTTTACAACGTGTGAGGTATTACCCAGTCCTTGCTTCGTGCTAGGAAAGGCCCTGCAATAGCACGAAAACCAAGAAAAAACAGTGAGGAGCAAGAGAAGGGAAACTATGGCATCTTACTGCCACTGGAAGTTATTTTTGTGTGGGTAGGAGCATTTAAAAGCTTTTTAGCTAATGAACTTTCCAAATGTGTTTGCTTTCAGATTGCCTTGTGCCACTTTTTCTTCAATATCTCTGGGATTATTCTGTTTTACCCGTTACCTTTTACCCGGCTGCCAATCCGCCTGTGCAAGACCTTGGGAAACATAACAGCAAAGTACAGATGGTTTGCTATATTTTATCTTCTTGTCTGCTTCTTTCTTTTGCCTTTGTTTGTATTTGGTCTGTCACTGGCAGGCTGGCCAGTCCTTCTGGGTGTTTGTCTTCCCCTATTCGCTCTTTGCGTTGCTGTGATTGTAATTAATATTATGCAGTCAAAGCGACCACATTCACTGCCTGAGAAGCTCCAAAATTGGGATTTCCTACCCATCTGGATGCACTCCCTAGAGCCCTGGGACAATATAATTATGTCTTCTCTCTCCTTTTGTGGGAAACACTGCTGTGGCTTCTGCAAGTGCTGCAAAGTCAATGCAGAACAGGAGGGTGCCAAAGACAAGCAAGTAAAAACTATGGAGGTTTATGAAAACGCCATTGCAATGGCTGATGAAGAAAGAGGTGGAAGAAGGGCACCAGCTTCAGCTTGTGTTGAAAAAACAGGCACAAACAACACGGCCTTATAGTAGCGGATCAACCCATACTAGCAGAGATACAGCATAGGACAGTCAGGCTCTTGAAAACCACCTTGGACAATGCACTGAGGACAGAGTGAACATTTTGTTAGGTTCCTGCAGCCAGTGGTATATCACTCATCAAGGAATGGAGTCAAACAAGCTTGACAGAGTCCCTAGAAAATCTATGATCAGTTGAAAAGCTAATGACAGATCTGCTTACAGAGGATCTACTATGCAGTACCTTCATCCAATGTTACCAGTAGCAAACAAAGAAATCCTGATGTAGTTCCATGAAGAGAGGGATGAAAGGAATGGTGATCAATTCATACTTAATTAAAAAACAACCAACCAAACAATGCATTTGTAGAACAGCCTTTCTGACCTACTGGCTTACTTAGCAGAATTTACTTTATAACAACTAAAAAGCGCTGGAAATGGAAAAAAAAAAAGGGAAAAAATTCCTAATGTTTTCATTGGTGTGTGGTCAAAATGGAGAACAGTAGTTTTCCCAGTATGTACAAAATTTCTTCTGTGTGTTTGAAGGAAAACAAGATGCCGAGACATCCTTCAGAAGTTCTCGGAGTCCTGCTCTGGCACAAGGGTGTGCATAAGCCCATTCTGAGCCCTCTCTGTCTCCTTTAACACCGGGGACAGGAGTTATAATCTTTTATTATCTCAAGCAAAAGGCCATAAAAGTAATTTCTGATGCCTCTGCCTGCTGAAGGTTAAGCACTGGGTATGGAGATGCTGAGTGGTTACCAAAGGGTGTGATGAACTCAGGATGGGGTTGCGTGGCCATTCCTCTCTCTAGATAGTCCTCTCCAACCCTGTTCACCATGTAACCCCACAATCAGAGGAATGGTGCAGGAGAGGACAAATGGCCAGGGTAGGGGATGAGACAGCCACCCAAACCTAGTGTCATGCCAGGAGATCTGTGTGCAACTGTGACTTTGTTGGGCTGAGCCACAAAATGACTTTTTAGACTAGCGGTGGAGACTGGCTTTAGACCTACAAAAGAGGGAACCTGGAGAGCAGATTATGGCTAGCACAGGACACGTGGTAATGTTTACTGAAGAGAAAGGAGTGTTCACTCTGCACCATCACTTTGTGGTCTGAACCACCCTCCTTGGAAATAATGTGAACTGTACTGGCAATTGTATGTAGCAATCCAAATCCCAAATAAAATCCGTAAGTAGTGTAGTCACTACCGTGTGCAGTCAATCCATAGGTAGTGTAGCACCTGGTGGGAAGCTGCTTGTGCTCGAATCTCACCATTACTGATGTTTTAGTAAGTGCTTGTCAGGCTGTTCTGAATCCTGGGTTGACAAAAGGAATCATTTCAATGCCAGAAAAAGCATTTCAAAGATGCACTGAGTACTTCCGCTGGCCTTCAATAGCTCAGATATCAGTGAGTAGAGGGTAATATCTGAAGTCCAACAACTAACATAAAAAAAAAAAAACCAAACAGGTGGCTCAGCATAGGCCAAAAGTCATTTAAAGACAGTTTACATGATGGAGTTGTAGATTAAATTTGTAATGGAAATGCTGAGAAGACCCTTAGTTTAACATAGCCACTCAGTGTTACTAGAACGCATTTACTTCTGAGTAGCTGTCTGTTTCCTGCAGAGCTCTGGAATTTGGTAGGCTGAATTTGGCTATCATCACGCTTAGAATCAGACTGAATTTCCAAAAGCCTCTAGTTTTGGTATAGTTCTGCTCTTCTGGGGCTTTGTAACAGAGAGCAGAGTTATGCCGAACTATTGTTTTAAAAATTATTTTCCTCATTCTTCCTATAGCTGAAACAGAATTTTGTCAGCATCTCATTTTGAAAGTGGAATTTTGGTATCTTCAGTAATCCTTCTTCATTTTAGTCTCACAATTCTGGATGCTTTCAGAATCTTTTTCTTTAAATCCCAGTGTGCATTTCCCATTCTGTTTCTTTGGGAAAAATACGAGAAAAATATCCAGAATTCTTTCCAAGTTATCTCAAGTTTCCATTGACCACCCATTGAAACAGGAAATGTTTTAATCTACTTCTACTCATTTCTTCAACAATGTGCACACTATTTTGCATCTTGAGGTAAAGCTGTCAAGCACAGTGAAAATAACTGTGGAAAAGCAGTTCTTACAAAAGAATCAGGGTAATAATAAATAGTCAGGCATATCAGTACTTTATGGTTCCTCACCGTTAACATTCCCGCTAGGATACATTCAGTTCTTTCTCTCCTTGCTCCAGGCCATATTGTGCCATTGGTTTAGGCAGATTCCAACAAAGATTTCTGTTTAATACTTGACAGCACAACATGTCCTGGTGTATTTCCCCCCCTGCTCTTACCAAAAGATATTTACACTTTATTTATAATTATTTGAGTGTACAGAATTTTTCGTAAGTTATACAGAAAAAGGCTTGTGATCGTGTTATATATTAAATATTCGAAATCTATGCAATGTTTATCTATAAAAATGTAAAAAGGAACTACTGTATATTTTGTAATATAACTTTTCAAATTGTTTGTAACTGTATACTGCGTATTATGGAGGCTGTTGGCTCCATCAATAGGTTACGTAAAGGTTGTTAGCAATACAGAGACAGATTTCTTAAAGTAAAAATGAAAAGCACCTACATACTTTCACAACATGTGTTAATGCACAAGGATACAGAACTCTACTTTTCTAAAAGATCTGAATTTTCTTTGATGAGGAATTTTGGAAATACAAGGTTTCTAAAATACTTTTTTTAAACTCTTAAACACGATATCTTTTAACTGTTTTGAGGACAGTATATGGCTTTATACTTTGTCATGAATATTCACCTTGTCTGTCCTTGTGCACTGAATGTAAAAATAAAGAGAAGTTTTAAAAAAGTAAGATCTTTTCATAATATCTGTTTATATAAATATTGTAGAAGCTTGCAGAAAATTAAGTATGCAGACAAGTTCTACTCTGAGCTGATACAATGTACAAGAAATGAGGTTAGCATCAAGCACTAAAGAAAACCACCAGAGGACTGTGCATCCAACGTTTTCATATGAATGAGAGATTTTCATATGGGAAAAATAAAAAGCATTGCTCAGTGCAAGTGTGTGGGTCCAGATATTTTCTGGCAGGGTTCTTCAGACTGTCCTCAGTGAAGGTAAGCATGGGAGAGCAAAGCCAGGGCTGTTGTAACATCAGGTTGCACGATCAGTTGTAACAAATGATCTGTAATGCTCTGCTAGGCTCAGATTCTCCCCTCTACATGAAAGATGGCAAACAGATTTTCCAAAACCCTCCGTATATCCCATGACCTGAATGATGTCTGGCTTATCATTGGGCAAAAATAGCCATCTTCTTATTTTTTCAATCACACATGACCTATGGAGCTTAAAATTAAATAGAGAGAGAAACATAAAGCACTCCTTAAGTACCTTAAAGGTGGTTTAAAAAGGTCGTTAGACTTCCTAACTACGAGCTTAACAGTAGCTGAGGAACCAGCCCCCAAAGCAACTATCATTTCCAACTACATCATATTTTAGTGAAATGAAGATAGCAGAAGAATTTCTTACAACACAAATATTAATGCACTACAGTGTAAACTTGTCTTCTTCTAAAAATGCAGTAAGCAGTAAGCACCCTCGGCCCATGATTTAAAACTTGCAGGTTCTTACACCCATGCAGAACTACTGTGACTCTATGTGCCATCAGCCTCCATGACTCACTGTCCATCAGCAATCAAAGCGCATCCAGGAAGCACGTGCAGGTTCTGCCATCCCCCTCTCCATTTCCAAACCCTTTGCAGACCTACCTAGGGCAAAGTTCAGCAGTGCCCATAGGTATGTACAACAGATACGTCACAGAGTGCTGCGCTTCAGAAGAAGAAGCCTTCGAAGCCTTCGAAACGTTCCCAATAACGCTTCAGCTAATTGCCTGGTTGGTCCCGCGACTGGTCCCAGTCCTCTTCCTCTTTGCTTGCGCCTTAACCGTGTTGTCCACAGCTGCTCCTGGTGTTCCTGTGCTCCTTTGCCCCGTGCTGAAGTTTCACGTTCACTTCTCCCAGTTTCAAATTCTTGATAACACTGCATTTAGCTGCACCAGGCCTGGCACTGAAAAGGGTTCTCTTTAGTCAGAAATGCAAGTTAAACGCTTCATCATCTCTTTCTTCAACTTACCATGCTGTTGTGGGCACCCAGTCAGGTCCCCAGGAGAGCCACTGGCCATGCCGCTGAGAAAGGCTGTTCTCTGATTGACCGCAAATTATTTCGGGGTGCAGACTGATGTGGTACTGCTGGCAGTGGCTGAACCAACACACAGTAGCAAAGGATCTGATCCGGTCAGTGAAAAATGGATAGTGCGGAGCACTGAGCAAAATTCCGCTATTTCTAAAGCTGTGTAAGGGAGGATATCCTCCGTGCAGATACCAGGGAATGCCAGGCCACACTTCAGTTGCGTAATTTTAACAGGCTGTGCTTCCATGCAAGCGCTGTACCTGCCTTCTGATGTTTCTTTCCCTAGCTAATGGCCAGCCCTGGTGCTGCCACATGCCAAAGGCGTGACACTGTATGCGTAAACCCACTCACGATATTTTTACAGTGAATACTCTATAGATCTTAGTCCCCTTATTACAGTTCTGCTACAAAGGAAACATGTGATTCATACGAGAGAGCTGAGTGCTAACTTTGCATATTGGATAGTAGTTACCCTGCTCTTCACCGAGCTGTTCCCTAAGCAGGTTTCCCCTAACAACTGAGATCCGAGTGTTTCAACAAGCTGGAGAAACAGAGCGAAGGCTAGCATTAAAGTGTCACAAACATTCCATCTTACTCAGCACCTGATGAAATTCCCTAATTGCCATTTACACTTTTGGAGTGTATAAATCTTTTTACACTGCTGAACGTCTAAGGACTCCTTACCGTGGCATAAACAATCACAGTAATTGCACGAGAAGATATTTTGCAACCAACACCGCAGTTGATAGGTCCAGTTTTTTTACACAATGCAAAAAGGATAAATTACAGGGCATGCGAACAATTTATGGACCAAATGCTGCCCTTTGTTAGACAACACGCAAACCATAATTGACATTAGGAAAATTGATGCACGTGTGAACTAGGGTAGCATTAAGCCCTATTTTAACTGACTAATGCAACAGCCTCAGGCACTGGATCTCAAATGGTTGCCAGCAGAAGGCTAGCTCTGATGTTGCTATATAATACAAATGTGCGGTACTGACTCTTTCTTTCCGCTTCCAGCTGTTATACTGCCTGAAAAGATATTTTTAAAGGTACCTATGTACGTAATTTCTCTGTCTTCCTTGAAGACTGTGCTAGAACACAGTCTCAGACACTCCCCAGCAGTGGGAAGCATACTGCTACTCCTACGCACTAGGTGCAGAGCATCTTTTGGCCCCTGCTTGAGGACAGGTGTGACACAAGGAGCATTTTGGATGGAAATGGATCAGGTCGTGGACTCGTATGCTGGAAGCTGAAAGAAACTTAGGAAGTCAAAGTGTGTCCTAGGGAAATGTGCTTAGCCTGGTTGCCACCTTTCTCCAGGCTGGGCATGTCCTCACTGCCCTCAGAGCTGACAACTCTGATGGAAAGGGGAAACAGGAAAGGAGCAGGAAAAAATCCCAAGCAGCTCATTGTGGCTCAGGTGGGATTCCATCTCTGCCTTCAGTCCTGTGTACTTGAGACAGCTCTTCTCTCCCCTCAAACATGCCAATGCTGCTGAACCAAGGAAACCCCAAGCTGATGGTCACCCAGACTGGGAAACATAGGGGCAGGGAATGATATTTCACCTTGTCCCCTCCCTCCCCCACATTGCAAGCCTGGGATGCTGGGGGTTGAGGGATCACAGACAGACCAGGAGTGGGGCTGGAGGAACAGATCTCCAAAATAGGGCAGGACTTCTGGGGGTCGAATGAGGTGAAATTGATAGTGGCGCCAGGTGACAGGTTGGACCTGGTGGTTAAAAGACTGCATGTACACCAGAGCAGGCAGAGATCACTTTGGATACATCAGCAGCAATTTCAACAGTAGCTTGAAATGCAGGAAAAGAAATCCATTTTACTTCCTTGGAGTAAAACCAAATACTTGATGAGCACAGTGAGGTGTCCTAAAAACAGGCTTATGGAGCTGGCAGTCCTTCTCCAGGTAACTCATGGTCATGGATGTGATGGAGCACCTCCTGTCCATACCTCCTAGTCAGATGGGAGACCACCAGCCATGCATTCACAGTCTCAACAAAGCCCTCAATAAAGCGGACTCAAAGCATTCGCTGAGGTTGCTGAGGAGAGAAAGCAACCCAGTGTTCAAGGGGATTCCCATCGCAGGGCTTCATCTTGGGCACTGCCTGGGGAGGGATGGAGAGCTTTCTCCCTCTGTGGGACAGCAGCCGGGCCATCTCTCCTTGGGTATGCACACACATGGAGAGGTGCTGGTGTGTTGGGTGCAAGCACTGATGGTACATTTAGGACATACATCTGCAGTTGGAAGAATAACCCATGTGAAAAAGTAACCAGGCGCCAGTGACTATAAAGCTGAGATAGATGCAGCTAGGAAAACAACACTACTGAAATCACTAACTGAAACAGAGTCGGACAGATTAATTGTGTGGGCCATTAAAGCTCATCGTTAGCCCCTCCAGAGAATGAGAGGTCTGGTTACCAGTGAATTTGGAGATTCTGCTTGTTAAGTGGACTTCTACTGGTGTGACTAGTTGTCCTGTGATGGATATGGATAATGCCGGAGAGCAGCACCTACACGTCTCTGTTAGCAAAACCAACTTGTTCCCAAGCCATACCCACCTGCCCCCCTTGGACGTGAGTCGGAGAGGTAGAAGGCCTGAGAGGCAGCTTCTAAAGCTGTTAAGATGTCTCAGCCATGTGTAACAGGTGACAGGGATGAATTACAGCATACCTCAGTTCAGTGTGAAGCTTTGGGGCTTTCTCATGTTGTATCAGCTTGTTGCACAGCAGTGCTTTGCAGGGGAAGACCTGTCACGCCATACAGGGAGGAATGTTTGAAGCTATGGTTACTCAGCCATTAATAATCTAACACACCACAGGGTAATTTTTGAATAAAAGTAGCCACGATGTCAGACAGATCCGTTTTGCGAAATGCCTTGCTGCTCACTGAAGAGTGAACACAGCACTTACCTCAAATTTAGCATTTAAAAGGTTTAGCAGCCTTTTAAAAGACGACAAGGGAGACTGGACAGCAGAATTCCTTCAGCATACGTACAGCATCTTCAACAAAACAAACTATGTTTAGTGGAAAATATCACAGTGCTGAGAATGAATTTCACGTCTGATGAGCAGAAAGGGCCATTTCAGCACCATCAGTTGAAATGTCGTGGCCGTTGTCCTAGATACAAATCCCAGAGGGATTTGAAACTGCTTCACTTTGGCGGAGCATCTCGCTTACCTCAGGAACAGGCCTTGACCTTGGCCTCTGTAGAGCACAGCTTTCCAAGTGTGTCTGGTGTTTCTTAGGCTTCAGTCTGCAAATGACTAATAGGATAATTGGTGCTGTGCAAGGCAGCAGCAGCAGCTGCAACTGTTTTTTTTTAATATCCACAGGTATTTCCACACATGCAAAAAAAGCAAATTATGTAGAAATGAAAAATAAATAAACACTCAAAAATTTTCCTAATGGCTATTGGGTTACAAATGAAGACCATTCAAGGTGGGCTGGGGAATTTATTTCCCCCTAAAAGATTCAAGCAGCTCTTCAGCTTAGAAAGGATGAGAACAACTGCCCTAGAGAGACAGAGCATCTCAGATAGCTAAATCAGGGCTCCAGGGGCACAGCCGGTGATGCTTTAAAGCAAAAGGGAGTGACTGAAAACTGAAAAGTGACTGAAGAAGAAGAATCTTGCTATGACCAGTCAGTTTTGGGTTTAAAGGTATGAGCTAGAAACTGCTATGTATTTAAGCTTCTGCAGATTACCTCATAGTAGGCAAAGAAGGTCTTGGAGAGACATAGTCTAAAACTGTGGCTGCTGAATGAAGAGGTGTTTAATTTTTTTATCATTTAGCACCAGTTAGTCTGTCTGAATCCATTGCACTATAGCAGAAGGGAAGGAGGTTTCTATTCAGAGTGAGTGTTTTCTTGAAGCATAGGAGATTTTGGGGGGGAGGGAAGGATGCTTTTGCATCAGTGATCTTCTGCAAGATGTACTCACTGAGGATCTCTTCTTTGATTTTTGTTCTGCAAGATGTAATCGCTGAGGATCTCTTCTTTGGTTTATATTGCAGGAATGTTATTAAATTCTCCCCCTTCCCTGGTCGTGAGCTAACTTCTGTGCAGGTTTTATGTACAAATAAAATTTATAATTCTGCCTGCTAGCTGCGTAGTGGACACGAGGGATAAATGCTAGTTAAGACTTTATTCTGTCCCTAGGAGAGGAAAAACAAGCAGGGCAATAGATATCTACATGTACTTATGGCTCATTACCGATATAATGTTTTAGGAGGGATGGGGCTTCTGTGTTTTAGGTGCTTCTAAATACAGAGCAGACTGTTCATCTTTCTGAAGAAAGCTTGCACCTTTTATTTTGGGAAAAAGAGGCATAAAATGTGGTTATCACTGGTTACCTTCACTACACAATGAGGCCAACTTATCTAAATGAATGTTCCAGGAACTGAAACGCTGAGAGTTTTAGTTGGGGATGGTTAGAGAAACCTCCAGAAATATGGCACGTGAAGGCTCTGCAGACGGAGGTGAAGCTGTACACAGTGCCTGGGTGATGAGGGAGAGAGGACATGGTGGTGAGGAGAGGCATTGGCGAGGAGTACCTGGCCATAAAAAGCTTGTTGCTGGCCTGCCATGAGATAACCGGCAGGGATGTCTCTGGCATAGGAGGAGACACCTCTGCAGCTGAGTCAGAGCTGTGCCCCAGAAAGGGTAGCTCAATTTGTGTTTGCTAACAGGTTTTCTTTTTTCTTTTTCTTTTGAGATAAGGTGAAGGACAGTGGAGTGGAAGAGGCAAGTCATGACAAGAACAGCCCCTTGTTATGTTTTGTCTCTGAAACCAGACAAAGCTGGGGGAAGGAAGGGTAAGGAACAGGGAGGCTCATCAGCTACTGTTGGTGAAGCCTAAGTAAGGTATGGTTGCTTATGTTGGAAGTACCTGGCAGTAAAGCTTGGGTAGAAACCTTGTTCAGAGACCTGGCCAAGGGGGACTTCAGCAGCAGGACCTGCTGACTTGTGTCTGGGGAATAGTCTGGAGGGAGCCAGACTAGGATTTGAATGTCCCCAGTCTCCTGCACTCAGTAAGAGGGCCTCTGGTGAGGAGTGCTTGTGGGGTTTTTGTTTGGTTGTTGCTGTTTTTGCTATTATGATTTATTTTCTCTCTGGATTTATCCACCTGTTTGGATCTAAGTGTGAGAAGTTAGATATGACAGAGTCATATCATCCCTTTCCTCCTCCATCATCTACCAGGAGTCCTGGCTAACAGGGGAGGTCCCAGATGACTAGAGGATCACCAGTGTAATGCCCATCTACAAGAAGGGCCGGAAGGAGGATCCTGGGAACTACCGGCCTGTCAGCCTGACCTCAGTGCCGGCAAGGTTATGGAGTGATTCATTCTGAGTGTGCTCACTGGGCATGTGAAGGACAACCAGGGGATAAGGCCCAGCCACTGTGGGCTCACGAAAGGCAGGTCCTGCTTGACCAACCTGATCTCCTTCTATGACCAGGTGACCTGCCTAGTGGACAAAGGAAAGGCTGTGGATGGCATCTACCTGGACTTTAGTAAAGCCTTTGACACTGTTTCCCACAGCATCCTCCTTGAGACACTAGCTGCCCACGGTTTGGATGGGTGTACTCTTTGCTGGATGAAGAACTGGCTGAATGGCCAAGTGCAGAGAGTGGTGGTGAATGGAGTTAAATCCAGCTGGCGGCTGGTCACAAGTGATGTTCCCCAGGGCTCAGTTTTGGGTCCGGTCTTGTTTAACATCTTTATCAATGATCTGGATGAGGGGACTGAGTGCTCCCTCAGTAAGTCTGCAGATGACACCAAGTTGGGTGGGAGTGTTGATCTGCTTGAGGGTAGGAAGGCTCTGCAGAGGGATCTGGACAGGCTGGATCGATGGGACGAGGCCAACTGTATGAGATTCAAGAAGGCCAAATGCCTTGGGTCTTGCACTTTGGTCACAACAACCCCATGCAACACTACAGGCTTGGGGAGGAGTGGCTGGAAAGCTGCCCAGCAGAAAAGGACCTTGGGGTGTTGATTGACAGCCAGCTGAACATGAGCCAGCAGTGTGCCCAGGTGGCCAAGAAGGCCAGTGGCATCCTGGCTTGTATCATGAATAGTGTGGCCAGCAGCAGTAGGGAGGTGATCGTGCCCCTGTACACGGCACTGGCAAGGCCACACCTGGAGTACTGTGTTCAGTTTTGGGCCCCTCACTACGCGAAGGACATTGAGGTGCTGGAGCGTGTCCAGAAATGGGCAATGAGGTTGGTGAAGGGTCTAGAGAACAAGTCTTATGAGGAGCGGCTGAGGGAACTGGGTTTGTTTACCCTGGAGAAGAGGAGGCTAAGGGGGGACTTTATTGCTCTCTACAACTACTTGTAAGGAGGTTGTAGTGAGGCGGGTGTTGGTCTCTTCTCCCAAGTAACTAGTGATAGGATGAGAGGCAATGTCCTCAAGTTGCATTAGGGGAGGTTTAGGTTGGATATTAGGAAAAATTTCTTCACTGAAAGAGTGGTCAGATGTTGCAATAGGCTGCCCAGGGAGGTGGTGCAGTCACCATCCCTGGAGGTGTTCAAAAAACATGTAGACATGGCACTTCAGGACATGGTTTACTAGACTTGGTGGTGTGGGTTTGACAGTTGGACTTGATGATCTTAGAGGTCTTTTCCAACCTACGATTCTATGATTTTATGATTCTCCTGGCTGAAGGCAGGGACCCTCTATTCCTGTTGCTGATCAGAATATTTGCTGTCTGACCCTTGCAGTGCCAGACCATCAGTCCCCTCACCAGGATCAAGTGAGGTGATTTCAGTTCTTCTGTGTCTGGGAGATCACTGATGGCCTTCTTGTGTCTCAACAGCCTTCTTGGGTGGCCCCTTCTTAACAGCTGTCTTCTCTCTCCGTTTGCATACACGGGCTTCCAGCTGAAAGGTGGGGTCACCATCCCACTTCCTCATGTCCTCACCCTGGTCACGCAGGAGGAACCAGAGCACACCACACAGCATGTGCCTTGGGCTCCCCTTCCCTCTGACCAGGGCAGGAGAGGACTGATTTCTTGGGGCATCCCCAACACCCAAGATGCTGTCCTGTAGGGATGAGGATGTATCCAAGTTCTGGAGCCACGAAGACACTCTCTCCACAGTTGATGTATCCATATCTGGGAAATACATTGCTGCCAAGCTGCAAGAATATGACACTGAGGCAATTTGAATCACCTTCCTCCACAAGGCCCATGTACACAGGACAGCCTCTGGATCTTGGGAGACCTCGTTGTGATCAGGAACACTGTAGATGACTTCCAACACTGCTAATTCTCTCAGGTACTGGATGCCTTCATCTGTGGTAGTCCACTTTCCTGGGGAGTTCATAAGATCTTCCTTGCACAGGTATCTTGCCCTCACATTTCAGAGGAGCCATCTCCAGAGACTGCAAATTGCTGTCTGTTTTCCAAGCCTTCTCTTGTTTCCCCAGTTTCTAGCAAGGGATCCTAGCTGTTGGGCTTCTTCACCTTCCAGTTGCTGACTGTTGGCCCTGTTACCCCACTGTTGGAGCAGCCAGGCAGCAATCCACTCACCTGGCTGGTGGTTGCAATCTTTCTGCATGTCTTGAGATGCTGACGAGGTCGGGGACTGGGTAGTTTCCACTTTCTCTCTGAATTCTCTCCCTCCTTCCTCTGCTTCCCTTGTTGGACTGTGTTCTTCTTCAGACCTTTCCCTTTCTTCCTCCTCTCTTACTGATCAATGATATCGATCTGTTGTTCTCCTAGCCCACTGTTTGTTCTTCATAACTGGGGCAATTACTGTAGTTGTTGTTGTTTGGGTCCCTGCCTCAACCACAGAGTCCTCAGACGCAGTTTGGGTCCCTGCCTCAGCCACAGTCCTCTGAGAGTACTGAACTGTGGCTCGATAGGCACAGGCTGGGCGCCAGTACGGTGCTAGAAGCTGCTGGTTTTCACTGGGGTAGGCAAGGCACCCTTCTATCTGGTGCCACGTCAGTTTGCCTGGGTTGTTTGCCTGTTCAGGTGAAAAGTCCCAGGCTATGGGAGGTGATAACTGCCCTAGGAGCCTGCCCAAATCCTTCCACACACCCTGCCACCCAGGGACCGGCCGCCTCAGGGCACATTTTGGTGTTGCCTCACCCAAAAGTTGTCACCTTTTACACCAGGACGAGACCAGATTCCACAAAACCCATAACATTCCAACAGTGTTAATTAGTAGGGTAATGTTCATGTATAATCAAACCATCCACATCAGTCCCGGGTAGGGAGAGGGAGATGTATCCCTTCACCCTCTCCCCAAGACAGCTCCCGCAGCACAGCAAGGCTCTCCGTGGCAGGACAAAGCACACAGCCATTGTTCGTGCTAACGTGCTCCCAGGTTCCTTCATCCGCCCCACACAAATCGCTCCCCCCGGCACAGTACAGCTATCAACGCCAGGGCAAAGCACACAGCCATTATTTGTATTAACAATTCCCAAGCTCAGCAAAATAAAGAGATAAGGAGTACAGCCAACAAACTCTGTGACCCCACACAGCAGCTTGCCACTTAATAACTACTGCAGTTATGGTACACTGAATACTAAACACGAGCCCGGCATCGGGTGCCAAAGATGGCTGTGGTGGGTTGGCCTTGCCTGGACACCAGGTGCCCCCCAAGCCGCTCTATCACTCCACTCCTCAGCAGGCTGGGGGGGAAGAAAATAAGGTGGCGAAAACTCATAGGTCAAGATAAAGGCAGTTTAATAAGGCAAAAGCAAAGAGCTTCCTTCTACAGTAAGGACACAGCTTGGTGTCAGCTGCTCTCACTGAGACTGAACTTCTGAATAAAGCAGATGAAAGGACACTGCCCACGGCTGTTGTGTAGGCATGGTGGCTTGTCTTTTAAATCAGTAACTCTGAGGAAGGTCTTGCTGCCTGGGTAGATGGTGCCTACCTGCTCCTGAGGGTAGGGGCACCTGGATGTGAAGGGTACAACTCATCAGGGCAGCCCTGGAGACGGGAGGCTTTCCTGTGAAAACAAGGGGTGCTGCAGAGGTTGGGGGTACAAGTCCTGTCCATCTAGCTGGCGTCCTGCAGAAAAGCCTTGCAGTTTTACCGTGTGATAAAGCGCTTCAAAAGAATGTGGCTTTCTCAGCCACGAAGTGGTTAAGAGGGAGTGCTGGTTTCTCCAAAGAACTGAAATGCATGTGAGCACCTAACCGAGGTTGCAAAGCGCTCTTTAAAATCCAGTTTAGACACTCTCTGCTTGGCTGGATTGGGTCAGGGTTGTGCTGTGCAGGGCTGATAGCCGGCAGGAGAGCCCACAAGCAGACTGGGAAAACTGCTGGGGGACAGTGGTACGTACGGGTAAAAGGCCAGAAGTACTTTGCTGGCAGGAGCTTAGGCCAGATTCTGGCTGAACCATCTGAGAATGAGATAGCTACTTACTGACACTACTGTTCTAAGCACATTACACACACCAAGATAAAAGTGCAGAAAATATTACTGTAGCAAAGGTCTTGATATGCTGGAGGATCGTAACCTGTCATTTATTACCTGAAAGTCTCTTCAGTAAAAATGTATGCAGCAAACTGGGTCACAGCAACAAAATGGAGTTGACGAACACTACATTATGGTTAACTCAAGTTTGTGAGGCAATACAGCACTTAATATAGCAAAAATCCCACCTGTTTTGCTTTGCCTTGAGTGGCAGAATTCCTGTCGTAGAAGGAAAGCTGAAGGACCACAATTCTTGGCATTACATTGCCTAGCTTCAGGGAGCTGAACATCTCTGTGGAAAGCAAGAAAAGTTAGGCAGCTGAGAGAGGAACCCCCACGTGGCATGGGAAGCCATCCCTCGGAGAGGATAACAAGGTGAGGGTCAGTGCAATGAGATGCTGAGATGCTCCAGCCTAGCGACAGGTAGGTAGCACTGGAGCTGCAGGGGCACAGTCTATATGCTGCACGGCAATACTGTGTGTGTGGATTGTCACCTCCATCATGACATGAGGTGGCAACACTGCCTCAAAGATTCCACCTTACTGTGAGCTAGCCTGGGTGTCTTCAGCCCAGGGTTGGCTCAAAAGCTCTGAGCAGAAAAGAGATACGAATTTAGACTGCTGAATTTAGGAGCTATTGGCATAACAGGCAGGTGGTGGCTGCTTTTTTTCCTGTTAGTGTTCTGGAAAGAGCATTAGGTGCACATGTCCCAGATCACAGAATCACAGAATCACAGAATGGTAGGTGTTGAAAGGGACCTGTGGGGGTCATCTAGTCCAACTTCCCTGATGAAGCAGGGTCACCTACAGCAGGCTGCACAGGACCTTGTCCAGGTGGGTCTTGAATATCTCCAGAGAAGAAGACTCCACAACCTCCCTGGGCAGCCTGTTCCAGTGCTCCATCACCCTCAGAGTGAAGAAGTTCTTCCTCATGTTCAGCTGGAACTTCCTATGCTTCAGTTTGTGCCCGTTG
>Ga0065711_1038667_pt1 | contig 18537 bp, 8 predicted proteins | sample Hoacrofraction12_FD_59098 | JGI IMG/M metagenome (GOLD analysis project Ga0065711, IMG submission 59098) | Hoatzin crop microbial communities from Cojedes, Venezuela - Epithelial fraction 12 v2 (version 2) | ecosystem: Host-associated > Birds > Digestive system > Esophagus > Crop | place...
CTCTGTGGGTCATCTAGTCCAACCCTCCTGCCAAAGCAGGGTCACCTACAGCAGGCTGCACAGGACCTTGTCCAGGCGGGTCTTGAATATCTCCAGACAAAGAGACTCCACAGCTTCTCTGGGCAGCCTGTTCCAGTGTTCTTGTCACGCTCAAAGTAAAGTTCTTCCTCATATTCAGGTGGAACTTCCTGTGCTTCAGTTTGTGCCTGTTGCCCCTTGTTCTGTCACTGGGCACCACTGAAAAGAGTTTGGTCTCATCCTCTTGACACTTGCCTTGATCATCCTCTTGACACCACTCTGATTTCATTGATTAGTTCACACCTCCAGCAAGGCATTGAACAGTGCTGGTGAACGGCGGGGGTTTTTTGTTTTCTTAAAGCACAGCTGAAAACTTTGCAGCCTCCCTCTCCCCAGCCACAAAAGCCATAGAGCTTCAGCAACTTCCCTCCTCCCCCCTCCCCAAACATTTTACATACAAAAGAGTTTGTAAGATCATCTACAGAGTTTTCAGTATCCACCAAAGCTAGAGCACCATCACCACAGTGTCTTGAAAGACTTATAATATGGGGATACCTGGAAGTCAGATAAGTTCCTAGTGTTTTATATGTATAAATGATACAACAAAACTAGTCATCTGAAACAGCACAGCACCTTCAACAGAGAACTAACTTGTGTTTCACTACAAAAACACTTAATGATTCACCTGCTTCGTGTATTTAAAAAATAAAATCTCACAGTAAAATGCAACATGCAGGAATGCTTTTTTTAAGTATATCTTTAGAACACTTCTGGCATCTTCCAAGTTTTGAAAAACAGCAACAGAAAATGGTGTGTAAAAACAGATAATAATTGTTTCTAATACTATTTCTCTAATTGCCTTACAATCGAAAGGCCAATCAAGTTCTTGTGGGCTGTCTCCACCTGAAGTCCTGTTCCCTTCTCCAGCATAGCAAATAACACACTGAGCTGTTAATTGCAGTAACGCTAATTAAAAGACTAAAAAACACGACTATATTAACAGCGAAATTGCCAATTAGCACATAAGGCTCCCTCATTATTGCTGCTGCATGAAATGTGAAGCCCAATGTGGACAGCAGTCATAAAAATAAAACACATTTTAAAAAAGCCGATAGGTCACATTTTCAGCTTACTCCAGTTCTACTGGCATCAGTATCTGAGAAGTTGACCTACAGGAAAGAAAGAAATTCCTACAACATCTTGTAAAAACCACAAAAGAAAAATAGTGCCGTTTTCCACAACTGCATTCACAGTGGTTTTCAGAGAAAAGAGTATTTGCCCTGGTGTAGCCACTAGAAAGTATTTAAAAAAAAAAATTAAATTAAAAAAGGCAAAAAGGCTAACCTTCCAGTGGACAATTTCCCCTGACTTTATACTCCACATAAGGCTTCCCCATAAGGGACTAACAAATACTGAAAGCAGTCCAGGTGATCCTGGACTTTCCTTTATTCTTTAGAAGGGCTATTTATTCTTGTGTCCTTCAGTCTCTTTCAATGACCATTTTATGAAAGTTAATCCACATCTCCACAAACCTAGAGCTACTTCCATAAAATGATTGTGCTCTTCACATAGTCTGTATTTCCTCAGGTCTCTATTTTTTTTTTTTTTTTTGCTGTTCTTTTTAAAGGTTTTGAATTCTAATTCAGAGTTCTCATGGTAAATAAAATTGAAATACTTTCAGCATTATCTTCCTTGTGAGAACTGGAGTATATATTTGGTTTTCACTTGCTCCCTTTTAATCAAGCATTTTGTTGACCATAATCAATTTCTTCGCTCAGGAGAAAAATGTGCAATTATCTACAATGACGAAGGTGTGTCTAAGTAATAGGGTGAGGGGAAGAGAAATCAATGGAACCATCTGTCTGACATTCCTACAACATTATAAGAGACTTGTAATTAACTGCTTGCCTACCAAAGTCTGCCAGCTTTAACTCCCCCGTGTCACTGATCAGAAGATTCTGTGGTTTCAGGTCCCTGTGCAAAATGTAACGCTGGTGGATGTAAGACAGTCCTCGCAGCAACTGAAATAAAAATAACTGAAAAAGAGGGGGACAAAAAATGACCTCTGTTAATATTTTGCATATAACCACAGGTGATTTCTTCACAATATGCAGGGTGATGCATATTGTGGTAACATTGTGTCAGAAATCCTCCCAAACTGGCGTAATTCCCACCCAAATTTAACACAGCGAAATTTCCATCCAAAAAATATGTACTTTGCAAGGACTAACCCCAGCCTCCAAGCCCTACTATATCATAGATTCAATTTGCCTGCTTTAAAACCAAGAGCAATACAACCATGTGCAGAAGGCTCAGTTTCTACCAAACTATAATTGTATTCCTTTTACCCGTATGGCCTTAGAGATTAGGTGGTAGCCTGAAGCCAGATGTGTATCTTCACTAATTATAGGAAACAACAGCAAAGGGTGGATAGGGATGGGGAGATAAGGCTGGGGGATGGGACACTGGAGCTAAAACAAAGAAGAAATTAATAGTATGACAATAATGCTTGTGTACCCAAGGAAATCTGCAAGTATGATAGGTTTTCTCCTTAAAGATTTTTTTAATGGGAGTTGCTTATGTATTTTTCAATAGGAAATAATTCTCACTGAACCTAAAGATGACTTTTGAAACCTACTCATGCTCGCCTTTAATGCAAATTTAGGTAAGAACCTAACTCCTCCTCCATGTTTCTTTTAACCCTTCACTGGACTCTACAAATGCTTTCCCTAGAGCTAAGCACTGATATTGTGGACTTCTGTAATTTACAATTATGAACAACGAGCTGGATGATGGAGATCTTTTGTCCTCCCCTTTTCACCTCCTCTCTCATCATTCTCCTGCATTCTTATCGGCACCTTCTGTGAAAGGCTGACTCTCATGGATTTTATCAACACAAAGAGTGAATGACTGTTTCCCTGGAGTTTTCTTGTCAGTTTTGAAAAAATTTCTCCCAATATACAGAGCATTCCTGATGCCTGAAATATTTTAAGAAATACTACAGTTTCCAATGGGAACACAACAAGCCTTTGCAAAGCCAAACATGGAGGATTCAAGAGTGGACATGGACCTTGTGCCTCACAGCTCAGCAGCCAATGAGATGTGCTCTCTCGGAAGATGTGGAAACCACACCAAAGATCTGGGAAAAGTCAACCAGGGCACACGAGAATTTCTAATTAACTTGCAACACAATTATCCTATTTAGTGACTGCTGAAGTGAGGAGATATTATAAAAACGGTTACAAAATCTGATTACAGAAGAGAATAAAGGCTGACATGAAAGAAACAGAAATGTCATGTTACTGAAGTTGAAATGAATGTAATTGCATTTCATTTTTTCTCAAAGTGCAGACACAATACACTGTATGTTTAGCTATTTAACCAGGGCACAAAGAGCCATATCAATCACCTTCTTGCCAGGGCTGGGTCTAACAATGTGCTGAGGAAGCCTAAGACCAAAATACAGAAACAAAAGAAAGAATAGCAGGAAAGTCATAACTGACACGCACATTCCTTTTGAATTCTGGTTAAAATGGAACCCACAGTACTTAAAAACTATTTTAATAAGGGCAGGAAGCAGAAATGGCTTTCATTACAGCCTTAAAATACAAATTAAATTCTATTAAATGACTTCAAAATGGTTGGGTTTTTTTTAATAAAAAGATAGGGAAAATATCCAGTTTGCTAGGCTAAATCAATGGTTTTTAACTTCAAACATTATTTTTAAATATGCAATGAAATTTCAATTATCATATTACCTTACTGCATTGTAATCCTTCTAACTCAAAATATATTTATTAATGTGGGCTTTCATTTGGCTTTAATGCAAAGAGTCAAGTGAATTGAAACAATGTGTTAAGAAAAAAACCCAACAATTTTACAGCTAAATATAATAAATGTCTGCTCTTGAGGACAACTTTGGAACGTAGTTTTATTCCAAACTTGTAAACTTGCTGTACTCATCGAGTACTTCCACAAAAGCCAATTAATTCAGTCATATACACTGTATTAATTGCTTCCTCCTTGGAGAAAGACCACAAAGAAGAAGAGGAAAAAAAATCTCCCGGAGTTACAGGGAATTACATTACAGGGTAAACTCAGCCATTATTTTGTTGCTTTCCCTTTTCCTCTTCACCTTTGTTTTTATTTGATAATATTAAATGTGAAAAGATTTAAGTGAAAACACAAGACTAATGCCTGTCAGTAGAGCATTCTGCAAACCACAGGCCTCTTCAGACTGCTTGGGAAGAGAGACCAGTAAAAGGGGCTCTCCGTTCCCAATGGTTTCCCACTCCACAAAAAGAAACGACGAATTGAAAAGAACTGTTTCTGACGCTTCAGGAAACACTTGTGCCTTCTCACAGTCTCACAGGCTGTGTAAGTGCCAAATAACCTGTAACAAACAAACTAGGACATCACTCATGTACAGTTTGTAGCTTATTAGTAAGAACAGAGCTTTTGGTGATACAATGAAAGATTCATAAAATGACAAAGATCATTGTGATGACAGCTGGAAAAGACAGAAAACAGGAACAGGACTTGTCTCCAGAAGTAAGGTTTTCAGCAAAGCTTAACATTAGGAGGCTCAACACTCCACACTCAGACCAAAAAAAATTTAATACTTCTGCTTCAAGCCTTGCTTATTTATTATAGCCATGAAAAAAAAAATACCCTTTTCCCCTAGCACTTATGCAGTTCTCACTTTAATGAGAAACATATTTTAATGAAGACTTCACTGTCAGTGAGAAAAATGCATGCAGGTAAAAGCTAATTAGAGGTTTATGGACTGTGATATTAAAAGAGTATTAGCAGTTCCTAAAACTTACAAGAGAAAGCAGTCAACTCCACAAAAAGGTTAGCGTCCACAAGTACAAGGCCTGGATAGCCACTTGAGCTACAGGCAACATTTGACCAAATGCCTGTTTAAACCAACCACATTTTCTGAAAGACTTGCCAGCTGCCCGGATGAACAGCCCTGCTTTCATTGTGTTTTTCATGATCCTGAGGGTACAAGCTAGACCATTACACGCACATATCTAACAGCTGCAAGACAGCTCATGTGCACCAGGATGCTTTACTACCTTGTTGGCTTCTGAATGTCACATAGGATCTTGAGCTTTTCTCATCCAAACAAGCTTATAAGCTAAACACTAACACAGGCCATCCAAAACACATCCAACGTGTTGGACTGATGCGAGTTAACACTTTCTGACTGAAGTTCAGAAAGCTCTCACAACTCTAATGATAAGCGGGGATGCTCATGTACAGGTGACCTGCGTAGAAGTGCTGAGATGACTCTACATAGTTGCTCTCCATTCCCAGACATGGTTCAGAGTTTCTGGCAAAGGATGCTGGGATAAGTGAAAAGCAGAAAGAAATTCACAACATGCCAGACAGATTCTCCAGCAAATGTACCATTTCCACCCAGTGTCTGCTGAGGCATCAAGGACCCCAACGACAAGAAGGATGCTGCCCCAGCAGACGGACTAATGAGGCCTGTGGGGGACTTTTCTAGGTCAGGAACTGTCTTTACCTGATGGCACAGAGGGATTTCTAAACGATCTCCCGCACCTGAGCTCCCTTACCACATACTGTATTGTGGGAATAAAGGACCTAGCCCTAGATACAGAAGTAGAAAGCTACATGGAACTTTTTAGTTTATAGAAGATGCACAAAACTCTTGGCTCTGCTCTTTCTGCAAGAGACTGCAAATGGAGCTGAGCTAACCTGGACTAGGAGTTCACAGCAGTTCAGAGAAAAGCTGAAAGCAAGATTGGATTAATGTGCCAGTCCTTTAGCAAGCTCGTATTGCTCTATTAGTATAGTTACTTTTGAAAAGTAATACACAATACTGCACAAGCTTTATTACCACTCATCACTGGTAACACAAATGCTCCTGCTTGCTGTATGTATCAAAGCACACCAGCTGGGTGTCACGTAATCATCTGAATTCCTTTGTGTGCATTCAGCATCAGTCGATATCAGACTCACTCTTAATAGGCCATCAAATCTGAAAATACCACTAAAAGAAACCCAACCCAGGACACCTCACCTCATGCTTGCAACCAGTGTACTTCTCCCTATCATCCAGCAGATATTGCAGGCTCCTGCAAATTGCTGGCTATTTACAAAGGCAAAGGGAGGTACTAAATCCCCACAGCCCTGGAAATAAAACACAGCCAAACACAATGTTCAGTTATGTATCGGTTTATTAGCTTGTTTTGGAGTTTTAGATCTACTTATTTTAAGCCATTAACATAAGAAAAAACTACCTGGTAATATGTATTATCACTTCTCTGCGTGACGTCTGCTAGCAAGTCGAAAGCACATCAAGCACAATCTTTTTTATCACTGTTGGTTTGCTATTCTTTTCCCTCTTCCCAACCAGCATAATACCCACGACACATAATTCAGCTGTTCACTTCTAACAATGTCCTGGGGAAACACTGAACTTTTTAGGTCAAAGCTTTGTAGGCTCTCTTGCTTAAATTGTCGGAAGAAGAAATTCCAGAAACAAAGTGTTGACTTGAGATAAATTTGTATCCCTAGGAATACAGGATCCTAGCTGAACAAAAAATTGTTAGCCATTTGAACCAGCGTGATTTTCATGACTATAATAAGCTTTATCTCAATAAAAGGTTCTCCTATCTGACCTCCCTGGAACCATCTGAGTTCTCTCCAAAAGAATTTAAAAATAATTCTCCCCAAAATGCAATTATAAAGGCTTCTAACTTGCTCCTGCATTCTGGACATGAGAGGCTTACCAAAGGCAATGTCACACAGAAATGCATACAGTACAGCCACTGGCAATGTGCATTGTATCGTTACTTTCAAAAAAGATACAAAACCTACAGATTTTTCCATGTATTTGCAGCAGAACTGCAAAGGAAAGAGATTGGAAAGTGTTAAAATGCTAACTTCTGTTCTCTTTGAAGTTCTTTTAATCATCTTTTGTCCCCTCTGGGTACTACTACAGACATTTGCAATGAGGAAGGTGTGCTTAATTAACTGAGTATAATGACATTCCCTTATGATCAGTTATAGTCATCTGTTAATGTTCAGTAAGTGGGAGGCTCTTTCAGATTTTTTCTTCTGAATGGCAAAAGTAAAAATAAATTCAATTCCATTAAAACTCCTTTTCTACCTTTCACCAATTCGCTTCCATGTTGAACTAGGTCAGGGTGGCAACTGGTGCCTCACCAATTTTAAAGACACTGGAAAACATGTTTTTTTCACCCCTACAATATTTCCATATTTTTTGCTGTATGTGAACCATGTGGATCATACAGACAATAAATTTCATATGCGCACACTAGATACGAAAGTGACATTCTTCTAGCATGAATTTTAACACACTGATAAAGATTCTATGTTTACTGTTCACATTTGTGCATATTATCAAATCATTAGCTTAAGTGACAAGACTGACATAGAGTGAAATGCTGATGCCATATTTAATGTCTGATAACTAAAAAGTCTAATTTAAATAATCAATTCTCAATGCCATGTGCAAAAGACGACCTTAATTTGGCATAACATTATTCTGTCTGCTGTACACCTGCTTGTTCGCTGAATGAGGAATGAAAAATAGCAACTTCTCAACCACATTAAACAGCATCGCTTCCTACTTAGCATATCTGTTGAAATATATTTTTAATTCAACTCTACATCAGTAGCACCACTAATTTCAGTGAGTACAAGAGAGATTTCCAAAGCATGACATTCATTAAGACTTGCCTCCAGTAACGACTGATAAAATTAAAAGGACCACCGTAGCAGGCATTCACCTTAGTACAACAGAGTGTCTCCTCCAAACTCCAATGAGGCAGTACGATAGGTGAAACAAGACATGAAAATTCAAAGCTGAATGTATTATCATGGTTTAATTGTCCAATTCCTGTGTACCTAAGTCTATGGCAGTCAACCTTTTGGTCAGATACCTCCAATTACACGCAGGCGCTCACATGCCACAGCTTCCGCTGCATCATGCAATCACTCATTTATCACACGCGGATACAGGACTGGCCATGCGAGTCAACACACATCTCCCACAAAGAAGGGGGACACAAACCTCTTGTCCACGCCACAGATATTTATACAATCACACGATGCAAAGAAAACAGAAGCACACCAGGGAGGCCTACACCGGTAACACAACTGTAACCGAAAAACCAAAGCATTTTCATCGTACTTTTCAGACATTATGCTTTACTAACAAGCACACGGTTTTATAACTTACTAATAACGAATGCAGCTAATGTGTAGCAAGAGCCAATACCCAATGCTCTGCTAATGTCAAAGTTCAAGCAGCTGCATTTCAAGTGCAGCAAGCCTCACGTGGATGGGATACAGGAGTTGCCTAATCCTTCCATGTTCTGAATGCTTCCCTACCCTTTGTGCTTCAGATTATTCTAAAGCTGTAATCAGTTCAACAATAAATATTAACGTTTACAAAAGACAGCAGATGACACCTACCCTATGGCTTTGACTCTTTGTTAATTTTCATATTAGTCACTAAATGCCAAAATTACTCATCTGACAAAACCAGATTAAACTTCAAAAGAACTGCAACCATTAGTTAAGGACAGCACTCACAGTACTTCACTATGGACAGGAATAAATGAATACCGCAAGCAATTAAGTGCCAGAGATTTCCGATAACATCAGACAACATTCCCTATATATCAAGCACTTCATCTTGTTTAGGAGGTGTGTATTAACACCTTGGTTTAACAAACCCAATATTTTTATCATATCTGATATGGGATTTTTGTTAATTTTTTTTGACTTAGAGTGCTATGAAGTTGACTGATTTATTCTGGAGCATTCAGCACAGAAAAATGTTGCAGCATCCCATTATGTTTCAATAATTCCTATTAATTACTTTTAAATTATTTTTGTAGAATTTTTAAGACTGAAACTAGTTACAGTTTTTTTATGAAATTTAAGCATATTTTTCATAGAGATTATTGGGCTATCCCAGGAAAATTTATACCTAAATTCCACTCCACACTTTGCCACACACCTTACACGTGACCTTGACAGTCAGCTATTTTCTCTGACTCGGTATTACAGTGATAAAACACATTTTTAAAGGTTGTGGTGGTGGTAGAGCTTAGTTGGTTGAGGTGTTGCTTCAGAAATATCCATCAATTATGCATAGAACACTGCTACGCCTTGTTTCCTAGGAGCAAGGAAGGCTCAGAACTGAGATCGGTAAGAGCTGACGTCTTGAAGGCTCCTGGGAGAAGGCTGAATATTCCTGTTCGCTGCATGCAAAGTTCAAAAAGAGGGTCTGCCTATTTCTTCACAACACTTTTTGGCCCTGGGAAAGAGAAAAGTTGCCCAGGGAGAAGAAGAAATCAGAGCAGCAACATTACGCAGAACAGGAACAAACTGGAAGATCCTTCTCCCTACGGTCACTGCAGATGATAGGAGCCTTCCAAGCTGACTGAAGTAAAAGATTTTGAGAGTGATTAAAAGACAGAGAGAGTTTTTGTCTCATTGACAACCCCATTGTAATTCAGGCTGGTGTTGCTCAGATTGACAAACAGTGGGTCAGAGGCAACTGTCGTTTTATTTTGTCAAAGATGGTTTTTTGAAGTCCAATGTTCACAACAAATCGTTATTACCTCTAACACTACAAGCAAAGGAAAAAAGGCAGAGAGAAAAAAAATAAGGATGCTTTTCCCAAAAGAATACAGCAGTTTCAATGCAGCATCGCTAATTAAAAAGCAAATCAGCTTTCACTAATAGATTTATTCTTAAGGCAGGAATGCAAACTAGCAATGCAGGCATGACAGATGCAAGCCTGTGCTCTACTTGGTCCACAAGTAACAGGAGTTACAGAAAATGGACTCCACTATAAAATAAATGCATCAAAACATAAAGATGAATTTACTTGCATTACTGGGAGTGTAATAATAAGGAGTAAAAGATGTACTTAAAATAAAGATGATATTTCAAAGGTTGAAAGAAGTTAAGAACAGTTACATTTTCGCAGGACTGCTGAAATGCACAAAAAAAAGATACTTAAAAATTAAAATATTAATTTACAAAACAAGAAACATTTATGGACAGCTGCAAACAAAGGCTCAGGAGAACCAAGTCAAAATGCTGGTGGAGATGGTCCTGTACCAGACAGAAAAGAACACAAATCAGAATGAAGATCATCACAGAATGAAGACCTGACAAGATGGATCCCAGAGTCCTGAGGAAACTGGCCCATGTAGTTGCCAAGCCACTCTCCAAATGGACACCAGTGACAAGTGGTGTCCCTCAGGGGTCCAACTGGGACCGGCGCTGTTTAACATTTTCATCAATGACATAGACAGCAAGATCGAGTGCACCCTCAGCAAGTTTGCAGATGACACCAAGCTGAGTGGTGCCGTCAACACACCTGAGGAACAGGATGCCATCCAGAGGGACCTGGACAAGCTCGAGAAGTGGGCTTGTGTGAACCTCATGAGGTTCAAAAAGGCCAAGTGCAGGGTCCTGCATCTGCGTCAGGGCAATGCCCACTATCAATACAGGCTGGGGGATGAAAGGATTGAGAGCAGCCCTGCCAAGAAGGACTTGGGGTTACTGGTGGATGAAAAGCTGGACATGAGCCGGCAATGTGCGCTCGCAGCTCAGAAGGCCAACCGTATCCCTGGGCTGCATCAAAAGCAGCGTGGCCAGCAGGTTGAGGGAGGGGATTCTGCCCCTCTGCTCTGCTCTGGTGAGAGCCCACCTGGAGTCCTGTGTCCAGCTCTGGAGCCCCATGTCCAGCTCTGGAGCCCCCAGCACAAGAAGCACATGGACCTGTTGGAGCGGGTCCAGAGGAGGTCCATAAAGATGACCTGAGGGCTGGAGCACCTCTGCTATGAGGAAAGGCTGAGAGAGTTGGGACTGTTCAGCCTGGAGAAGAGAAGGCTGCGAGGAGACTTTATAGCAGCCTTTCAGTACCTGAAGGGGGCCTGCAGGAAAGATGGGGAAAATATTTTCAGCAGGGTTTGTTGCAACAGGACAAGGAGTAACAGCTTTAAACTAAGGGAGGGTAGATTTAGACTAGATATAAGGAAGAAATTCTTTACCATAAGGGTGGTGAAACACTGGAGCAGGTTGCCCAGAGAGGGAGTGGAGGCCCCATACCTGGAAACATTCAAGGCCAGGTTGAACCGGGCTCTGAGCAACCTGGTCTAGTTGAAGATGTCCCTGTTCACTGCAGGGGTTTGGGCTAGATGACCTCTCAAAGTCCCTTCCAACCCAAAACATTCTATGATTCCATGATAAAAAAAAATCACTGGCAGGGTCATTTAGCTGCTGTGACCCGTTAGAGTTCCTGCTGTAGGAAGCAATCCAGATGTTTCAACTGAGAGTCCGAGAAGTATGAACTATCTCTAAAGGCAGCAACAGCTGTAGGAAAGCAAGCCAAGAGTACAGATTTCAGTAGTCCAAGCCAGGAAAACAGCACAGGGAGAGTAAGGAGCAAGTCTTGTACCTCAGTTTGCCACAGCACACTTTGCAGCTTGGCAAGCTCCACATGGTATACATCCATAAATCAAGTCTTAGCTCCAACCATGCACAAGGCTGCAGCAGTAGCTTCCAACAGAAACATAATTATATGTGAGGCTGTGTATTTAGGATTTCTTACTTGCCTTCAGTTTTGGAAAAACTGAGCAAGACGTCTTCAAAACCAGAGAAGATGAGGCTACCAAACAGGGACTTATTAACCAATTACCTTTTCTCTCCTCATCTCTAACTGTAATACCGTACACAGTATATTAATATATAGTTATAAATAAATGGTAGATAAGAAGGTTTGTTCATTACCAAAGATGTATATAACTGTGTATTTGGAGCTAAGAGAGTCTGGAGAATCTATGGATTGAAATAACTGCTTTCTGCTAATTTCCCTTCTAGCTGATGAAGATGTTGCAGGTACCTAACCACATCTGTGTCATCAGCATACTTAGTTTAACATTCTCGGGGATAGGTATTTTAAAAAACAACTTTAGATAGTAACATCTCAGCCTCACACACAAATTCATTGAAGGGTTTAAAACCTAAGGTTATTTGTAAGACTTGCGCCTCCACGCATGAATTACAAAATTCTGCAATCATTATGTGTGAATACATACATAACACTAAAAATGCTAAACCCTCATATTTCAGGAAGCAATATTTTTTGTTGCTTAAACATACTGTCCCAAGACTCCTACAACTGCCCAACTGAGTCATTCTTTATAATTCTATATACTTACAATACTCTGCTTACTCTTTATTTAAAATTTTTAAGTGACAGCAAATACCCTATTTGAAACCACAAAGAAAGGCAATGCCAAACACAACACCCAAGGGGACAGCAATGTGTGTCCATCAAAGTAATTTGGATTTTATTCTATTTATGATTCTTAATCTAAAAGTACGCCTGAGGTAACAAGCATTGTCTTTAGCTTGTAAATACGAAGAAAAATTCAGAAATATAACTAGGCTGAAGATGTCCTACAGAAATCAAAATATAAATAAATAATGGCTTTGCTGCTGCATTCCTATTAAGTACTGTTTTACAGGAACTACTGTATAACATTCTCTGGAAAGAGAAAGATGTGTGATTACATGGTTTTGTATTTATGATAACTGGCAACAAGCCAGAAAGGAATATCTATCAGTAGGTAATACTTTCCTCAAGAACAAAATTAAAAGGCAGGGGGCCTTCTGTCAGACTGGGAGAGCATCAATGGCTTAATCCCACAGGTTAGCCCAGAGAGCCGAGACTAATTTATTGCTAATAGAATACAATTGCTCAACTGGAAGTTTTTTAAAATGGATTTAGGGATCATATAACCAGTGATTCTGAACAAACACTGTCTAAAAGTCTGAATAAAAGTGAAATTCCTGAATGACCTCTAGCAAGAAGGGGCTGGCAGGGAGAGAAGGCTAACTAACATGGCTCAGCTCCACCCTTAAAAATCAGCTGTAGCTCCAGACAGACAACTCTGTCTGGAAGCTAAAACCGAAATAGGTGGCAAGGTCTCAGAACTGCAATTACATAAGTCAACAAACTGAGCACCACACAACAAAGGAATAAGATATTATGTAGTAACCATCTTTTTTCCTCTGTAAGAAGAGAGGAGCACAAGCTTTTAGTTTTGCATGCTGGTGAAGGTCTGGGAGTTGTTGGCAGCCACGACTGGGTTCCCTTCTCTCTGTAATTCCTGTCCTCTCAGCTGAAGAAATCACTCTGTTGGGCTACGCAGGTATTTTTCACTCATAGCTTTGAGAGCAGGTATTGCACTGAAAACCCCAGGCAGGCTGATCCAGTTCTAAAATGGTAGGAGCTCAAATCATCATGCTAGTTTTAAATAATCACTGCATGAATTAAGGCTAGCCTTTGCTGCTGGCCTGGCAAGAAGTCTACTAAATACATATAATCAATTTTCATTAATATTTTTTAACAGAAAAAAAAGAATTGCAATTGTCCAGTGAGATTGCTCACGGTTGAAGGTTAGCTTCATCTGCTCCAACTTGCCAGTATTTTTTTCTCTTTTTTTCCAGTTGTCTTTTTATTAATAATCCATCTGGACTTTAAAAAGCTTGAACTAGCAGTACATCAGGACTCTACACTTCACTACTGAAAGAAATATTTCTAACATGTCCATAAGCTTCAGAAATGTTGCTGAACATTGTTGTTAGATGGTGAAAGATAGCCACGGGAATACATGCAGCAAAATTTGAAAGGCAAATGCTGCTGCTGCAGTTCCCTCTGCAGCTCCTGCTTTAAAAGACAGGTATCTCAGGATTTAGAGGAGTGACGCATTAGCAAGCCCAGTTATCTGCATATGCCTATCCTCCTCAAAGACAAGCTCACTGGGCCCTGATACGATCAAGCAAAAGTACAGTTATGTGAATTACGATGTCTTCTCAGCGGGGAACAATTACAGCTACAATGAATACTGCAGCCTTTGAGTAGGTCTTACAAATCCGAAGCAGCATGAAGAACTTTCAAAGCCAGTCTTAGCTTATCCCAAACCTCAGAGAGTGAAATGTAAAAGTATCCACCCAGGGAAACGAAACACAAAATTACTGTTAACAAGCACATTCAGCACATGAAACTTTCCTTAGAAAACCGAGCAGTGAAGAGAGCTCAAAAGTTGAAAAGCAGGTCCCACCCCACCCACCTTCAGCCACTTCACGGTGCCGCACTCACAGAGGCACTGGGAAGCTGGCACTGGGAGGAGACCCATGGGCTGGCCCTGTCCATGCTAGCAAAATGGCTGAGTGACAGTCGTACATTACAAGGATGCTCTTTTGCTGCATACACATCATGTATTTTCAAAAAGCTTCACGCACTTCCCCCGTCCCCTACCCCCCCAGTTTGGCCAAATACATGCAGCAACGAAGAATTATTCTGATTTTTCTTTTTTTTAGTTGGCAGCCATTATCATCTAACTTTGTATGTTGTAGATGCCACTTTTCAGTGAAAGAGCACAGAAAATAATCCATCTACTTTACACAACTTGCTGACATACAACAACGATCAGCTATTGGGGGAAAAAAAAAATCTTTCCTCTTTTAAAAATATTTTCTTTCCTTAAACCAAACAGGCCTTCAGAGTTTTCCAGGAAAGAGAGATTTATTTTTTTCCATTAACCTCTCAATTTCAAGAAACTAAATACTGGAATAAAGCTCTCAGCATGACAAGTGAAGATTTAAACACTTCCAAAGTGGAACAACAATGGGACTGATGTCAAAGTGCAAGACAAGTGTAACAAATATCATCTGGGTGATCTATACACACACGACATTCTGCATGTCTGATTGGCTTCCATTTGATGCTAAAATCATTTGGCTGGCTTCCCAGACAGTAACTGGATCAAGTCTCTACCAATCGATCTTTCCGTTAAAACCTGCTAATAAACTCTCTCCTTCCTGCGTGATGATTCTCAGTATCTACCATAGAAGGAAAAATTTTTTAAAAAGCAAAATGAGCTATGAAAATGCCTCATCAAAGTAAGTGAGCAAAAAGATCACAGAAGATTTTATATGCTCATATAAAAAGCAGTACATTCAGCTAATACAATTCATTACAGTTCCTTCAAATTCAGTGTGCCTACAATGACTTACCTCACTGAAGGTCTAGTACTGACAGCCTAAAGCAAGTTTACTCAGGCGTTTTAGGGCAGTATTGTCTTCTCTTAAGAGCAAACGTTTGAATGGAGAGGAGGAGTTACCAACACTGAAACAGTATTTACTCATATATTCTGGCTCTGGATCAATTTTACAGACTTCACAAGTTCTTTCATGGGAATGTTTAAATACTTGCATTTTTAATTATTTTTAAATAAAAAATATTTTAAAATATAGTTCATATGCCAATTATTTTCCCTTTAGCTAACAGTCAGTTTCTGTGAAACTGACATAACATTTTACACAAAATTACTGTTACTGCATTTGCCTTGAATGTGTGCTCTTTTTGACTCTTACCTTCACATTTTCTGGATGAAGCCCTCCAGGGTGTTTGTCCATGTACTGACATAAATCAGTGTGCTAAAAGAAAGTCAGATGGAAAAAAGTGTATTAATATCTGTATGACTGCAGCAATAAATATCCTTCCAGTGAGGAGTGGACAGAACAGATGGAAAATAAGGAGATTTTTCAGCCACATGGGCACACACACACTTGTATACTTCATCTTATTTAACCACCATGGTAACTTGACTGATATGAATATTCACCAAAGGCAAACGATTTTTTTATCCTAACATCCTCTATATGGTAAATTAATTACTTGAATTTTAATATCATTTTATACCTTGTAAAGACAATCCCCATCAACACCATAAAGGTAATAATATCTGGAGGGAAGAGGAAGAACCTAAAGGGAGAACCTCACATGCTACTCTTCTTATTCACATTAAAACATTGCCTTTTAAATGTAATTTTATGGTGATTCTAGATAAAGATGGCTTCATGGTTTAGAAAATAAATCTGAAAGGCATTCCGTATCAGAGTACTGAATGATACTTTCCAGCGCAAAAAAAAGCGCATATTATGCACACGTACAGCTATTGATCACAGATACTTTAGGAACCAGCTTCACTGAAGACTACAAACTTTAAATTTTCACTTCATAGTTGCCTATATTCCCTAAAAATATACCATAAAATCTCTTCAGAAAATAAGCAGGCTTGGGATGTATAGATTAATGTTATTTTTAATTAGTAAGTATTTATTGCTTTTACTATGGAAACACTATTTTCTCTGATTTTTTTCTTGCATATCTTCACTTTCCTACCAGTCAGCAGCATCCTTTCAATGAAATGGGATGTTGCTTCTCTGATTTGCTTGCACAACTCTGCTTCTGGAATTATGTTCAGAATAATCAAAGCAAAAATACGCACTAGATTAACCACCGAAAACTTGGAGACTGACTCTGCCTTCCACATCTGTTTTCGGAACACATCTGGTAAAAATCATCCTGCATTCCTTGGAAAGCTACTTGGCAATACCTGCCTCACATACAGAACAGCCCAACTAAATATAGGCAGTTTTCAAGGTGAGAGTTTTGGACAAAAGCTGCCTTCAACACAGTGAAATGGTTCCTCTGTGCAACATTTCCCAGTCCAGGAGTCACTCTCTGGTGCTCTTTTGCAGAATTATATGGATACACAGGAAAGCTCACATCTTCTAAGACACAAAATTTGAGCTAGCCACAACTGTTCCGTACAATCCGCTCTTCTGAAGTCATAAACTGTGAAAACACACTGTGCATGCAGAATTAACATTGCAATGGCATAGGATGTAGTGGTTAAGTTGTGCACTAGGACACCTTTTTTCAGGAATTCTTACACGGCTTCAAGCAAGAGAGTGCCCTGTCTCCGCGAAATCACTTGAGTCCCAAAACAGTGTGCCACAAGGGCAGAGGGCAGGCTGAAACAGGCAAATCACACTAAATACAACACCACAGAGCTTCTTCCAAAACACAGGCTACAGCAAAGCAATACTCCAATGTACAGTTAATACATCAGTGAATGCATTTACAAGGAAAATGGAAAAAAACACCTCTAACAGTGAAGAGTTACTGGCAGTGAAGTGCATTTTGCATAAAGTCTACGTTTAGCTTAAAGACTTATTTCCTAGTTTCTGTAAAATCTTTAGCTACTTCAGGTACGTATTCGTCTTCTATTCTCCCAGTTAGCTTTCTTGGACTGTACCAATAAACTGTGCCAAAATGGACCAGTCATCCTTCTGTATGCATCACCGCATTTGCTGTGTCAACACCAAGGAAACATACTTGAGCAAAGCCATCTGCTAACCTTGTTATTTGTTTGGAAAAACTAACAGGTTTTGAGGACTAACCCCTGCACAATAGTCTGCCTCTGGCAAAGTATCACCTGAAATGCCATTAGTACAGACGACAGGTGGTGTCATATATGAAGTTTGGGGACTTTCCCCCATTTTAACGGGTTATCTGTTGTTGAAGAGAATTTGTCAGCCTGGTGGTAGAACACATTCTCCTCTTTAACTTAAACACAAATCTTTGAATAGTGACAGCACCTGCAGTGCTTGGGAGAAGTTCAAGGAAAAGCCTCAAATTTTGCTTTAGAAAGCCCGGCAGGGTGAAGAGGGCAGTGCTGTCCCGTCCTCTGACGCACCCACCCCGGCCCTCAAGCACAGCACGCTTCCTTGCGCGGGCTCGCTGAAGGAGGAGGATTATCACTTCTCTGCAGTTCAGTCTTCCAGCCTTTGTGGGTGACAGATAACCCAGTATTTGGAAACTTACTGCCTCCTTCACCTTCTTCTGATTTCTAGGATTTACAACTAGTCAGCCAACAGAAACCAGATCAGAGGAAGACAAACCCAAAGTTATTTCTGAAGGTCCCCTTCCTGGGGGACATTCCTGCCCACTAGCTCCACTCTTCTATTCACCAAAAGTTTTCTAAGAACATCCTCCTCAGAGTCACATCCCTAGTAACAGCAGTAAGTTGTCTTTTTGTTTCCAATATACTTGTAACGAATTGTGCGGATAACCCCATCTTCTTGCACTTACATTTTAGTTATTATTTGGATGCGTTTCCCTCATACTTGAACATTAACTACAGTCATGTTTGTGTTATGTGTCATTTGCCTCCTCTTCTTAACCCAAGGACCAGGACAATTGGTAGCCTCGTATAACCTTCTGCATCAGTAGTTCTCTCCTTCAAAAACTGATTGCCCACATCTACCTAAAATTAAATGTGAGCAGCAATTTCTACAGAATTCTAAAAGCCTAACAGAGTCAACTGTTCAGCAGTCTTCTGGCATCTATTTTTTCCCACACACATGTTACAGACATAGAGAAACTTCTACTAAATATTCATTCGGACAGTAAAAAGGAATGCAAAATCTTTTCCGTTCATATCTTTCAAGAATAAAACGAAGTTGGAGTCCTCACAAATGCAACTAAACGCTACAGTACCAACTGGAAAAGCAACTTACAAAGTTACAGTACATTGCTCCTCACTTTTTTTTAAAAAAAAAAAAAAAAAAAAAAAA
>Ga0065711_1038665_pt1 | contig 18536 bp, 9 predicted proteins | sample Hoacrofraction12_FD_59098 | JGI IMG/M metagenome (GOLD analysis project Ga0065711, IMG submission 59098) | Hoatzin crop microbial communities from Cojedes, Venezuela - Epithelial fraction 12 v2 (version 2) | ecosystem: Host-associated > Birds > Digestive system > Esophagus > Crop | place...
CGCCCGCCCGGGGGACGCGGGGTGGCCGGGGAGGCACCGGCCGCGGCGAAGGAGGGCGGCGGGCCCCGGCTGGAGGCGCGCGTGGAGCGAGCTCCGGCTGCTGCGGGGGCAGAAGCCCGCTCGCTGCCGAGGAAGCTTTGTTCCCTCGTCCCCGCGGAGCTCTGCGGAAGCTGGGGCAGCTCCAGCCCTGGCGTGCACCGCCGGAGCTCACACAGCACGGGGGTCAGGGCGTAAAGTGAGTGAGAACACAGCGAATGTGCGCAGCCGGCCCTCCCCTGGGCGATGCCTCTCACTGCGAGACAGAAGGCCCGGGCTTTTCGACAGTCATGGTGGGAGAACGTGCACAGCAAACACCCTCAGCAGCCAGCGGAGTCACGCACCACACGAAGCTGGGAACCGAGACATGCAACGGCTGTGGCCCAGAGGGTGCGAGGAAGCAGGCACGGCCACCGCTGCAGCCCTGCAAAGCCACCAACGCCGGGCACGCCACCCCGCTCCACCTGGCAGCACCTGAAATGCCCGAGAGCAGCAGTCTGTAACAGGGTGCTCGCCACCGACCTACAGGAAATGCCCGGGGCCTCTGATGCCGCGGCTCTCCGAGGAGCCTGTCCTTACGAGGGACAGCTGTGCTGCCACCACACCAGAGCGCAGCCACCAGCTCCCCAGGACCTCCCCACTGCCAGCTGTCTCTGCACCAAGGCAAGCCGACCCCAGTACCATCCTGCAGCCTCAGTTGCCACAGGGTGAGCCAGGGTTGCACCACGGAGGCCCTACGTCCTTCCCTTCTGAAGCCGCTGGGCACCATCATCTTCACCAGCCTGCATCCTTCGAGAGCCCAGAAATGGCCCTGCACGGTGGTCTAGGTCGAGCTGTTCCAGGAAAGGTCCTTCGAAGCACAGCGTTGGTAGCACCGCACCTTCTCCCACGCACCAGCACTGTTGCTGTTCCGTGTGCCCCCAGGAAAGGGCTGGTGGCTGCCACAGCACCGCAGCAGGAGGCCACCAGCAGCCTCCACAACCACAGTGGATCGTGGTGTTCAAACCGACTGCGGTGCGTGGGGACACCAGGCGCGCTTCCCACACTGCATCCTCACCCCATGCACCAAGAACAATCCCACAACACGCAGGGGACAGCAGCCTGCAGCCAGCTCTCGGCCTGCCTGCTGCTTGAGTTGTGCAGTCCATCACGACACTGCTACTTATTTCGAAGACTGGTAGTGTAGATGAACCCTCAACTCAATTTTCTTGAAATAACATTAAACAACGATTTGATTTTTTTCTGAGAGAGTTTTATTAAATATACTACATCAGTATCTTGTACTCCATAGTCTTTTGATCACTTACAGACTGACTTGCTTAAAAATGTGTTTTATAGAAAAAAAATCTGCAAAATTAAAGCTAAAAAAACCATATTACACACCTCTGGACAATCTGCATGTTAAGAAGGAATTCCTTTTACTATTTGACCTGAACATGTGCTTAAACAAGGAACATACTCAGGAAACAGGACACACTCCTTGAATACGGCACACCTCAAACTACTCGGACTAAAGGAAAACTAGTGCAATCATGTTTAATTGCATCTAACGACAGAACAATAAAAAACTACTTTTTATTCCTCTGTTTTGATATTTTTTCCCCAACACATTCCATTTGTTCTCTTCCCACCACCACAAAACATCCAGTGGTTGTTCCTGTAGGTCACTGTCCTTACATCGCAGGAAGCAAACTTCGCATCGGCTGATCCACGTTTACACTGAAGCATGCACAGGAGGAGACTGCAAGGATTCGCAATGCAATGCTATGAAATACATTGTAACTGAACAACAAGGTGTCCCTTCAACACTGCAATTCTATAGCCTGGATCTGTGGTGGAAGTTTCCAGTGTATGGATTATAAAACAGCCTACAATTCAGAAACAGAAACAAAGAGTTTTGCAAATCGTTTGTGTTTTCAACTATTAAATCTTTCCAAGAGCCGCGTCTAGCGCCGAAACCAAAGCCAGCTGTTGAGTAGCCAGAAAGCTACAGTAATTGAATACATGATCATTTCCCTCTTGGCACGCTCTTTGTTTTCTTCTTCCAGAAGTTGTAGACGGCGATTAAGTTTGATTATCTAAAAAGAAAGAAAGGGTTTTAATACTTTGTTAAAAGTTGTCAGACTTCCTAGAAGCTTCTGAGTAGCTGTGTAAAATTAGTATCTCACAGAGACCGATTGCACATACTTGATAATTTGACTTTGTCTTCAATTGCTAGCGATCAGATCTTGCTGTCCCTAGTAAGTAGGAACAGAAATGGAGTTGGACTCTACAGATTCCCCGAACGATACAGGACACGTGAGGGCAGCCCAGCAGGGGTACAGAGAGGATCTCTCACCAGATCTGTTACGGACACCTTTGCAGCCACACAGAAAGCCTGCTCCCCATTTTACCACTACAGCTTTTTCTTAATATTATCGACTACTATGCTTTACATACCTGTCTTCTTAAAGAGGCAGCATCTACAACTGTCATGTCATCTGGTGTTCCCTCAAGCGTCGTATCCAAGTTGGAAAGACCATATCTATCAAATAAGGGAGATAGCTTAGCTGTCTCATCCATGCAAAGAGTAGCAAGTACCATATTTTATCAACATTCTAGCAGATGTATTTTTTGGTGGTGACAGAAGAATTATAAAACTTTTTTCCAGCTTTTACAGAGTTGTCTATTTCAATATGAAACTAACTGAACGGAGCACAGACACACAGGAAGGGGGCAAGGGCTTGACTGAATCTGGGTTTATTGCTCTCCACACTTCAATATTTTTGAAGATTCTCCACGCAGACAGACTTCTTGGTGTCACTTGGTCTCTCAAAAGACTGTTGCCAGTTATTTAACTGATTAATGAAACCTGAAAATTGCCTGAACTAAAATGCCAAAGTTGCAAGAGACCTGGCAACAGATTAGAAATAACCAAAGACCTGGAAGCAATTGGGTGACTTGTGCTCAGTACCTACTTAAGTATCCCAAGTGGACACCTACTGAGATTGATGATTTCAGTCACATTAATCTCAGTATTTTAGGCAGAGCGCCTTGCAAATAGGGTCTAGTGTGGTGCCACTACTTGCTCAACTTCATATGCATTAAAAAGTTTGTTCCTAGAGCACCTCTCAGTTTTCTTAATGGAGTGATTCAGAGAAAGTGTTACTCTAACTCCAGGGCAAGTTAATGAAACACGGCACATTTATTATCAGTTGGGAAGTTACAGAAAGTCTACGTAAAGTATGTGTTTTGATCATCCAAATGCTACCTCTTCATCAGATTCTTTTCCAACAACTAACAGGTAAAAGCAGTTCCTGATGCTGCAGCCCACCACCGAGTTTCTCCTTTCCCACCTTAAAACCTCTGTTTCCAGTGTTAGGTGCCCTTGACTGCCTTTCTCATTAGGACGTACGAGCAACTGCTGCAAACAGCTTAGGAAATTGACCAAAATAATGTCAAGGGTACCAAATTCACAACAAAATACACCTAAAAGAATGTTTAGAATTTAATAAGAGTTACTGGTCAACTTTGACTAACGTGAGTACGAGCAGAATTCCTGCAGCCTGCCGCATGCACTCAAGTGCAGATATTACTTTTGCAGTGCAGGTTCTTTTACCATGTTCAGCAAACGCCTACAGAATGCCCTGAGCTCAGGCAAGATTCAGCCCCACCCCAACAAACAACTTGTCCGAAGTTTCCCTCTATCCTTGTTCATTAATACATTGTTTTAAAATAAGAACCCCTGTTTCAAGATGAGACCTGCATCATCCTGGACTTTGATAACAGTAAGATCCTTGAGCAACACTGCACAAAAGGTAGGAAGTTGACTACATTTTGATCTGCGGTTTTTTTTCAGTTGAAGGGTGTACAGGGAGAGAGAAACCTTCTCCAGGTGAGATCAGGATAAAACCAGCTTTTAGTAAGGGAACAGTCAAATAAGCAATTGCCTGTCAACAGAGTCACAGCTGTTTTGAAAACACAGTTTTGGGACCTAAAAAAAAAAAAAGGTTTTAGCAACTCCTGATAGAAAAAATTTTCTCATTAAGGCCTTTACTATTTTTTTTTATTCAAGAAGACTTCAAACATTCACTCAACTACAATTAATGCTATTTACTACTTCTGTTTCTTTCAGTTTGGGCAGTATTAAAAAGACAAAACTTGTGGGTTTGTGGGTTTTTTTTTTTTTATTTCCTCAGTGCTGCGAAGCTCACATTGCTAGCCCAGCAAAATTATTTTAAAATAAACCTGAGGTATTTATAAAACAATTTGAACATCTCTACTGTTAAAAAAGCCCAAAGCTTTGCACATACAAACAAATAAATCAAATTTTCCTTACTACTACAGGTCCTCTTAGAGCCAGAGAGATTTCTGAGGCAGGTCTTTTTGTAACCATTTTTTAACTTGTAGTAGATGGTAAAAAAATCAGAAAATCCCTGCAGGTCCAGAGGATAGTTGTGCCTCACCACCTCTTGTGAAAAGCAGAGAGGCTCATCATTTCAGTGAGATGGGCACACTTCCCTCCCAGGTCACATAAATTTAACATAAAGTCACAGTGTATTACTGCTACTCTACCAACTTCCAAACCACTCCAGGTATTAAATAGAGAGGGTTATCAGCAATAAATCCCTTGAAACCATCTCTTGGACTGTTACAAAAACTGAATTCCTGAGTTGGAGAAGAATCATCTGCTTGAATCCAGTGTCTACTTAAGCACAAACATAATTTCCGTTTCCATGAAAACACAGAATTGTAGTGGCAAACAGGAACAACAGATCTGTAAGGGACTTTTTTTTTTCTTTCTTCCTTCATCCTGACCATGAAATTACATGTCAATCTTTTATCCAATTCCACTGAAATGATGTCAATCCACCAAGATAATGGCAGTGAAAAGGCATCCAGCTACAACTAACAATCACAGGCATGGTACTGAGAACACCTGGAAAAAATAAGGTGATGCAAGCCCAGACTCTCTAGCAATAAAACCATAAAACTCACTAGTATACAGAAAATACTTGAAGTATACTGCTAATGTAATTTAAGAGCCTTCCCTCACACACTACTCTGAGTCAGAATTCTGCAGCACATTGTAACTATTAGAGAAGCGAGCTCTTTGCAGGTGACTTGGATAGGTAAGGAATCAAGGCCTGAAGTATCTCCAGAGTTGAGTGAGGACAGAAACGAGCATTGTGTTTTAAAATAAGGACACTAGAAATGGGGAAACAGAAGTCTGAATCTTAGAATCTAAATTTGTGGATCATGACTAACAAAAAAATACTCTTTACCTGGTGTTGTCATGATGAGGGTTAGAGGAAGTGGTAGCAGCTGACCCACCACGTAACACTGGCCTACAGCAGAGTTTTGTAGGTAGAAGGGACAAGACAGAAACAGGAAACGACAAACAGAGATAAGAGGTAAACCACACAGAACAAAGGAACATCCAAATACTTCCACTTATATTGTATAATGTTTCAATACAATATAATATCTCTCATTGTAAATTGCACTTTCAGATTTCTCTTATTCAAATTTAATCAACACTGAATGTTTATGCAGAGAAAACATTTAGGCAAATTTTTGATGATATAGCTTCATTTACAGAAGACAAACTGTTGGAATAGAGATTTGGGCAGAGGTTATCAGCCTTATAAAATAATCTTGGGAAACTTCAGGTTTAAAAAATTTCCCTCCCAAAATAAAACCCCAACAACAACGTGAAAAAGAAAAAAGTATCTACACATACTTATAAAAACCTTTTTAATCATCCTCTCCTCCCTCTAGGGAAAGGGGAGTTTTGTCTTTTCGCTATTCATCTATGCTAGATGTAATTCAGAAAACCTGGGCTAGTAGCCTAAACAGCCCTTAAACAGCCTAAAGAGGTTGGTGTCTCCAGGAAGAAGTGACTAAAAGCTTCAAGTAGAAGGTATAAACATCCTTGTAAGTGTTGCTCTTTCTTTTCTTTCTAGGCAGAGAGGAAAAGGTGGAGCTTTTTAAGTTGCTGCAACTATAGAATATACCTTAACTTTGCAATAAGAAGTTACTGTGTCCCAATTTACAGAAGATGTGAATACCAGCACTACCTTCTGACAAAGCCGGTACTATGTGTTTTCAGTCCCTGTGGTAACGAGGCATTAGTGTTCCACATCTATGATGGGTAACAAACTGTTCAAGAGCCTGAAATCTTTTTAAAGTGTCTTCCATTTTTCCAAAGCCAACAGGAGCAACCGTGCACTTTACCCATGTATACTCCAGGCTACAAAATTAGAGACAAAGAACATCTAGGTATAAAGATCTTTACAGCAGGTACATGCAGAAGGCAAAGGCTTGGTGCCGAGGTGGCTGGGAGAACACTGTGGCCTGGCCTGAAAATGAGCAAGAACCATGCAAAAACGTCACAACCACTAGTTTCATTTAAAAGGATCAGGATCTAGGAGCCCTAGCAAATTCTGCTATCCCCATACGATACTTACTGGGACTAGGTCCTACTCTAAGTGCATACCACAATGTTTTTCTATCTAGCACATAAGGTAAGCCAGGATGATGTGTTTTACAAAACACAAACTCCCATTCCCAATACACACAATAAAAGAATATTCTTACCTAAATGCATGAGGTCTTGCAGAAAGTTATCAAAAGGTATTCCTATTTTTCAATCAGAGAAATAATTCAGCTAGCCTAAAGTCTTGTCTGACATGCTAGAGCTGAATACTTTGAGAAAGCATAAGAAATGCAGCAAAGAGGAGCTACGGAACAGGTCACAGAATTTCTCTGCAAACATAAATCACCCGTCACTGGCAGACATGTGAATGCCAGCTTGTCAGTAGCCAGCAGGCATTTCCCACACCACCTGACACAGGACACCATTTAGATTTTGGGTAATGAGAACAATAGGTCTCAAAAGCTCTCTAAACCCTTGGCCTCTGTAGTATTTTGTGGCAAAGTTTTACAGCTGTTGTAGAACTAACCAACACTAACTGAAAGCCACAGGCTTGGAGGTAGCAGAGAGCTGCAGCAAGGAACAAAACCAGAGCACTCTGGGATCTGTGCAAATCAGGAACTTAAAGACAAGTCTTTAATCCCACTTCCCAACACAGCCAGGCTGTTAAAAAACTGCACACGATTTCTTCCTTTTCTTTGCAGTTCACTTTCTGTGTCTCTACACATGGACCCAAAAGGTCCCCTGCCTCTCCCACACTTTTAACTTGCTTGGTTTTATATATCAACAAAAGAATTCATTATATAGATCACAGTGGCCTCATAACTGAGATCACCTTACCCGAAAATCAGCAGCAAGTTTGTTGGTAAATACAGAATGCAGAAGTATAACATAGTCAAGCTATTAAACACATGGCCTTCTTTAAAAAACTGAGTAAGACTACGTTAAAATGTTGAATTTTCTTGCTACTTCTGTCAATTCCATCCTAAACATTAGCACGTGATCAGAAGAATCCATAACTTCCAGGCCATGTATACTCAACACTTTACTATTTCTCTGCAAATACAGCAGCAGCCTGAAATGTGAAGGGAACGCAGAGTAATACAATTTAATAACAGTGGGGAAACAGGCAGTAAGGCAATGACCAAACGAATCTGGTCTGTCTTCCTCTGCTTAGAGCAGAGCATGCGATGGAAATACCACAGCAATGATGCAATTATAAACACATGGTCTGGGCAGAAAACAACAAGGTGTGGAGAGCCTGGGTACCCGAGTCCAACTTCTATCATTCTGTGCGTGCGCCCAGGGGACTGAGGCTGGCACATTCGCTGAGTTCAGCGGAGGTAGCAGCTATGCTCGCCTCTCGCTGTACTCTAAATCTTTCTGGAAATCTCAGAAAGGCCGTAAGTATGAGCACTAGGACTTTACAGGCATGTTCTGGATGTGAACTGGGTAAGAAGCTCAGCTGCTAAAGTACAGAATGGACTGGTGCATCAAAGAACCAGTGACTGGATGAAACTGCTCTCCTCGCTTGTCTCAGTGCTGCAGATGGTTACTTCAGCAAAGCAATAGGCTACTGTTTTTCCCAGGCTCCTTCACATTTGCAGACCCACTTAATTTTCTTCTGAACTATATTACCCTAATCCAAAGCCATCTGTAGCCCTCTTTGATGGTCGTAACTCACATCCCACTTTATTTCTACGGTGAACAACATCATTAACTTGCTCGATATAAAAATTGAGCTCATAACACCTCAGGATATGATTGTGTAGGTGAAGCCTGGCATTTAAGAATAGTGACTTTTTAGAAAGGGCTATCCTGAAGGAAGGAGATAGTAATAAATTTCCACACTTTTTTCTCATTATATAAAAAGGTGTTGACTCAAGAAATGAAGAACAGTTCAGATAAAGTACAGATTTCAGCACAACTCTATTCAGATATGAAATTGCCTTTTTCCCCTGCGTTTCAGACATCACTAAAATCTCCTTAAATGTAGGGCATTTTTTGTTGCCTAGAGCATAAAAGATAAGTCTTTAAAAGGTAGGTATAGGCCCAACAGTCACTTGACAGAAAATGAAACAGAAAAATGCTTAGAACTGGAAAACAAAACTGACCTATTGGCCTTGTCCAAGCTGAAGGAAATGCAAGAGTAAAAAGACAGTGTAAACAGTGATCATTAATTTGTTGCCCATTTAAGTAACCTATTATGCGAGCAGTGCCAGCTAAACTAGGCATAATTTCTTATCTGCATCAGTACAGTCGGCACCTACCGTTAGCAGTTTTAGTAGATTGGAACATATTTTGGAAAAAAAAAAAAAAAGGCAATCCATGAAACAAGTTAAAAATATTTCCAGTGAGTAACATAGTCAGATCTTGTTCACTTTAAAAGATCTCTTCTAGAATCAAGCATAAAATGTTACATTAGATAAGGTTTTCAGACAGAAAGCACATTACACAGAGCAAAAGAACAGAGTGCAGGTTTGGAGCAATTTAAAATGAACAATATTTTGCAACCATGCAAGTGGATCATCCAAAGTTCACATTCCTACGCCAGCTGTAGAGTAACAGTAGGTATCTATACACCCAGCTACAAAGAATACACTTTCACCTTATTGAAAAGTTCATTTTTTTGGCACCTACTTGTTCATAGGTGACTAGAAACAGGTTTCCCATTTCTTCTAGGAAGGTTAGTAAGAACACCTAAAAATTAACCCAAACGAGGAAGAGTAATGCAGCTTTTGAAGTATTCGGAACCCAGAAATTTTCTGATAATTGAAGTAAGTTGAAAGTGTATGTATGCATATGTGTTTGTTTTCCAGAATCCAGGAAAACATGGGCAAGAATATGCCTAATGGAAACCAGGAATAAAACCTGGTAGCTCCACTGCAGACTGGGGAAAGGGCTAGAATTTAGTCTGTATTTTAACAAGTACTCTTGGCACAGTATCTGCAAGTGCTATTATTCACAGACAGTAGAATTCCTCCTTATCTGGGAGCTTTTATTTTGTAAACCAAAACAAACTTGAAATTCCATCTAATTTTTTGTTAATTTTTTGACAGGCATCAAAATTTTGACAGCTACAGCCTGAAATTTCAAAGTCAGGGTTAAGCATCAAGCTTCGAGAATTTCAAGGGGAACTATGCAGCTAATTTTTTTATTTTTTTTTTTTTTAAGTCCCAGGTTAAGAACATAAAGGCCAGCAAGACTGGAGCTCTAGACAATTCAGGAATGTTAATATGGGCATTTATATACTGTCAGGTCAGCAAACATGGTGAGCCACAGGAGGTGCCAGTCTGAAAAGTGACTGCAAACCCACAAGCATTCACAATAAGATTGGCTTGATAGTCACATTTTATTACCAAGACAACTGGAAAGCAACTCATTTCACTTCACACTATAAAATATCAAGAGTGCTACTGGGATATTAGCAACCACAGGCAGACAGCAAATTTCAAAGAACTTCCTAGCAGAGACCACACCGAAGGGCTGCAGGAGGAACAAGCAGCTCCTCCCAACGTTCCTGCCAGTTACCTCCTCTAATTTGACCTCTTGGCAAGCCCTACAGGTCTTGGCTAGCTCTACGCTAGAGATAACCATATGCAACTTTTACCTGAACCTCTGTGCTAGCGTACTGTTGAAATGAAAATTGCTTTTGGTAAATTAACCTTGCCATTATTAGTCTTTATAAATGTTTCTGTAGTGTTAAACATGCCATTCTTGTCACGCTTAGAAGTGCCAAATCAAAACAGCCCAAGGATACATCAAGTGGGCGAAACTCCACTGAAAAAAGGAAATCATAGAATCATTTAGGTTGGAAGAGACCCTTAAGATGATAAAGTCCAACCGTAAGCTTAACACTGCCAAGTCCACCACCAGACCATGCCTCTAAGTGTCACGTCTGCACGCCTTTTAAATACCTCCAGGGATGGTGACCGATTGCCACGAGGCTCGTATTGGCTCATCAGCTCTCAAAGTATCATCTTATCCATAAAAACAGAGACAGCATTAATCAGAGGAGCAACCAGCTTCTCAGCTCACACTGCCTTTCTCGCCCTCAGCACCCAGCAAAGCAGTCACCATCAGTCATGTGTGACCAGAGATAACTATTCTCAGTATAAAGAAGCCTGGACATGTTATCAAAAGAAGTGCCTGCAATGCTTTGTATAATATTCTATCCTGTTTCTGCACATTTATTTTAATGCTTTATGACAACATCAACCCAATCTTATTGATTTGCACCATTGCTCACCAACAGAAAAGCAGAAGACAAGGCTACTAAATTTGCAGGCTCAGGGTCAAGTGTTAATTGCATTAAACACTGGCAATCTGGGAACAGCAAAATCCCTTGCAGTCACAGGCTAACACTTCCTATTTTGATTTTTATTCGGAAGGACACCAAGACAATGATGTATTGGACTGAAACAGAAGCATTCCGAAATGTGAATTTTGGACAATTAAATTGCTTATGAATAGTGAAAGCAAAGGAAAGCAAAAGCAAATAATTTCACCTCATTATTTCATAAACAGAAACCAAATTCCACTAAAAAAAGAGAAAAGAAAAAAAAAAAAAGGGCAGCAAAAGCTGGCAGAATCAGTGACAACCAATCACCTGCGGTTTTCATCCAGCACATCCAAGACCTGCTGGTAAGCCCTACGAGTGGAAGACTGGATAAACGACAAAATGCCACGAGCAGAGTAAAGATTAGTTCCGTCTTCGGGTAACATATTGGGAGGACAGACACGAGCCTGTTGCAGTGATGGTGTCACACTGTTCGTACAAGCATAGTAAATGAAGAGAGAAATACTATAGTCAGATTTTAAATTAAAAAAAAGCTTTTCAGACAGACCCCATTTCAAAATGCTTATTGCTTGCTTTTGGTTTACCCTTCTCCCACCACTATAACTAACACTCCCAAATCCTAGTAGTGTAGGCATCACGAGCTACATTTATACATGTTCTTCAGAAACACAAGTAATAATCCAAGGACACAGTTTGATCTGTTATACAAGTTAGGTTTAGAAAGTCCTTGTCCAGCTAAATCTGTACCTGTTGAAGACAGTATTTAAGTCCTCACAGACATCAATGAGGCATGTGTTTTTACAAACACTGGCCTTTTAAAAAAACCCTATCCACAATCACTTTCAAAACACAAGCCTTTTTCAATATGCAGAATCTCATTTTTCTTCAAGCTGTAACTAAAGATCGAGATAGTATTTTGATTTGCACGCGAACAAAGTTTAAAGGTAACTGCAAGAAATTAAAAAAAAAGCACAGAATTCATATCCCAGTGACAACAAATTACATGATCTGAGTTTTTGACTATAATGCAAAAATAATATTTAAAATACACAGGACTGAAATTCAAACATGACCATTTGGATTATACAAACCTCATCTCTATCAAAGAGAAATTAGTTTCAATAAACTGCCTTTGATTTCCTTGTGTTTCTTTACATTCAACCTAACTTTATCCACATTATCCCTCACACATCAAGATTTTTTTTTGTTTGTTTTTAAATCAGGATACTTCAATTAAAGGTGAGATCTTTTTTAATAGGAAGTAACTTGTGTTAATCATAAATATTAACATAAATGCAAAACAAAGTGCAAGTCACTGTACCCTTTAAATGTTGGGATATTTTTTATTCCAAGAGTAGTATCCATAATTCAACACATTTCCTTTGCTCTTACCACCTGCACTTTGCTCCAACAGTTTCTTGAGTTCAAATGCCAATCTTCCCGCTTTTGGCATTTTTAAGAAGTTAAGAAAAGCATTAGTGGCTGAGTGCTTGGAAGCTGGTTTGATATTTGGGTAATCTCTAAATAGCTCATAATTCTATGGATATTCTTATTTTGAATAGAGTTGCTGTGCGACTAGCTGACACCAAGACCCAAAAAATGAGTCAGAAAGAAAATTCAATTGAAAAGACAGATTTAAAGCACGTTTCATGGATGTCACTTCACCCACAGAAAAGTTCAGCCATCCTGTGCCTCAAAAGACATGCAAAGACAGCAGTGGCTGGCCTGAGACCGGTCATTACTTATTACCTAAAGTGCAAATATCTTTCCATGCTGCTGTAGAGTACATTTGGACAAGAGAAAGTAAAACAGAGAAGGAGACATCAATAAACATCTACTTCGCTCCTTTACAGCTTTTATCATTCTCCAAGACTGGTAGGATCCATCTTTCTTTTATGTTTATGATGAATTCTCCTTTGCAATCAATGGTAGTGGTCACGTCCACACATTTTACTCTTGAATTGCATTGGAAATACCAATATTCACAAGAAAAGTATCAAGAAGCAGGGGCAAGTATAGAAATACTGCTACTAAAGTGAATTTATGAGAATTTCTACTCCTTTGTGGATTTGCTGGCTTGAGGGAAATGAGGGAAGAGCTGAAGGCTTAAAGTCCCAGTATGTTTTGTATTAAAAGTGATTTTTCCTGTTCATCACTTCAGAGACTTACAGAATGAGCTGAAAGACAGCTTAAAAAAAGGTAACAAAAAGTATTTAGATACATTGCAAACTAGAAGATATTGTGGAATTCCGGTTGTCCAGAATGGTATTATTGTAAATACACAGTAATGTTATTTGCATACAGAATCTCCTGTAGGTACTGAAAAAAAAATAATCCCACCAAACTATTTAACTAAAACTACACAAAATTCTCTAGAAGAAAGCTGCATGTATTGATTAAATGGAAAGTGTGTATAATAAGGAAAAATGAAGCTGGGCTTCAGAACTAGGTAATTCCTAACCCTGTGGTCTAGTCCCTGGACTACCTTATGCTCATTGCTTTATAGGTGGCTTGTAAGAAAAGGCAGTTTCAAGAGATTGTTTCATTCATTTTAAGATATTATTTAATTCTTATTTAAGAGAATATGTAGTTTCTTAAATGATTTAATTATTTAAGAGATTATTTAAATCTATTTGCTCCTGGTTATGAGCTAAACTGTACAGCTGCAGGAAATTACTCAAATTTTCTCCATAAAGGCTATTGGTAATTTTAATATCCTTCTACAGTGCATAGTTAGAGAGAGACCTCTTCCTTCCTTTCTGTCTGAAAGTGAGAATAATTCTATGAAGGGCTCAAATGTCAGGATTAAAGAATATGGGGGGGACAGGACAGGCATAAGCAGCCAAATTTTTCTTCTATCCTCCTTTTTCAGGATTCAAAATTATCGTCCTGTAAACATGTGGTAGTCTTTAGACTATGTCAGAGACCATGGAGAATAAATATTATGAAGCAAATATCTGATATACAAATAAGCCAAGATGACATAAGGAAAAAAATCTCTAACATCAGGAAAAATCTGTAACATTTGGTAGGACTACTTATCATTAGATGTTGTGGGTATCCCTCCTGCTCTCCTCCATTTGTACTTAAATGGTCTTAGTCCTAGATATAAATTTGTTTCAGAGTTCTGAAAAGAATTCTTATAAACAGCTCCAGGCACTTACTTTAGCACTCCCTGGTTACAAACACCAGTCAATCCAGAGTTTGGAACCAAAACAAACAACATGGAATTGCAGAAATCACTATGAAAGAGCATAGTAACATTGCACTATACACAGAGTTTTTAGCTTAGCAGTAATCTGCCCTAAACCTTCTCAAAACATTTGTGATGTACACAGGGTTTATTTCAGATATTTCTCTGACTTACAGTTCTGGAAGTATCAAATGAGAGGTAAACGGATTTAACTAATCAAGGTTACTTTAATTTCAACCACACAGACAGACTGTATTCTCATTAAAGATGTGCACACCATTACCTTTTGCCCCACAAATTGCATGAAGAACAGAATTTCTCAAACTGTGAAACTGAACTCTCTAGAGAGATATGTTTCTCTAAGGGAGAGGCTGGAGCAGAAAAAAAAAATTGAACACTGTCTCTTTTTCCATGCACTTTTCGTGGTTTGTTGACCTCTGATGCAGAAGTGGAATCCTTGCATTCAACATCGGCTGGCAATGGCCAACAAAAAGCTTTATTTCTCCAGCTATTCAAAAACAGGCAAAAACCAAAGAATCAAACAAACTAAAGCTATTTTCAAATTTAATTTTTCTTTAAAAATCAGTTCTTTGTTGACACTGTCCCTTTCATTTTGCCACCAGGTATTTTTCCCTGTGTTCTTTACACAGGGAAACAATTTGGCAAAGTTTGAGAAACCCTGAAGCAAAATTAGAAACCACACATTCAGTGTAGCAAAGGCTGTTTCGTATCTTATATTCTAGACTACAGCTACTTAGTCAGCAAATTAGTATTGCAGAGAGCTACATCATTAAACATACTCTTGATTTTCATACACCAGGTAACATTTAGGCTTACGTGCAATCCTTAGTCGAAAGAGGTGACTGGAACCGTGGCATTTTATTTCTTGAGACAGTATCTGATCTGTGCCACCTTGAATAATAATTGTAGTCTCTTAAGTAAGAATCCTTATAGAGGGATTGTGATTTAAGAGAGCTGCCATTATTGCTATGCAGATAGATAGTTATTGTACAAGCAGGTGCCTACTTGTTAGTCTCAGTTTTTTTAAAAACGTATGAGAGTCACCGTCTTTAGTGAAACCCAAGTCCCTAGAAATTCTCAGAACTGACTCTGCATGCGACTGGATGACAAGAAGAGAAAAACCACAGAAAAGAAACAACTACTTGTACCATGTAGACAACGCTGTCTTAGGAAGCCCAGCGAATTCTTTTGCTTCCACCTGGCAATCTGTTCCAGAATGTTTAATTTTGTCACTTTGTAGGTCAAGCACTGGAATTTTGCACAGTACATCTGAACATTTTGTCCAAGAAGAACAACAGTGTCCCAGATTAAAACTTGAGTATTATAGTCCTGTTTAGAAAACAAAGGTTTTAAAAGGCAGTGCTCCATGTGCCTTTTCAACGGGGTCCTCATCACAGCATCCAGGTAGACTATCATGTCTACCAGGAAGCTGAATCAAGGGGTAAGAGAAACAAGCACTTAAATAAAAAGAAAAAAGAGCATTTTTTAAAATAGGAATTAAATATTTGAAGTAAAACACGGACTCTCTTTCCTGTTTGAAGATGTGAACCAGACTACCACAAGCACAGGAATAAAGAGCTGATCTTTGTCTAGTTCGAGCATCACAGTATTTGTTGCTGCAGAAGTAAACTACTCAGAACATGATATTGAACTTAAAAGTCAAGCCAGGTTGGACAAAGCAGCAATGTATCAGTACAGTAAGTAGAACAAAGATTATTTCTTTCAGCCGACAACACTGAAAATAAGAACTTTAGGAGCAGCTGGTTTCTTCTGGTTTTGTACCACTGGAAAAATAGTACTTCTAGATCGTAAAAAAAATTCAGTGTGATATAAATGAGGTAACAGGTGTACAATTACGTTTTCTGTAGTGCAAAGAACACATTTGTAGTAGAATTTATCTACTTAAATGGTCTAATTTATCAACAAGGAAGGTAGACTTAGAAGATGCGCATCACATTTATCACGAACCTCTAATAGAAACAGCAGTCTACGAGCTAGGTGATACCCAGTACCATCTGAGGCAGCATAGTTTACATCAAGCAGGTTTGTTTGCTTGTATTGCCTATTTTGAGCTACACAATAACACTTGCCCAAGGGTAGCTTCTCTAAGTAGCGACCATAGTGAAAACAGAATGCCACACTATCAATTTCATTTGCAGATTTGCTACTTGTGATTTTATTTGCCTGAAACTTGCAATATTTTTTTTGCAGTTTACAGTGTATGTCCTGTGGGCCTAAATTGTGAGGAGACAAAAGCCAAGTGATACCTTTTTCACCAAGAACAAGAGACTTGGCTTCCCTGCATTTGTGAGAGCCATACAAGCTGCACCTTTAACATAGTGTTTTCGGAATCCGAATTCACATAACATTCTCCTGAGTTAGCCAGGTACACAGTCACATTCTCCACCTGGAGACTGACAAAATCTGTATGAGGGAGAAATGCCAGACTCAGCATCACTGAGAACACCACAGCATGTTCAAAGTGGTTTCTTTTTTTTGGATAACACTGAGTCAGAAGAAGCACTGATGACAGAAAAAAAAGCAATTTCTAGGAACCTCAATGATTTCAAAGCAGATGATCTACACATTAGACACAGCATAACTTCTGTCATAAGAAAACAAGTACTTGAGAGGACACCAGACAAATGAAGTTCTACCAAAATATGTTATCTGCAGGTCAGCAAGTGTGGAATGCTGCAGTGAAGAAAGATAGATTCTTCCACATGGGCAGCAGAGAGCACAGATACATCAGGCTCAATACTAGCTAGCTGTTATTTTTCACACAAACAAAGGGGAAGAGATCCTGGATCAATCTAAAGTTTCTATAATTTTCCTAAACGACACTCATAATGGAAACTGCTTGGCATTGGAAGTTTGATTTCTTTGACAGACATTATGCAGGTCCTAGCATGGGCATCAAGAGAGGAAAACTAATCTCCAGATCTGTCATAATTCTCTGGCTTTTGTAAATGATAAATGGAGTCACACAAGCTACCAGTTGTATGTTCACTGATCATATCCTTTTTCAATTTTGTATTGTATTGCTAAGCCTCTGAAGGACTGCTAGTAGATTAATAAACTGTGACAGCAAATAATACTCAGACCATTTTAAACCAGTAATTCTATATATAGCTACTAAGTGACAGCAAAGCACACAGGTGAGTTTCACAAATTTATGATTTTTGGATTCAATAACTCCAAATATATGTGAGAAATCTGACAGCAACTTGATACATCCAGTCAGAGCTGATCTTGCCAGTTCCTCAGATGGCTGGCTGGGCAGACACAGCCCACGACTTTCAGAAGACTAAACTAACCCGGGGAGCAAGGATAAAGTGATTTCAAGAAATCACAAGAATTCGTATACTATCTGTTTTTCCTTTAAGTCCAATACATCAGCGACTGGCAGAGCAGAGCTGGTAACCTCAAAGGGGTAAACTTTTTCACAAGCTGCTTCCATCACATGAAGACCATCTATTCCAGCACGCATCACGTGCAAGCTATCAGATAGGCAAGTGAAGGCCATTTCCGCAGTGAAATTCTAGTATGACCAGTCCAACAGGACATAACCAGATGACCGATACCACAGGGAACTTGGAGACTTAGTAGGCTGCTAGAACATTTGGAGCCCGAGCTGATCAGGAGCTTATGGATCTGAATCTGGTTTTGCCAGCTCAGTGAATATATACCACTCAGCAGCCTTGAGTAGACATGTGCAATCTATAAGCTTGTATGAACCACAAGCCTGAGTAAATTAGAAGAGGAAGATATGCAACAATATTACCGTGAAGATCTGGAGGAAGAGAAGCAGAATTATAACATGTCTGGAGCATGCATCAGAGTAGGTTTCACCAGTTTTAGACTAAGTAACAGGTAGACAGATATTTAGTACATATAGTACCTCCCAGTGCCCCTGCTGTAAATAGTAGAAAACAGACATTTCTAGGACATAATTCACTTGATCTCTTTTAGACTAAAAATAGGTAGACCCTAAGTAGGTCATGCACTTATTTCCCTCTAGTTACTGAAAATTAAGTTTACGGTGACTTAGCAATAGTGCTATACAGTCTACATCGGGACAGATGAATCCCATCTTTTAGGTCTTAAATCTAAGATCCTTTCAGCAAGGGAAAGTGTTCTTTATGGTAGCTGTATTAGGAATCTTTTATATATGAGTTTTAAGTGTTACATTTCAAAAACAGTTATTACCAGGTGTAAAGATATTGTCACTCAGAATAGACCATGATTAACCAAAGACTATAATAAAAATATACAGACCTGTATGTCTCCAGTAAGCACCATAAGAATTGCTACCTCAGGTGGTATCAAGAAACGAAGTTTCCAATTCTAAATGCCACTTGCCATTTTGGTCTCAAAAGATTAAGACATGTACTCACAGATTCCAATGCATGAAGTACATTGACGCCAAATAAAAATGACTTATTCTTATATTCATGAGAAATACACATATTCCTTTTTCCATGAACGAAAACCACTACATAATATCAACAGTGAGAGCCAGGAACATTTTCCTGCACAAACAACTCAATTTCCTGAAAATTTGGGGGGGG
>Ga0065711_1038669_pt1 | contig 18534 bp, 13 predicted proteins | sample Hoacrofraction12_FD_59098 | JGI IMG/M metagenome (GOLD analysis project Ga0065711, IMG submission 59098) | Hoatzin crop microbial communities from Cojedes, Venezuela - Epithelial fraction 12 v2 (version 2) | ecosystem: Host-associated > Birds > Digestive system > Esophagus > Crop | place...
CTCTTCTCTTCTCTTCTCTTCTCTTCTCTTCTCTTCTCTTCTCTTCTCTTCTCTTCTCTTCTCTTCTCTTCTCTTCTCTTCTCCTCTTCTTCTCTTCTCTCTTTTTTCCCTCTTCTTCTGTAGATCTATCTCCTTCAAATGTGTGTTTTCAAAGGGCAGTTTTAGGGAAAGGATAACAGCTCAGGGCAGGGAAGTAGAGTTGCATGATTTAAAACCTTTGAACCTACTGCTGTGTGAAATAATGTCGTAGTCTTGTAATCCAACAATCAACTGAATGGAAAATAAATACTTTATTGAATGTATCTCAAAGCAGTACATAAGCTCAGCAAGCTTTGCGTTCTGGATTGCCTTCCCCCTTATCTGTCTGCTCTAATGCAGATGCAGAACATTAACATGTAGAGCACTCTAATATATGAAATAAATCCCCTCAGACTAGACTGGCTCTTTGCTCTTTACAGAAGAAAAAAGGCCTTTGCTAGTTTTACAGGCCTGTCTCACTTCCAAATGAAACTTTTTTTCTTTGCGATGCAGATATCTTAGATTTGTCTGTCTGGTTGTATTTTATCAAGTATCAAGCTGCCCTTTTTGTACATTTGGCTAATTTCTTTTTCTGACTGAATCTGATGTTTTGAGTCTTACCTTGAAAGTCAGTGTGAAGAACAACGTGTACGCAGGTGTAGCTAGCAAACATGTGCATTTGGGGAGGTCTAAGCCAGCACCACTTACAGACAGGACCTTAGACTCTTCTACTAGAGCTGAAGGAAAGCTTCCCTTAAGCAAGCATTTACAAATTCTGAAATATTCAGGTATTAGATGGGAACCTAGTGAGAATCACATAGTTTCCACATTTTATTTCTGTAACACATTAAAATCCAGGGAGAGGAATATGACTTTCAAGATGTTTTAACCTGCACTCCCCTGGACCAAGCAAACTGAGGGGATGGCTCCACACACTCCCTAAGCAGAGCTTCCCTGGAAACTGCTGACAGCAGAGCCTTATTAAGATGTTGTGTTGTATTGCTCCTGTTGTACTGCTACACAACCATTCAAGTTAAAAGCCATCTGGACACACAAACATGAAATTTATGGATGTGAACCGCTATGACTGCAACCCTGAGAACAATATCATTACTGTGACTGAATTCTTACAGATGGTTGGATATTATGAACAAAATTCTTTCACTGAATGACCTTCCAACTTCAACAATTTTGTGATTCTGTGAATTTTCAGCTTTTGGCCAGCACTAAATAATGTATTTCATAAAAGTGATCCAGAGAGCTACAGGACAGCTCAAACACCTCTGGGACAATCTGAAGCAACTCCTTTTCTTTTAGTTACAGGAAAGGATTCTGCAGAGTGACTGCATATCTGATCTGAAAGCTTCTGCCTTAGGTGTCATCTTCATTTCTTGGATTGTGGCAGAAGATGAAATATTCTTTAAAGGTCTATGCAATGAGATTGGTTAGACTTTTTTTTTTGAGTGAATTAAAAAGACAATGTAGGGAGCCATACTTCCCTAACTGGGTCTGGCAGTCTCAAATGGATTGTTTTGCTTTCAGTTACCAAATCAGCATATTAGCTGTAGTGTGCCAGCCTAACCCAAACACATGTCCAAACCTCGTTTGTCTTTATGAAAATTCAAACCACATAACCTGTTCCTCTGCAAATCTATCGTATAGTTTGTTTTTTAAAACTGTCATAAAAATTGTCCAGTCAGAAGAACTTAAGAACTTGTGATTTAAATTTGGGCATAATAGCAGCAAGCTATGGTCAGTCGTAAGGTATTTCAAGTTATTTCTGAAGTAGATATTTTCAAGCACATTTAGTCTTGCCTGACCTGTCTGTTTTGATGCACAAGATCCGTTTGCATTATAAAGTGATAATAAGCTTGAAATTGCAGCTTTTCTAATCCAAGTCAAAAGCTTGCCTCCTTGAACTAGGAATTGTGGTGAAAACAGTTTAAAGGCTTGGAACTATGAGTGGAGCTCTCAGCTACTCTGGCCACATGCTGGATAATTATATGTGTGACAGGAAGAAGAAAATTCCTTCCTTTAAAAAAAATATGTCTTTCACAACAGTTGTGGTCATGAAATTTATTAAAGAGTTTACTTTGAAGGGTTATTTTGCGACTATCTGAGAATGTACCTTTCAGACTGCAATTAATATGAGCAAAATAAATATGCACATATAAAAAAGACCAGGCTCTTCACCAAATATATGATGATATGTATAACTTATGACTATAATGCATTGTGCTCTTGCCCAGCAAGGCTCTTCTTTCATGGCAAAATATCAGAACAAATTCTTCTATCTTTGCTGGGAGCAGAAGATTGGAACAGGCTGAGTATTTCCTTTAGATCAATGTGAGAATCAAAACTAATACATGAGAATTCATTAGGTGGTTCAGATGTTCTATACTGAAGTTGTTAATTTAAGAAAAACAGCACCAGGGAATAATACAGTGATGTTTTTTGGTGTAAATTGCCAGTGCTACAGATGAAAATTTCAAATCATTGACAGCCTGAAATATGGTAGGTTCATATATAGCATGCCACTTTCTGCAAGGCAACCAGAACTAAGAGGTGTGTTTTTATAAGTAATCACCTTTGTTTTTCCAAAATGCATAAATCATATTCAGTTTGCTCTGAAGGCTATAACATTTCCAAGCACGTCTCCAGAAAACCTCCAGAGATCTAATTATTCCAGGATACCATAAAAAAGAGTTATTACTTATTTGAACTGCTAGAACTGCTAGCTGCAATATGATGACTTCTCTGTCAGTGTTCTTCTGCTTCAGAGAAGAGTTTCTATTCTCTATAGCAAACATAGCTAGGTTTTTATTTTCCCCAGATCCAAGTTCAATTATTTAATATGCCCTAGGCTGAAAGAACACCAGATACATGTAACATCCAGTATTTTAACATAGCAGTAATAATAACTTTTTTTTAGAAAAAAATGTGTTGGTTTTAGTTCAGATCTTAGATCTAGTGGGGAAGTTATACCGATCTAACTTAGACTAAATGTCGTGTTTCTACCATATTTAGTAGAATTACTTGTCTTAGCATCATTTTAAAGTCAGGAGCATCCCATTCTGGGTGGAAATCAGGTATGAGGATTGCAGAATAACAGTTCTCAGCCTTTAGGCTACAGCAGCAGAGAACAGTCTGACAACAGTCATGTGTCCTCAGCTCTCACTGCTCCCTTCACAGCAGCTTCTGAAGATAAGACTTGTCATAGCTGGATTTCTTTCTGTTCCTACAGGATTGCACTGGTAACCTGAGGACTGCTTGTGTTTCTGGCTTAAAAAAAACTAAGAAGAATGTAGTTATTTCCTTTGTTTAAAACAACTCAAAATCTTAATTGTATGTGGCTTAGAAAAACTTCAAAAACTTTTCCGCAGCTGTGACTTTTTTAAACTTTACATGTCCTTTATAATTCCATAGTTCTGCCTGAGACTGGTTCCATCATCATGGTAAAATCTCTTTGTGACCTTTGAAATTGTTTGTACATCCATTCTCTACCATGACCTGCAATGGCCCTTGGCATAATAAACGTGGTTGTTCTTTTTAAAAGGTGGACTGGTGCTTGCTGGGTACTGATGTGTAGAATTAATGGTACAGATTACTTTCTCATGGGCCAAAGAGCAGCAACCAGCTGCATGACTTTGATAATCCAAACACAGAATAATGAAACTATGGCCCTGTATCCTCTAAAGAATGCTCCATCCGTTCACTCTCATTCTTTTTGAAAGTCTTTTAGATGCAGGCATTTTAAAACAATCCATTATTCATTTCTCTCCACATGATTTTTGTAGTGGTTTTGCCCTCAGGCCTCAGTTTGCAGCAAATTAGTTCTTGTCCCCAAGAAATGTAGAGTCACGTACATGTCAGAAATAGAGAAAAAGCAATTCTGAAGAATTCTGAAGAACAGCCATATACCGTCTTACACATCACTGGTGAACTGGATACCAAATACTCATAACCAGATATTTCATGTTATTTGTGGCCTGAAAGATGCTTAGACACCTAACAGAATATTGGAAAGGGCCAGAATATGTAATCCTTATACAAATAAGAAATTTGTTCTGTAATAATCTCCTAATCTCCTAACTGTGAACTCTCCTTATCTTCTACTGACAGCTGCCATTCCAAATGCTTCACTCTCTGGGTTTTCTTATTTATTTTTTTCTGGAATAGTTATCTTTCTGATACAATTATCATGAAGAAGCTGATGTAAGAGATCTTGGCCACTTTCTTAAACCAGAATTAGACAATGACCTCAGTAAATGTTAGTTTATCCTAGAAAGGAACACTGGATTCTGGTGGCCTCACCCAGCACAAATCAGCAGAGAACCACAGACCTGAATTCAAACCAGGTTCTGCACATGAAGGAATGGGAAGTACCCTATTTGTAGAGTAAGATAATTTACACAGTGATGTAGACCAAAATGTCTCCCTAAAAATGACATTTTGAAGAAACAGTGACTAGTTTTGAGACCCATTCAGTAGGAAAGTAAAGACACTGACCATAAAGACATAGAATCATGGAATAGCTGGGGTTGGAAGGGACATTTAACGGTCAGCTCTTTGAACTCCTCCTGCAATGAGAAGAGAGATCTTCCACTAGACAGGTTGCTCAGACCCCTATCCAACCTGACCTTGAATGTTTCTGGGGATGGGACATCTACCATCTCTCTGGGCAACCAGCTCCTGTGTTTCATCACCCTCACTGTAAGGATTTTAATCCTCATATCTAGTCTAAATCTAACCTTTTTTAGTTTAAAACCATTGCCCTTTGTCCTATCACAACAGGCCCTGCTGAAAAGTATGTCCCTATGTTTCTTATAAGCCCCCTTTAAATACCGAAAGGCCGCAATGTCAAACCAAAATTCATGCAACACCTGAGGCAGTTTAGGACACAGTGCTAGTCATCTGCTCTTCTGCTTATTACAAGTGAGGCTTCTTTTGAATATTAATGCTTAAAGAAGGAGTCAAGACCAGAAAAGTAAATAAAGTATACACTCCAAAGGTTCTTATGTAACTTTCATGAAGTGCTTAAAAGAAATTGAAAAATTGAATGTAGCATTTCACTTTTATTCTACTAACAATCTAGGTCAAATCAGAGCCAAACCGTTTACATTTAAAACACCCAAATGTTCCCTAGAGCTCTTAATGATGACACCAGCTTTCATACAATAAACACAATATCAGTTGAACTGTTGTGTTCAAATCAACATTTCACATGCCAGCTCTCCAAACCTTGCATGCACGGAGATTATCTGAGAAATCTCAGATGGATACACAGGACCACTGTACTTTGGGCCTTTCTGCTCTGAAAGTCCCAAGTGGCCTTCCTGATTTTTATCTCCATTTTCTTATGGGCACCCAGGAATTCTGGAGCAAGGCAAGGAATTGAACCTCAGAGCAGGTCATTCAGCACTTTGACCATTTAACCACTGATCTTTCCTTCCTCCTCAGATATGTGATTTTTTTGAAAAGTCTTTTAAGAATGAGAGCTTGTAACAGTAAGCATTGCACAAGTGCTATGATGGACTGAGTTTTTTTCTGGAATCTAGCACAATAAAGCTATTGTCTCAAATCAGCATTTCTCAGGCAAAGTGGTTATATAAAATTTAGAGATAATATTCGCTGTTCAGGATTATGAACAATACCCTCATATCACTGATAATGGGTAGCTTTTGTGCGTTGCCAAACGTCACCTTCCTCCCCAGGCTATTACGCAGTAAACTTTTGACCAGTTACATACTTTACTGCTGGCCTATTGTGTTAGAGCAGCTGCATTTCACAATGTTGCATATCATTTGCTTTGCAATAAAAGGCCTAAAAGAAATAGACATGTATTAATTTACAAATTCATCTTTAATTAATTCCAGCAAGACAGGAGCTTTGCAAGATATGCATTATGACCGAGTGAAACAATCTCTCTGTACTTGGAGAAACATTTGAAAAGAAATGGAAACATTACCTTGGCTGATGTTTCAAACCAGCCCACGAACCCATTCTCTTTGCAGAACTGATCCATCTTGATGCCGTTGTTCACAAGAACATCTATTCCCTGGTCACATTTGTTTGCTAACAGGACGGTCGGCACAGGTTTGCCATTTGGAAGAACCAACTTAGAGTCCAAATCCTCTTTCCATTTTGTCACTGCTTCAAACGTTGCAGGTCTTGTAACATCAAAGACAATAAAAGCCCCCATGGCCTCTCTGTAATATACCCTGGTCATGTTTCCAAATCTTTCCTGACCTGTGATGAAGAAAGTAAGAGGGAAGAAAAACACAACCGTGTAAAAATCACTGCTTCCAATCTAGGTCATTATTTCACATAGTAGATTTTCTAAGAACATCATGGAAGCTAGGACTGCTTTCTGTAGGTCTCTGGAAAGCTACTCTTTGTCTAAATACTGATAAGTACCATGCTAGACTCATTTGTATGAAAATGAGAGAGAGTTGAGCATGAAAAATGAGTTCTAAAGCAAACACCCAAGGAAATTTAATACCTTCATGACAAGTCTGAATTTCAGTGTACAGCCTTCATAAGCTGCCAGATTTCTAGGTCCTTGGACGGTACCAAGGGACTTGGTGTACATTATAGGACTTTAAACATGAGTCACAAAAAATCTAGGTACCAGACTGGAAGCTTCTTGATACTGTGGTACTTTGTGGGAAACATCTAATACAATTGATCTGTTCATGCATGAAGAGGATCCTGCATATTCTCATGCAAGTGATAATAATCAACAGTAACATAATTGAGCTCTGGAACCACATCAGGCATTAGAGTCATTATGAGTTTATTTTTACTGGAAAATTAAAACACAGAGGTCAGCAAGGTGAATTTAAAGCCTTACAAATGTGGAAAGTGTTCTAAGAAATAGCACCACAGTAGCAATATGAAGAGCTGTATTGCTCCAGTGAAAAGATCTGGGAGGGGAAGTTTCACACTAGATCCGTTCAGAAACTGGCTTTATTTGCTGAATTCAAAGTCTTTTCTGGGAAGTTATTTACAGTATTTTTGTGAGCTAACAATATATTCTGAACATGGACGTTTGTAAATACCTATCATTTTATATGACTAACAGTGTAAAAACACACTTGACGTCAGGATGTTTTGTGTTGGTCAGCTGTGTGTTTCTCAATATAGATGCTGTTTTCATGGGAACTTTGAAAAAATTGTTTCCAAGAATGAAAATAAATTACACAGAATTTTTCTTGAAGTGAAGAAAATAGAATTTCCATTGATGTCTACTGCTGAGCTGTGATCTGAAAAAGAAGAATTATAAATTTCTGAAACATCTCACGATAACAGCAGTCTTTAAGCAAGGCAACTCGTATATTTAAATGTATGCTTCCACAGCTGAAAAAAGGTGCTAAGAAAACACACAACATTCAATGGAAACCTGTTTCTAACCTCATTTTCTCACAATGGAAGCCTGTTTCTAACCTTATTTTCTCAATGTGCATAATTTTGCACAGGTTAGGAAGACAAGGAGATTGGAAGTCTGCCTCTGACCCTAGGAAGATTACCTGTGAAGGCTTTATCTGCTGCAAATTGTGCTGTCAAATGTAAGGCTGCGTTGAGAACTGAAAAGTGCTGATTACTGGTCTTCTAGACCATACAGTTTCATTTAATGGAAATAGCACTGAACGCACTTATGGGGTCAACATCATCTGTTTGTCATGTTTATCTTTGGTTTTATGCAATAGCTGTTGCAGCAAGGATAAAGTCATTCACATGATACAGAAGCCAAAAATGGATGCCTCTCTTCTCCAAATTCATGTTAGACTTTTTTTTTTTTACCTTAAACAACCACTGTGTCCCAATGACAAAGCAAGATAGAAATATACAATTTCTGGGAAATACGAGGTCATACTGAAAATTTCTTACGGCTATGCCTTATTAAAATGTCTTATGATTCCTATCAGTGGGCTAATCAGATGAATGGCTAAGTCATGTGTTACTCAATAACCTTCTTGTTCAGCAATTTTTTTCATCTGCAAGAAGGTGCCTTCAAACAAAAGTCAAGATCTGATTAGAAACTTAGCAGTGAGGCAAGCAGCAACATATACAGTTAGTTTTTGATGCATATTGTATTTCAGTGATACTTTATACTTATGCAAAGCTCTTGAGATGATTGCACTGTAGATGAGCTGTAGATGATGTAAGAATCGCTAAACTTGAGTCTTACGTGTATTTATTGGGACACAGATGTCTAAGACAGGTGGGAAACATTGTCATACATCATGAACTAAATAATTAATTTGCAGCATAAAATCATTCATCACAACCAATCAACATTATCAGAGGAATAAAGGACTCTTATGATGCGATCTTCTGGCTAGTAGTGACCCACAAAGTTCGGACAAATGGTATGATGCAGATTCCTCCTCCTGCTTCCTGCTGCTTTTGCAGATATGTTTTTCACTGCATAGAAAAGCCACCGTGTTTATAAAAGCAGCTTTATGCAAGAGGACAGAGCCCTTCAATTTCCATTATCAATCACTTCAAAGAAAGAGAAAGAATGGAGCTGCTGGCTGAATAAAGTGCCTAAACCCTTTTTGAAGTGATCTTTTTCACTATCAGTTGTAATTAATATATGAACACACTTGGCATAAAGACATGAAACTTTGAATGGAAAAAGAGGTGGTTTGTAAACCAGAGATTTTTAGTTTTGTGTCATTTGCATAATTGCTTTACTTTTACTTAATTTAATTGTGAAAAAAGTGATCTCTAGTGTTTGCATTGTGCTTGGAGAGCTAAATATTGCATCTAAGGATCCAGGAGGACTCTTTTTTCCAAAGATTGTCGCTTATGTGAACAATTGCTAAACACTTATGTGAACAAATTAATAGATGAGATTCCTAAAACTTTTTCACTTAACATATTTACTCATGAAAATAGGCACTGTTTGATGTATTAAAGGTGTCAGAATATGGCATTAGGTTTTCAGCAACACAACGGCTTAGGCAGCTATTAGGCTAGCAAATAGACCAACCGTTAGGTATTCAGTGATATTTCACAGGCAATCTTGAACATTAGCATCTACTTTATTGCAAGAGGAATGGGTGAACATGGGTTTTGCTTTTCATTGGAAGGGTCAGAAACTTGTGAAATGTTTGTTTGATCTGGCCAATTGCGATTTACTGCTTCCCTTGCAAGGCCACGGGCATCTGGCATCAAACCCCATGAGTCTCATGGCTTTTGCCCGCTGAGACGGTGCTCATTGTTGGGATTCATCAGCCTAATTTTGGTTCCAAAAAATTAACGGAGTCTGTCTAAGATTAGGGCCCCTTTGTAGTCATAGACTGAGAAAAGATATCTTGAGGGCATCTTCTCAGCAAAATCAGACATATAAGAGTGGTCACATAAGCTTCCTTATGGAGGCGTTCAGTCTTTACCCTCAAACCCCTGGCGAGCCTAGGGCGAGTAGCTTATCTCAGATGGTTCAGCACAAGATGTCGAATTGTTAAACCAGATGAATTCTACCCTATTTTAAGGTGAAACCACTGAGACCAAAGTGCCAAAGCAACAAGATTTCCACTAAAGGGAAAGACTCCCTGTCTGAATGGCACCTGCCTGCACATTCATCCTGATCACAGTGGCACCTCTGTGGCAGCGAAAGGTATCATTTCATGGGCTTAAAGTAATCAACAGCTGAATTTTCATAGCATATCAAAATGCACTCCACATAAATTTGCCAGCATGACTTGTACAGAAATCTACAGTTTCCACTAACCTTTATCATCTCTGATGAAGCTGTAAAAACTAATGATAAAGTGCTAAAACTCAGATCTTGGCCACAATACCTGAAATATAGTGCAATGAAAATTGATTAAAACTGCCTAACACCCAGTTTTAGAATGGGCTTTGCTTCTTGCTACATCCCTCATAAATGAGAGGCAAAACCTTCTGGGAACCACCATGCTTTACAGAGGGCCTTTAGCCAACACCAAGAAACTGGAATTTGTGGAGAATATTTAAACATTTTTTACCTTTCACTTCAAAATAACTTTCATAATTTTCACCTTTGAATTCAAGTCATTGCCTTTATGGGTTGAAACTTCAACCAGCCTTGAGGCTGTATTCACCACCCCAGAATGCCGAAAATCAGGCTGTGCACAGGATCAGGCCCACAGATCACACCACAGATCTATACTGAAATGAAACCACCACAGCGAGGGACTTGTTTGTGTTTGCAGAACAGTAATTTCAAGGTAACTTAGCCTAGAAATCACCATGACTATCTTATTTATGCATATGTACTGCTTTGCTTAGCAGCCACTAAAAGTCTAAACCGCTGAGGAAGAGCTGTGCCTGGCATTAGTGAACAGTCCGATAACTCCTTCTGGAGCATAACAGTTTTAAAAACTTTACAACTGCAGAGACATTTGCCTTTATCTGTGCAAAGACTGCTGTTTCTGAAGGTGAAAGTTACAGGTAAAGGAAATTAAACTGTTCTTTCGAGACTGGGGTTGTGTGGATGTCTCCAACACATTGGTCCAACTCTTCATGAAATGAGATCCAGCCTTGTAAAAGCAAACCAATACATTTTTGATAGCAATGAATAATCGAGCCCACACATACGCAGCAGGAGGGATAACAGTGATGCTAAAGTGGCTGTGAAAAATCATCAGGGGAAGGGGAAGACTCTGAAGTGCTGCTGTCTGTCCTCCACTGCCCTCACAGAGCTGCTCCCTGCAGTAAATCTGATCTGCAGCTAAAGCTGGTCTTCAGAGAAATCTCAGGGCTGTGTGGACATGAAACACAGACAGTGGACTGAGAGCAGCCTTGCAAAGAAGTGAAAGCAAATACACCCAGATCTTCTGTCTATAATAGTTAGTTTCTTCAGAAGCGGTCCCAGCCTGCATCTGCCAGGCCAACCCCACCACAGCAGTCTTGTTCAAAATACGATTAAGAGTTTCCTTTAAAGTTTTCCTTCTAACAAGCTGTTAATGAATTTAAAGCATATTCACACAGAGGCAGCAGAAAAGATAAAGGTATAAAAAATTTGACTGAGGAGCAAGATTTAAAGATGTAGGAGACAGCAGTAGAGGTGATGGAACACTTTAACAGGGACATGAACACGAAAAGTGAGAATTTGGGACATTCAATGAAATAAAATGGAATCTTTGGGAGGAAATTAAAGACAAGGAGAATTTTACCATGTATTTCTCCTCCCACACGCAAGAGCAAAAAGCCAGTCACTTGAAACTTTAGGCACTTCACTGGATCAGACATAAATCCATACATTTTAATTCTAGTGTGTTGCTATCGATATTATCATAAACTACGAAGTTTTGTCCATCGATTCCTGCCTAACATCCACAGCTTCAGGAAAAAACCCCAAGTCTTAATGTAATAACTTGTGAAGCAGAACCTACTTTATCCCTGAATTATTTCTTCTAATGCTTAGTTATCCTTAACTATCCTTAGTTATCTCTCTCACCTAAATAAATGCAGTTTCAGCATTTAGCTATTAGATCTTATAATAGTTCTGTTTACCAGATGAAAGAATACAGAAAAATATGTTATAGAAATATAAACTACATTTAACTATCAAACGAGAGGACACCAGATGAACAAAATTTGCTTTTTCTTCTTATGTCTGTAAGGGTAAACAAGGGCAAACCGCTTGGTCCTACCACTGCTGGAGTACGTCCCTCCTCCCATGAAGTCACCATGCCTCTAAATCCTACTGATAACGTAGATCAGCTTGACAGTAGTTTTACTCACAACATTTTTGAGAAAACTGTTTCTAGTTTGTTTAACAATTTCCTACCTACTGATCCACGTGGTGAAGTGCAAGGAAGAGTACACATTACGCTTAGTAGTAAGTTCACCGGCTGTATAACGGAGGGAGGGCAGAGGATGTAAGAGCAAAAATGATACCTGATACATATATATATATACACATAAAACCATGCACACATATACATATATTTTAATGTATTGATATATTTGCTTCAATTCAAGATGTCCTAAATGCCAAGCCAACATCCTTCAGCTTTGTTAGAGACTGAAAATTTATTGCTTTACCCCCAAAGATAAACATGACCTAATAACAGAGATTCCGTCGAAAGAGAGGGGATGTTCTGTGACCAAAGGTTTTATTTTCTTATCTCTTGTCCTCGCATATTTCCATTCTGTAAGTGATGACATATGACCAGGCACCACTGAAAAGAGTTTGGCCCCATCCTCCTGACACCCACCCTTCAGATATTTATAAGCATTTATAAGGTCCCCTCTCAGCCTTCTCTTCTTCAGGCTGAACAAGCCCAGCTCCCTCAGCTTCTCCTCGTAGGAGAGATGCTCCAGTCCCCTCATCATCCTCATAGCCCTTTGCTGGACTCTCTCCAGTAGCTCCTCATCTTTCTTGAAGTGGGGAGCCCAGAACTGGATACAGTACTCCAGAAGGGCCCTTCCAATCAGTTTTCCTTTGCTTTCATTTTTAAACATTTTTTCTCACCAGTCCTATTCATGATAACTTCTCCGCCAGCACCACCCTGCTCTGAATTCAGTGTGCTGCTTACAGAACCTATTTTCTATGTACAGCCATCAACAGCTAAAGCGCCTTACACAGAAGTCATTAAGACTGAGACAGCAACTCTTTTTATTACCGGCCACAGTCTTGACCTTCACAGCGATGCTTTGAATTGAGCAATTCATATGAAATTTAGTACTATGTTGTAATTCTCTCTGTCATGTGTGATAACTCAGAAAGCATGCTAGTCATTCAGTACTACAACTTGGTGTAATTGCTTCTGCAGCCTGACTGAAAGCTACATCATATGATCTGCCAGCACATGATTAGTAGTGCAATAAATCTCTGAAATAAGGCATGCAAAACAGATTCTTTAATTGCCTGATGCATTCAGAATTTCCTATTAAATGTTCTTTCTCATGTGGAAAAGTTTTGCTGGCTGTGTATTTATTTTTATAATCGGTCACTGGTGAGCAATAAAAGCAATGCTTTCCCCACTATTCCAACTCCTAATAAAGAAAACTGAGCATATATGTATTTAATATCATAAACCCATAAGACTATACTGATATGCAAAAAAAGCTGAGGCTATGCATGTTTTGCATGGAGCAGAAATGTTGCATAAGCTTTAGTACCTTGGTGCCAAATTCAGAGCTAAGACATGAGGCAGTTAAGTGGAGAAGAAAGGCACTCCTTCCGCCGATAAGAATGTCAAGAATTTTCTCATTTCACTAGGTTTGCTCGGTGCTGTTGCAGACTAGATCACTGAACCCACAGCTCAGGCCACAGGCTGGCAGAGTTGCCTAACAACTGGTAAAATGTTCACCTCTCTTCCTTACTTAACGAACGCAGCTTCTTAATTTACTTGAATTTTCAAAACACATTTCCTTTTTGCTGTAAGCTATTGTGTTATACCTGTACTTGAATTCCTACATACATTAAATAAAAAATGATTACTTATATCATGTGAAATACACCATCAAGACAAACTTCTATTTTGTGGACTGAAAAAAAAATGATTGAATCCTAGTAAGGGGGGGTGGCAAAAAAAAGTTGTGGGTTTAATTGGAAGCCAAGTGTAACAATTCCAAAGCACTGAGAGCAATAATATCAGATTCTATGTTTTTTAATTATGTAAGCATGCAAGGATAGCTGGTCTTATTCTTTTTTTTCCACACAGAGTAAATTATCTTTTTTTGCCTGATGTTGGAATAAGGACAAGGAAACATGAGTAAATTAATTTCTAACAACCAGGACTAGTGCCAAATAGAAACTCTTCCCTTTCCAAAGCATGTCTGAAGTAGTTTACATTTCATTGGGCTGAAGGAAGGAAGGTAGGAGAGAGAGGAAGGAAAGGAAGAAGGAAGATATTCTGATAAAGTAACTCAGTGATACTGTTTCCTTATTTTTTAAACTATAAAAATAATTTTAACCATCTTATTGAATCCCTCATCTCTTCCACCAAATTGAACAGATCCGACAGGAAATTCTTGCTACCCTTCCTCCCATCACACAGATCTGTTAGGCTAACGAGGGAAGCTGAACAGTGGCAGCTGCAGGGGAAGAACTGGCATTTGCAGAGAGGTGCCCATGTCCCCGCACGGGTCTTAGGGCTTGGGAGAGCGACCAGACAGGTCGTTTCACACTCTGACACCCCTTGTTTGGGGGTCTGCTGGCTTTAGGGAAACGCCAAAATGTCAATCTGCCCTTTAAGTTTTCTGTCCTTGGTCTCCTCTCCCTCACCACATAGGCACCGGTAGTTTCCAACTCAAAGACTGGTATAAACAAATTTGGGTCTATATTTTATATTGTCTCTGGACAGGTTATGGGGCAAAGCGTTCTCCTCTGTACTCACCCGCAATATCCCAGAGCTGCAGCCGTACCACAGTCTCGGCATCCCAGCTCAGCACCTTCAAGGCAAAGTCCACCCCGATGGTGGCCCGGTAGTGGGGGGAGAAGTTCTGGTGGACATAACGTTTGATGATGCTGGTTTTGCCCACTCCCAGGTCCCCGATCACCAGCAGCTTGTAGAGGTGCTCCTTCTGATTGTGCTTCTGCATCTTTCCTGTGGCTGCGGCTGCTCCCTGCAAACTGATTGCATGCTCTGCCCGAGGAATCCTGCCAGCCCGAGGGGGAGAGAGGGAGTGAGGAACCAGGGAGGGAAGGAGAGAAGGTAGGTGGAGGCTCTTTCCCTTTGTACGGAAGCAGGATTACCAGGTCCACGCAGGCAGCCCTGTTGGGAGGTGAAGTAAGCAAGGGACTGGGGGGAAGAAAGTCTCCCAGAAAGTTTTGTGTGTATGTGCGTAAAGGTCAGCACGAGGTGTGTCTGGGATTAGTCTGGCTGCTAAAGACTTTGCACGAAAATTCACGCAGTGGTCCTGTTCCCTATTTCACTCCTTGCTGGGAGGACAGTGTTTCTGTTGTGCACTAGTTTTACATACGTTTTTAAATCACTGTCTTCTTTGTAATAATTTATCACCCTATGCTTGTTTCCAGACATCTTTAAAATAGCAGTCACTGCAAAAAAGCAGACATCTCCTTTCAGAGGTTTCACGTCTCCATCAAAGTGCAAAAACTAAACCAGTGTGGCTTTAAATTTGGATGTGATTTGGCTTTAATCAATGTAAGTCAGTGTGAATGCAGTTACATCACTAGAAGTGGCAGTTATAGCAACATATAGCATCTTTACATGTGTCCACACTAGGAGGGCTGTACAAATTCAGCTATAACAGATACATATTTTTAAAATTCATTAACATGGCACTGTACCTATCAGTACACTCACATCTACTGAATGCAGCACACAGCCTATGCTTTGTTTTTTCATACAACTGGACTCCAGAATGCAAAAACTTCAGATTTATCCCATGACTCTGATAATGAGAAGTTATGAAAGCATAACAGCATTAGAGCATATGAATGCCAGTGTCTCAGGGGTTCTCTGTTTTCCAGAATAGGTGATATCAAACTTGCAAACAGTTGAAGACACTTGAGTAAATCATTCCACGGACATGACTGACACTATATTTTAAACAAAGAACACAGTGACAGTTTCAGCTTGGCAGCTTTGCTGGAGACCCCTATCCATTGCCTAGAGGTGTTTGATCCTTTAACAGTTTTGATAGCAAACCTCCAGAATTTCAGTATTGTATAAAACTCATCCATGAATGATTTGTATATTTATTGATGATCCTGATAAAACAAAAACATATTTTACAGTTCTTAAAATGTTATTTGATGGAGTTCTTATCCAAATGTGCACTGAAATTGTATTACATATTTGTCATCTATCCAAAAAGCTGGATTTTAGTAGACAAAGAATTCAGAAGACTTATGTTATGCAATCTTTTATAATCAGTCTTTAAACTCTAACTTTAAAGTTTGTATACATGCACAAACACAAAGTGGAAATGGGTAATTTGAGGAGAAAAATGTCTTTTTTTCCTTGAAACTTTTTCTTCTAAATAAGAGGCCTTTTTCACTAAGATAAATTCTCTTTTGAAAAACAAGCTGTCATTTGCATTCTTCTGTTTGGATAGAAAATTTTAAAGGGCTTAGCCTTGTTAGCTACGGACGTCATGAAAGACTACAATTTGAGAAGCAAACAAGTTCACTCCAATCAGTTATTATCTTTACATGATTCAAGCTTAGTGTTGTTGCTACTGGTAGTGTGTGGTCTGTGAATCATACCTTCACAGTACTGCTGTTTTCATAGAGAGTCCAAAACCCAAGTGCTTCTAAGCACTCACAATTCCCCTCTAAAGATTTCCCGTTTTAAAGGCTGAAAAAAGAACAGGCTGAGGGGGTTTAGCAACTCAGGGAATGACAAAATTGGTGTTTTGGATGAGGTTGAAATTACATCTAATCTTTTATCCTTCTTTTATGATAGCCAAGGCTCAGAGAACAGTGCATGGAGGATCACCGTGAGCAGATATTCGGTAGCTGGAGGCCTTAGGCTATTAATAAGTGTAGTTAGAGATTGGCCTACACCCAGAAGCATGAGGCTTTACCTCTTTTCCAAAGTTTTTGTTAGCATTAGCTATAATAGCTCTGGATAATCGTGTTATTTGTTTAAGTTTCCAATTCTTCTTTGAACCTGGCTAAACTCTTGGCCCCAGCAACACCCTGGTACAATGAGCTCCTCATAGGCTTAGTCAAGGTCACCCTGGGATGGTGGTAGGGCTACAAGCAAGGTGTTCAGTGAGGTGTTCAGAAGTGGGGTGAGCATGTAGGAGGCTTTGTTGCATTTAGAGGGATGATTTGCTGAGCTAAAGTGAAGCATGGACTGAAGTGTCTTGCTGAGTGAAAGCTGTACCCAGATCTCCTAACTCCATGGTGAATTGGCTTTTATAGACACTGTCTGCTGAATGCTTCTGAGGTTGGGTAAGGCCCTCAGCCCTGCCTTGCTTCACCTTTTTGGAGGACTGTTCCCACATCCTGAACTATGTCTGTACTGGTTTGGCTTCACTGTCATCTGGAGGCACTGGGGCAGGGAGGTGCGTATGTCCTGCTTGTTTGCAGCTCTGCTGCAGGAGCAGTAAGTGCTGTCATGGGAGAAGGCAGATAATTTGGGCTGCTCATGTCTTCAGCAATCACTGCAAGACTTGTTTGAGGATGCCAACCGATCCCTTCGGGCACCCGACCAGGTTACTGTGACTCAATGATTTGCTGCAGGCAGAGATGTCCAGGGAAGTGCACTTAGCCTGGAGCTGATGGAATGCAATCTGTCTTAGCTGAGACCATGGCTAAGGACAGTTAATACAAACCATATTAGCTTGCATTTGCCACCCATAGGTAGGTTGTTAGCAAGGCTCAGCTGACATGGAGTAACTTGTAAAGCTGGGAAAACCAGATAATGGCTCTCAGCCCATATTCTGCTGCTTCTGGTCCTTCGACTACATCCAGGCAATAAGAACATGTAAACCTGCTGCCAATTTAGTTGATATTTTAGTGTTTATATTTTGGTTATCTGTGTTTTCTTTGGTAAGAATATACATTTTAAACTTTATTAAATCAATGTAAACAGTAATTAAAATCCCATGTGACATTGTATATGTCTATGCTGTTTTATTTGTGTATTCCCTGCCTATCTATTTGCCACAACGATGTCATCTGATGGTCTGCTATCTCTATTTTAATACCTACACTAATATTAAAAGAGTATATCAACACTGTTTTAATTGGCAGGAATTAATACAAACTCTACATGCCTCCATTGTAAATAATGTTTAAGAAAGTTCCACCAAATTAAGGCATTACAGACTGTGTTGGCCTCAGCATAAAAGTGAAACTCATTTTACAGTGATAACTTTCAAGAATTTCTCACTATTTCTTTGTCATTAGTAGAGATATTTTTCTTCAAGAGAAGTGATAAAATTGAAGCTGCAATTACGTTGACAGGAATCAAGGACAGCATAAATGCATCCTGGATTTTATCACTCCTTCACTTTGCATGGCATATACCATAGAAAAGGGCGTCAATCCTGACTGAGGACCACAGTTGCTACCAACATACCTTTTGGAAATGACAATGTTGTCTGACATATTGAAACTATGAGGTAATAGTTTTTGTCCAAGGAAACATATTCAAATTATTAGAAATGTATGTACTTAAAGGATTGCCATCCAGTTATCTACGGGTTTTACCCCATCACTATACGTGGTAGCTTTGAATGTCTTGAAGGGACTGGCCTATGGCATCACATTGATCTTACCCAATATCATCTAATATAAATTAGACCATAATCCCAAGAAATGGTAAATATACTTGTGCGTGTCTATGTATAGATATATGTATCTATCTATACACTCACACAAATTAATATGATAGAAAATTATTCTACATTCTGCTTTTAAAAAAAAAAACAAAACATTGAAATTCTACGCATCTTTTTGCCGGACTTCACAGAATCACAGAATCACAGAATAGTAGGGGTTGGAAGGGACCTCTGTGGGTCATCTAGTCCAACCCCTCTGCCGAAGCAGGGTCACCTACAGCAGGCTGCACAGGACCTTGTCCAGGCGGGTCTTGA
>Ga0065711_1008000_pt1 | contig 18532 bp, 11 predicted proteins | sample Hoacrofraction12_FD_59098 | JGI IMG/M metagenome (GOLD analysis project Ga0065711, IMG submission 59098) | Hoatzin crop microbial communities from Cojedes, Venezuela - Epithelial fraction 12 v2 (version 2) | ecosystem: Host-associated > Birds > Digestive system > Esophagus > Crop | place...
CACCGAGGCGCGGGCAGCGGCCCGGCCCGGCCCGACGCTGCCGCGGCGGGAAGAGGAGCCCGCCCGGCGCCCCACGGCTCCGACCCTCTTACCTGAGCGCCGCCCGGGCAGAGACGCCGAACAGCCGGGCCGCCCTCACGGCAGCGCTACCGCAGCCCGGCCTTGCCCCGGCTGCCGGCGAGGCGGAGAAGAGCCAGCGGCGGGAGGAAGCGGCAGCGGCCCGGAGGAGCCGTGCCGGCCCCGGGGCAGCCATGGCAGCAGCAGGACGGGAGCGCAGGACCTGCGCCGGCACCGGGGAAGGGCGCGGATAAAGTGCCGCCGCTTACGCCTCCGGCGCAGGCTGCGCGATTCTCGCAGCCGTCTACGCAGAGCACGCCCCGCCCCCTGGTAAAGGCGGTGAACGGTGACAGCGCGACGGGAAGAGCGGCGCTACGCAAAGTGCGCAGCGATGCGCCGAGGGAAGGGGCCGGGCCTTACGGAAAAGGCGCAGGGCGGTGCTTGGCGGCGGGGCGCCGTTGCGTTGCTGCCAGTCTGCCTCGTGCCCCCTCAGGCCGCGCTGCAGGCCAGTGAAAGTTCTTTGGTTCTCCAGTCCAGGCCCTAGCCCTGGTCTTCCCGGGGAGGTGGTCCCGTGTCCATGAGGGATTTCTTGTTGGGGCTCTGGCCACGGCGAGGGCTCAGCGCTGCCTGGGCCGCGGCCGGGTCCCTGGCACAAGTGGTGGCAGTGGTGCCCGAGGAGCCCTCACTACATCCCAAATGCCCGTTTGGGAGGCCTGGCTTGTGAGGGGCTGGGCCCCTTCGCCCCTGGCAGGGCAAGGAGCAAGGCCGCAGGGAAGGGGAGCTGGCAGCTTGGGGCTCTTGGCTGTCTGCTGGCCTGTCCAGGCAGGACCACTGAGAAATTCTCAGTTCCTCATTACTACTTCTTGTGACAGAAGATCAACTGCTACAACCCAGGCATCAGCAAAGGGACAGCAATGCTATCAGAGGTTTTAACAGGAGGTGAGCATGCATGGTGAATGACAGTATGTGCCATAAGAAATTTTGAGATTTCCTGAGCAATTGCATATTGAACACATAGATGTCATTTGGCTGCCTGCAATGTATGCATTGCTCTATAAGTTTCGATTAGGTGGTTATTATGTAGATGCCCTTGACCCTAGCAACAGCCTGACTGGAGAGTGTGTGTGAATGAGGATGAAATGGAGCTTTTACTTCCAAATAGTTCGTTCAAACAGGGGTAGAAATAAATGGGCAAAAGGAGGAAATGTTTACCTCTGATGCGCTTGAGGTAATGGTTCTTCCTGATGCCTTGTGATTTTAGGAGTGTATTTTTGTTGTGTCAGAGTAAAATCAAAGAGAGTGATAACATTATACTGTATAACTTAATCTGGTGTATTTTCTTTAAGGAGAGGAGAAGGTTGTGGCGGATATGTCCACCACAAATGTATGGAAGAGCCTCCAAACTGGCCATAAACCAAGTGACTTGAATGTGCCAGTTTTCTCTGCTTCAGGTATATGTTTCCTACCCTCTAAGTTAGTGTTGCGAATGAGTGGTTAGGTTGCCTAAATGATCACTCAAAGGTTTTGCAATAAAAGATTTTACTAAAAATTTAGAAAATGTGATCTTACAAAGTTCATTAGCAGGGTTCACTCTGTTACTTATCAAATGAATGGAATACAAAGCCAAAGGGGGTTGAGTACAAAAGGATTTATACAGAGTGGAGGAAAAGTGTAAAGGAATAGGGAGTCCCTCCTGTTGAATCACTCGGTTTGGACTGGACCCCCTTGCTTTCTGTACTCCTCAGAGAGGAGCCTGGGTGCAGCTGGATCCAGAACAGCCCTTAGACCACAATGGTTTATGTCTAAGGAATACGTTTAGCAGCAATTCAGGGTGTATTCACAGTTTAAAGCGAGGGAGAATCACAAGGATTTAGCAGCTATTAATCATTGGTTAACTTAGTGTTTACAGAGTGATTAGAAAGAATTTGCTGTTACAATCACAGTAATAGAATATTATGTTTTGAATTGATTCACACACACACACACACACACACGCAATCATAAAAATTCCCCTTTTCAGTGAAATACTCACTTCAGATCAAATGATTTCTCAACGGGCAAAGGCTGAGTCTCAAGGAGATCAGCCCAGGCAGTTCGCAAGTTACTCTGAGAGAGTAACTCCCGCTCAGAGGGAGTTACTGGGCACAGCCCGCTGCGGACCAGAATTGCTCAAAGGGCCTTCCTTGGTACCACTGTTTATATGGTCTCAAGATGACTGACTTTAGGCATCAGTAATTTTCCATCCTGGTCACAATCCACATGATTCAGACAGCAACTATACAATTCCAGTACCACCCAGAACGTACAGTTCTGACATTTGCCAGGCGGGTGCGTCTCCAGGCAGCAGGAGATGCAGATGGGGTCAGAGAGCACCTGATCAGCCCAACTCACTGCTCTTGTGCAAAGACAAGGAAAGTTCCAAGTCGTCCCGATTCAATGCACACCAGCTAGCTATTCTCGCAGCGCAAGCAAGAATACAACATTGGCTGATTCTGGGATTGCCAGGTGTGTGGGGGGGTGCACCACGACAGTTAGACTCAATGTCATTAGAGGGATTCCCTTTATCCATTACAGATAGGGCCACCATAAGATTTACATAGTCTGAATCTTGTGTATTAAGTTTTTTTTCAATTATTGCTGTGTCAAAGTAGCTTTTATAGCACTTATATAAATTTATTTCACGTCATTATCCTTTACAATCCAGTAGTCTTTCCATAAAAACAAATACAATGCTGTCCCCCTCTAGATTTAGCATAGGATTTTAAAGTGTTACAATTACCTAGATGTACCATGTATCTCTACATTTCAGCTGACATGAAGTCGACCATTTTTTCCAGGCAATTTCCTTAAAAACTGTACCTGTCACAGAGGCTGCAGTAACTTTACGCAGGTTATCACCGTGTAATACAGGCAGAGTAGCTTTCAGTTGTTCTTTGGTTACTAGCAAAATAATTGCGTTTGTTCAAATATACCTTTCATAGAGTAGTATTTTTAAAATACAACTGAAATGAATGCACTCAATATGTTTATTAAATTATATATTAATATAAATGCATTTAGCATATGTGAATATATCACAGAGCAGTCACTGAAATAAATACTCTGAGGGCCAGATCCTCAGCTGATATACTGGTATCCCCTCACCCATGCTGAGCTCTTTTTCGTTAGGTTTCACTCTTGTAACACAAGAGAATGTGGCCACAAATAATACAGTTTATTTTGATATTGTCACTACAGCGTAGGGTCATATATGCATAATCGTAAGGCAGTATGTAGCTAAATACATACAGCATTATGTGGGCTTCTAACATTGTAAAACCAAAAAAGCACATCAGATAATCTAGTCTGACTTTAACCAGAAGGCTTCTTGTCAGAAATTAATGGTCAATGAAGGAAATACATCTGCAAGGGACCCTCTGGACCTTCTAATGTAAACCTTTGCCATCACATGCAAGTCAGGTGATTAAATATAGAAGTATTTATCTGTTTCCAAAAGTTTTATTGCTGGTATTAACTGCACTGTAAAACAGTCCCAAAATTTTACACCTTGGAAGGGTCGAAGGTCTAATTATTTATTAATTTTCAAATAATTTATTTTATTACTTTAATTCTTAGTACAGGATTATTTATACCAATTTGTCCTTGGTCAGTGCTGGCAATGAGTGTGAATAGTTTTTGTGATGTTGACCCATTATTTGTTGTACCCCTTCCAGCCCTTTTGTTTTAGCCTCTGTTTATTAGTAGTCTCCTTTCATAAGACAGGAAACTTGCTATTCTCCTGATTATCCCGCTCAGCTGTTTGTGCATATGTTAGTTTGAATTCACTCTTGTCGAACATGAGTGACTAGTTAGTACATTCACTTCAGGTCTTGTACAGCGTCTCTGATGGAAATGTGTGGCCATGATACATCCTAGCATTCTATTTGATATTTTATTCATGCACGTCAAATTAGTGGCCTCACATCATTTTGTGATCAGTTAATAACCCAGCTGTCCCTTGTTGCTTCTCGTTAATGTAGCCGTTGTTAACAGCAAATGTTCTTGGTTCCCCTAAACAGAACACACTCTTTCAACTTTGCTTCGATCTACTTTTGTGGGGCATTTTCATACATACATCATTTTAATGAATAGGGCAGTTTCCATTAACCAACTTTACCCCCGTGCTGGACGTGTTCCATAGCTCTGTTCCAGCCCCCAGACTGCGACAGCCCTGAGCACGTTACCCCCTTGCAGAAGTTTAGCTGGCAGAGTCCAAGGTCAGCTCCTTCACTGATAAGAGCAGTTGTGAAAAAAGCTAGTAGCGAGGGCCTGCCTCTCCTTTCCCTTCAGAGCCACTTTTAAGCCGAGGCTTTGCACTGGCCGTTGCCTCTGGCACGGTGCAGCCGTGCAGCAGCTCTGTTTGCACCGTCTTGCATCTCCATGAGTCTGGCCCTGACCGGGACTCACTGACTTGGCGTTCTGGCTTGGCTTGGACATGCTTTGGCGCTGTGGCCCTTCTGGGTGACCACTGGACTGTGTCTGACCACTGTCCCCAACCCAGTCCTGGGTCTTGAAGTCCCGCATCCTTTCTCTCTGAGTTGGAGAGACGTGGATTTGATAGGTGGTCTGTTTGGTGGATAAGGAATTGGTTGGAAGGTCGCAGCCACAGGGTAGTGGTCAGCGGCTTGATGTCCAAACAGACGCTGGAGACAAGTGGTGTCCCTCAGGGGTCTGTACTATGACCGATGCTGTTAAATATCTTCATCAATGACCTAGACAGTGAGATCGAGTGCACCCTCACCAAGTTTGCAGGTGACGCCAAGATGAGCGATGCAGTTGACATGCCAGAAGGATAGGATGCCATCCAGAGGGACCTGAAGCAGCTGAAGAAGTGGGCCTGCATGAACCTCATGAGGTTCAAGAAGGCCAACTGCAAGGTTCTGCATCTGGGTCAGGGCAGCCCCCGGTATCAATAGAGGCTGGAAGATGAAGAGATTGAGAGCAGCCCTGCCGAGAAGGACTTGGGGGTACCAATGGCTGAAAAGGTGGCCATGAGCCACCAGTGTGCGCTTGCAGCCCAGAAGGCCAACTGTATCCTGGGCTGCATCAAGAAAAGTGTGGCCAGCAGGTCGAGGGAGGGGATTCTGCCCCTCTTCTCCACTGTGGTGAGACCTCACCTGGATTCCTGCGTCTGTCTCTGGAGCCCCCAGCACAAGAAGGACATGGACCTGTTGGAGCGGGTCCAGAGGAGGGCCATACAAATGCTTTGAGGGCTGGAGCACCTCTGCTATGAGGACAGGCTGAGAGAGTTGGGGCTGTTCAGCCTGGAGAAGAGAAGGCTGCAGGGAGACCTGATTGTGGCCTTCCAGTACCTGAAGGGGGCCTACAGGAAAGATGGCGAAAATCTTTTTAGTGAGGTCTGTTCTGACAGGACAAGGAGTAATGGCTTTAAACTAAGGATGGTAAAAACATCACATATGTATACCAATGCTCAGCAGATAATTTCTATGAGTTAATACAGATGATGTCTCTGAGTCTTGGTTTTCTATCTACTAGTACATGGCATGAATGCGTATTTACAAGATTAAAATCCAGCTGTTTTAAAGATATTTTTAAAATAACAAATCCACCAACTAATCAGACTTCTGTATATGATTATTTTTTCTTGTCATTACCAAAATTCTGTGTGAACATGTATTTTAACCTGAATTTTCTTGGAAGCAAAATTGTGTCAAATTATCCCTTTCAGCTGAAACACTCAAGGAGATCCAGAGAAAGGAAAAGGATCCATGGTCCTTGTGGAGCTCTCCTTTTGTGATTGTCTCCTGTTAACAGGCATGGGAGCAGAACCATCTCATCCAAAGTTTCTTATCTGAGGTAGCGTGATTTGTGATATCCTAGGATTGCCCACTCTGTTTTTTGGCATGACTCGGTTCAGTTTTCTGCCTACAGTTTCTCTTTGATTATGGGAGTGCAACTAAGCCCTCACAAAAAAAGACAGGAGAGCAGCGGACCACATTATTTCATCTTGGCAGCCTTCATGTGACTGGGGGCAGGAGTGGTCATGTGAGCTGCTGACACATAACATTTTCTACATGTTTGTTTCTCCAAACTATGGCTTCTCTTCAAGCTAATTTTTCTCATTCTGAGACCATGTAAATGACCAAGCTCTTTCTCTGTACTTGCCCCTGACAGTTCAGTAACACAGACCTTGATCTAATTTTAAGGAATCAAACTTAAATAAAATATCCAGCCAATCAGAAACCAGCAAAGATTCAATCTATAGCTGAGTGACTGGAACACACAGGCTGGGCACTTTGTTATTACCTTCAGCCCAGGAGCGTAGGACTTGGGAGCGGTGAGGTCTGAAGCAACCCATGCTTGAAGGAAGGCAGAAATGTGAAGGAGAGGTCGTTGACCAGTGAAGGATTGATGGATAGGTAAAATGCTTATGGGGTCGTTGCTTTTATTTTGGGAATTAAAGTAGTTTGTAAGCCTTTCTGTAAAGGCAGGTAATCTGAGTACCATCAAAGTGTGTGTGTAGCTGCCAAGTGATTCTGCAGCTAAAGGGAGATTTGGGGACCTTGGCACTTTGTTGGTGAGGATCCGGTAACTGCAGTGCAGCAGGGCGTTGTGTTTGCAATTCCTTTGTCTTTGCTGGTATCACTATAGCACCTGAAATACAGTGGGAAACAAATGTTTGGAGTTTTGTCATTCCAAGAAGTGGAGCTCTGGGAATAAGTCAAAGCCTGGTGTTACCCACTCAGAGAGCAAAGCTGAGGAGGTGGGTCTGTCTTATGACAGAAAGGTGAATTACTGCCATGGAATTCTGCTAGATTGTAAATAATTCGTTGCTTCAAAGCCATGATTCTGTCATACATAAGAGACTGCAAAATCTGTGTGAGAATTTGCATCTCTGGGTAGGGGATTTTAAAATCAGTTGCCTGAAAGTCTTGATACTCTTTAATAGAAGAATGTGTGAGTTTTTCCACAGGAAAACTTTTCTTACTCTTCTGAATTTCTGAAATTCTACTTCATGTTATGCATAACATTTCACAGCAACAGCTCCTTCCTATGGTAAGTTGAAAAAGTGCATGGACAGTTTAATGTGGAATCTTCAAAACAAAGCAGAATTTGTCATTGCTGAGTTAAAGCCAGATTTCCACTGTGAATATTTATCTCCATCAACAGGGGATGTTAAAGTGTGTTCAGAATACAGCTGTACAATGTCATGAAAGGGAAATCCACTGCAGGCTATTAAATACAAAAACATCATGTCCAGCTCATGTCTGAAGTCCTTGATCTGCAAGTTGTTGGAAGATGGGAAGGTATTCTGGGAAAGTCAATGCTTGCTCCATTCTCACATTCTTTCCCAGGTGTTGACTTTCACAGTTACTGGAGGCAAAATACTGGGCTTGAGGGACTTTGGTCTAACATAAATCAGACTCTTCTTTGGTCTAATGCCTTCGTAATTTTCGTACATATAATAACACCCTGACTTTGAAGTTGTGGAGTTCTTACTGGAGGAGAGGAGTTGAGGACCAAAATCCACCATACCTTCCCTAGTGAATTTGGGCTGGGGCAATTTTTTTTACTACTACCGCTGTCCCAAGTCCTGATCAAGACAGTAATTAGAGTCTCCAATTAAACAAAAAAGCCATTTTCCGACTGCACAAGATTCGTATTGACAATGAACTACAGCCTGATATCCACTCCTGTTGTGTACTTGTGCCCACTTCTCTTCTCTGGATAATGCCGTTATGGATTATCAGTAACACATTTTTACTCTCTTCCCAGTAGTCTTTACAATTATTTGGTAAGAACACATGCGACAAAGTGTAAGCAAAATCTCTCCATGAAGCAAGGATGTTGATTGCTGTAGATGCTGCAAGTCCTGCTGTCCTGTCAGTGGCAGGTGGAGTGAGTGATGTATGAGGTCCTGCATGCTGGTCTTGACTACCTTTGAAAAATACTTCTTCATATAGCCAGCTAGGAAGGAATGCATTTACTTTTAGTGGTAGCCTGTTGGTTTGTAATGAGAAGCTCTCTCAGTTACACAGGAGAAAGGCTTTATTAGACCATTAGAGAAAGTGTGGAGGTCAAAGGTAGTGTACTATGGTGGGAGGTTTGGGCGTCCACCAGGAGGCACAGCAAGCCAGGGCTCCATCCTGCTCACAGCACTGAACACACTGCACCTACCAGCAGTTCGGGGAGGAAAAAGCTTTCATCAGATTTTTACATCTGGAAGTAGCAAAGGGAGAGATTTCTGTTGAGTATATAGAATCAAAATGAGAATGTGGAGAACTGGCAAGAAGGTGAAGTAATAAAATGCATATACATCAAAATTTTCTCTGGTCAAAGGCTATAAATTGAAATAAATTTTGTTGCTGTTGTTCACAGTCATTGGAAGTCATAATTGGTATGACTGAAAATAAAAATGCTAATCAGTGTATAAAGCAATGCTGGGGCTCAGCTTCTTTAGGTATGCATCAGCAACTGTGGAAGATGCCAGATTAGGTGTCTCCATGTACATGTGGAGAAGGACAAAGTTTTGATGCTGCAAACTTTTATGCATGTGAATGATCATATCTGTTATATCTTAAAAAGATAAAAGAGATTACAAAACCAGCCAGAGGCTTACCAATAAGTACTTGCACACTTGAGACTCCGTGGGAATGCAGTTTGTAATATGCTTACCAGTTATGCTTCTCCTCTGGCAGTGTAACTGGAGTTAGAAACAGTGATCCTTCTCTCTGACACCCTAGGAGCAGGTGTATCACATCAGGAATGTGAACAGTGGTGTTTTCAGAGCTGCTAAATTTTGTAATTTTAAAAGTATTCCAATCAAAGCCTTCTTTCTGTCATTTCTAAATCGAGTAATCAGCTAGGAATTGAAAATCTAAAACCAAGTAAACAAAAAAAGTTCTCTTCCCAGGCTTTAAGAGAAACCTGAATATAAGGGCACCGAAAGGAAATAAAGACCCCAAACGATTATTAAGGCCTCACGAGGTGGGTTTTTGTTTTTTTTTAATGCCAGTCTCATGACTTTCTGGGAACTGATGTATTGAAAGCCTTGGTTTGGCAATTCTGTGCTTGGCTAGCTTGGGCTTGACCCAAGTCCCCTTTTTTCTTGGCAGCACTTAAAACAGTTGAGATGTAGCCTACGCTCCTTAGTAATCCAAGATTGCTGTGTGCAGTCAAGAACCCTTAAGCATGGGAAATGAACAAAGTGACCCAAAGCCATGGGGCCCGGCTGGTGGTGTGGGCTGTAGGGCTGGGTGAGGAGCCAAGGGCCCGCTCTGCTTCCCCGGGACCAGCTTCTGCGTGGGCTTAGTGCAGCTGACATGCTCCCACTGGTGTAGAAATTCTGTTTTACTTTTAAATTGCGCTACTTTAGCTGGCAGTAACCCAACTGCTGCAAACTCAGTTGCGTAGAGAGAACTCATCTGATATTTCCAGTTCTTCGGCATTTACTCGAGCTGCTGCGGCACAGCAGACACAGCGTGCGGCCATCTCCTGCAGCAGGGCATGTCCTGCTGGAACCGTGCAGCAGCAGCGCCAGGCGTTTTCGTGACTGTTCAGCGATCTCAGCAGTAAGGCAGCAATAAAACAATGCTGTCAGTGTATTGCACTGGCTTTGCCTGTTGGCTCTTATTTCAAGGCAGAGCACTCTGCTGGCAGATATATATCATATAGTAGGTTTCTCCTGCACTGCTCCTAGGGCTCTTAGCCAAACTGCTGGCACAAGGTTGGAGTTAGTAACCCATAGCAGTACCATCATCATTCCAAACTGCTGAGGTAGCACTCTACCCTATTACTTCTTTGTACACTTCTGTTTTCTGCATAGAAACAAGGGTAACAGAATCATGCAGCTCTCAAGTCTTAAAACAGGCCAAATTCTTTGTGTTAAACTGGCACAGCTGTGAAGTTAGCAGAGTCCTGCTGCATTACACCAGCTCAGAGCTGGGCTGTCATGATGCAAAGACAAGTAACTGAATGTCTAGCTCCATTGATTATGCCCTATGTGATTAACCATGATACTTCTTTTAGTAACCTCCTGAAAAGCAAATGTCTTTTAATGCAACATCCTGGTCTCGTTTGCCTGCAGTTGGGATTTCAGAACTGGTGTTTGTTGCATTTGACAGCTTTCATCTGCAGACTGGTGTCTTACTAAGGTGGAAGAAACTTGAAACATTCAGTTATATAATGGAGAAGCAAATGCTTTTCCAGAAATTACTATTTGTTTATTGAGGGAGGGTGGGGGTGTGGGGGCTGTTTCCTGAGCCAGCATTGTTGCAGTCATTGCAGACCTGCTTGTGTCTTTGCCATTTGCTAGCTGGGACATCCAATTAATTAGACTGAACTAATTTCCTTTTGTATCTCCCCATCCTGGGTAAATAGTTTAGAGGGTATGTATGAGAGACTGAAGTCCCTGGCACTGCAGCATATGAATAGTTTTATTCAAAAGACTAGTCTCACTGCATGAAAGACCACAGCTGTCATCACACAATGGCTAAAGCAAAAATACTTGGATTTTTACATCTGTATCATTATAAACTACTCAGATTTTACTGAAGCAAAACTACTGTGATTGAAACACAAGGTCACAGAGTTCCGTGCTTTTATTTGAGTGTATATTTTAACAGAAGTACAAGGGAAGTTAGTTCTAACAGCACCCCGCTATACACCGGTGCACAACCTGTGTCGAGGTGTGCCTGTCCCTCGTGCAGTGTCAGACTCTCGAGCAGCCCATGTGACACCTGCAGAAATGCTCACAGGCACCCATGAGCAGCCTGTCTCTATACGGATGCAGCGTGGTGCCCAAAACTGAGCTGTGCGTTCTGTGAACCAGCCTCTGAGGTGTGCGTGCTTGCTCTCAGATCCTTATGCTCTAGCAAGTGGCTTGATGTTCCACAGCTGGGGCTATGCCTGACAGTGCATCTGTTCTAGAGGAAGTGTGTGGAGCATCCCTCAAAGGGCAGTTGAGATAGACCCACTCAGACTAAATATGAAACCAGAATTACCCACATCCTTCTCTGCAGTATCAATGTCTCAAGTGCAACTTCCTCAGCTTCGCAAGAAAAAAAATCTAGGGGAAATCCTGTGTTCTCTTCCCAGTTTTTTGCTAGAGCTCTGACATCTGGCATCTCTGATGGTCCCAGCTTGATTTAGGGTAGACAGTATCTTGTAATCCATCTTTGCTTGATTTTCTGAATTGTTTATCTTTCTTGTCCCACAGATTTGTTAGTGGCTTTGCACACTGTATAGGAAAAATACCAGTCCAGTAGTTTATATTTCACTGAATCTGGAAAAAATTAAATCGCCAGTTCTGCAAACCAAAATGCATACAAGCAGTTCTTCAACTAAAACGATCAGGGCTACTAGTGAGACACATAGCTCTTGTGAGACTAACTTTACTCTGTATTTTAACTTACTGCAACAGAATGTAGTGAGCCTTTGACTAATAGAATACGGTAGGTACCACACAAATATTTTTTCAACTGATTTCTGAATATAATAAGATAAAGATTAGCAGGTTGAGTATCTTAAACTGATGAAGAAAAATTTTAGCAATTAAAAATGTCTTCCAGGGATTTTGAAAAAGTGATGAGAAGCAAATGACATCTGGTTATACTAACATCTTGAAGAAGGCCTGAACCTTCTATATAGCATTGTTCTGAAGGCTCTAGTCTTGATGAAGACATTTCAGCAGCAGTTCTCATGTGGCAAGGTGAAGAAGCGAACACAGAACTCACTGACATCCCAATGTGAGTGACAATGCAGCTGCTCATTTTACTTACAGTATCTGGATTAAAAGCCCCTATGCAGACTTCGGGCGTATCTTCATTTTGCTTGTAAAACCACCTTAACAATACAGCCTCCCTTGCTGTATTTTCCAGGATGTGGTGTTTCAGTGTTATCGTAAAACTACTAATAAAAAAGACACGAAAGCAAGAATTTGTATTCTGTTCTGCTACCATTAACGGTAGTCATGTGACTATGCTACTATTGAAAAATAAGCAGGTTACAGTAAGAGCTGGATTCTCGTCTTCCATACACAGTTGTATAGTAGGAGTACTGCCATCAGATTTTGTATATGTGGCAGAACGGATATCAAAATGAGCCTTCGCAAAAGCAGTGAACTTCAAAGCATCTTGGGCGGAGCCGTGACAGACCCTTCTGCAGGGAATGGTAGCGCTTTTGAGGATCTTAATAGCTGGCAATCGCCAGCATTTTAAGTTAGAAAGTTTAATTGCTGAGCAGAACTTAAACTACTGAAATCTAACTCACCATTTTCATGGTCTGTTGCATTTATGAACAAGGTTTTCTGAGCCCCAGTAGTTGTACAGTAACACCTGAAATGGGTCTCTGCATAAATGAATTTCCCAAAAGCCGAAGTTGCCTAGAAAAACTGACTTCCTACAGAAACAAAGGATTTTCTGAACAGTTGTGTAACACGTATTTCTTACATTCTCCTAAAGGGAACTAAAAATTGACCTTTCAGAAAGAGAGAGTTTGGAGCAATTACTTGCTCTTCAGTAGTCTCTTTGAAACTTTGCTCTACAGAATTGAACCCTAGAGATTCGTTTCCCTGTTTTTTCCTCAAGGCATGTATAGTTTGATCACTGACACACTCTCTCTGTGGGCTAAACCTAGTTTTATTTCTCAGAAAATGTTGAGCTCACTGGAGCATGTAACTTGCCATGCTGCATTATGTTCATTTAGCCCAGCTGTGCTTCTCAAACTGTTGTCAATTCCCCAAGCTTCTGAGAAGACGCAAAACCAAAAGAAACGCGAACATATTTTCAACAGAATTGGGGTGAGAGAGACTTCATCCTAATTGCTAACTTGTTTAAACTTTGTGTTTCAAGCTGTTTTTTTTCTTTTAATACCTCTTATATAAACAACAAGAATATCCAGAAATACAGTAATTCAGGACAAGAGAATATTGCCCTCCCTCTTAGACTCTTACTGTGTGTTTTGACTTCAGTAACATCCTGGAGCCATGAGTTTCACAGTCGATTTTGTTCTTTGATGAAAAAACAACACTCGGTTTCAAACATACGGGTTGTCAGCTACACAGTCTGCCTCCTCTTGTACCACAAGACTACAAAAAATTAAAGCTCACAAACCACATTCTCTGTTCTACTTCTATGTTTGCAAGCTTTTGCTAGATCTTGACCCGGAATTTCTAGGGAATATTTACTAAAAAGTGGCCTAAATAATACTGTACTTCCCATTTACAAACAGCTTAACAAAACAGAATGTAGAAAGGAGAAAAGTGAAGGAAGGGAAATGGTCCAGCAACTACACTTTCCCTAAAGGACAGTATTTAGAATTTAGAGTTGTCCTCTGATTTCTTAGTGCAGGTGACAGCTACTTACCTCCTTAGGTAGCACTTTATTCACTGGTACTTAGTGTCAAGTCCAATGGCTGCCCTAGTTTAGGCTGCTGCATGCCGAAGTGTCACCACGTCATTTGGTTTGGTTGCTCCCAGTCACCTACTGTCCTTTCCTACCGACCATCCTGCTGACTGTTCCTTTTTGTTGGTCACTCGTTAGTGATTTTGTGCGTTTTCATAGGAGATGACATATAAAGACACAAATAATCCTCGCTGCCCCAGGAAGATTGTTTTTTACAGAGCTTTCCATTCTCCTTCTGGGAGCTGCTGCAACCCGAGGCTGAAAGGTTTTAGATTGGGATGACTGCTAGCCCTGAGCATATTTATGCTGAGTTAGTTTGCCCAGGCTTTTCACACATTACTGTAATTACATCACTCTTTCAAATTTATGCCATGCTTTTTCTCAGTGGCTGACTTGTTAACAGAAGTAAAACAAAGCATAAACTTCCAGCAGAAGGTTTCAAGCCTGCCTATTTCTGTTCAGCTCCTTTTCTATCCACAAGATGCCAACGGAGCACTCACCCCCTCTTTGTTTTCCATTCCTCTACAGTGCTCAGGAAAGGGCGGTTGTTTATTTTTTTATGCTAAGCCTCAGACACACATATTTGAATCCCTTCTTATTTATTTCATTTCTTAGGCAAAAAGTTCTAATTCAGTTAGAGGCCTTTTTTTCATGCTCCTTCAGTGTCTCCAAATGTCTCCTGATTCTGTAGCATTTAATGCCAAATGTTGAACTTAAAAATGTGTTATCTACAGTCTAGTCTGAATAGGAAACAGGAAACAAAATTTCATTGTTTAACAAGATAAATTACTTGGACTGGTACTTCTTCTGCCTTCGTAGTAGATCTCAGTTTTATAACTATTTTCAGCCCAGCTTTTGTCATCAAACTAGGTTCCTCTACAAGCTGACTTCATAACATTAAAACCTATTAGCCAGCTTAAACCAAATGCAACAAAGGTAGAAGCCTTGGAAGAAAATAATGTCCTACAAATTTCATCTAAATAGCCATCAGGAAAGAAGAAAAAGACAATTGAGATGTCCCCAGCTGGGAAGGATTGACTGAGCAATAACTTCTCGGTCAGCAGGGCATCCACACCGGGCAGAGCTTGTTTTTTCAAGTTTGCCTCAGCCACAGGAAAGAATTACAGCTACAGTGAGTCAGTCAGTTGTAGGGCTCTGTTTCCAAGCACACACAACCTCAGTCAATCTAGTTTCATGGAACAACTTACCTATTTTGTAATTTCAACTTCAGCAGCATCTGAAGTATCAAGTCTGTCCTTGTGTGCCATCCTTTCAATCTCTGTTTGCCAGTGAACTTCATGAATGACGTGTAACAGAAAACCATTAGCAGAATTTAGACCCTTAAGGGGACTAAGTCAAACTGATTTCCCATTTCATTTTAATCATATTTCATTGCTTCATTACTCTTGTAATAATCTAGACCACCTTGTTCTTCAGCTGACTTTGAGGTATCCTTAAGGATAGCCAAAGACTGTGTCTTTTAATATTTTTTTCTGAAAGCAAATAAATATCTTAAATCTTCCAGACATTCTTCATACACAGTGAAATGAAAAAGGAGCAGCCTTTGAGACTCTACTTGGAGAAACAACACCCTGAAGTTCTTAGCATCCTGGAATAGTCTTGCCTTTCTCCCTTTCCTGCCTTTTGTTTCTCTTCGCTGAAATTTAATGGAGGGCAATTTGTTCTGATAAGTTCAGATTGCAACATCAAAACTGCTGCAAGGGTAGGTGCCCTCTTAAGGCTAAATTACCTTCCAGACTCAAACCCGCATCTTCGTAGGTGCGCTGACGATAAAGCCTTGAGATTAATCTTGTTCTGCAAATGAAGTGCCTTGATACATTCCTCGCTTGCGATGCTTGTGAGGTGAAAAAAATGAGTCTATGGGGGTGTCCCCTTCAGCAATAGAGGGGCAGCTGGCTTTAATGACACATGCTTTTCCTAACGTCAGCTCAGCCTTTTTCTTCCTAAGTTCCTTCAGAAGCCCAGAATATCTGCGGATTTACGACGTGTACTCAGTACTAGCAGATTAACTCTGAAATAAGCCAGTGATTTCAGTGGAGGCATAACATTTAAAATATGAGGGGAATTGTATTCAGCCTCTATTTCTTGACATAATAGTGTTCAAGCTGGGACTTTTTTTTTGCTATTTTTTTTTCAGCAGAGTTTCATGATGTAGGGCTACACAGGGTTTAGTTGAAAACAACTTTGGCAGAAATTGTCATCTGTTTTCTTCTAACTAAAACATTTTCTTAATAAAAGGCGGTGGGGGAATATCCCCTTTAAAGAGGTGATGGGGTGTTTCCTGCGGTTCTTCAGGCATTTTTTCATCTTTTGTTATGCTCCTGGCATGCTAACAAAAATGTCCCATATCTGGAAAGGCAAAACTGAACAGTCTACTTAAATTTTAACTTTTTTTTTTTCTAAATATATGTAAATATTCCAGGAAATTCCCATCTTCACAAAGGAGTTGTAGCCTCTCTATTTGGCTAGAGTTGAGGGGAAAGGTGGACTTCTGTTCTGAGGCTTTGACAGGTCCAATTTGGTAGAACAGGGAGATGACACAAAGCCTTGAAAATATATTCTGCCCGAAAAGTTGTCACTGTCCTTCCACAGTCTTACTTATTTCTTGTTAATGAAGAAGCAAGTAAATACAGTAAAATTAGGAGGAGTCGGGACCTAAAAATACTGTAGTGACTGGTTCCTAGGAAAAAGCTCTACTTTTTAATATGATTTTGTTATTCACAAAGTTGTATGGCTGCATTTCAGAACAGCGTACATGTGCCATAGGGAAAGGAAAAAGACCACAAAGCATTTGCTTTGGCTCTAACTGTTGTATGTGTTTTTCAAGCTTTTTGCATCCAGTTACTTGGTAACCATATTCCTTTTTTTCAGCCACAGAAATAGTTTAATCAAAAAAGTTGTTGTCTGGATTGGTGTCTTTAATCCTGCCCAGTACCTTACCTCCTATTTTATTTCATGATAGATACGTAACGTGATTTCTCTGAATACCTCCATGATTGTCAATGACTTTTTGATTTCCAGTGCCATGGATGTGACCCAGCTACAGCCACATTATAACTAAAATCAACACTGTAACTAAAAAAACAATGCTGTCACTGCGGAACAACTTGCACTTGTCATAATAATTATAACTATGAATGAGATGATAAAAACATGAAGTGGCCAGAAGCAGGAACTGCAGCTAAGTGTCAGCTGTTAGATGACAACCTTATGACCGTATGTATCGGTGAAGGCATGTTTGGGTGACATGACACAAGAGCAGTGACATGAGCAGATATGTCCCATGTGGGATACAGGAGATCAGACAGCTTGCCCCACTTGCAAAGTGGCTTAATTTGTTAACTTGTCTCTTATGCAGTTACCAACAGTTACAAGAGCAAATCATAAAATGATAAATGCAGTTGAAATAACAGATGGAACATAAGGACCGCGTAATACATACTTTGTGTGCAAAAATTAAATTAGCAAATTGTTACCACAGAGCTGCAAATACTGATTCACTTAGGGTGGATTGTTAAGATCCATATTTGACACTGTTAAATAAACACACTCCTCTGCACGTGATTTTACTACTTCCAGTCTTGAGCAGAAAAGGTATTAAAGTTTGGGCCCGAGACAGACTGACACCACTGCGGTATCTTTGCTGTGGTACCAGAGAGTAAATACCTAAGAGAAAACCAAAACCACGTCATTGGAGGAGGTCACCACGTGCAAGACGGTCAGTGGCAAAGCCTTGTAGCCAGCGTAACGTGTCTGCTTCTGGTGGGCACAGTCATCAAGAGAAGCAGTGTTCTCCTTAAGCCTCTCACTGTCGGGAGTTCCTTGGGCCACAGGACAAAACTTGCAAACAAGCTTACAGATCTTCAGCAGTAAAGGAGCCTGCTGGCCAGCCAAGTTTCAGCATCAAAGTTAAAGGCTCAGCCTCTTCAGCTAGGTTATGAAAACACAAGGTAGAATGGCCGACGCCAAGCCAGCTGCCAATACAGCGGTTTGTTAGCAGATTATCCCCACCACTCTTTTTCAGATGTTTTGATCAGGTTTTGGGGTCCTGGTTTATCCCTTCTGTTTCCCACCTGTCCCTGAAGAGGAGGGAGAATCCCCCTTCCATACAGCTTTTTGCACTCTGGGGCTGTCCTCCCTCCTCACAACAGGTGTACGCAGGAATAACCAGCTGCAGTCCTGGACCTGGACTCCCTGACACCTTCCCCGGAGCTGGGGCTCATGGAGGGGCTGCGAACAGCAGGATCACGGCACTGAAGGACACCTAAGTGACCTTCACACAGCTGTGGAAAAGGACAAATCCCTCCCAAGTCATACCATATTTTGTCTTTTGAACTTGATCAAAGCTGAGACCACATATATATGCACGCAATAAAGGCAACTTGGAATGCTCAGTGTTGCTGCTGGAACCCTTATATTTTTACTGAAATCTGGTATTTTTAATCATGCATGAAAAATACTTTTTGGAATTAAATAAATTTAATTTTAAATGACAGACAAATCTAACATCAGACATAAAAACTGTTACTTCAGACATTTATTGTAATTTCACCAAATATTTAAAGTATCTGTGAATTGGATTCATCTAATGACCACAAAATTCTTTCAATTCCATTTGCTTCTAGCAAAGACTTTAAAAGGCAATCTAACATACTAGTTGGAAAAAGAAATACAATTAATGTCCACTCAGGTAACATATCCTTTTATTGTTATTCAAATACAAACAAAAGAATAAACAATTTGGGTTTAGACCGTCCAATTAGTAAAATTACCCTGCAATGATTTTAGAGGATGCCAGGTCTGCTTCTGTAAACATATTAATAGATGAGTACGTGTGTATTGAGTCATACCCATAAATATTCCCAGCCAGGGTGGCTAGCTTCCAGGCCTGTACACCGAGTCCACAGATAACTTTTCATGTTAGGGGCATGGTATGGACAGAACTACTCTTCTGTCCCAGCTGATGACAGAAATCTGAACCGAATTAGAGGATAAATAAAGGTGTGTTCCATACCATTTCACATGCCAAAAAAAAAAAAATTTCCTCAGGG
>Ga0065711_1038670_pt1 | contig 18532 bp, 8 predicted proteins | sample Hoacrofraction12_FD_59098 | JGI IMG/M metagenome (GOLD analysis project Ga0065711, IMG submission 59098) | Hoatzin crop microbial communities from Cojedes, Venezuela - Epithelial fraction 12 v2 (version 2) | ecosystem: Host-associated > Birds > Digestive system > Esophagus > Crop | place...
GTCCTGCACCTGGGGAGGAACAACCCCATGCATCAGTACAGGCTTGGGGCGGACTTGCTGGAGAGCAGCTCTGCGGAGAGGGACCTGGGTGTCCTAGTGGACGACAGGTTAACCATGAGCCAGCAGTGTGCTCTGGCTGCCAAGAAGGCCAATGGCATTCTGGGGTGCATTAGGAGGAGTGTGACCAGCAGGTCGAGGGAGGTTCTCCTTCCCCTCTACACTGTCCCAGTGAGGCCTCATCTGGAGTACTCTGTTCTGGGCTCCCCACTTCAAGAAAGATGAGGAGCTACTGGAGAGAGTGCAGCGGAGGGCTACAAGGATGGCGAGGGGACTGGAACATCTCTTCTACGAGGAGAGGCTGAGGGAGCTGGGCTTGTTCATCCTGAAGAAGAGAAGGCTGCGAGGGGACCTTATAAATGCCCACAAATATCTGAAGGGTGTGTGTCAGGAGGATGGGGCCAAGCTCTTTTCAGTGGTGCCCAGTGACAGGACAAGGGGCAATGGGCACAAACTGAAGCACAGGAAGTTCCGTCTGAATATGAGCAAGAATTTCTTCCCTCTGAGGGTGACGGAGCACTGGAACAGGCAGCCCAGGGAGGCTGTGGAGTCTCCTTCTCTGGAGATATTCAAGACCCGCCTGGACAAGGTCCTCTACAACCTATTGTAGGTGACCCTGCTTCAGCAGGAGGGTTGGGCTAGATGACCCACAGAGGTCTCTTCGAACCCCTACCATTCTGTGATTCTGTGATTCTGTGTTTCTGTGATTTTCTCCTCCCCACTAGCCCCTGAATACATTATTAACTGGTGATATGGCAGTCTTCTTGAATGCTCCCAAATTGCAAAGAGACTTAGTTTATGTATATACCTAGCAAATACTTTCACCCTGAAATACTTCTGGTTGTGTTATAAAAGGAAAGGGAAATCCCACACCACATAGATTTTTGGAGTAAAGATGTCGGTGGCTACCAAAAAATGGAGATGTTGGGTTTGCACCTTTGAGGTGATGGGTTTGAGATATAAGCAGCCCACTGGGCATCATTAACAGTCAGCTCTGGGCAGCTCTGGTGTCATTCTGGCTTTGGTGGGCTCTATTCTGTGGTCCATAGATATCCCTCTGAAGGTCTGCATTCGCCCCCAGGCCAAACCCTGTGACAGAAAACCCCCTTATTTTTGGTCCAGGCACAGAGAATTTTGAATATCCTACTGGGCACCTTGCTATGTTTAAGCACATTTAAAATGAGCTAATCTGTGTGCATTTCCTGAAAAATCAGTTTGCTTTGTCCTGTCTCAATTTTTAGAGCAAAATAATACATGAAATATTTATTTATTTATTTATTATTTATTAAGCGTCCAATGCTTCTGTCTTACCTGAAGTACAAACACCTGCAATGACTTTCAGTGCTGATATGACTGGTAGAAACTTCTTGTTTGTTTGTTTTTCTAACAACAGTTTTTTATTCCATTCATTTTTGTAATCTTAACAAGGGAGAAAATGCTTATAGAGAAAGGTATAGACAGTCACAGAAATGTAGTCAAGAAGAATAATGGGTATTAAATCAATATTTATAAACATAACAACTAATAGAAAAACAGACTCATACCCATTTGTTTTAAAAATAGGTTGCTGCAAAAACATGTAAATGAATATTTAATTGAATGGGTTTTTTCTATATCAAGTATAGTTTCTTTCATAAAAGCCCATGAACAATGACAATAATGTGCAATAAATATTAATAATTACCCATAATGGGTAATTAAAGTTTAATAATTAGTATGAAAGTCAAAATAACAAGAAAGAACCACTTGATCACATTCAAAACATTCAGTATTTGAAGGATGTTGTATAATCATTACAGCATAGGTTAATGATTGTCCATTTGAAGTCTGCACTCATTTATGTACATGGTTATTGGAATGTAACAGTTGATAGAGCATTTCATGATAGAAAAAAATTGAATATGTAAATATTATTCCAAATGTGAGTCCACAGTGCTGGGGTTATCTCTGCAAATGTAGTTCAGATTCGTGGTATTCTATAAAAAGGTTGCTTTTTGAAGTGCCTTTGCAAAAATGGGTTTAATCTAGGGGAGTTCAGGTCAATATACTGCACAGAAAGAGAGGGATTTGTAAACACAGCTCAACTGAAGTAAATGGGTTTAGCCTAAAATACCCTGCTACCCTACAGCTGAGGATCTGGACGATGTTTTCCAATATTTTGCAGACTCATAGTTGAATAATCTTTTGCAACACATTTTGGTGTTCTTAGCACTTTGCTGTATGACATCCAAGTCCTTGACACACTCCCAATACAAAGAAGAGAAACAGTTCCTCAAAAACATACTTTGGCTCATGAGACTTACTTATAAAGATGGAGTGCAGAAGACAACCCAAAATGGTTCTTCCATGGGATAATATGCTGCCATTTCAAAATGTATGCAGTTCTTTTTGAGATATTCTGAGTTTTTCTGATGAAAATGTTTTTTAAAAAATTCTGCAAAATGTAATCTTATTCTTAATAAAACAGATTCATTTTGCTGAATGCTACAAGTTTTTGTTGCTAACAGATCTACAGGATGTATTTTAATTCATAGTTCCAGGAACTTAGGTGTTCTTCCTGCTAGCAATCATCATCTCTTCAAAGTTCTCCACATTTTCCAGGTTTTGAGCACTGTAGCCACTAACCCACCTCCATCTTCTTATGTTCAAAGTGAGGTTTGTGGTCTGCTTGACAAGCCACCTAAAAACTGCTGCGGGGTGTTTTTTATTTCTTTATTTGTTTTGGTTAAGTTTTAGCAAGTTCAGTTTCCTGATCCTGTTGTCTGTGCATCTGTGAGATAAAGCAGGAAGCACTCTTCTGCACAAATGCAGTAGCACTTTGCACTTTTTTAATATTGTGACAGTATAAGGGAACTGTAGCCCAGGACGTGTCACATGGTAATCCCTGTCTCTAAGACCACTTAAATGAAGCTAGTGAAGAGTGACATGAGCGAGAAAATTGCTGAAGAAGGAAAGATGTTTCTGAAGCAATATAGTTACTTAAAGTAATGACCAATCTGTGCTTTTTCATTGCTTCATGCCCTTTGGCGATATTGGTGGTCAAGCTGTTTTGCAATGGGTTTATCTTTCCCATTTCATAAATGAGGAAAATGAGGCACAGGAGAGCAATTTGCTGAAGGAGGCATGACGAGTCCCTGGAAGAGCCCAGGGAACTGGCAGGATGCAAAATACTTCTGAAAACCAAAATCTTAGGTAAAAGGAGAAGGAGAAGCTTTAAGACAGTTTTGCAACATAAGCCAACAATGTTCACTCGCAGCCCAGAAGGCCGACCATATCCTGGGCTGCATCAAGAGAAACATGGCCAGCAGGGCAAGGGAGGGGATCCTGCCCCTCTACTCTGTTCTGGTGAGACCCCACCGGGAGTCCTGTGTCCATCTCTGAAGCCCTCAGCACAGGACAGACCTGGAGCTGTTGGAGCGGGGCCAGAGGAGGCCGCAAAAATGATCAGACGACTGGAACACCTGTGAGGAAAGGCTGAAAGAGTTGGGTTTGTTCAGCCTGAAGAAGGGATGGCTCCAGGGAGACCTTATAGCAGCTTTCAAGTACCTGAAGGGACCTACTAGAAAGCTGGAAAGTGATTTTTCAGAAGGGCCTGTCGTGACAGGACAAGAAGTAATGGCTTTAAGCTGAAAGAGGGCAGATTTAGACTGGATATAAGGAAGAAATTTTTACCATGGTGGTAAGACACTGGCAGAGGTTTTCCAGAGAGGCAGAAGATACCCTGTCCCTGGAAACATTCAAGGTCAGGTTGCACGGGGCTCTGAGCAACCTGGTCTAGTTGAAGATGTCCCTGCTCATTTCACGGGGGTTGGAGCAGGTGACCTTTAAAGGTCCCTTCCAGCCCAAACCATTCCATGATTCAGTGATTCTGCATCCAACACTGGAGAAACCCCAGCATGACTGCATGACACACTTGCCTCTACACGCTGATCTACAGGCAGCAGCAGTGTTGTCTTACCAGTGTCCAGTCCAAATCACAATCCTTAATCCTGTACCATTCAACGGTACCTTTGCAAGACTGCAGTGACTGCAATAGCTTTAGCACATTGCTCCTTCCATACTTGCACGGAAGGAGTTTCTCATCTTCATGGGAAACTGTCATTTTGCATATTGTACAAAGATGCAGGAGAAGGCAAATGGATTTGTGACTGGTTTTCAGGCAGTGCAGGAAAGCAAAGCTGCTCTTAGTATCTAAGAGCATCAGTAGTCCTCATATGCTTTAGTGTAAGTAAAACATGCAATAGAGGAAAAACATTGAGGAAATGTGTGCAAGTGAGTGAAATTAGCTTTTTCCTAAAATGGAGAATTAGAATGTTTCATGAAATTAATGAAAAGAGGATCTTAGAAAGAATAAAAAGGTGCCTGGATAAATTAAAGATTTTATCTGAAACCAAACTGGAGTAATTGACTGAATTAACTTGTCTTAAAGAGACATGTACTGAGACATTGCAAAATAAAGAAAAGATAAAAGGAAATTAGAGAGTGTAATATGGCATATAAACAGCACTAGGGAAAAAATGAAGGGAAAAGTAAGAATGTTATTGTCACAGGGAAAGAAGACAGGCTTTGCATATAAGTGACTAAATGTACCATTTTATTTTTCAACAAGCAATATAAAAATATTCTTGCTGTTTCCCAATAATAAGAAATCAATATTCAGATAACATATCTCAGGGACAAGTCTACAAACAAGTACACCTCACAGTCATTTCAGGCTTACTTTATTTATTAATTAAAATGTCAAGAAATCATGGGAAGGCCCTGAGCACAGATCTTAATTTGTCTTTTTCTATTGATGTGTATAATAAGCCAAGACAAACAATATAATAGATATTTTATGATTTGGGCAGTATCTAAAATGAATCATGGGCAACATTTTTTGTTCAATACAATAATAAAAAAAAATTGTAAGCTTTTTAAAAATAACTTTCTTTTGCTAAGGCAGCTAACACAAACCTGCTGAAGCAGTACAAACTCATCTGTGTGGTGTGTTAACAGAACATATTTCAGCGACCTCAGTTTAGAGGATATTACTATCGAGGAATAATGTTAATGATGCAAAACCCCTGCATAAACCAAGGAAAGCTTTTTGCACAACTCCTTCTTAATTCCTGATCAGAATATTAAATTAAGATTGCATTAAGCAATGAAGAAAAAGTGATTTTGTTAATCTTGCAGACCACCCTTCAAAGCTCTTTTTCTTTTTATTCTGTATATCCTAGATTGCTTCTTATTATTACTGTTTAATATCACAGTTGCAATTAGTTGCCCCAATCAGAGACCGAATGCACTCGATTAAATACTTTATATATATACACACACACATATATATATGCACATACGCACATGCTTAAAAACTTTCCTGTGATCCAGTGGGTTAAACAGCATTGGCAATTGCTCATCTTTAAGGACTGAGCAGCTGGGAGGGAATGAGCATTTCAGTGACAAAGAAGGATATTTTTTCAGAGTCTAGCTTCATAACACAAAGAGGCAGTTTATTAAGGGAGATATTTTTCTTTAATTCTAAAAAAAAAATGTAGGTTATCTTAAGGGAGGAGAAGCATCTTTAATTTGTGATCAGACCTAAAATAAAAAGGAGTATTAAAATAAACCTTTTACTGCTGCTATTCATGTCAGCTGGCATCACTTCATAGAAATAACCTACTGCACAGAAAATATACTGCCCATTTAAAATTTTTTTTGAGACTATATCGGAATCTTGTTCAACAACTTAATTAATAGACAGATAACGATGTTCTGCTGTGATTTAACTAGCCATTTTTGTTCTAAGGAAGTAAATCTCTGGTTGCTGCTGAGGAAATGCACACCATCCGTTTTACTGGGTTTCCTACATATCTTGCTACAAGGAAGCCAGCTCTGTGACAGATCTGCAGCAACAATACTTCACAGATCTTTTGGGCAGAAAAAAAATCAAACTGAGGTCAGGAAAAGAACAAAGCAAGATTTTTCTTTTGAAAGATGTGCGATGAAATGCCACTCTACTGGGAGAAGGCCTGCAAGGAGATGTTCACTTGAAAGTTTATAATCTCTATAGTTTTTAACCTGGTGCCAGGGTCATGAAGCAGAGGTGTCCTGCAGGGCTGTCAGATCTTCAGGGCAAGGAGGAGGTGTAGTGTGAGATCTTCGTCTCCAGAGAGGGTGGCTGGAGGGCAGGGTCCAGACAGTGCCCAGCTATGGGAGCTGTCTCAGAGCCGTGCTGAGCATAGGGCACCTAATCCAATTCAGTACCAATGCAGTAAGTATTAGCTCAAGGACTAGCTGTGAACTCCATAGCACCATGGAAATGCAATCACAGAGCTGCTCTTCAGTATTTTCACAGCCTGTGGATCCTTCTAAAAGCCAGAATTTGGCTTCTATGGTCACACACCTGGACACGATTTCCTCCTGTGAAAGTAGTTGCACTTTTTTCTTGAAAGAGCATGGGAATTTAAGCAATGTATTGTAATGTTTCTGAGCTGAAGGAGAACCAGAGCGTTGAGGCTGAGAGGGGTCTTGCTAGAAGTGCTGCCTTGCTTGCAACGCTGTGGGAGAACCGTCACATTTTGTCGCAGAGATGACTCATTTTAGGCCAGTGCGTGTCTCCAGTTCCTTGGAGGAGTTCTTGATTCCTCGCATGGACAAATTAACACCACTTTGCAGCCTGTTTCAACAGAATGAGCTGTGGACTGAAGATACTTTGAAGCTCAGCAATCCTACAGTCTCCTGGAGATCCACCATGCTGTGTGGTATGTGACCTGTCCAAATCCCAGCTCCAGTAAGGAGCAAAGTGTTGAGATTTTTGTATCATTCACTCTCCAAGAAGCTGGGGTCAAGGTGGGAGAAACATTTGGCAGGGCCCACTTCTGCAGCAGTGCTGGTGCAAGACAGAAGCAAAAAAAGACTCACAGTACTCTCATCCTATGGAAAGGGATAAGTGGTGACACTGGAATCACAACACATTTTTATTCTGCACTTGACAGGGGCACACACTCTGTCTATTATGTTCAGCCCTCCTGTTAATTTCAAATCCTATCAAAATCAAACCCCTAGCAGCATTATCTTTTGTTAGTCCCAGTAAGATTTCAGCAGATTCTCACTCTTAACGACTGTAACTTGAGACACCCATTTTGCCCCATTTTTAACCTGTTTTTCTAGGGAATGATGGGGGTGGGAAATATCTATTCAGGTTCTGTGCATATGTGTCTGTCAGTGTGTGTCCCTCAGAATATTTTTAAGACAGAAGTTTAAGGCTTGCAATGAGAATACTCATATTCCAACAAACTGCAAAAAGTCATTAAGAGAAGACAGTGGATATTAGTCCTCCCATTGAAGGGAAAAGATCACATTAGTTAGAAACCTAAGAATTAACATGGGAAGGAGATCTTACAGATAGATGAAACAGGAAAAGTATACATGCTCATAGACACCAAAGCAGTCAAGATACTGGTTGAATAGTGAAGTAGTAAAAATGGAAAACTGAGGCAGGATTCTCCAAAGTGTTGAAATGCTCTATTTCAAAGAAATAAATGGCATTCAAGCCAATGAGTGAGCTGCCAGCATCCTATTCAAAGCCCTGTGGCAAGGGAGGGACTCAAATCTACATTTCCCAAGCCCCCAGCCACCGTTCCCATAACTGGATGAGCTCTCTGCTGCCTCATTTCACAACATCACCATGACAACAGTGGCTGCTCTCTTTTTGGGTAGTGCTCAATGTGCATATTTATGGTGATCAACAATGAGGTGCTACCACGATGAGTAAATAGATTAGACCCAAGTGTTACCCTATGGTCAACACGCACAATGAGCAGATCTGTAGCCTTCAGATCACTGCTGTTATTCCTTCTCCCGAGTCCTGCAGTGTCTTTTCTACTGACACATAAGCTAGTATATGACGATAGTATTATTTACATTTTTAATTACATTGTGTGTACTGGGTATTTACTCTGAGCACAAGTGGCAAGCTGTTTGGGAGCTAGTGTTTCTGCAGTGCTGCTAATTAATTGATGATAAATAAGTAAATAAAGAGCCCAGCAAAAGCAAAAGGAAAGACTATAGCCTACTGCTTTCCTTTCCAGAAAACCCTATCCTCCCTACTCTTTTTTTTTTCTTTTCTTCTTTTCCCTTTCCTTTCTTTCCCCTGTTATCATTCACCTGTTAATTGAAACAAGTTTGTCATTTGGCTGCCAAACCTTCCCCTGTAAGGAATGCATGGCACTGAAGACCAGTCTAAAAGTTTTTTTTTTCTTTTCTGTTCTTGCTGCACAGGAATGATGGGTCCTTAGGTTAGTCTGCAATTCCTTACACGCACATAACCTGAGAAGTCAGGTCTGGGAAATCTTCCATATATGCCATCATTTGAAATTTAACTTGGGAACAACGAAGGGGAACCGTGGCAAATACAGGAAAGGAGCTGGTGTGAAAACAGAGCAAGAAGAGCTCCCCTGCCTAGTTTTATTGAGAGTGAAATAATATTTCACCCTCTTCTCCAAAAGTAACCCTCTCTTACACTGCACAGATAGGAGACAAAGTTTAATAAAGTGCAACCACAAGAGTTAAACTTTCATATGTTACACCTACGGCTGCTGCAGGTTTCCCAAGAATGTCTCATTGAGTAAATTCTGCCCACTTTCATTAAGTGACTAAGGCTTTCTTCAGCCTGTCAGCATGTACCTAAAGCCATCTTCATTTGCTTAGCTCTTATGCATTTAAAATTCTGGTCAAGATGAGACAAGCTACATATTATAACATATGTTTAAATATGACTCGGCCCAATGACTGTTTTAAGAGGACTGGATAGTTGGTTCATGTTCGTTAACAGATGGAGCGGTCCAGTAAAGGAAAGGCCAAATTTGGGAGTTGAGTTATGTAGCAAATCTGAGCTTTCTGGAACTGTTGATGGTTTTATAACCACTTTACCTAGATGGGTCCAATTATGCAAAGGGCAGGCCCAGGCAATAGAGAACATCACAATGGGTGCTAGTAGAGCCTGTAGCCTCACTGAAGAAATGATACAACCTCTAAAAGTCTTAGACCTGTAAAAGGACTACTGAAAAAGGAGGAAATTTTAGAAATATACCTAAAGAAGCTACTGTATACGTATAAAGGTTAGATTCTGTGGAAGACCAAGAATAAGATGTGAGAAGGTCGCAGCACTCCAGCCCCAAGTGGGAAACATAACTGAATCTCTTTTCTCTTTGGGACTGTTTTAACCTATATTCAGCACCCTGTTGATAAGCGTCCTGGGTTGTGAAGTGCAGGGGGAAGTTTCCACAATCTTTCTTGTCAAGGCTATTTCACTCTGCATGAATTTTCATCAATTCTGTTAAAGGAAAAGCACAGTTAAAGACAGATCTATAGTTTAATGATAGGAGAGACTCAAGTTCCCAACGCATTTAATACTTAATAGCAAGTATTGAAATATTTAGTGTCCTCCAGGCTACAACCCAAGCTTCCTCTCCCCTCATGCCAGGTTAATACCTTAACTAGGTTATGAAACAGCACTGTACCATATCAAGACCTTTTTGTAGCTGAGATCCACACAGCAAAACATACCTTGGAGAGACAAAGAGAGCGGGAACTCCAAGAGCAGCTGATATGCACGTAGTAACTGCAGCTTCCCTACTGTGCTTGGAAGCACTTTTATTTTGGGCTTAAGGAATATTGAATTTTTGCCTGCAAACTGGAACGGCTTCAGCTAGGAGATCTAAGATCTTCCATGCCCCTAGAACATCTCAATTAATTAATCCTGTATTTTACTTACAATCAACTGTAATCAATTAGTCACTACACAGCTCCTGGGACAGAGATGTGAGGTGTGGAGTGTGATTCTCTGCATTTTGCAAGTGATGTGAACCCTCCTGAAGTGAGGACTGTTGCTGCCTATGACGCTCTAGTTAGGATGTCTATCTGTTAAATGAGAGGTGTCGAGTGGGAATAGAAATTAATGTAGGTCCTTGGCAGCAGGGTACGCTTTATCTGGGGAGTCCTTATACAAGTGACAAATGTTCTTTAGCTGCCTCCCAAATTGAGAACCAGAAGACCAACCACCTTAACGGTGGGTATGGATATGGCGGATCCTCATGCACCACTCCAGGGAAACCTGCATGCTCAATTACCTCTCTGAAATGCCTCTACACCAATGCACAGAGCATGGGCAATAAATGGGAAGAACTAGAGATCTGTGTGTGGTCAGTTTCCATGACTGGAATGCTGTCATAGATGGCTTTTTAGGAAAGACAGGCCAACAATGCGAGGTGGTGGAGTTACTGTTTATGCGAGGGAGCAACTGGAATGTATCGAGCACTGCCTGAGGTTGGATGAAGAACGAGTTGAGAACTTATGGGTAAGAATTAAGTGACAGGCTCATTCGGGTGACACTGTTGTGGGTGTTTACTACAGGCCACCTGACCAGGAAGAGGAAGGCAATGAGGCCTTCTATAGACAGCTGAAAATAGATATACAATCATAGGCCCTGGTTCTTATGGGGGACTTCAACCACCGTGACGTCTTCCGGAAAGACCACACAGCAAGGCACACACATTCTAGGAGGTTTCTGCAGAGCATTGATGACAACTTTTTGACACAGGTGGTGGAGGAGCCAACCAAGGGAGGTATGCCACTGGACCTTGTGCTGGAAAATAAAGGATTGGTGGAGGAAGTGGAGGTTGGGGGCAGCCTTGGCTGCAGTGACTGTGAGTCGGTGAAGATCAGGATCCTACATGTAGGAAGCAGGGAAGCAAGCAGGATCACAACCTTGGACTTCAGGAGAGCTAACTTTGACCTCTTCAAGGACCTACTTGGATGAATTCCATGGGTTAGAGCTCTAGAAGGTAGGAGGGTCCAAGAAAGGTGGTTGCTATTGAAGTATCACTTCCTGCATGCTCAGGATCTGTGCATCCCCATGAGTAAGAAATCAAGCAAAGGAGGCAAGAGACATACGTGGATGAGCAAGGAGCTTCTAGTGAAATGCGAATGGAAGAGAAAGGTCTACGGAATGTGGAAAGAGGGACAGGCTACTTGGGAGGAATACAGGAACATTGTCAGAGCATGCAGAGAAGCAACGAGTAAGGCTAAGGCCCACCTAGAATTGAATCTGGCAAGGGATTTCAAAGACAACAGGAAGGGTTTCTTCAAGTACATCAGTAGCAAACAGAAGACTAGGGAAAATGTAGGTCTGCTGCTGAATGAGATGGGTGCCCTGGGGATGGAGGTTACGGAGAAGGTGGAATTACTGAATGACTTCTTTTCTTCAGTCTTCACTGCTAAGGTTGATCCTCAGGCATCCCAGTCTGTGGAGGTAAGAGGAAGCCTGGAAAAAGGCAGACCTTCCCTTAGTTGAGGAGGACTGCGTTAGAGATCATTTAAGCAAACTGGACACCCGCAAATCCATGGGCCCTGATGGGTTACGGGCAGATGTCAATGCTGAGTCACGGTCCATTATCCTAGAGGACAGGAGAGGTGCCTGAGGACTGGAGGAATGTCAGTGTCACTCCAGTTTTCAAAAAGGGCAAGAAGGAGGACCCCGGGAACTACAGGCCGGTCAGCCTCACCGCTGTCCCTGGAAAGGTGATGGAACAGCTCATTCTCGATGTCATCTCTAAGCAAGTGGAGGAAAAGAAGGTTATCAGGAGTAGTCAGCATAGATTCACCAAGGGAAAATCGTGCTTGACCAATCTGATAGCTTTCTATGACGGCATGACTGGATGGATAGATGAGGGGAGAGCAGTGGATGTTGTCTACCTCGACTTCAGCAAGGCTTTTGACACTGTCTGCCATAGTATCCTCACAGGGAAGCTCAGGAAGTGTGGGCTGGATGAGTGCACAGTGAGGTGGACTGAGAACTGGCTGAGGGTTTTCATCAGTGGCACAGAGTCTGGTTGGAGGCCTGTAACTAGTGCTGTTCCCCAGGGGTCAGTACTCAGGCCAGTGTTGTGCAATCTATCCATCAATGACCTGGATGAAGGGACAGAGTGTACCCTCTGCAAGTTTGCTGATGACGCAAAACTGGGAGGAGAGGTGGATACACCAGAAGGCTATGCTGTAATTCAGCAAGACCTGGACAATCTGGAGAGTTGGGTGGGGAGGAACCTGATGAAGTTCAACAAGGACAAGTGCAGGGTCCTGCACGTGGGGAGGAATGACCCAATGCACCAGTACAGGCTTGGGGCGGACCTGCTGGGAAGCAGCTCTACAGGGATGGATCTGGGTGTCCTGGTGGATGACAAGTTGACCATGAGCCAGCAGTGTGCTCTTGTTGCCAAGAAGGTCAATGTTATCCTCAGGTGCATTAAGAGGAGTGTGGCCAGCAGGTCGAGGGAGGTTCTCCTTCCCTCTCTACTCTACCCTAGGGAGGTCCCGCCTGGAGTACTGTGTCCAGTTCTGGGCTCCCCAGTTCAAGACAGATGTGGAATTACTGTGCAGAGGAGGGCTATGAAGATGATGAGGGGACTGGAGCATCTCTCCTACGAGGAAAGGCTGTGGGAGCTGGGCTTGTTTAGCCTGAAGAAGAGGAGACTGAGAGGGGATCTTCTAAATGCTTCTGAATATCTGAAGGCTGGATATCAAGACTGTGAGGCCAGACTCTGTTCAGTGGTGCCCAGCAACAGGACAAGGGGCAACGAACAGAAACTGAGGCACAGGAAGTTCCATCTGAATGCGAGGAAGAACTTATTTACTGCGAGGCTGACAGAGCCCTGGCACAGGCTGCCCAGAGGGGCTGTGGATTCTGCTTCTCTGGAGATATTCAAGACCCGCCTGGACAAGGTCCTGTGCAGCCTGCAGTAGGTGACCCTGCTTTGTCAGAGAGGTTGGACTAGATGATCCCCAGAGGTCCCTTGCAACCCCTACAATTTTGTGATTATGTGAAAATGCGACTGCAATATGTACTCCAAATTTGGCAGCTATGCTTTGTGTTCATGTGCCTTGAAAGCACCTACGAGATGGACCTCTGTCAGCATAATAAATAGAAAGACACATAATTTCATATAAGTAGAAATAGTAATATAAGTAGAAAAACACATATTTGTGTTTCCCCTTCTGGGCTAGGCATGCAAGTCTCCAAAGTCTTGACAGGAGTGAGGTACTTCCAAGCACTTGCAGATTCCAGAGTACTTTATTACTAGGTAGCAGCAGCGTCAGACAAACTGACAACTAGCTGCTGAAGTCCTTTACAAGTCTCTTGATGGAGCTGTGCCAAAATACTTGCTGAGGAGCAATGCTTCCTGAAGCGTTCACTGTAAGAGTAGACCCCTGCTGTCAAGAATTAGCTGCCCTATCTGTGCAGGAGCAATAATTGGTTTGAAACAATGTTGTTGGGCCACTGAGATTTCAAGTCTAGCAAAGCATAAGAGAGATTAAATTGCTGGATGTCTAGGTTCGTTCCTGGGGCCCAGCTTTGAGATTTAGGTTATTAAATCAGATTTTAAGTTTTCATTTAAAGGAAAACAACAACACGAACAACAAAAAAACACCCACACATTAAAAAAAAAAAAGAACCAAAACAAAGAGATGGAGTGACACTCCAATCACTGGAATGTAACCAAATGAAACCGTGTGATCCTATGCAGGGAATATTTGCTGCTGTTTGCTTCTTAGTTAATTAATTATTGCTGGCAAGTTCTGCAGGGTGTGGGCCTGTTCTTGGCTGCTGCTCTCTATGTTTGATGCTGAGGCCAGGGGAACTCCAGAGGGTATTGTAAAAATTCCTCGCCTTGGGAGTGAAATAGAGAAAAAAACACTGCACGCTCACTGTTGTTGTTGTTGTTGTTGTTTCAAATCCTGTCCCCCATGGTAGTTTTACGAAGGTCCTTGATCCTCTAAACCACCAAAGATGGAAGCTGCAAGTTTTGCCCATCTTAAAGATGTTAGGGAAATGTTACGATGGTATAGCAGACATATCCCCATTGAGTTCAGGGAGAAAGCAGAAACCTAGAACAGGAGTTACGGTGTCTGTATGGGCCACACCACATCTGGGCTTCATTCCCTGATTTGTTGTAAAATGTCTGTATGACCTCAGCCAAATCACTTTGGGACTGGTTATTAAAGGGATTTAGGTACCTAAATCCACCATGACATTTTCAAAGTTGAAGCTCAGGCACTGCCTTGTCTTTCTCCTCCCCGCTGGTGTGTAAAACTCCTGGGGATGGTTAAACATACCTTCCTGCTGGCTTGAGAGAAACTTTCCCCCATCACGTCCCTCCTGGTGGATTTTTCTCATCTTTATGCAATTCACGCTGATATGGGACAGTGAGTAAAACTGGATCAGGCAACTGATTTTGCTCAAAAACAAGCAGTCAAATTGTAGCTGCAAATGATTAAAAAAAAAGACTTATTTTAGTCCGAATGGGTAAAATCTTATTGTTCACTGTGTAACACCACTATTATGGGATAGAAAAGATTGAGGCTGAGTAGGGGCAAAAGCTGAAAATGTGGACAAGACAGGTGGGACCAGCATGTGTCAGCACAACCACTAACAGGAAAAGCTTGCTTAACTTTTACTGTTACAGGTTATTTTTTGTGAAAAAGCTGAATAGTTTTTACAGTGCTGCTGCTAAACAAGGTAACTGAAAACGCGTCTCAAGTCTTGTATGCTCCAAGGATGTGTATTTAAGGTCTGCCAATTCATTCACCTTATACTTATACTCAGTACATGAAAAAATGCGGTAAATAAGTATCACAATCACAGAATAGCTGAGGTAATTCATGATAGTTGAGTAATTTATAGTAATAGATAAGTAATTTACAATAAAGTCACAACAACCCCAATGAAGGCTGAAAACACCTTCCTGGATAAAAATTAGACCTGATCAAAAGTTTGGATTTTTTTTAATTTCCTGCTCACTCCCCCTTCAGTATACCCAACTTGGTTAAAATTACAGTTTTTCTGACTTAAACTACTAGTAAGACTGGGTTAAGTATTCTCAGGTTAGCTTTTTTTAAACCACAATATATGTCCATATAGGCACAGTTCCATTAACTAAACATACGAATTTACTGTAGCTAATTTATGCAAGTTTGGGCTCAGACTCACAAGTGGTTATCACAGCAGAGTATGTTATAATGCTTTACCTGACCTATGATTTAACTGTCCCTGTACGTCATTATGAGCTGTAGTGAGAGGCGTAACAACAAAGCAATGTTTGGCTTAGCACAGGAAAGGGAGTTCTGCTAATTCAACTTTATATTTCAGTAAGAATAAATATGTTGCAAATATGAAATGAGTGTTAAATACATTGTCTGTTTTTAAAAAACCATATGCTTTATGTTCTATTAAGAAATGCAAGAGATTTCTTGCCTTCTTGAGGGAAATTATAGAGGAACATAAGTTTGGGGGATTTGTTTCGTGTTTGAAATTTTTTTCCCTCACTGAAACTTTATTTAAATTGAAAAATCAAAAATCCTTCTAGGAAACTGAAAAAAATCTAGCAAAAACAAAATGATGTTTTAGAATTCCTTTAGTAAAAATTTTCAACAAATGTGTTCTCAAAATGTCTATTGAAATTTTTCTTTTACTGACTGAAACCAGATGCCTGCTAAGTCAGCAACTGAAGACTTCATGTTTTGTTTAAAGAAAAAAACTGAGAAAGATGGGTCTGGGGAGAAAAAAGGGTTCTGTAGGGAAATTTGGACCAAGCGAATAGCTGTTCAATTTCCTTTCTCCAAAGCAGAAACAACCTCACCCCTTCAGAATTATTATGATTTCTTCACCTTGCCGTTTTTCACCCCTTCTGATGAGTACTATTGAAAAACAATGGGTTCCTGATTGACTGAGGTAGGTGAAGTCATCTCACGTATTCCTTCCCAGTACGGAAAAAGGGATTGTAGGCTTGTAAACTGCCAATAGTGTTTTTTTTTTTTGAGTGCATAATGATCACAAGCAGATTACAGCTGAGCTGGCTACCTATTTGAAATGTTGAATATGCAATACTTGACCAGAAAGTAGAGAATATGACCCAAAACGAAATATTTTATATCTCAACCTTAGTCAGCTGACATTGGTCAGATTTACAAAAGTCGCTAGAAAATAGGCAGCAGCTGCTGACTCCGAGGTCATACTCCGTTTTGACAGGATGAAATTAGTTGCAGTTGGGCATAATACGTGTTTCTGGTCCACTCTTGGGCAAGGACGTCTCCTGCAGTAACCCAAAGGCTTTGAAGCCTCATCTGGAGAGCAAAATCCCCAAGGGAAAGGTCTCAATTTAGGAGAAGCAGCAGTGTTATGACAAACAGGATAAGGGAATTTTAGAAACTTCAAGACCTTTTTTTTCCTTCCTTCCTTTCCGGCCCACACAGGTATTGCTCGAGGCATCAGTCCTAGAAAAATTAGGCTACTGTAAGATTTATTGGCTGAGTGCAGAGTTTACATTACATTTTCTCTCATCACTTTCTCCTGGAGTAATTGCCTATGCATGCACGGTCCTGGCTGAAAACAGTGTGGTCTGATCCTTGGGTGGCTCATTTTGGGACTGATCCAGTTAAAGGCTGATATCACCCATGAGCAGCTGAGTCCTTTTAACTCAGAAGCCTGGGACTTTGCAGGAAGATAACATGGTACTTTGGAAGAGCAGCCCCTCATTACAGGGCTTTTGCAAACACCATCTCCCAGTTATTTATTCCATACAAGAGCTGATATCCTTCAAGTCTGATTATTTTTATTGTAGTTTTCTTTCATCATCAGCCACTGTAATTGATATAAAATACCTGGAGACGTAGTCGTTGTTATGAAATTTTCAGTTAAATCCTTGTCTCAGGTTATTATTGGGTTTTTTTGGGTTTTTTTTGGTTTTTTTTTAAAGTTTCAGTGAGCCTAGAAACTCTGCCACTGGGTTTGAAAACAGTTTCTCTCTTCTTTGTCTGAAAAACCCCGGAACACACTCAATTTCAGCTGGAAACACTAGAGTCAAGTTTACAGAAGTGTTACTGATTGTGAAAGACAGTCACTGAGTTCTCCACCCAGCACCACAAAGAGGCAAAGCCACATTACCAGGTATGCACCCCACTAGTAAGAGAACACCTGTGGCTCTTTTTACCCAAGATTAGGATTGGGCAAGGAGAAAGATTAGACACTGCACAACAGCAATGTTCCCAAGCCCCTACACAGAGGATTTTACAGTGAAAATATTTTATGAACTATGAGAACTCACAATTTTGAGACTAATGCCAGTGACTGGAAAAGCCCTACAAGACCTTTACAATATGCTGAGCACCTATGCGTTCTCATCTCTTTTGTGCTGTGATTTAATCCTTGAATTTATCCTTACCCAGTAGAACACTTAAATGCAAATGCCAGAGGAAAAAAACATGCTAACCGAGTCTGTGCTGGCAAAAACGGAGCCACGTCTCAGAGTTTGACATGTGGTGAACAGTTTTAGCTGTTTGAGCTCATTTCCAGTATTGAAGTGTTTTGCAGAGAAAGGTGAAACCCAAATAATTTCCTTTTGTAAAAATTACAGTCCTGTAAAGCTACAATAACCATTTCTGAAACAACAGAATGAATGGTGGGCCACGCTGCTTCAAAGAACAATTGTATTATTTTTATTGGTTCCTTCAAAATATTTAATGACACATGAACCTCTCGAACAGTAGAAAGACATCCAGCTTTGAAATAATAACTGGGGGAAGAGGGTAAACTGAGCCATATTTATTCAAGCATTCCAGGTGCCCTCTGCAATTGGTGACCTAGTCAAGTATGAGAAACAATACAATCCCAGGGGCCTGCCGCCAAAAAGATCCACAGCCACTAAATGCATTAAGACATTAATGTCTACTTTGGGATCAGTTCTCAACTTAACAGGTTAACCTCTGGCCCGTGAGGGAATAAGCAGCAAACAAGATTTAGCCAAAGCTTGTACTCAGAGGGTAATTGATAGCTGCAGCCCACCCATTTGATACATTTTTTTGATGGAGATAATTTTCCTCTCATAAGGGAACTATCCACAGAAATAATTTAAGTTGACATCTCAACACTAAATCAAAATGCTGTGGTCTGACATAGGTATTGCTAGATGATCTGAGCCTTTTCAGCTAAAGGACAGAGGGGAGGGGGAGTGGGGGGAGGGAGAGAGAGAAACCTTGGTTTGCTATTTTGGTCATAATTTGGGAGGAAAGTTTCCATTTCAATGGCAAATAAATCAACTTTTCTTTGGAATAATGAAGAATGATAAGGAATAACTCCTTCATTCCTTTCACAATAGACATATTTTAGATCACCACAAAATAAGGCTTTGTATGTAATTTTTGGGTAAGTAGTTTTTGTTTTGGTTAGATTTTCTTAGAAAAAACACTGTTATTCGGCTGAAGTGTAGGGAACTGTTAAGTGATTTTTTCAGTACATTAGTGTAAGCAAAATTTTCCTGTAGAGGAGTTAACGTTGATATGAACATTATTTCTTCTCTTCTCTTCTCTTCTCTTCTCTTCTCTTCTCTTCTCTTCTCTTCTCTTCTCTTCTCTTCTCTTCTCTTCTCTTCTCTTCTCTTCT
>Ga0065711_1011500_pt1 | contig 18531 bp, 8 predicted proteins | sample Hoacrofraction12_FD_59098 | JGI IMG/M metagenome (GOLD analysis project Ga0065711, IMG submission 59098) | Hoatzin crop microbial communities from Cojedes, Venezuela - Epithelial fraction 12 v2 (version 2) | ecosystem: Host-associated > Birds > Digestive system > Esophagus > Crop | place...
AAAGGACCTTGGGGTGTTCGTCAACCGCCAGCTGAACATCAGCCAGCAGTGTGCCCAGGCAGCCAAGAAGGCCAATGGCATCCTGGCTTGTATCAGGAATAGTTGGCCAGCAGGAGTAAAGAGGTGATCGTGCCCCTGTACTCGGCACTGGTGAGGCCGCACCTCGAACACTGTGGTCGGTTTTGGGCCCCTCACTACAAGAGAGACGTTGAGTTGATGGAGCGTGTCCAGAGAAGGGCAATGAGGCGGGTGAGGGGTCTAGAGAATAAGTCTTATGAGAAGCAGCTGAGGGAACTGGGGTTGTTTAGTTTGGAGAAAAGGAGGCTGAGGTGGGACCTTATTGCTCTCTACAACTACCTGAAAGGAGGTTGTAATGAGGCAGGTGTTGGTCTCTTCTCCCAGGTAACTAGCGATAGGACAAGAGGCAACGGCCTCAAGTTGTGTCAGGGGAGGTTTTAGATTAGATATTAGGAAAATTTTCTTTACAGAAAGAGTGGTCAGGCATTGGAACAGGCTGTCCAGGTAAGTGGTTGAGTCACCATCCCTGGAAGTGTTTAAAACACATGTAGATGTGGCACTTTGGGACATGGTTTAGTAGGCATGGTAGTGTTGGGCAGATGGTTGGACTTGATGATCTTAGAGGTCTTTTCCAACCTGTGATTCTATGATTCTATGATTCTATGATTCTATGATGCTATGAAAACACGAAAAAGGAAAGCTTCCTTTGAGTGAGAAGTATTGGTCTATAGAATAGTCTCCAATCATAGCAATAGTGATACGACTATTTTCAACTCTCTATTAACATCACTTTATATTACAGTAGCGGGCAGACTCTGAATGAGATCAAGGCCTTTTATACTGAGACATAGCTAAGAGCAAAATACATCATGAGATAATCCCTGCCTTAGAAGTGTCGGAGATTGATAAAGCAGATAAAAAATGAGAAGTAAAGGCAGCATAAAGACAGCAGAAACTTTCCTAAGGTTACAACCCAAATCGGTGATGGGTTTATTTATTTATTACTAATTTATTTAATGAGACAAAACCATGTCATGTGGACTGTAAAATTACAGCTGTGCACTAAGAGGAGATGAGCTGAACAACTCTTTCACCTGAAAAACTGTCCCATTTGCTATGATTATCTCACATGAACAAGCAGAGTAAGACAGTAGCATTTTGGGTGCATGGTAAGTCATTAGCATTTACCTCATAATCAGAACTGTATTAGACATTAACTCTGAATACAGTAAGTTCCTCTTACAACTTACAGCTGGTAAATACATTTCCCTCATTGTTTCCTGTTGCTGAATAATGCATGAAATTGGAGTTAAGAGAAAAGTCCCTTAAAGATTGCACTCTAGTCAAGGCATTGCAATAATCTCCAGTTTTATGTAGATTATCATGCCTTTAATAAGTGTACACTTATCTGAGACAATCTTTTGATGCTTAAAAACTATTAGGAATTCTTCGAAGCCTTAATAGTCCTAAAGATCTCTGTGGCTGCAGAGAGAAAGGCTCTGTCTGGCAGGGGTGCCATGTTTCACAATCAGAATTACCAGAAAACAGCAGATTTACATGCTGACTCTGAGCTTTTAGAAACAGTATTTACGTCAACAGATGTTTTACCACATATTAACAAATGCTACAGACTTTCCTAGTTTTCTTTCAATGACAAAATGCTGGATCACAGCCCTAGCTGTACCCAATAAATTGTATAAATACTGTTTTTACATGCTGGAAGAAGGTACATTGAGTAATATCCCTCACATTTTGCTGATTTTTTGCACTTATTAGTGAGATGAGGTAAATAATATTTAAGAAAAGATGTGCACAGAAGAGAAATAGTGTTAACAGGCTTATATAGCCCCCTGGCAGAATAGTGCAATAGCAGGATATATTTTTATGCACAAAAATATAGTACAATTTGTTTTAAAAATTGATGGTTTCTCAGAAAAAAAATGATTACACATACGCATAACTTTACGTAGATAAGTAGTTCTTGTTGGGCTTGGTCTTAATTTCCTTTTCTTTACATTTTACCCCATTTTTCTCTCTTTTCTGTGTCTAATTTTTGATTTGTCTTTTCTGTCCTTTCTGCACCTTCCTTCTGCCTTCCATGCCTTGCCTCTGTATGGTTCTTCCCAGTAACCAGGAAAGGAAATCTGAACAACAGAGAATCAAGGAGTTTTAAATGAAACAGGGTGCTGGTGTGACACTAAGCACACATTTACATGCCTATAATACACTTCTACAAAAAAAAAAAAAAAGTAAAAATCTGTGTTCCATAAAATCACCTTTCAGGTTTTAACACCACTGAGGATACCTAGCAAACATATTGGAAGAAAGAAACCCTTAAATATGGATAAATTATCATTCGGTAGGATTGTCTTGAGTTTCTTGAGTACACAAAAAACACGCTTTCTGCTTTCCTTTTCTCATTGTATTTTCCTTCTTTTATCTGACTGCAGCTCCTGAAATATGCTAGGCATTGTGCAGCTACAGAGGCACAGATTCTGCTGCTATGTATGTGCTGCCTAAACAGATGAGACAGAGAAGCAACACTCCAGATAAGTCCTTGTTAATATTTCCTTCCTTCTCCCAAAGGATTTCTCCTGACTGCCCCTTCTCTCCAAGTGCAAGATGTCCCTGGACAAATGTTTAAGGGTATTTTGCTTTGCTTCACCTCAGATCACCATCTGGCAGATTCCTGCTCAGCAGGACTCAGTGGGAGAGGACAAAGTCGGATGGGAACTGGTACACTAATGGTTCTGCCTAAAAGGGAGCGACTTACCCACCCTTCTCCTCTATTCTCCTCCATCACTTTTTCCTATCCTTGTGACTAAGTCCATCCATTNATTACATTTATCCATTTCTCAGAGCACCTGCTGATTTGATGTTTTTCCCTTTCCTCCTTTTTTTAGCTTTCACACGTGACATGAAGCCTTTTTTTTTCTGCTTTAGATTACTTTTTGTTTCCTCCTCTCTCTAGCTGCAGGGTCCTGTGACGCTGGTAAATGCTACAGCACCTTTTCTCAGAGGAGGTCAGGATTCAGTATGAGAAGACGTGGACATCCCTGCAGTTTGGCAGCTGACAGCAATCACAGCATGTGCTGTCTGCCTAACTTGTTTCCAGTACCGATTTGGGTCTACGTCTAGCAGTGACCAATTTTTGGTAATTGTAATTCAGGCTTTTAAAAATCATGTAGCATTAGTAATCATAAATGCTAGTCTTTTCTTTCCCTTCCAGTGCTTGTGGCTTTAGTTTTAACATTTTCCAGCTCTTCATGTTACAAAGAAATATACACATTTCGAAAAATTTAAAGTCACAGGAGAACTAGGACTTTCAGGAAAATCCCCGAAGGCTATAAAACTGCGTGATAAGACCCAAGGAGTTGGCGACACAGAGCAGGGTGTAGAAGAATGAGGGGCTAATACTGCAGCTCTACCCGTGTGCACTTGAGGGCTGGGGTTCAGGGAGATTAACCCCATGTTGGAAACACATACTCCTTATACCTCCCATGAGGGGCTGGGCCTAATAAGAGATCTTGATATCTCTGACAGGACAGCAAATGTACAGAAAGCAAGTTAAAGAGCACTCATATGCCTGTGCAGAAAGGTTGCAGCTGATATGCCTTCAGTACCTTAAGCCCAGCTGGTTTAGCTATCAATAGCAAAATACTCACAGCAACGCAATCTTTGGCAAACAGTTATATAGCTGCACTGAAGCCTCAGGCATCATTGCTCTTGGTACCTAAGACAGTTAACTTGGAGCTAATGATCTCTCTCTGTGCTATTGTCACACTCTGGCTGGAAGAAGTCATCCATCAGAAGGTGCTCGGTACATCACAAGAATCTGCAGTGGACAATTCAAAATGTCACCTCCTCTTCAACCAGGCACCTACTCCTCCTCACTGATCTGAATGAGGATCCATGGGACGATCAGGGAGGCTGAGGTGGGATGTCCTTCTCTCCTAGCCCTGTCTGTCTTTAGCATGGGAGCTCCACTTTGCTGTTGTGTGCTTCATGGGGCAGCTGTATGCAGCCCTGTGAGAGCGAACACAGTGGGAGGACGGGTGGCAATTCCAGTATCTCCTCCTTTGCAATGTTACTGTGCAGAAACTGTCCTTTTTGCATCGTTCACCAAAATGCAGAAAACTTGTAAAATATGCTGCTGTCTCAAGATTATTTATGTGCAAACTCAGAAGGAATGTGACGAGTTCCACTGGGAAGGAGCAAAACTAGGTAAACAGGCAACACCACTGGAGATGAAATTGAACTTCGACAAGTGCAATATAATGCAGGTTGAAAGGAATGATTTAAGTTATAAGTACACACAGATGGTCCCTGAATCAGCTGAAGTCTCATGTAATAAAGAACTGAATTTTGCAGCAAACAGCTCCCAGTCTACTCAGAGAATGGGAAAGCAAAAGCATTTAGGTACAATAAGGAAGAAAGAAAATGATGTGTTCAAAATCAGTGCTTGTACATACATGTAGACACATGGCAATTATTTCCAAAGTGTTTAAATAACTTAGATCCATAATCAGACTACTTTTTGCATCACCTAAAGTGAGATTACAAAGTCTGTAGGTAATTACTTTCATGGGAATAAGGGAGAAGTGTTACTTGCCAACATCTGTAAGTACCAGCACGCTTGCTCCCGGCCCTCATAGGCTGAAAATGCATTGAACACCAGATCTCCTTTTATGGGTAAGCATTGCTACCTCTGTCTCCCACGTTTGGAGAAAACCACTTTAGATTAATGGTCTGGAATTATAAGTCTGAACTTAGGGTTACCCTGTGCAGCTCTGTGTTTGGGTATGGTTCAGACCATCCCCTTCTTGGGGTCCCTTTTGGGCTGGTTCTAGGCAGCTCCTCGTTGGGTGTGTGGGAAGCTGAATTGTCCTGTTAGGAAATATGTGTTTTATATAGGCTAGAGAGACAGGTGCCATCTTAAAGCTCTTGGGAATTTCCTTCTGAGAGGTATCTCCCCGTTCTTGAATAAGAATCCTGAGTATTTAAGGCAGATGCAATGAATCAATCTTTTGGACTGCATACTTGTTGTTTATACATCTGTAGACAGTAATCTGAATGCTACAGAGTTCACATGTTACTGAATCAGCAAGGGGTGTGTGGCTCAGTATCTGTGAAGATGTGAACCTGGTAAAAAACCCGAGTTATAAATTTTAACTAAGATATTTTTAAGTCTAGAATTCTCCTCAAGGAAACTCATTTCAAATAATCAGACATACTGTGAAAGCAGAAACGTTGTGGCAAATGAATGGCTGCAGATACTGAAGTCCTCCTAGATACAGCTGGAATATTAACAGAATACCATCATGGTTAAAGAACAAATGACAAATATGACTCATTACAACTGAGAAATCAGCTTTAAGCAAAAATCCATTCAAATCAATAATTAGAAATAAAATCAGAGTGGAGAATGTATGAAAATAATTTCTACTATGCAGTTCACACATAACTGAAGGTGTGTGCTCCCCTTCTGAAACCACAGGTTTATTTTTGTAAGTGCTTCCAATCTGTAAGGTTAATCTGCAGCAAAGTATGACTAATAGCCTTTAAACAGGAATAATTAGACAAAATAATAGTAAGTTGCACCATAGGTCGTTATTTGAAAAATAAATTAAAACCCCACCACATCTATATTTCCCCACTATTGCATTTACTACCCAGTAATTCTCAAGTGAGATGAATTAATGTTCCAATAAAACATTCAGGCACAATGAAGCTGAAAAGCATACTCAAAACATTTTTTAAATAGTAAAAAATGGTATTTCACACAATTAAAACTGGGAGATGTAATTTAATTGTACATACAGATATGGTATCTGGTAGCAGAAACCTGTATCTGTACAGCTAAAGTCCAGGAAGGCCAAAAAACCACCAGTAACACCATTTGGTGTGGCAGCTCCACACTATTGTGCATGGAGATGAGCTTCACTGGCAAAGTCATGTGCTGCTTTTCCAGCAATCTCACATTTTGATGACAACATGATGTAACATCTCAGGAGCCTCAATGGACTTGTTTTGATAGTTTAATGAGATTATATATTAGGATAGCGATCTGCTCACCTAGAACTTTGTATGCTTCTTTCTGCCCATCACAATGGTGCCTTCATTCCTTCACATTTGCAGTAAAACTTCTTTCCAATATAATCTCAAGGAACACTGATTTTATATTAACTTAAATACGGCCTGTTAAATATATATGAATACCATTCTGCCTCCTCAGGACTGTGTATTAATTGCAGCATGACTGCAAATATATCTCAAGAAATAAAAATATAAAATTGTATGTTATGAAATGGATGGGGAGAAAAAATGTTGCTATAATTTACCCATGTGCTTCATGCTGCATATTAGCTCGAAAGCTTGCATAAACCAGATAGCTGAAAATAATACGAGCATGAATATTTCATTTTATTCATTAATTCACATACACATTAAAAAAAACATAAGTTCTAAATAAACATTCTAAAAAAAAACGGAAAAATGAATACCAAAACATAGCAAAGGTTCAGCTCAATGTAGTCTCTTACCTGCAAGCTCAGCAATTCAAAAGCTCAGATACATTCCCTATTCCAACATTTCCCACCCTTCTAATTTCCTACACTTCTCTCCTCTATTCAAAAAGTTTCAGGACAGGACACGAGGTTTGCAGCCCTGCAGGTTATCAAGCCAGGGTGAGCCAAAGAGGAGAGGGAGGTGCTGGGTGGTAGGGCTCCTACAGGGGATGTCTGGGCAGGATCTTCTCACCCATGCCAGTGGAATGACAAACACGGGCTAGACTTCTGTTACTAACGCAAAAAGGCACAGTCTTGCTCACAGAAGTAGTCCTTAACATGAACAGTTGCAACTTGACTTTGGAAATAGAATTGCTGAATGAATGAGTTCTGATGGGCTTTGGAAAAAAACTAAGTGAGCAGGAACCTTTTTTACAAGCCTTGTTCTTGGGAAGGTTTTACCTCTATAGCAGGTCAGCACATAACACTGGGGGGTTATACAGGATGACTATATCCCAATGGAATATTTTCAGCATGAAACTATAACTAATAAAGCTACAGAGAAACACAGCCCACGTGTTTTGAGTGCTCTCACATTCCTGGCATGTCATGGCCAAGTGCAACCAGGGAACCATGCATTTTCCTTGTGCTCAGAGCCAAGTGGCCACAGGGCTGCTCGAATCTGGTGGCCACAGGCTACATGGGTGTCCAGCTGTGCGTCTAAATGGTCTCTGGGCCAGAGCTGGTTCATGCTGCCCTTGGCGGTCAATGCAAACAACACTATCACAGTACCATCGGTGCCTGCCTTAGTCTATCACTTTGGCCAATACAAATGTGGAAATGCCACAGAGTGCTCCTTTGTGAACCTTGGTTGCCTAATACTGTGTCATCTGAAGTTAGTTTTTCCTGGTTCACAGCCTTACCTTATTGCTTTTTGGTTACCTTTATCCCTCCCAGAGAGAAGGGGGAGTCAGCAAAGACCCCACTTGCTACCTTTGAAACCACAGTGCTACAGCAGAAACATCACCCAAGCTCTCCAGCATTCTCGGGCTAGGGCCATGCACTGCCCGGTTCCAGAGGTTAATTCTGTTTGTTAAAGGAAGTGTTACAAAGGAGCAAAATACATTATGGCAAAAAATAAGCGGGCCTTTCCAAAGTAAAATGATGTAAACTGGAAACTATATGCATTAAATACACAGATGGGTCTATGAGGAACTGCAGGACAGAGAGTTTTGACAATCTGTATAAATACTTTCATCTAGAAATGAGAATCTGTGACTGAATGTATTTGGCTGAGCATAAAACCTCAGCAGCTGCAGTACTTGCAGTGGCACTTGAAGGCAAAACATCATATCTGAATGAGAAAACTACCTAAAATAGAGTTACCTATACAAGCTAGAACATGGCATTCCAGGGGAGAAAAGGAAAATCCAAACCAGCTAAACACAATGCTAATATAAATACAATTTTGTCACTTTTTTTGAAGAATAAATGCAAAAATCTGTAAATTGGTCCTTTGGTAAAAAGCAGCATTTAGAAAAAAATAATAATTTAAAATAATGCTTCAGTTAAATAGGTCTCTAACCTTTAAAATGGTGTAGAAATGAATAAACACACTTGATAACATGGAATAAGACAAATTTATACTTTAGTAAGCTTAAGGAAGCTACGTCAAGCTTGACGTGAGAAAAGGAGATTTGGTTGCCTGTTTGGTGTGATTGGTTTACAGAATCACAGAGTCACAGAATGACAGAATGGTAGAGGTTGGAAGGCACCTCTGTGGATCATCTGGTCCAACCCCCCTGCCAAAGCAGAGTCACCTAGACCAGGTTGCACAGGACCTCATCCAGGCGGGTTTTGAGTATCTTCAGAGAAGGAGACTCCACAACCTCTCTGGGCAGCCTGTTCCAGTTACCATGTTTTATCCTGGATTATCTTTGAGGATGGAAAGGTTTGCCTGAATCCCATGGCATGACAATGCTGTGTGCAGTTCAGAGCAGCCCACTGGTATGTAGCTGAGATACCTTTACTTATTGCCTTCATGCACCCTTAGAAATATGCACTGCTAAGATTGTTCTGTGTACTGCCTTTCAACAGGGCTGTACAAGTCCTCAAAAAAATATTTCTAATAATGAGGAAGCTGTCTCCAATTATGTGATGTAGAGGAAAAAATCTTACCCTCTTGTGCTTCTGTTGGTAACACTGGATTTTGTTCTCTGGATGCTCCCAGATTATTGCCCTTGGTACTGACGTCATTTAGTACAGTCAGGCTACTAGCAGATCTTGGTTCTTCACAAGCCAAGTCAAATAAATTCAGTTACTATGCCCAAAAGATACAACAACTTGCACATCTGTCATAAAATAGCATTTCTGGGATCCATTAATATAGAATATAATTCTATTCTCTATACTGAAGGGCTTATTAGGAATTGAACTCATACAGTAGCAGACACCTGACTTTTCCTTTGAAAGAGAAAGTTTATTATTAAGACCTTCACATTAGAAGCTAAAAGTATTTGTAATATACTTTGGGCTCACTCTCTTATAACATTTTCCTGAAATGCTGACACAGAACATCTCATCCAGAAATGCAACTTAGTTAATCAAGCAGTAAAATAGCATTCACTCTCTTTTTTAGAGAAGATGATCACTTTTGGATTTCCTTTTTCCCCTGATATTGTTTATGATTGGAATTCTGTTATATTTTTATAAAATTGTTAGTTGGGTTTCTTTTTCCTGCTTTAGTTCCACTAATTGTGAGCTGGAATGTGAACTACTTAAAGACAAACATTTACTTTATTTTTGAAATGTTTTTCAAGGAGAAAAAATGTTATATAGATGTAATCAGAGAAAGAATTATTGAAAAAATGTAAGAAAAGATGACATTATATCAAACATAAGTATTGTGTTAAAGAGATTTATTTCTTATGATAAAAATTGAACAAAAAATACAAAGTACTAGCTTCAGCATAGATTTAAATATTTATGTTATTTTTGAAATGCAATCAAGAAGCTTCTGTACAGAAAAAATGAGAAGAATACCTCAGAATTTTACAGACAGTTCATCAAAATGCTGAGACAAAAAGTCCCAATGCTATTGTATGTGACATACTATAAAGGTAGTGAAGCAGAGCAGTTGATATGCACTCATAAAAATGAGAAGACTTTTAACAAAGATTATAGAAATCTCACAAAGAATAGAGAGTGAACTCGAATAGCGGCAATAATGACACACTCCCAACAAAGCCAGGACAATAACTGAATAGAGCAGTGGCTTTTAAAGGTAATATCATTTATGAGTTTAGCTCAATGGTCTGAAGTTGAATATATGGCGTTGCTGATATTGGTTGAATTCAGTTTCTAGCCAGATTGTCCCAGATCTGACTGGTAGGTACAGGAAAACCAATATTTATCATGTGAAATGAAATTAATGAGGTGATTGACTTGAACATCTGAGTTCTGCAGCAAGGTTCAAGAAAACGGTCCGTGTAGCAATGTCTGCACTCTGGAACTCCACTCGACTAGACACTGAGATGCTGCAGCACTTTCCAAGGTGCTGGTTTAGAAGGGGCCAGCGTACTTTGTGTGCTGTAACACCTGTCAGCAGCCTTTTAGTAGCTCTGTGAAGTTCTGATATCTTAGTGAAACCAGTGAGAAGCCCCTTCTGTAGCACCTGACACACACACAAACAATGTTTTTGTTATCAAAGTCTGGGAGTTAGACTCCCTATGTGTAATGCTGCACAGTTTCATTTCCCTTGTTCTGTCTTGAATTCTTATTTCTACAATACACTCTTTCAAGGGAGTGTTGTAAATAGTCCATATATATATGTCCACACTCTTGCTTTTTTACAGAGTTTTTATATTGTTCACATTATTTACTCTTATGTCTTTCAAAAGGATTATTTATGTGACCATAATAGTAGCATCAAAATATGCATCTTTTACAGGAAAAACAATATGTTGCCATGTATATCAAAGATTTATACATAAGCTCTGAGATCCTGAACACATAGAAGATGTACCTATAGGAGTTGTCTGTTGGGGTCGATATAGTTTGAGAGTTAGCATGACTAGGCCGCTTAAGCAAAACAGTTAGCGTAGCTGGACAGGCCGCTGGAAAGGACAGCTAAGAATAAACATGATGTGGGTTAGCAAAACCAAGATGTATTCAAGGACATGGAGGCGGTCTGTTGCTATTGGCGTTAGTGCACAGTTACCAGTCGTAATGGAATATGGGGTGCATGAACAGCGCGTGATTTATGTCTGTAGTTTATCCGAATAAGCGTGATCGTGTGTGCAGATATGAAAAATGTATATAACCATGCAAGCAGAGCAATAAAGGGGGATCGGCTGTGCATTGTATCAATGTGTGAGAGTCATTCCTGTCCCTGCATGGATGCTGAAACTCGGCAGTTGTCTAAACAGTAATAAAGGCAATTCCTATAGCAGGGATCCTCTATAGACAAATTTGCTATGAAGATGAGGTAGATGCAGTTTTCTGTGAGTAGGTAATGAAATCAAACACAATAAAAGTTCTAATGGCATTGGGGTTCTTGAACAAAAGACAAGTCCGTTGAGGAAGGAAATCCTCGAGACTGAGGCTGTCTGTCCAGTCCCTGCATTGTGAGGGCATCATTAAACTCAGAGCATTACTATTCAAAGCAAATCTTTATAAAAAGGAATATGAGCTAATAAGTATCTCTCTTAAGAAAATCTTAGTATAGGCACAACCACAAACTGCGCAAGTGCAGAGGATGAAAAACAGTACGAGACTGCTGTGGCTCAAACACGAGCTGGCAAAACAGAAAGGAAGTCTAGAGATGGGCAAATTAAGCCAAGCTGCTAGGGAGACATAATCAAAGATAAGTATCCACAGACAATAAGCAGAAAGCAGAAAAAAACCACAAAATGAAGTACAGCTTGCAAAGGGACATTAAGATGGACAAGAAAAAATTCTGTAAGGGCCTTAAGAGAGAAAGGAAGAACTCAGAGATGAATTTGTCTGCTACAGAGCGGGGAAGATAGACACATCAATATAGTGAGGTAGAACAACTGTGTTTTTTTAACAGCAGTCATCACAAAACAAAATCAGCTGTGGTCAGACAGCTGACTCAATTAGGACAGAAAAAATGTGAACTCAAGCCAGATGAAAAAAATAGATTAAGCAGTACTTACATTTGGAGACATTTGAAATGATTGAGTATTTGAACCGTGGGACGTTAAATGAGAGACATCACAAAGAATCAGTAAGGTTTCACACATTAAGTCTTAGTTCTTCCCTTTCAAATACAACAAAAGAAAAATCAAAGTATTATCTAACCATTAGTTTAACTTCAGCACTTGGAAAACTACAGGATCACATAAAAAAATATGGCGAGGCAAGTAGCAGCCAAACATGACCTTCTGAAGAACAGTCAGGTCTGGCCATGAAACCTTTGTGGACTCCTGTTCACTCCATCTCAAAGAGGATTTAATAGAACAAAGCTGATCAAAAGTTCAGACAAGTTCTATAAAAGACAGCGATTAATGGAGCAGAACAATTAGACTGGAAAAGAGATGATTTAAGCAGTTTGGAAAAAGGTCTATAAATTCCTGAAGAAAGTGAGTAGGAATTGATTATTCACTGTTTTTCATGATCCAATAACAGCAGGGCAGCCAAGATAATAATGTGTAATACGTTTAAAACAATAAAAGGAAAGCCTTTTTCAGAGAGCACATCACTGAACTGTGGAACATATTGACATAGTGCACTGTGGAGACCAAAGGGGTTTGGTTAAATTCATGGAGAGTTTACCTATGAGTGACTATTAAACGTAATGAATAGTAAGGAAAGTTGTAGAGGGTCCTGACGGGAAAACCAAACTGACCTAAGATGAAAAATTGGAGAAATCAGTGTTGCTCATGCAGCTATTCCTCTTGTCATGTACTACAGAAAAAATATTTGGTAAGAGATCCATTTATCTCAGGTAACCCTCTTTAATATGGTATTTTTCATATAGTTTCTGTGTCCTTCTGTTTCACTGAAAAGTATAATACTGTACTCATTATAATATCAAGACAGACTTTGCAATGAATTTTTTGCATTGTTGCAATTTATTTTGTTTCCTATCCAGTTCTTCATCCATGAAAAATTTTTTGCCCTTTATTCTAAAGACACTTTTCTGATAATTTAAATACATTGTCTTGTTGATTCGTCTTTGTCCAACACTTTAGTTAGTTGTTATTAACTTGCTTCTCATTAAAAAAAAAAATCGGCATTGTCTTTTTGAAGCATTCATATAATTTAGCAACTTTTTAAACATATGAATAAGAAGAACTCATAACTGTCTAGGATACATTGCTCTTATTTAGCTCTTCACCTCTGCTACGGAAAGTGGCAAAAGTGTGAGAGGAATAGACAGAAATGTAAGCAATTATAGATCCAGGACACATAACCTGCAAGGAGATACTGAATAAAGTAGAACTGTTTAGCATAATGGAGATAGAATGGAGACGTAGTGAAAAACAGAGAGATTCTGGTGACACTCTAAATATTTGAAAAGCTGCTACAAAGAGGAAAGCTGTTCTCCATGTCCCTGAAGTATAAGAATAATATGTAAGTTGGATGTTAGGGGAAGGATTTTCATGGTTATAGAGCAAAAGAGTGGAATATGTTGCTCACAGACGTTCAGACTTTTCTGCCATTGGAGATGTGTTTGGGAGCAGGCTGAACTTTGCTGCTGGAGGGGGCACAGAGTTTGTTCTCAGGATCTCTCTGGGATTCTGTATGCAAAAGTCATTAAAGCTTCCCAGTAGCCTTCCTTTATTAAGCACTGGAGGGTGAGGGGGGGTACTGTGAATTCTTTCACTCTTCCTTTAGGAAAAAAAGATCTTTTTTTGCTAGCCTTCTGGCTATGCATTTTTTTAGAGGAAAGAGGAAACGCTGCTAAGTGATCACATGGGTTATGACCCTCTTTCTGTAAAAGTTAATAGGATTTTTATTTCTTCAGAGGGAGTTGGACCAGAAGCTGACATAGCAAGTTTTGAACTTACAGCCACAATGAAGCAGTGAGCACTATCTAAATGGAAAGGTGGAACCAATGTGAAGGTCAATTGGACAGATTAAAATCACAAGCATTCCCCTTGATCATTTTGTTTCTGCTCCTAAAACATGTTCTGCAGTTCCTTTTGTTGTGTTGCCTCAGCTTTCTTGAAAAAAAGGGAAGATCAGAGTTCAGCGGTACCTTTGGCAGCAGGACAGGTACCTTCCACCCAGACCAAACTTGAAGCCTGGGTAGCAGCTCCTGGATGTAGAGAGCAGTAGATGCCATTGGCCAGCATGCTGTGCCTTGCGTTAGACATCGGAAGATTAAAGCTTTATCTATTGATTTTGGAAACGATTCAAAAGAGGAACTCATTAATCACAAACATTCATTTTTTCTGACTCTAATTCATAAAATGCTTTTAATAATATGTGTCGTGAATTAATCAATGTCCAATCCTATTTATTATTAATAACCAAGAGGATTATTTTTGTAGCAGTGCGATCATTATCGTGTTACTTGATACAAATTTCCAGTGTAGTCTTGTCAGAAGCAGCAAGCAGTCCTGACGATCTGTTCCTAAGTCATGGTTGTGAAGACACATTTCAGTTCAAATTTCATTATTTTAACAGGTACCATTCTTCTAATTATTGAAGTAGGCAGCGACTGCGGCTGGTGTTCTGATGAAATTTTGAATAAGAGTGATAAAATCACCTGGAAGAATATACTTTTTCATTCTCATTTCCAGATGAAAATTCAAAATACAGAGCCTGAAAAGTCCAGAAAAGCTACAACATTTTTTAGATTTCTTGAATTTTGCTTTTGAACATGTAGAAGTTAGAGGTTTGAAGCAGTCCAAGATACCTCAAGGAAGACTGTTGCAGATTTTTCAGACGAGACCTGTTTCTATTGTTTCTGCAACAAACATTTAGACAGTTTAGAAATGAGATTTGTGAAGTTGCCATTCTAAGAAGTAAGTCACACAGTAAAATATTTCACGGTGACTTAGAGCATTTGCTAAGGAAGGAACGGTAGAATTGCTCTGCTGCAGCAAACAGATGTGCAAACTACTGTGTAAACATCACACATGTGTGTTTTAAGTTACAGTCAACATTTAATTGAAAACTTGTAATTTGTTTGAATTTGGAAGTTGAGTGAACGCCTCCAGTGTCTTGGAAATCCACATTCTTATAATACAGAATATACATACAAATGTATTTCTGCATGGGCAGAAGCTATTAAATTGGTCACTCTTAAAGAGTTATATTTCCTTTCCTGTATGCACCTGCAACACCAGTGTTCACAGACATCTACTCACCTAAGTTTCCTTTATAGATGGTGGAGAGAAACAGGCCAACTCTTCAGTTGAGTCTTTGGGCCTAAGCAGCATCATCTACGTCACATTAATTTAGTTTGTCCTCAGGAAGAGCCAGCAATGGAGCTTCCACAACCTCCTCAGCTGATGAGTGCTTCACCAGTTTTAGCATTAAATACTCTCATTACACCTAGCCTTACTACTCGTACTTCAGTATAAGCACAGAATTTCATGCCAGACATAGCGTCTTCAGGGGCTAAAGACCAACAGTTCAAAATACACACCCACAGGCATCAGTAGAAGTGGGAATTACATTGAAGAGCAAGGGCAGTGAGTGCCAGCTGTACGCAAAGGTCTGTGTTGCAATGCAAACATTTCCAGCCTGTTACTAGCATGTGTGTGTATACATGTAAATGCTATGACCTCAATTCTGCAAGATTTTGCACAGAATAACAAAAAACCCAAAGATTTTTCTTCAGGACGAATTCAGAGGCAGATTGCACAAGTTGGGATAAATGCTCAATACAGTTCTCTGCAATGTGAAATCTGTGCCCACTGTTTGCATATGCAGCTCACCTTGAGGAAAGGGACTGGCCAGAGATGACCAAAGAAGTTTATAAATATGTGGACTTGTGCTGCAGACCCCAGTATGGTGATGAGGCACTTAGTGATGTGTAACTGTCCCACTTGCACTGCTTGGTTCTTACTAATGCAAGATCAATACCTCTCTCTTCTATGTCTCTTGTGCTTCTCAACTGTTATCTTGTATTTGCATGCAGTGTTTTGATTTCTGCACTCTTCAGATAAAAACAAATGCTTTTTTGGCTAAATGAATCATAATCACATGAGCTGCCTTCTGGGAACAGACTATTAAAATAAAACAGCATTATTATGAAAACATTGAGATGTTAATAACATGAAATACTAACTCTCTACAATATATTTACTTGGTGTTGACCAGAAAGTTTTGATCAATAAATCATTTGAGCCATAAGATGTGGTGTTTTTCACCAGCAGTTGTAGTTTCCATTATATCTGTATCTCAAACAACGGCATTTATGAGTAAGCAGTCAAAATATTATTCTCCTTGAAAAGTGTGCAGAATGACTGTCAGGTAAGACATGCCTAATGGCTCTCTTAATGGGTCAGGAAGATCACACTCCAGGCCTTCGACAGTACTGTAAGGCTTTCCCTTAACTTCGCTAGATACCAGAAGAGGTGAACACAGATAAATGCCTCTGCATTCTTGGAGTCAGCTTCAAGATAGATGCAGTGATATTGGAGAGCTACCTGTCACAATAATGGTTGCAACAACAACAAAGACAGTTAATCAGCTGTGAAATCCTCTCCTAAAATATAAACTTCTAAAAAAAACCAGTCTGAGGAGCAACTACTAGCAACAGTTTCTGAGTCTCTCTTCTTGTTTGCTTCTCAATATCGTAGGTTTTTATAGTTTTGTTAATGTAGTTCATTTGGTGAAATCCAGAATGTAATGAAGGGAGTGATAATTCTCACAAGAGAACAGAGTTCACCAACTGACCCAGTCATAAAGAAATAACCAAGAGATTAAATAAAAAGTTGCCCTGAGTATTGGTCTCAGGCTTCCAAGCTCTACAGGTTTACCAATCTATCAAATAAATGTGAGGCTGAGACAATGCACTGCTGCCAGCAGCTCTGCTGTCTCTACTCTTGCTGGGGGCGAGAGGGAGCAGAGCCTTCCTAAGTGCTGCACAGTGTCTGCAGTATGCCCGAGGCAAGGTAGCACTCGTGTCGTTAACCAGCTCTGTTTGGTTTGTTTTTTCTGTTAACCAGTGCTTGTTTGCTACCGCTTCCTTGTTCTTTGTCGAATAACCTACTGAAGGGCTAAGGGGAGCTGAAGTAGATGCTTCTAACTCTGCACAATGTACCTCTTTTCATATCTTCAGTGCTGATAAATACGGACCTTTGCTTCCCATAAATATGCCTGCATAAGTTTTCATCTGAATGGACGTGTATAACACAGAATATCTCTTAGCTGCTAAAGGAATAAATATATTGCTGCAGCACATCTGCAGTGAAGCCAGCAAGCACCCTGTTGCATTCTTGCGGTGATGTTAGTTGGAGCCCAGAGGGCAAAGTGGAGCTGTACAGCCACTTGCATGATTCTGACAGCGGGCACAGTCTGAACATGAAGCCATGCAGCGTGCAGTGACAATGGGCCAGTTCTGCAGCTGGTATCCACTGATGTGACATCAGTTGACTTCTGTGGAGCTAGGCCAGTTTAAATCAGCTAAGGATTTAGCTAAGAAGCGGTTTTCTGCATCACTCTTTCAGCAAGTGACGTCGACTGTGGTTTTGTTTCTGCTCTGTCTCTGAACTCTTTCATTGCACACATGGCAGCAACGCAATCACATTGCTCTCATGTCTAGGTATGGCTGAGGTGTGACTGATGACTGGTAGCACCTTTTGTTGTTGCTCCAACTGTCTGAGCTAGGAGCAGTAGCTGACCATAACCCCCTGCAGAACACTGTAATTCATCAGCTCTGAATGAGAGTTTAAATTGGCAAGCAGCCATCACCTAAGTTTGGGAATAAGGTCAAGACTGCAAAGATAGGATTTTATATTTTCTGCAGGAAATACATTTTATTCTTCACCTCTTCCAGCTGTTTGGTGGGAGTAAGAAAAGATGTCAAATCAGCAATAAAAGAAAAATAAAGTGTTGCTGAACACATGCTTACTCCTGGTAATATTGTGCCATTTATTTTACCAAGGGACTCGTTTATAGTTGGCTTAAATTAGTAGATTCACAGGACTGAATCAGCTCTCATTAAAAGGAATGGGAGTCTTTCTATGAACTTCACTGGAGGCTAGAGGAGACTGTTAGGTGGTATATACCATCTTTTGAAAGAATCAGAAAGACAATGGTTCAAATTCTCTTCACTGCATGATTTACATGCAGTAACAATTTATCTATTACTTTAATGCAATGGGTCAATGAATAAAAGGAAAGTGTTTTTGTGAAAGTATGAACAATTTGAATTTAAGGATTGCAGGGTATCAGATGAGCTAAGTGGAATATTACTGTAGTAATTGTAGCGGTCTGAAATTAAACCTAATAAGAAGACTCATATGCTATTTTTCATTTCTAATACAGATTCGCTATTCAATGTTTGTAAAGGTGTCTCCCATCTCCATTACATTGACACTGACAGTTGTAACTAATAATTTGCTTCCGAGATATAGAGTTCAAAGTTTGCAGAAGGTTACGAAGATTTGTGCGGGAATATTTCGTCCTATGACAAAGACACTGTACTTAGCTGTGCTAGTGTATTCTATCAGTCCTTAGCACAAAGGTTTCTGGACCAAGGTCAGAAAAGTCAATGGTCCACAAGGCTGTCTTTCCACCTTTGTGCCACTTGCATCACTCACTTATTTTCAGGCTTCTGATGATGCTCAGAATTACTCTAAACAGTTGTGTTTTACCTCTTCTTCATATTTGTTCATGGGTTATTCCTTCTTGGGACTGAAACTAGGAGTCATATATCAATGTCATAGAATCACAGAATCACAGAATAGTAGGGGTTGGAAGGGACCTCAGTGGGTCATCTAGTCCAACCCCCCTGTCGAAGCAGGGTCACCTACAGCAAGCTGCACAGGATCTTGTCCAGGCGGGTCTTGAATATCTCCAG
>Ga0065711_1038671_pt1 | contig 18531 bp, 8 predicted proteins | sample Hoacrofraction12_FD_59098 | JGI IMG/M metagenome (GOLD analysis project Ga0065711, IMG submission 59098) | Hoatzin crop microbial communities from Cojedes, Venezuela - Epithelial fraction 12 v2 (version 2) | ecosystem: Host-associated > Birds > Digestive system > Esophagus > Crop | place...
CATAGAATGGTTTGGGTTGGAAGGGACCTTAAAGATCATCTGGTTCCAACCCCCCTGCCATGAGCAGGGACATCTTCCACTAGACCAGGTTGCTCAGAGCTCCATCCAACCTGGCCTTGAACACTTCCAGGAAGAGGGTAGCCACAGCTTCTCTGCGCAACCTGATCCAGTGCTTTACCACCCTCATAGTAAAGAATTTCTTTCTTTTATGTGGTCTATACCTGCCCTCTTTCAGTTTACAGCCTTTACCCCTTGTCCTATCACTACATGCCCTTGTAAAAAGTCCCTCTCCAGCTTTCTTGTAGGCCCCCATCAGGTACTGAAAGGCTGCTGTGAGGTCTCCCTGGAGCCTTCTCTTCTCCAGGCTGAAAACCCCAGCTCTCTCAGCCTCTCCTCATAGCAGAGGTGTTCCATCCCTCAGATAATTTTTGTGGCCCTCCTCTGGGGACCCGCTTCAACAGGTCCATGTCTTTCCTGTGCTGAGGGCTCCAGATCTGGACACAGAACTCCAGGTGGGGTCTCACCAGAGCAAAGTATAGGGGCAGAATCACCTCCCTCGACCCCCTGACCACAATTCTTTTGATGCAGGCCATTATATTGTTGGCCTTCTGGGCTGCGAGCGCACATTGCTGGGTCATGCCGAGCTTCTCATCAACTACCAGCTCCAAGTCCTCCTCAGGGCTGCTCTCTATGCATTCTCTGCTCAGCCTGTATTTGTGCTTGGGATTGCCCCAATCCATGTGCAGGACCTCGCACATTGTAGACAAATCTTTCTCCACAGCATACACATTAAGTCCTACACTGTTTTCCCTTTTCTTTGAAAGGGAGAAAGTTACAGAATTACCATTTCAGATGTCACATATATCTATTAATCTCTGTTTTGCTATTAACCCCCCCAAAAGAATTGCTAATAAAGCCTTACAAACCATCCATATTATCAAAACTGTTTGCTGTCTTATGCATGTAGTATCTAAGGTAATTTTCAAAGCTGAATTATTGCAAGCTTTCCTACTTCCAACAAATGGAGCTGTCCAGAAAATAGTATTGTGCCAAATTTCTCAGAGATCAGCAAGATGCTAAACACAACATATTTACTGTTATCACAAACTGACATGTATCTGGTTGTGGGTGTAGATTGTTGATCCTCATTTTACAAGCATGTGGTTAATAGTTGTCCATTATCTAACTTTAAAATTACACTTTCGTTCACTATCTGTGAATGCTATAGTCTGTTTCTAAATTAAGATTGTAATTTTTTTCCCAAAATGCAGAAGAAAAGATTTTTTCATCCATTGAAGCAATATGTGAAAAATATCTGCATTTTCCTCAAAACAAAGGAACCAGTAAATATTTCCTTTGTGACTTTGAAAAGCATTTGCAATACATTTTATCTCTTTGGTACGTAAAAAACTTGTAAACATATAACGTCCAGGATCCTATCAATAGCATATTTTCTCTCAATAAGATGACAATATCCAAGCCATATCCAGATACACGTGTGGAGGAGCTGATGCTGACAAAAATGCTTAGCCCAGTGCCTGGTTATCAGACATAGTACGCTGCCAGGTCATGCCTTGTGGCACACAGCAATTACACACTGTTAAATTTTCCATCCACTTCAGATTTACACATTTCTTACTTTTATTTGTTGTGTCCTCACACCATGTTGACAAGCTGCGTGGATTTTGTGTATGTCTCCTGAGTAAAATGCAAAAATATTGCCAAATCAACAATAGAAACCCAATAACCGAAACCGAGAGCTCCCTATTTGGCCAAACCATGGCCTGTTTTGGAACTCAGCTTTCTAAAATGTCATAGCCATGAGGACCCATAGGCTGAGGAAGCAGCATGTCTCTATACACTGCTCTACTGGAGCATACTGATGCATATGGTAAAATCTCCCCAAGTATGAAGACTTCGGCTTACAACGAACTTCTCTGAAGTCGGTGCTTCAAGATAAGCATAACAGCAAACCTGACAGCAAAATTTTGTCTTAAATAAGGCAGTATTTTTAAAATATTTGATTCTTTTGCAATTTCTTAATGATGGTTATGATAACATAATGCAACTTGGAAATATTGATTTTTCAACACTGTATCTATCTTTTGCTACAAGAATTTACATTGTTTTCATAATTATTTTTATATATCAGATTGGTTAAGAATATTTCCAAATATTTATATAATTTTCACAAAATACTTATTTTTTTCTGGGGCAGACAGCTGATTTCTTATTTCACCTTCTGAGCAAAAGTTAAACTTGTCAGATAGACTGTCCTTTTTCTGTTCTATTATTTTGAACAAACGCAACTGATCATTTTACAGTTTAATTTCATATTGACAATTCTTGTTTAGCCCATTTTTTTTAATGTCACTGTGGAACTACTGTATGACATACAGCTTTTAGCTAGTAATGCTGTCTTCTATTTCACTGTGAAACATTTCACCCATGGACTTTGGACTCTGCAGCTGCCGTTCCAGCATCTTCGTATGGTTCCTGTGGCATTGTTCTCATGGGCTTGCAGCTTTGAATACCCAGACATTACAGTGGGCTTCTCATGGGAAGTGATTGCTTCTGACATGAGACTTAACCCTTCTATCCATCCTTTTTATACTTCTAGTTTTGTTGTTTCTAGTTTACACTACAGGAAAAGGAGGCCTAGTGAACAACATAGCAGAAAATAGTCGTGACCAAAGCACGCTCCAACCAGCACCAGCAGCACCAGGAACAGGAACAGGAGCAGGAACATGAAAGGAACAGGAACAGGAACAGATTCTCCAGGAGTGATCCTGGCCAGCCCCTGTGAAAACAAATAGTAGTAAGGAAAAACTATGGCTGGTGACCTACCGCTGCACTGGAGAGGACACTCATCAGAGTGCACTCTGTCACTCCTCTGTCCAGTTGGCCACTATGGAAAGTTTTCAATTTCCCTTTTCTTTCAGTCTGTCTCTATTTCCCTTGTTTTGTTTTCCATTGAAGCAAGTAACCTTTACTTAGTATCTACAGTCAAGGTATGTAATGCAGTGGACCCCACAGGCAACCCATGCCATCATCTTTAGTGTAACAATACTTGGAAGAAATTCTGCTTCTTATGTGGACACTAGAATAAGCTGAGTGACTGGTCCATAAGCTTTTATTTATAACTATGCCACTACTTTGACTCACACCTAGTGAGCCCCCTTGTCTGCAGACTGCAGGACAGGTCCCCTCATCACCCAAACCAAACCAGAGCATGGCACAACCTCTCTCCACACTCCCAAGAAACTAAGGGAATAAGCACAGGAAGCAGCACACTTGCTGCTCAGCCTGTGGAAGTGCTCCTTTGCCGCACAGCTCAGGCAGCGGTGGGGCATCACAGCAGCTGAGGTGTGGTAGCTCTGCTAAGCCTTTTTACCATTTCAGCTCCAATTCAGGCTGCAAACAGTTTCTGTTCAGACTGCCTGGGCTAAAGGGGCCTGTGTGCTCTCTCTTTGCAGGACTGCTGACAGCAACTGTCAGTTTTACCTTGCAGTACTTAAACATACACATTAGCATTTAAGGAAAATTTAAGATTCTTTTTCATTTTTCTCTTTGTCAGTATTAATATGTCATGCTGCTTTTACAATGCTATATAACCCTTACTGTCAACTTTTGGGTAGAGGCCTTTCGTTTTGGCCTAGGCAACTTACAGTTTGGTTCCAGTTCCACAATACTCTCAAATGTCAGGCCTAAAATATTGCTAAATCTCCCCCACCTAATCATTAACCTGAGAAGAAAATTCATAGATCCGAAATGCGGTTTCTAAGTAGGTGGAGTGAATTTACCTGTATTCAGTTATCCATTGTAGCTGAATAGAATGTCTAATTTTATATCTTTACCAGACTGTGCCACTACAAGAAAGGAACACTTAATTAAGTAGAATATTCATGAACGTCAAAAACAGAATTATGTGAGAATACTCGAGATGATTTATTAAGAAATTATGAGTTATACACCGAGTTCAGAGTCGGCCCATTTAACTAATTTTTAGATTGTTAGTTTTCACATAAAAATTAGCAATCTGAACCCCACTTTTAGACAGTAAGGAGAGACAGGAACAGAGAAAGTATTTCCACGTGTCTTAAACACCTACTTTAGAATACAATAATAATTTAAGACATGATGATCTAAGTTTGAGAGGCCTGAAATGTAGTTGGATGAACCAGATCTAATAGCAACAGAGTCCCCAGAAAACTGGGAAATGAACCGTATTTAAGTCTTGCTCATGAATTTAAGCTTGCTTTACAATGAAACCTAAGAACATATTTGATTTCAAATCAGACTGGAAGCATTCTGATTTTTGCAATCCATGTTGGAATCTTGTTAATTCTTACATACAATATACATGACCATCTATAATTACTCCCACCTTGAAATTCTCCAAGAAAAATCTCAAATTAATTGTTAAACTCATGTTGAAAGCCTCATTTCTCAACATGTTACTTCAATTTATTTATTTATTTCAAGGTCTTTATCCATTTTTTAATGAAGTAAAACCTCGTTTAGGTGATGCATTTAAGCATCAACCTTGATGACATGAATATCAGTATTTCCTTCAATACAATTAGTTAAACTACATTAAGTTACATTGAAGTAATGTCAGTTTTGTCACACCTCTATGGATCATACTATCAGTGCTGTCAAAAGTTTTCAGTATTTTACGTGCTTTTACCGAAAGCTAGAATAGAAGGGAGATTGCATTTTCAAATACCAGTGATCTTCATTTGTGTGTCCCAGTCCTATTACGTATTAACAGTGCGTGCGGTTCTGCTACCGTGTTAAATGAGAGCAAAGCAATGCCACACACCAGACCCACACAGTCACATGTTCTAAAGCAGCCAAAATATCATGCTGAGATTATTGTTGTGTTTCCCACTACATGATTGAGCTGCTCTGCCCATTTGCACACAAACTAGTCACATTAGAAAACTGAAAAAAAGGGGACGGGAACAGATGGGATGCTTTCAACACCTCCTGACTTCTGACCGCAAGCTTTCTAGAGCATTCTTCTTTAAATTCACTCAGTTCTCATATGCATCTACCTTATCTTCTGAAATTTTAAAGATGGAAAAGAAAATGCATAACTGATGGACTGATGATGTGCAATGAAGATATACTGAGGCAAAATCCACAAATATCTAAAACGCATTCAGCTCCCTTATTTTTTTGCCTCATCTTGGGTGTCTCACAGAACAGGTCCATTATACAGTTCTTTGTTTTCAAGCTGAAGCAGAGACACAACCTGTTTTTCACAAAAGTAGTAAGCAAGGAAAATAAAATTGATGAGACAAAGAAGATACAGAATGAAATAGTCACATGGAAGTTTCTATTGCTCTGTATGTTGAAATAAAATCTTATTTACATTTAAATTTAAAATTTAAGTCCTTATTAGAAGGGAGTAAGGAGTTCTCCAAATTCAGTCCCATCAAAATGTCATTGGGAATGGGGAAAAAAACCTACTAGGGCACTGACAAACTTCCATGTAAATTTGGTGAAGACTGCAGAAATATATGTCAGAACACTGAGTATGACATGCATTGGTTCACTTTTACAGATATCCAAAACATCTTGCTTGCTTTCCCCCTAGAAGTGCACATTGTCGCAATAAATTTTTGGAAATCAATAGCTGGACACTTTCACAGTAGTTCTGACATATTCCAATTCTACTGTTTCACCCAACACTTTCAAACAGCAGTACCTCTAGGCCAAGTATGCTTAATCACATTTTTTTTAAGCTTGTCTTGTGAAACTTTAATAAACATGTGCAACATTACACTTTCTTCCCTGTATCATCAGCTGACATAGCTCAGGAAGGTTTTTACCAATACTTTCAAATGGCTGGATTTGACACAAGGATATTATTAATCCCCATGAAACTAATAGGATGCAAGGTCAATCAGCTCTTTCTAAGTTTTGATCTGCATGGCTAGATGTTGTAAGTCTTTATAATTGAATTAAAGACACTGTTTGGCATCAGTGTAGATGATGGGAAAGAAGAAAATAACAGGAGCTAAGACAAGAGAGCTGACAACCAAATGACACAAGAAGACACAGAGAAACAATGAAGAAGAGGAAGGCATCCTGATTTTTATTGCTCTGATTTGTACATTGCTGACAGCAGCACAAAGTCAACTGCAAAGCAGTGAAAGCGGCGAAGACAAGCATCAATTTACTGTGATGTATCTCGCTGACTTACAGAAAAAGGACTACAAATCTGATTGGGAATTTGTAGTGAAGCTCTTGGTATAACTTCCCATTTTCCATTTATTGCAATCTTCTTGAAGAAGAAAGTGTTTATTTTGACTTACACTGGGATTTTTTAAAATCATATTTTTAAATGTCACGGAAAAGAATGAACTCATCTTCAATCCTGACTGGACTCAGAGAGGAAAAACAGAAGAGCATGTTGCCAATTAGTAGCTATAAATGACCATAGGACTGTATAATATTTAGATTAACTCAACTGATCTCTGCCATTAATTCTTTTGTTTTAAACAGGGATTTCATAAATATCATGACCTAACCTCTTGAACAATAAGCCTAAAAGGTAAGAATCTTCTTTTCTAAACTACTCCCCCAAAACCAAATTAGAATAAAAATTAATGCAGTTATCCTCTGAGCAGCCTAGCTGTCAAGCTTTATGCTTTGTGATCATAAAACATTTTAGTAAACTGAATTTTAAGTAGCTGAATTTCAGTCAAGAATTTTTTATCCCACTTAGGAATTGGTTCATAGTGACAGAATTTATTTCCTTTGTGAACTCAGACATTGTCAGAGAGGAAAGGCATTTTAGTTTCTGCTGATCCGGGTCTGAATATAAAAAGAAAAAGGCATTTACTAAAACCTATTATCTGAGTATTTTACGATATATAGCCTTGACTGCTAGAACTTTCTCTGGTTTTGCCTCTAAATAAGAAAAATTGGAGAGCTGCTCTGGTCCTATCAAATCTGTAAATGTTTCTGACAAAAAAAAAGCTTAGAAAAAAAGAGGGGGAAAGCATGCTTCTTATATTTTGGATGGTAAAAAAATGAACATTCAGGGAAGAGTCTTTAAATATTCTTTTCTTTTCCCAGCAGAAGGGAAGTATCAATCTTTTCTTACGCTGTTCTCTTTCATATTGTTTCTAAGGCTAATAATAGTCCTTACAAGGACTATTTCGTCATGGTTTCCTTCCGTATAAAAGCTTCACCAAAGATGTAAAAAAAGGTCTAAGTAAATTAAACAAAAAAAAAAAGTCTTGAATGAAATGGAGGGAATATTTATGAATAAAACTCTCAGGGCTACCAATCTATCACTTTGTTTTCTTGCTCTGAAAACCTCGGAAGAGTGCTTCAATTTACTAGTCGAGGAGTAATTCGTTTATCAACAGCTAGACCTGAACAAAGAACCAGTACAAATAACAACTCTAACCAGCACTAAATAAAGATTGCAGGGGTATTACATCTTCTTTCACCATATCTGAGGGTGACTAGTATGGAAAATAACTTGAGGTAATGTTTTGCACTGGAGGAACCTGCCAGCAACACCAAGTATAATGAGCTTCCTGACAGTTCTTACATGGCCTTGGCTTTCAAACAAGAAATAACTCGTTTTCAACTCCTTCAGCACAGGCCTGTGGCAGCTGGCAGGGGGCAAATGACCCTTAGTGAAGACAGAGGAAAATGTCAAGAATGCAGTCATAATTACAGCACAGTGCAGACTGGACCCACACACAACCAGAGAAAATATAACTAATGGCATTTAAATGAAAATTACCTTCTCTTGAATTTTTTTTCCTATTCTCTTCTTTCCTTTCCTTCCCTTCCCTTTCCTTTTCTTTCCACTTACAAGAACTTTAATTGATACATGGGTTGTGCAGTGCTATGAGCAAGCTCTAATTTAAAACACATTTCATACATAACAAGGTCAAGCTTTGCTGCACTGATAACCCTGAAGCAAGCTTGGCTGGGAGCCCTCAGTCGTGGCTTTTTTCTGTTGTGTAGGAGGATATCAGAAAAGAAACTCTTGAGAAGCAAAACTATTGGGATTGTCAAGGACTAATAGCTTTTACTTCCTGCACCTTTTTTTTGGGAGGGCATATTCTGTATGTATACAGACCTACATGGATGAGAGAATTTCTTTTACTTGTGGATTTTTTGACATACACATGCACACCTATGCATATAGATCTGAAAACAGAAGAAATATGTACATGCCTTTGCACATTCATGTAAAGATATAGTGTGGATGCTTTTACAAGTATGAGGGGAAGGGAGAATCCTAATATTCTACTATCCTATCTCACTTTCTCTCCAGGAAAATTGTCATAGTTCCTTGCCATTTGAACAAAACATAGGCCTGAACGTGTGCACAGATTTGTCCATGTAGGTGAACACACATATATGTGCACAAACACATTATCTGCACTAATTTTATTTCTCCTTTTTCTCCAAACTGCTGTATTAAAATTTTCATCCTGTTGTCCAATACTTGAAAAAGACCAATTATCTATTCTCTGTTTTATATTCTGCCTCATATTCAACTCAGCAGTGCATCATCTAATTTTGTGGCAAGCAATTATAGCATCCTACTGTTCCTGACCCAGTCTCAGCCTTTTATACTGAGGATTGCCTTACTTCAAAATGGAAATGTTTAATATTACAGAGTAATAACTCTTGCAGAGTAACAGATATGAAAATCAAGGTTAAAAGCTTTGCTAATTAGGGATTTTACTGAAACAAAATTCTAAGGTGTGCAGTAAGCATTATCCTTCTTTGGGAAATTGTGAGAACACTTTTCACAAATTCTAACCTCATCTTCGAGACTCACAGACATGGTTCCAACACAGGCTTTCAGGGATAACCAGAACACATTTAAAAAAAAACAAAACAAAAACACAAAAAAACAAACAAGTAAAGCCTAAACCAAACCCAAATGGGACAGTATTGCAGCAACTAAAGACAGAGAAAAAACATACATGCTGAAGATCTAAACCTGTAACAGATTTCATTTGAGTTTGGCTTGATAGAGTACAAGGAGTTACTCTTCACTGGAAGAAGTTTATGTTCGAAAATGTCAGCTAGTCAAAAACAAAATATCTTTTGAAATCATAGATAGCAGGAGCACAGACAGCATAGACAACAGAAGATCACTGAGAATGCACTTTTAAACAAAGGGTTTTCAGATCCAGAAAAGAATATCTGGTTAGTTGCTCTGATACTCGCCTGTTCTAGATCATCCATTTCTTTACCACTCTGCCTAGAAAAACTGAAACACAGTGGAATGGGTTTTTCCTAGCTTTTCCTGTTGGAGTTTTATACAGATAATTATCATTGTGACAGGCACTTGAATCTCAATTTTTCATGCTGTAATATCTGCTAGGCTACTGTTTCTTCCTTGTGATAGAATAAGGTGTAGAAATTCACATATGATCTCTTTATCTCATTCTTCCCAATACCTCTTTTTCATTTCAGTTCACAGCTCATTTTAGCTTTCGCTTTTCTCTCCACTCCACGTACTGTTGCTTAATTAAAGCAAACACTCTTAGTTACTCAGCATGAAAGATGTTTCTGTAAAAACTGTGATCACTAATCTTAACAGACACTTGAAAGTCTGTGTTATCGAGAAGTCCAAAATGTGACCTTGCCCTCAGGTGTTTTGAGCACTAGTGAAACTTCACAGAAATCTCAGACAAGGAATGGATGTCAAGCATATTCCTTACTTTTTAACACGACATTGGTAAAAAAGTAACTTTGTATTTCAGTCACTTTGTCTCTTTGTCTTCCTGGGGTGTCCAGTGGACCTTCAGAAACAGCCCACCAAAGGAACAAAGCCTGAGAAATGGCATGTGTTTTTGACATTCGAAAATGTATTCGAATATTGACACAGTAGGTTCATCCAGATCTACTTCCTGTATTTGCTGAGGCGGAATGATGAGCCTTCAACACACATCTTCACTCATTCTGCTCCACATTCAGAAATGTCTAAAGAGAGGGCCACCATTGCAATGTTCCTGGAGTCTCCAAAAAAAACCAAACAACCACCACATGAAGATGTAGGTGTTGCTGAATGACATCAGGACTACACAGTGTCTCCAGTGAATGAATCACTGAACTCCAAATACAGGAGGAAAATATGCATATCTATGTGACTTACTGGGCTCATCTAGGAGTTCTTTCCCTTCTGAAAAGAATGAGAGGCAGACAAGACCAGGCTACAACCATCACTGTCTATCATGGAGATAATTAAAAGTTCCCTCTACAGGGTGCTGTTTGTTTTCTTCAACGTGGACTTAGAAATACCTTATGTAACGTGCAGTTAGTAGATACGAATCTTCTTCACCATCCAAGAAGCCAGGCACATTTCTGCCTGTCTGCAGTTTCTTATTATGGGCTGTCATCTTTATCCATATATGCTCTATAAAATCCATTTTAATTAGCAGTGAACTTCTCTCACATTTTCTGTTTGGCACATGCAAATAAAAGTTATCAGTCTATAACAGAAATCACTATATTTGATGTCAGTGTTTGTGCAATAGTTATAAAAATAAGTATTGACCAAAAGTCTGGGATCTATACCATTTTCTCATTTACCTGCATGTACAGAAGTAGTAGTGATAGGACAAGGAGCAATGGCTTTAAACTAAGAGAGGGTAGATTTAGACTAGATATAAGGAAAATATTTTTTACGATAAGGGTGCTGAAACACTGGAACAGATTGCCCAGAGAGGTAGTGGAGGCCCCATCCCTGGAAACATTCAAGGCCATGTTTGACAGCGCTCTGAGCAGCCTGGTCTAGTTGAAGACATCCCTGCTCACTGCAGGGGCTTTGGACTAGATGATCTCTAAAGGTCCTTTCCAATCCAAGTGATTCTATGATTCTAAGTTAGTGACCTTAATTTTCTTTCAGATCATTTGTAAGTCAGATAGAAGCAGGGTAAGAGTGCAGCTGTTGGTATGATGGTGTTTCTCTGTTAAATGTGAGTAAAATGCATCCTAGAATGCAGGGAATAAGTTAAAGTAGCTGTGAAAGTGGCCTGATTGATGTCAAGGTCTGTGCAAAGTTGCTTTAAAGACATTTCAATTCCCACTACTATTCTTGAGCTCAGTACAGGATTAGAATAAAACATCGTGAGCTCTGTGGTTTCAGCCCAAACAACCAAAAAAAAAAAAAGAAATAATTGTCTTTTTAAATGATCACAGTCAAATTCTCTTCTCTTGTACGAGGACACACACTCATCCCTTAGGCTTTTTGGGGCACTTGACTATTCAATCTGAAATCACAGTGGCTGTGGTTAGAGTTTTGGTAGTGAGCCTATTAAAAACAACTTTGCATTTTATTCCTTCATTTAGATTTCTCAGACTCAATAACTGAACACCCTAGGCTAGATACAGTCACTGCCCTTTTACCCTCAGCAAGCAAAGGCACATACAACAAAATAAAATTTTTCTTATCTACCCACATAGAACCAGAAACATGGAAAGCAAAGCATCAGCACATATACCCCAATGGAGCTTAGTGGACTACTTCACCAAAGCTGGTTTAAAAAAATAAAATAAAATCAAAATCACAAAGTCTACAGCTATTTAGTTTTTTAACTGTGTAAATGACAAGTCTTTTTGGATCTTCAGTCGGACAACTAAGATCCAAGAGCTAGAAAACCCAGGTAAGAACAGTTGTAGGGTTTTTCAAAGGGGTTAGGTAGCCATTCCTGTGGTAAATGTATACTTTGACATGAAGAGTACCAACTGTACTCTCACTCGTTGGTTTGGGGATTTTTTTCTTCTCTAGGAAATCTTCTATCACCCCAAGAGGCCACATCTGAGAAAAATACAAAACCGATTTTGCTTTGGTTGTCCATTTTCTGTGACTATTCAAATGAAAAAGAACACCTCAAAAAAGTGCTTCAGAACAATTACTCAGAGGAAGTGAAATGTGGATGTTTAAGAATTAATATTGTTCCTGGAAACATAAGGGAATATTATCATTGTACTGGGACTGTGGCAGCAACTACAGCTTTGTTTCTTGCGCCTGGCAGCCCATTCTTCCCCCAGGGTGTGGTGTCAGTGTGTCCCTATCCCAGCACAACCCTCTGGAGGAGGGGGCATCAAACTCCAGAAAGTTTAGCTGATGTGGGCTGAAAAAGAAATTCCACATCTGCAAAAAATATGAATACACAACTAAGTAGGGGACAGTGCAACCTCAACTGAAAATACCAGCAGAATAGGAAGCCCTTCTAGTTTTAATGAAAACTGTGGCTTAATATGACGGAGGAGGGAAGAAAGAGAAAGAGAGGAGCCTTTCCACTGAAATCCATTTACTCTGCTGTCATCACTACTGATGAGTAGATGGTATGATCAGTCCCATATAATGCATACAAAGAACAGTAGATACCCAAGTGAACTATTGTGATTAATTGCCTGATTCTGAAATTGGATTACCATTGGTTACCACATTTTATTGCACACATTTATGCTGCTCTGCACCTTTTTTGCTTTTTACAACAATTCTTAAATTAAATTATGCTTTTTTTTTGCAAGTACATAGGGTACACAACTCAATATAATACCTGCAGCAAGTAAATTACAATAGCAAACAAATTACGGTGATCCTAAATCAAGAAAAATAGTTCATAGTACAGTGATTTGTAGATTTACAGTTTATCGCAGCAGAAAACAATGTATTTAAGTCATTAACTAAACTAAACGGAAATCTTTTATTTTTTACATATTACATCTGTTATTCAAACAAAATCTTACTGATTTCTGTGTTCTGTCTGAGTGACAAGAGTCATATCAATGAAAAGAAAAGTTAAAATGTTTATGTTTAATTTCAGAATCAGTCACAGTATCAATCACCGAAGATTTGTAGTGACAAGGAAGATTTTCCTATTAAGGGAATCCATCACATTAGGTCAAGTCAGACAAGAGCCCCAAGGCTTTATAATTTTTAACCCTGTGTTTTGGGATGATTCTTGAAAACATTTCTGGTCATTTTAATGAACTGTATGTTACCAGGGTCAGCCAGTATCTAGTGGTCAATGGCTCAATGTCCAGATGGAGATCAATGACAAGTGCTGTCCCTGAGGGATCAGTCTTGGGACCGGTACTATATGATACATTCACCAACGGCGTAGACAGCAGATCCACTGTACCCTCAGAAAGTTTGCAGATGACACCAAGCTGAGTGGTGTGGTCAACTTGCTTGAGGGAGGGGATGCCATCCAGAGTGACCTGGACAAGCTCAAGAAGTGGGCCTGTGTAAACCTCACGAGATTCAACAAGGCCAAGGGCAAGGTGCTGCATCTGGGTTGGGGTAACCCCTGCTATCAATACACAGTGGGGGATGAAGAGATTGAGAGCAGCCTTGATGAGAAGGACTTGGGGGTACCGCAGAATGAAAAGCCTGACATGAGCCAACAATGTGCATTCGCAGCCCAGAAGGCCAACCATACCCTGGGCTGCATCAAGAGAAGTGTGGTCAGCAGGTTGAGGGAGGGAATTCTGCCCCTCTACTCCACTCTGGTGAGACCCCACCTGGAGTCCTGCATCCAGCTCTGGAGCCCCCAGCACAAGAAGGACATGGAGCTGTTGGAGCAGGTCCAGAGGAAGGCAACAAAGATGATCCAAGCGCTGGCGTACCTCCCCTACGAGGAAAGACTGAGAGAGTTGAGGCTGTTCAGTCTGGAGAAGAGAAGGCTCTGGGGAGACTTTATAGCAGTCTTTTAGTACTTAAAGGAGGCTTATAAGAAAGATGGGGTCAAACATTTTAGCAGGGCCTGTTGTGATAGGACAAGGGGTAGTGGTTTTACTACAAGAGGGTAGATTTACATTGGATATAAGGAAGAAATTTTTTGCTGTGAGAGTGGTGAAACACTGGAACAGGTTGTCCACAGAGGTGGTAGATGCCCCATCCCTGAAAGCATTCAAGGTGAGGTTGGATGGGGCTCTGAGCAACCTGGTCTAGTTGAAGATGCCCCTGCTCACTGCAGGGGGGTTGCACTAGATGACCTTTAAAGGTTCCTTCCAACCCAAACTATTCTATGATTCCATGATTCTAGATTAATTTTTGCAGTGTTGGAGTGGTTAGAGTCAGTTTCATTCAAAATACCAGTTGATCTCTAAACTCTGAAGTCGTTACTGGAAAAAGTAATATAATTTTTTTTAAGATCTTATAACAGCCAACTTTAACATGTAATGCTGCAGTAAAATTGAACATACCTCTTGCTTTAGTTAATTTCAGCACATTCTACTCACATTCATTTCTCTCCTAGTATCTTAGAGCCATATCTACTGTCTACACACACAAGTATTTAATAATTTCATATTTGTATTTGAACCCTGAAGTTCTAAACATTCTACGAAAAAGATCTAACTCAAATTCTGGAGATGAATAATGTCAAACTTTTGGCATGGTCAGACCTAGGTCTAGATGAAAACAAGCTGACTCTGTCAGCCTTTCTGTTTTAGAGCAATGGCTGGTATTGTGTGCCAGCATCCGTCAGCCCTGGTCAGAACTGAAGCTCATTGCATCAGGCACAGTGCAAAGTGAGACTAAAAAATATTGGGTGCTGAACCAGCTGCTGCCTTCCACTCCTACCCTGCAGAATATACAGTCTTAGAGTCAAATATGTAAATGTGTAATTATCAAAAGCAGATTAATTTCTTTTTGAAAGCCCCAGCTTTTAACAAAGTAGGAGCCAAAGTGATAAACTGCTCACAAGGACTGCCAGCAGGCAACTTCACACAAGGTAACCACTTTACTACAGAGTGATTAATACTTATCATGAGGGAAAATAATATGTCATCATTTCTTGCTAAGAACATAAAAGAAGCTGCTTAGGTCAGCAGGAGCAGAGCTATGGACACTGCCACAGTTGCAGATACACCAAGAGGTCAGAGATGCAACATGATTATTCAAAATACTAGATAAAACCTAATGCTCAAAGGCCATATGGATGTTAGCAGAGTAAATGAATAATCAGACTTTAAATATGAAATTCATATTGATTAGAATGCAAATGTCAGTTGGAATTAGACTGCATGAGGAATGTTTCATGCCTCTGTTATGCAAATAGCACCTTGACAAGTCATTCAAAACACTTGTCCGGTGTCTGGGCAGTGTGCGCTCACAGAAGCAAGTACTGGATCAACTTTGCCTAGCGGTGACTGCCTAACTCCCAATAGCTGTGATAGCTCTTGGGAGACAGCAGTAGAGAAACACTTGGTCCACATGTACATTGTTCTAAATTAGACCAAGGACCATGCGAAATGCAGCAATGAAATGTACATGTTGGTTGATCTTCCAGCTACTGAAGAGAAATGGAATCCCTCAGCAACACTATTTCCTTGCATTCTTTAGTTCAGTCAGTGATATTTATGTATCTCTTCTTATCATAGTATCTAAACTGCCTTGCAGTCTTTGTATTATTAACCTTGCTAGTGGATGGTTTCTCCTTTTTTAACAGGTGAGCAAACTGAAAAGCAGATTACTGCAAATATCTGGCTACTTAAAAAAGGGATAGGTATTAAGAGTATGGATTTGTGTAGCAAACTGAAAGTCCAAATCTTCAGCTGAGCAGGAATTGAATTAAAGCCCACAAATACTAATTCTAGAATACATTTTCTTCTCTGTTGCATTCTGAATGGAAGGTTCTGCCACATTATGCAGCCCACCTGCTGCACCATCACAAGTTATACTAAATTAAGGCTGTTACTTGTATTGTCACTGCCTGCACAGAATAAAGACAAATCCTACTATCAAGCTCAATTCTATCCCTATATGAATATAAAACTTGAAGAGTATTTTCTAGGCATATCAATCCTTTTTTCTGCTAATAGGTCCATATTATCTTGCTTTCTCAGTTGTAATTAAGTGTAATGATTGCATATTTATTTTTATTTACAAAGGCAGTTGCTTGTACAATAAAATTTGATTTAATCAATTGAAGACTCATTTAATGGACTTTTGAGGACCAAATGTATTTAAACTGTGCTCTAATCAGACATCAAAACATGCATAAATCAAAGTAATTAAATCAATGGAACACTAGGAAAATTGAGAAACAAACAGATATTTAAAAAAATGAACAATAAAAAATACGATTTAATATTTCAGTTTTCAGAACAGCCACATTACTGATGGCTGTATCCATTGTTCCTCTCACTAAACAGCTGCCCCTAATCAGAATGCTATGCTCTAGGTATCATAATTACGAAATGAGCACAAGAATTTACTCCCTTTAAAATTTCTCCTGTATAAAATGGAGAATACTGTGGAGGAATCAAGCAATAGCTGTCATGGTGGAAAATTAAAATGTAGCTGTATGTTTAGAATAATTTGCATATTATAGAATCATAGAATCAAAGAAAGGTTTGGATTGGAAGGGACCTTATATATCATCTAGTTCCAACCCACCTGCCATGGGCAGGGAAACCTTCCACTAGACCAGGTTGCTCAAAGCTCCATCCAATCTGGCCTTGAACATTTCCAGGGAGGGGGCAGACACAACTTCTCTGGGCAACCTGTTCCACTGCATCACCACCCTCACAGTAAAGAAATTTTTACTTCTATCTATGTAATCTCAATCTATCTTCTTTTAATTTAAAGCCATTACCCCTCGTCCTATCACTACATGCCCTTGTAAAAAGTCCCTCTCCAGCTTTCTTGTAAGTCCCTGTCAGGTACTGGAAGGTTGCTGTAAGGCCTCCATGGAGTCTTCTCTTCTCCAGGCTGAACAACCCCAGCTCTCTCAGCCTTTCCTCATAGGGAAGGTGTTCCATTCCCTGGATCATATTTTTGTGGCCCTCCTCTGGGGACCCACTTCAACAGGTCCCTGTCTTTCCTGTCCTGAGGGCTCCAGAGCTGGATGCAGGACTCCAGGTGGGGTCTCACCAGAGAGAGCAGAGGGGCAGAATTCCCTCCCTCAACCTGCTGACCACACTTCTCTTGATGCTGCCCAGGATGCAGCTGGCCGCCTGCTGTTCTTCTATTAAAACTATAAACAATTCCTAAATTGTACACGTGATACTAAGACAAGTATTTGAAAGTTCAGACTTTCAACTAGCACTGCTTGTGTAAAGTCTGACAATCTTCTTCCATGTGCACTTAATCATAGTGCTTATTTTATATTTTTGTGAAAATAAATCTCCAATTACATAATTAAATTAAAGATTTATTTTCTCCTTCTTTTTTCACCAAAGAATATTTCAGCTCTTACATGTAACCTCACACAAGACAGAAGTAAAAATATATGCTTTCCTCCCAGGTACACTTATGCTTTTCTCACTAAGGTTGTTTCATGGATGCTGGGGTATGTTTACATAAGCTCTGCATCCAGTTGGCTCCAGGCATGAACAATGTCTGCAATCAAGCTCAGCTCTGTGTGCAGCCAGGTATGTAAGTACCCACCAATGCATACAAAACATAAAAACCTTGCGTTGCAGCTGTCAGAAATATACCATTATGATGGACTCTCCCACTTGAGACTCATGAGAGCTGGTTGTTCACAGCACTAACTTGTATTGTGACACCACAGTACCTGTGCAGAATAGGTAAGGTAAGAAGATCTTTCTGCTACTTGTGTAGACAGAAGGACATGCAGCTACTTGTCCAGCTGTAAATATGTGGAATTAATAAGTAGCCATCTCTATAAATTAATCTACTCCCCCAGGCTATGTCCTTTGTCCTCTCATGATCTCTTTCTTTCAGCTTCACTCACAAATGAGAGGGAAATCACAGCCTAATTCAGGCCAGAATTTATCTCTTCTAGCTTTAGATATGTAATAACTGAGGCCAAGTTAGAAGCCTCCTGGCTATAAGGTACCTTCTACTATCAGTGGAAATAGGCATCTACTGAGGGTTATTTAGCCCACCTAAGACGCGAACTATTTTTAAGAGATGCTTTATTTGCTCCATCAGCTAGTGAAAAAGCCTAGAAAACATCTCTGTTACCTGATAAAGCATATGAAAGGTACAAATCTGGGTCTTACATCTTTTCCCAATTCATTCAAAGAATCCATGTGGGAGTGGAAATACTGATGTGTGTTTGCAAATTAGGAGATTGCATCAAAGCATGCATTTTAAGGATTGCATGCTGCTCCCCAGTTGCCAGTAATCTTAACACATAATCTCAACACATTCTTTTAGCTTTATCCCCATAAATATGTTTCCACCCAGGTCCTTTTCCATGCAAATATCCTTTGTGTCACTGTTGTATCCCTCCTCCAGTGTTAGCTACTATGCTTTCTATATCTGTTCAGCTCCACAGTCTTCCACTAATAACCTCCTCCTGCTTAATGTATTTATTTGTCTCTTCATTCCCATGTCCCCATCAGCTTCTCTCCCACTTTGTTACTGGGAAAGGAGATTCCCCAGCATCTCCACTCCTAAACTGAGTAGTCCCAGCCTAAGCTGAGAATCACGGAATCACAGAATGGTAGGGGTTGGAAGGGACCTCTGTGGGTCATCTAGTCCAACCCTCCTGCCGAAGCACGGTCACCTACAGCAGGCTGCACAGGACCTTGTCCAGGCGG
>Ga0065711_1038668_pt1 | contig 18530 bp, 10 predicted proteins | sample Hoacrofraction12_FD_59098 | JGI IMG/M metagenome (GOLD analysis project Ga0065711, IMG submission 59098) | Hoatzin crop microbial communities from Cojedes, Venezuela - Epithelial fraction 12 v2 (version 2) | ecosystem: Host-associated > Birds > Digestive system > Esophagus > Crop | place...
GGAGAAACAGGAATAACTGTGAAAGCAAGAAGGCTCAGGTGATTGTTCAGCATATCATACTAGGCAATGATTTCATCTTTTTCTGCAGAATTCTACCTCTTACACAAATTCTTGGAAGCACTTTGGTTTTCCAGTCATGGCTCCGCCAGCACATATGGAACGACACTGGCTTGGTGCACCAGTTCTTAGAATAACAAGCAGCTCTTCCAGCCAGTGCTCCTTCGAATAGTATTTAATTTCATTTCCTTCCTATGGTTTTCTATGTTTACTTTTACCTATTGCCATTTCATAACCATGAGGAGGACCAAAGCTAGCTCTGGAAAGTTGTCTTGTTTTAACACTTTGCAAGGAGAAGGGTTTGGAGAAAGCTGAAAAACTGAAAGAAGGGTAAGAAAGCTTATGGGGAAAGCCTCACTCGTAACACGAGAAAGCAGAAGGGTCCTTTCTTAGGACGCTGGTCCATGTTTGTCCCTACGTTCATGAAAGCATCCCTACTAGTCTTCAACGATTGAAAGATGCTGCTTGCCACAGAAGTGTCTCATCTTCAAGCTCTTGTAGCAAAAAGTGATCCTTTGGAAGTTTTCCCTAGTAGAAAAGACAAATTGTACATCACAATGCATAGTTTTCTTTATGACACTGGGTTTACTAAGGATCTAAAGGGGGGTGCACACTTGGAGCAGAGAGTGAAGTGGCTCCGCAGAGCCCTCTCACCATTGCCCCACTCCTGGTGCAGCTGCAGGCGTGGGTTCTGCGCTCAGACGTGCAAACCTGAAAGAAGTCACCGGTGATTTCTGGCCTGTGTGCAGCAAAGCACATCCCGGTGCGATGCAGCTGGTGCCACTTTGCAGCTAGTGGACCTGTTTGCCAGAAAATGGACTTTGTCAATGGCATTAAGTATTTTCAGCTGTTAAGAACCAGGTCTTTAATACTCCATGCTGGTGAAACATTCCCTCTGAAGCGCTTAACTCACTAATAGCTCAAAGTCTCATGCCAATATATGACCATCAAACTAGGCTTAATATCAAGCGGTTCCTTTACTTAGGCTTCATACCCCCACCAAGATACTTCCCAAATTTACAGAGAGGAGCAGGTCACAACAAAGTCAGGTCTCATTTGTTCACAGCAGCAGACAAACCCACAGCTACTGCCCTGCTTGAATCCTCCAGTTCTTAACAGCAGCCATATAATGGTAGATACATCCCATATTCAACAAGCACACTACTTTTTCATTAGCAGTGACAGACATTTACATCCTTTCCCATATAAAAGAGAGAAGACAGACAAATTGAAGCTTGTCATTTATAGTGGCAAACACAAACATACAGAAAAATGCTTCAATTTAGTGGCATCACTGTGAAACTATGAGTTTTAACTTGTCTTCGAATAGAAAAAAAGCACAGTACATGGAAAAAGTTATAATGACCTGACGAGAATGCGGAACAAATTACCTTGAAATAGTTATTTCACAGTTAACATTTTCTTATTTCTTCTTTTATTGTTGTCATCCAATTTACTTCTTTGTTCCAACCAATACTTCAGGCTATATCTTAAAATCCAGGCAGACATGTTGATATTATGACACTTTCATTCAATACCTAACATAATGGGACTCTTCCCTGAATTGAACTGCCTGGCAGATTATTGCAGCCACCATACTAAATAGCTGAATCAAGCCTATTATCCAAGTAACAGGGTTTATGCGTATTTGTCTTTTTACTACAGAGTAACTAACTCTGAGTTTGAGTTTGAAATAATGATACCCCTGGAAACCTATTGTACATTTCAACTTAATATGTGAAAAATACTTTTTACTCTATTTGAGATAGTGAGCTGAGTAGCAAAATAAATGCGGTCTGAGATTAGAAATATGTCTTCAGATTCAGCTGGAGTTTCATGCTTATCCTCTATTAAAACCAGAGCTGTCAAATGAAAGCTGCGGGAGGAATATTGTGCAGAAGGAAGTGGCATAGATTATTAAAGCTACAAGCTGAAAATGAGAGACAGCATCAGTGAGAGAGCAGAGCAAGAGCACATAAATGCATTAGGGGGATACAGAAGATGGCAGTCCTATGTTATTCGTACTTCCTGGGAAAGGTTTGTTTTGTCATTGATAAAGTTGAAAGCTCCCTGCAAATCCTGTGTATCTCTCGCTACCCAGCAAGCAGTACATTTTGAAGCGCTAATGTGTGTTTTGCAAGAGCTGGAGCTGTTGATCTGGATCTTCAGCCTGGTTAAAAAGCACCGGTGTCAGATCCCAGCTGGTGTAGCCAGAGCCTGCTGCGGGCGCAGGGGTCCTCATGCAGGCTGAGGTTTGAACTTTGCTCCCAGGTCACAACCTGCCACCCACATGACGTGTCCCCCCTGCTCTAAGTTTAGTATTGACATCCAACGCAAGGCCACCAAGAACGCTTCAGCTCTATGTAAAGGGAATGTCAAAGACAGCTCTGTGGGGAGCTTATCTTCATGAGCTAAGAGAGAGAGGGTCAGCTTGAAGAATGACTCGGGGACATGGAAGGTTTTCCTTCAGGTTTTACCCAACTTGGTTTTTAAACCAAAATGAAGATGCTTGTGCCCAAGCTTCCCAGATGTCACCAGTTTGCTTCTCCTGCCTGCACACCGGAGCAGACACCTCTGAAGAAGGAGCTGCCCCAGCTCTGACACCAGCAGAGTCACCTCCCATGGCCACTGCAGAGACTGACCAGGCACAAACACAGCAGTGAGCGCTTCCGAGCCAGAGCCGGTGGGATCACAGTCACGTTCAAAGCTCACCAGAGAAGAACGCACCCAGATTTAAAGAAGTGTTTTGATCAGTAAAGCCGGAGTTTCTCCTATTCTGTGGTGCCAAGACGCATTCACATGCATATCAATGAGCTGTTTTGCAAAAATCTATTTTTATTAATGAAGAGCATCTAAATTACATTTCATGCCTGTAAAAAAGACAAGCAAAAAACCTGTTATCGAGAACTGCTTAAATACGTCTTCAACCAGAACTCTATCCCAAGGCACACAGGGATTTGTTTTAATTATTTCATCAGTTTTAAGTAAAAGTAACTGTATGTAAACAACTGGTCTTGAGGGAAATCCCCACGACTAGCTGCAGTAAAACAGTCTATCCAGACCTGTTACTAATTCTTTTAGTCCTCATACATGTCTATAACAGAGACATTAACAGATACGTAGGAGAAACTGAAAGTGCAATTAAATGAAGTAGAAAAAAAAGTACTCCACGATGAAAAAGAATCAAGTGTGAAGCTAACTATTCAGGGCACAAACCCAGAAAATTCAGTACTAATTGCAAACATCTAGTTGCCTAGGGATCTTAAATTAGAGTCTCAGCCAAATTGTTCCACCACTGCTGACAGACAGTCATGATGATTGCAGCTTTCTCAGACCTCAGGCCCCCATTATTAATCATGAATTCTGAGAAACAATGACAACAATTTAAATTCATGAGTAGGATTAGTCCTGAGCCAGACAGGAGGGCACACAGTGGAGACATTAGACCAAGTATTTAAAAGTATGCTTAAGTACTACAGACCAAGCAAGTATTTTTCCCTCGCATTTTTGGGCTCAACCATCTTCTCACGTTTGTCAAAGTGGTGCTCAGGAGTCCTGCTTGGTGCTTATTCTCAATAGCATTTTTCTAAACACACACATCCTCCCTCCTCTTGGCCAGTGACAACGTGCTCATAGTAGCGTGGATGAGAGCGATAGTGCTGGAGCACTTGGAATAAAATCTGCGGCTCCCAAGTGCTCTCACGTGCTTTTTGTCAGATAGACAGAAGATGACACAGTTTTGCTGAAATAACTAATTAAAGAGGCAGTAATTCCTCCTGGACAGATTTTTTCCATTCTGAAAGATAAAATAATAGTCCATCATTAGCATTTAACTGTTTCAGGGGAAATATATTAAAGACAATAAAGTCCATTTTGTCTTTACTAGCTCGTGACAGTCTGAGCATTCGCAAACCCTATTAAAGTGACTGACTCTGAGAAGCTCAACTAGCATGAAAGCCCACTTTTCATCTGATTACTTCATCATGTTATTTACTTTCGACTGCACACAAGTTACCAAACATCACAAAGCAATACAACATGCCTGAAAATGTCATAACCCTTTTTAGTTGTTAGATATGCTTTGAAAGAGAAAATGGAAAAATCTATACGCTTAGATCAGATAGTCTGAATGCAAAGTCAGGACATGCATGAATTTTAGTGTAAATGGCACATACACTTCTGGATTGGTTGTATTGTTGTACTCTCTATGTCCAGAATTCCCTCTGTAACAGTGGTATTTGATTAAAAGGTGTGTTAGATGTTGTAACAACTACCTGGAGTAAGGCTCTCTGGCTCCTTAAACTGATTGTTAATTCATCACTGCGTGCAAGGGCTGGCATACTGATCAGGCTGTCTGGCAGCTTATGTTGAAAGAAAGAACACTGCAGCTTCTTTCTTTTTCAAAAGGAGCTATATGCTTCTCAGTTTAGCAATCAGTAGGCACTTAGGGATGGCCAACTGATAACTGAAGAGCAAACAGGAGGAAGGGCTCAGCTTTCCAGTGGCAGAAGCAGGTCACCATCACATATACATCCCCCAAAGTTTCACTTCACTTGCTACATCCTCTTGTCCTCTATAGGGACATTTCAGGTAAAGTCGTAGTCTTGCCTCTATTCACATCATTTTATAACCTCCAAATGCAAAGCAATGCATTAGGCCTACCTCCCTGTTCTGAAAGGGCTTCCTTATGTATAATGCAGAAACATATCTCAGCTTGCAGATATGTGGAGAATCAGATCTGAAATAGTGTCCTTTCCAGGCTCTGCACAGCCCTCCGGGTGATCCTGGTGACACCTCACAATCTGCATCTCGCCTTGAGCAGGTGAGAAAAAAATTGCAACCTGCAGTAGCAACTCTCCCTGCAGATGGATCCCGTCTGGAGGATGGAAATACAACTGTCATCTCTCCTTATGTCACTAGATAGGCTTACAGCTCAAAATTGCCTTTTGGACTTCTAACCACAGTTAAAGAATCCAATATAACTACAGCAGCAGCACCTACCTCTCCCTGTGTACGGGTAGGTGGAGTTCAAGCTTCTGAATAGAATGACTTACAGTAAATACACCAAGAATTCAGTTTATTACTTGGAAACAAAGCCCACATTTTGTCAAAACTCTGCCTGGAGTGAAAAGAAACTGAACTTTCATTTATCAACCCTGATTGCTATGGACACTTTGTGCCACTGCTCCAAAGCTCTGCAGCAGGTCCCCATGGTGGTAGTCTACGTCAAGGTCTTTGCTTAATGGATGGTCTCCAAGGACCAGAGCCAGCAGCCTCAGGCATATTTCCTTTTTCTACATTGCTTCCCAAAGCCTCCACACCAAATTAGGAAAAACATGGTGAGAACCTGATACGCGTTGCTGTGAGGGGTCTGTACACTGCTCTAGCCACTCTAAAGTGGGGCTTTGTGTTTCCTTCAAGGCTACTTTGAGCAGAGTATTTGCAGGGAGGGGACTATAAGCGATACAGCTTATTCACTCAGAGACCAAAAATGCTGCAAGACCTCACTACATTCAGCTCTTATTTCTGTATCTCTGTTGAGTTTTCCAGCATTTATCTCTTTGCAGAAGTCTGTACACACACAGGCTCTCGCAGGCTTAAGCAAAAGCAGGAGCTATCAACCACCATTCAACGGCGATGAAGCGGGAAGCCTGGAAGGGTTTCACCTGCTTGACATGACAAGGCAGGGTGATAATAGCATTTCTATTTTAAAGCTCAGATTCTACAAGAATAGTTTATGGAAATATCCAGGCTTTCCTGAAGACAGAAATAACAGCTTGAAACCTTAAAACCAGAAGATACGGCTACGTCTATATAATAAAGGGGTTCGGCTTTCTCCATCATTCCCTAAAGGTCTGAATCCACTCTGTGTTCTCAGAGCCCATCACATGTCCATTGACACCGAATGCAGTCATGACCTCCTCTCTCTTGTTAAATACACCAACTGGAGCTGATGGTAGCAACACGCCCCTTGTGTTTAATGTCGTAGTAGACCAAGCAGCATCAGAAACGCAAGATGCATTTTTTTCTTCTCTCTCAAATGGTTTTTAACATCTCAGAGTATCTAACCACCGTGTTCAAGGCTATGCTGCATCAGAACACTTTGTTAAAGCTGTTTTATTCCATTACATTAGTTGCTTAAACTTTTGTTATGAGACTCTCACTCCTCTTTTCAGGAATTCTTTATCTATGGGATGGAAACATACATTACAGAGATGTTATAAGGAGCATTACAGGTAGGGAGCTAGTCAGATAAAGTAGTAATAGGCAATGTATAAGTGTTTAAAGATTATCTTTTAGTTATATATTACTTACTATTCTGTAGTTCCTATGAAAGTGTTTATCCTAAATCAGCCCACTGCAAGTTGTATTGGAAAAGCAATATACGTGATTGAGATATGGTAGGTAACAAAGCATCTTCAAGTCCCAGAGCTGCTAGATTCTGATGGATAAAATTTAATATTTTTGAAGGATAAAACCAGTCTATATTAGTAGTCTGGGTGGTTTTCTTTTTATCTGCTCTACTTTCACTGCAGACAATATGACTTAGATTCCAAAAAACTATTGAATGAAATACCTATAGTGTTCACATAAGCTTCTTCATTCTTTGCTGTGACAAAAAATAAAAAGTTACAGGTGGAATTTTGCAAGGGGGAAAAAAAAAAAAGCTGAATTAAATTCTTTGGAATAAACGACTGGTTTTTTGGAATACAAATAATGAAATTAATTAATTATTTATTTTGAAGTAAATTTTGATTGTGTCTAACAAAGCTTTTAAGGTACAAGCTGAACTTCTCTGTTCCGTAGCTTATGTTCAAGAAGCAGGAACAGTCTCTGTCATTGGTACTTTCCACAATGCGAAGGAATAAGGCCACAAGCATAGCTTTTCTCAATAGGCAAACCACATCTGGTACAGAGAATGCAATGAGCTGTAAATCTTCATTTCTGAATGCTACCAAAAGAACAACTAATAATATATACCACACCTGAAATCCCACTTAGAAGATTCACATTCAGAAATCCTTTAATTCAATCCCTCAGGTAAATCTTGAAATTCGCATTGGAAGTAAGTCTTTGATGGCTATGCAGCTGGAAAGAGCAAGATAAAATGATGGTGTCTGAAGACAACCCCAAGTAATTCTTCCTGTGCTGGATCAAGATCTCTGAAGGGCTTGGCAGGAATCTGGGAAGGGCCAAAATATGCATGGAGATGCTGGTTAGACACTTTCATGAGAGCCCTCTCTTCCTTGATATTTCTTTATTGTAGGTATTATAAGCACGGATTATTATCTTGTTGGTAGAAGCATTATAAAAAGAAATGAATAGCCTGAAGTGGGACTGTGGGGTGTTTAACAGAAGGTACCCAGGAGGACCCTGGACACAGTACCCACAGAACCAGCGATATGGCTGCTCACTACCAGCAAGAAGGTCAAGGTCCAACGGAAGAGCTGAGTTCATGAACGATCTCCTCACATCTTGCAAAACCAAGTCTCTGTGGGAACACGGGCAAATGTAATTGAAAGAAGCCAATTTTGGGCAAGAGTGAATACCCCTGCCAAGAGGCAGTTTGACACAGGGGGCCAGGGCTGTCTCTGGTGTAAGTCAATGAAAGCAGTGCTGTTCTCACAGGAATAAATCTGGCCCATGAGATTTAAGACTGGAGAGAGAAATCTGTTTTTAAGAGCACTCCAATCTGGAGAAAACTCATGCAGACGGCAAAGTGACTCTGTGATGACAGATGACAAATGAACTCTGCCGTGACAAGTGAGAAAACTGTTCAGGAATATAAAATATTAAAAATATATTTCATATGTCCCCCTCCCTTTGAGAGGGTCAGGTCCTCGGATATGCCTCTGGCCTGCAGATGGGGTTGAGAGTAAGAGCCCTGAGGCTGCGTCAACACTTACTGCTCTGTGCAAGTCCTGTGTTCGGTTCAGAAGAGAGCTTTAATATTTTATGCCACTAAATCTGTAAGAGGTGAAAAAAATAACAAAACCCAGATGCAGACCAGCTCTACAGCTTCATGGCACATGTTTCTTGGCACTAGGCTTCTTGGTGCGTGAACAAAAAAAATCAAGTCAGCTAAAGATTTTTTTCCCACCTCACTCTCCCTGTTTAATTTAATTGTGACCTTCCATTTTTTCCTCTAGAGAAGCTTGATATTACTTTGTAAAGGGCATTTTCAGTCTTTAATTGAAAAAGACAATCAGGCTGTGGCAGAAATTATTGTTCCCCACCTTGAAAATTAGTGCCTGGATTGGCTATTCATACCATTTAAGCTGAATTGAAGACCTGGGGCCTGTGTGCATCCTAATGTGTAAATTACAGTTCCTCTCCCTGTAGAAGCTCCGAAGTAATTTAACTAAATAAAGGAGCACTGATGAAGGTCCTTGGTTGATTATGCAGCTTTGGAGAAGGACCAGACCCTGAAATTGTGGTTTTCCCCTCTCGGTTTGGCAAACTCTCCATCGGGGTAGAGAGGAGCAGGGCTTCGGGGCGAGAGTGGCAGAGGGGCTCTCCTGGTGGCCGCCTTCTGGGGGAAGGAGCAGGCAACTTTCTCTTTTAACAGTCGGATGCCGTGTTGACTTCAGGTGGAAAACTAGAAGAGAGGATTACTGTTGATTTTTAACCTGTTCTGGTGAAAAGAGATACTCAGGTGTTTCTCTGGCTCATCCTGGTTGAAGCAGCTTCAAGTCCTACAGACCCTGTGGTGGTACAACACTGACAAAGCAGAGGGTCACTTCTGCTTCAAACTGGGAAGAACTTCTCAGTAGGTGTTTAGTGGAAAATGCAAGTATGTGAAAATCAGGAAATGGGAAATGCTAAGCAGCTTTCAGACACTTTAATTAGAGATAACACCGCTCTTAATCTCAGAATTGAATTCATAGAAAATCAATTAGAACATTTTTAAAAATTGAGATTAGATGGTAAAGGGAAAAGATTAATGTATTGACAGTATTATCAAGACAAAGGAATTGTCAGAGGGTTTGTTTAGCAAGTTTACTCCAGTTCCGAAAGCTGAAAAAAAGAGTTTACTTCCTAGTGAAAGAGGTAGGAAATAAGCTATTCTTTTGGGAGATATTTGGAGAAAGAGAGATATTTCCATAACACACCCTCTCGGTAATAATGCTGCTAGAGCTTGGTACTGGTCTCCTACAAGGTGATTCAGTACAACAAGACTGAGGAGAAGCAAGAGACATGGCTAGATGCACAGGAGGTCTTCTGGAGTCGTCTGAACAGATGATCACAACCTTTTGGCAGCAGGCACACTCTGTACCTAAAAGTGGCTTCGCCCAGCAAAAGTTTGAGACTTCCTGTATGTGATAAAAGTAAAAAAGAAACCCAGAATCTGGCCAAGTACGGGACCTCTCAGGATTTGAGATATTTTAAAAGGTCCAGTAAGTTCCAGTTTTTCTCTTTGCGTCTATAACAGACCTGATTCCTCTGAATCAGGCACTGAATTCAGACCCACGCTTACCAATGGGCCCCCTAATTCATTAGAGTCGCAGGGAAGTGAAGGTAACTAATTGTCAGCTCATAACACCACAGGTGTTAGGAATGTTTATAGCAAATCATAACAACGAGCTTCTTTTAAAAAGTGCTGAGGTGGAAATTTTTTTCCCCTTTTTCCCTGCAAGAAAATTTCTATTGTGATACATCACATCCAGTAACACCGATCCTATTGCAATATATCACAGCCATTAAGAGAAACAGAGGAAACTGGAACAGATGTGATATATCACAATTTGACACAGCCACACAGAAACATGAAAAATTCTATTGATTTGTCCTCAGGAGTATAGCTGATTTGTGAAGTGCTCTTACTGCTGATGCCTTAACATTCATTGCACATTTGAACAAAAAGTAATTACAACTATAACATTTGAGATTATGTAATGACAAAATATTTATGAAAAAAATCAAAAGTTCAAGAAAGCATGAAATTACATTAATTCATATGAACTATTCGTAACTATGCAAGGTGATAAATTGGACTTTCTATAATTGTCTGTAACAATTTCATATATTAAACTGTCCCAGTTTTCTTGTTTGCTATTCGGTAATACAGAGATGTCCTATGCCTTTCTTAAAATGCCCTCATTTGGAAGTGCTACCCCTATTCCAGAGCAGTTTTAGGAATCCAAACACATGACTGGGAGGTTGAAATGAATGCGTTGCTGCTTGTGATTAGGTTTTTGTTCCCATCAGAAATATTGAAGAAGTAATTCCCTAATCCCAGCAATACTGACCATGTCTTCACAGGTTCTCTTGTGCAAGTGAAATCTACCTTCTAACACTTTTCAGGCAATTTTATATTAAAAAGAAAAAAACCAGATGTGTGGGTAATAGTGGTGACGGCGGGGAAATCAGAAGTTATGTATTCACCATACAATCAACAATTATGTCATTGCTGAGCTTTAGAACACTAAAGAAAAAATACTGTGTGGCTGAACTTATTAACACAAGAACTTTAGGGGGAAATATTTGTGCATATCAGTTACAATTAGTTTCCATCTCCGTAGATCATCACTTCAGATAAATGCCTCACTCACCGCTGTGGGTTTCTTTGCCTGCTCTCAACGGCAGCTCTGTACTCAGTAAAGCTACGCCGTGGGTCATCCTCATCCAAAATCGCTATTCTTCCCACCTTCTCTTCTTCTGGTAATTGAATATCTACACTGAACACTTGCTGGCCACATCCTTTGCTGTCATAAATCAGCATAACTTCCTTGACCCCAGTGAGGTACTATTGACTTACACCAGCTTAAAACAAAGCTTTGGCCCATTCCTTCTCCCGATTCTTCCCATCGTACCTGGTAAGGAGCTCAAAGGCTCTATCACCTAAAGTACTCCCACTTACGTCAGAAAAAGCCCTGTCATTCTCTAATTCAGTTTCCACAAAATGCCCTATGTTTTGCTGCTTCTGAGCACATACCTTTCTTGCTTAGCTCTGCAAATGTTCCCAGACAAAGCTGATGACTTCTTGCCACATGCAGCTGAGTCCATATATTTCCACTCTTCGCTGTGAAGAATCACATGTTCACCTGAGCATTTTGTTTAGCCTACATGACCTCATTATCACATTCCCTGATTAACTGTGCTATACCAATAGTAATCTGTCAACATGCACAGTGCTGGAAAAAAAGTTGGTTTTTTTGTTAAAACACAGCTGAGAGAGCAATGCAGTATGAGGGAACTTGTTGTTCATAAAGTGAGATAAATACAGACAAAGAAAGGGAGGAATTATGTAGGAACTAGGTGATAATTTATTTATAGATCTCTGCAGAAACACTGAAGTTGGCAAATATGCCATCTGTTAAATAGTCGTACTATTCCAAAGTGCGTATTAGCAATCTAAATGTGTGCCAAACACCTGATCTTAGTCATCTTATTTGATACTCTTTTTGACAAGCAACATTATGCTTTATTAGTTTATGTCATGTTATGTTCTAAAGCTATGCTAGGTAACAGTAACTGGGAGAATGGAGTGGTTGTACTTGGTGTAAATGCCCGCTCAGGGCAGAGAGAGTTGGTTTTGAGAAGCAGCCAGATTTTCAGAATAACAAGTGCAAAGTAGAATATACGCATTTGTATTCATCTTCAGGTTATTCTATATATATATTTAACACATTTTAAATTGCGATTAATCATTGAAAATACACAGAACCCTACAGGGGGAAAAATGGATGTGAAAGTCTTTTGGGCAAAAAGGCTACTTCCAGCAAAAAGAAACATGATTTCTGGTGGTCCACCTCTTTCCTCTGTTTATCACCCTGTACTACATAAAGTTTTATACTCATTATTGAATCCCATCTGAATGAGGTGTCATAATATTTCACAGGAGATGCTGCGTGCCTGGAGAAAGGGCCTAATAAAGATGACAACAGAAGTAAGACTGATTCCCCTAATGAGTTATTTTTTCTCCTTTTTCTTTGTTTTGCTCTTTCAAAGATACTTTTTTTTAATATGCAATGATTCTTTATTAGAGAGAAAGACACTGAATAAATTTATTTTGTACAATTATTTATCAAAATCAACTTCAGACAGAGAAAAACATAATTTGTGTTTAGGCCTGCAAAATTACAGGGATTGGTGGCTGCTGAAAGATGCAGTGGGATGACCTCAGATTCAGGCATTGGAATGGACTGTCTAAAGAAAACGTCTGCCCTCAGAGGTCTTTAAAAATGGGTTAAATAAGTATCTGTTGGGAAGGACGCAGCATACTTGTACCCATTACGGGCTAGAAGAATACATTAAATAACCATTTATGTGCCTTCATATCTACTTTTTCATACCTATGATTTGCTAGTAAGTGTAACGGAATGAAAATCTTCTCTCCAGCACCAGGAAGAGCTGAGCTGCTCTGTAGAACTGAACCTTAAACCTGCACAAAAGAGCCTGGACTCTTGCATACAGATCCTGATATTCAGTTGAAGGTTGAAAAGTGTAGTTTAAAAAGGCAAAGTCAACTTCTTCCCCACATATAATCAAAAGTAGTCCTGCTAATTACAAAACAGTGGATCTCAGAACAGATCTAGTACTGCTGCTTTTTTGACATTGAAATTGGGAATACTTATCATAATTTCAATGGAGAAGCACAGAGCGGTGATACAGTTTCTGAAATTAAGAGTAAATATCATACCATGACATATCATGTCGTAAAACTAAGAATTGCTACTAGCAACTTATTACTTTACAAAAGGTACTCCCACTTCAAAGCATTACATAGTTAATTCTGAATTGTTATGAAAACCTTTTGCTACAGCTGCACTGCTCTTCATTTTTTTTTCCTCCTTCCTCAGGTGTCTCATAACAAGTGAAAATTTGTTCTCAGCAAAAAAGTGGACCTATTTACCATAGCAGAAAGCTTTGGAAACCACTAGGTCTACTATCCATATTTTCCATACAGCCCAAGACTCTGGGTTTTTTTTTTTTTTTTTCAAACTCCATTTCTATGTAGGAACTGAATAACCTGTGTTGCACTAGCAGCTCAAGGAAAGTGATGGAAGAATCCTGAAAGATCAGGATATTTTGCACCTTTCCAACCTTTTTTCTATTCAACATCATAAATAGGAAAATTCAAGGGTCTTTTTTTTTCCATACAAAGCTGGCCCCTTCTCCCAGAGCACAGAAACCTTAGGGCAGCCAACCCAAGGAAATCCCTATCTAATGTCTTGACAGTTACCCCAGGGGCCACTTTTCCATACAAATATTTTGCGCTGGCCTTCTCAGAAAATGCTTAACCCTCAGGAAACAAAAGAAAAAGGAGAAAGATGATACATTTTCTCAGAGTGAATTTTCAGAACCGGTAAATAAATAAATCCACATTCAGAGATTGGACCAGTATATACCTTCTAAGTATGACTCCATACTCCGGTTGGTCATATCACATCCATCCACTGTTTTCTTTCCCAACTAGTACTGCAGGATGGAGTAAAACTAAGTAAATAGGTTTTTTTCCTTCTTTTTTAGCCTTTCTTATCTTTTTTTTGTCCCTGTGGACTACCCAGACTGCAAGACAGAGATCTGGCCAGCAGGCAATTAAAAGAACATCAGCGTTTAAAACACTTTCCCAGTGTATTGACAGGTACCATCTATTGTGGCTATGACAGCACAAGAAGGTGCTACAGCTGCCTAATTCAATTCAGTCACCTCTGAGTAGACAAAGTCTTCATAGGAGACCAATACACAGGAGATGAAGAGGAGCAAAAGAAAAATTAACTGTGTAAAGTTCAACTAAGGGGGAGAAAATTGATATATTGACATAAATAGCTGAGCCTGTACAGGCAGTAATCATTATTGCTTTGACTGACGAGAACTGTTTCTCTCTATTGAACTCTGGATCAGGTAGTAGTTCAGCTGATGAAAAATGGAACAATTTTCTGAGACAAGAATCTGCAGAAAGGTAAATAAAATAAGCTTAAGGCAAGCAGTATACGACACTATGTTATGAAGAGCTTTAAAAGGAAGCTAATATTATTATATTAAACATGTTTTGAATTTATTTTGAGCAATCATTTCCCAAAGTACTCTGACAAACGTAGTAAGTCTTCTCATTAGAAAGAGAACTGGATTAAAATGTAAATAATCATTTTTTAAAGTGCATCTATTGCATCATGTTTTGTAACTGAATTATTTAAAGGGAATGAGACTGATAATACTTCCACATCTCAGTGAAATGCAAGAAAGCAGAAGAAATTGAGTGTGGTGTTCGATTCAGTAAAAAAATAAAGACTTATAGCCATAAAATTCACTTATGGGTGATAGGCATGGACATGTTTATACAGGAGATTTCACTGAAACATCACATGATTTCCTACTGAAAGTATCCTCTTTCTCCACTTTAAAATCAGTGCTAAAGTCAGTTCAAGTCAATTAAAATGTATCCACTTACTGAAGCCAGCTTCAGTACAGCACAGACTCATTAAGAATACAACACACTTTTATCATCTTTTAAACACACACTCTGTGGGAGTCCTGATGATGTTTCATTATCACTTGTATATATAGAAAAGCACACCTGCTTTTTATTTCCATAAAAAAGGCAAAAAAACAAAATGCTTTTTTCCTACTCATGTAGATCAAGAGTCTAGTAAGTTCCAAAAAATGGTGCTAGAAAGAGTCATGGAATAATATATTAGCTTTGCAATTACAAATTGTAAATAATCTCACAGGGTTAAAGTGTAACTTCTTCACAAATAGGTATTTCATGACTGCCAAAGGACTAGACACTACGTTGGATGAGCTATTTTTCCATGCAGTGTGGCAATTCACATACCGAGATTATAGTATGCTGTTGAATATGTTCTTGAGTTATGTAGTTGCATAGCTTGGGGTACAGTTAGGAATAAATCTGATAGATAACAACTGAGTCTTGTTTTCTCCTTCTCTCTCAAGATCTTGAAAATTTTGAAACGAAAACAAGAATTGCAGTGTCAGTCAGAGAAGGACAAGGAGTGGTTCTGCTCTGTGGTCCTCCACCGCATCACGGAGGTATGACAAATAGCCCTACATCGTGTGCAGCCTGAACATCAACTGCTATAGCTCAGGAGAAGTACCCTATACACTTCCCTGCCTGCTTAACACTGGAATTGATTTCTGCATGGAGCATAGGGGTTTACAAGAAATTTGGATTTCATTTCTTTTAAAGATACTGGGGTTTGCACTTCTTGTGCCTTTTAGTGCTTGCTACTTCAACACCGTAATTTGACTCTTGTATTTTACACATTACAGTTGCTATGAAAATTTGTCTTCTGCTCTTGCATACCTAATAAATATAAGTCATAGAAAAAATCTCGATACAAAGGGACTTCTGGAGACATAAACCCCCACACTGAAGGAGGCCTGATTAGATCAGGTTACTTGATAATATTCAGTGCTTCAGCTAAAGAATGAAAAGGAGTTCCCTTGGGAATTGATTTGACAGTCCCTTGTACCTGTTGCCATTGCCTGCTACTGCTTCTTAACCATAATGTTGTTTTTGAGGTCTTCCTTTCTGGACAAGGTAAAGTCTAGGTGACATGCAATGAACAAGTAATACATGTAGCATGATTCAGACTTTTCATCTAAGACAGCCCTTAAGTATGAGGCGCAATTTTCCTTTTCTCCCTTTTAATAGGTATAGTACCACCTCCAACATCAGCATTTACAGTGCAATACAAAGGCTTGAACATGCACATACCCTGGTGTTGTCAGTCTTTCTTAACACTTTTAGTATCCAGCAGAAGTGAGAAGCTCCTGAGTGATCTTTCCAGATTTATTTTCCCCAGCATTGACTCTTGCAAATTCTGAGCTATATACATTCACAAATCTCCTGCAGGGGTATTAAAACCCAGATCAAAACTGCTTCTTATCTTTTGAAGTCTAGAGTAAGAACTATGATTTCTTAACATGACTAGCTGAAGACAATTGGAAATTTTACACTGGAAAAACAAATGCATATTAATAAAGGATGTATCAGTAACATAGTTACCAAATTGTCTTGTTCTGGACTGAAAGAATCAGCAGTTTTTAGATGACTCACGTCCTGCTTTCCGCAGGAGCGACCACACATCCACAGGAGCTGCAGTTGTCTGTGTGCTATCACCAACGTCCTGCTCTCAGCAATGCTTCCTCAATTCTTCTTAAACAGAGTTATAAGACAAATTCCCCTGAGAAGGTAAATAGTGATCTGTAAAGAGGATGCAGTATATCAAAGATGTAGAGAAACCCATCAATCAATTTAAAGCCCGCAAGTCTTGAACAGAGAGGAAATGTCAGTTCACTTAGTGTTTACAGCCATATGAAAGTATATAATCAAGTAGATGAAGTGAAACCCAGTCCTTAAGGGCAGAAAAGGCTTGAAAGTTCCTGAAATGTATCAATGGGACAGACAGAAAGACAACACATCCATCCTCAAGTCAGTAAGCTATATATTTTCCTCTTGCTGTAGGGTAAAGTTATGATTTGACAAATAGGAATGAGAAGAAAACATTCAGAACAAATAAATAGTTAACAAGGGAGTTCACCCCAGATTAATTGAACTGAAAAAATGGTATCCATAAACAAAGCCTTTGTTTTTAAGCTGGAGATGTGAGCTGTTGACCAATAGGCCTGAAAAATACATTAACTGAAATAAGTCTCTAGAGAACAGAAACTGAGTTCTTTCATCACCCATAAACACTGTACTTATGATCCAAAATTATATGCCATAGGGTTGAAGTACATGGTGGGAACTAGTGTTAGTTGTATGCCATCTCAGGCTGCCTAGCACATTGTTTTTATTAATAGGAATTGTATATTTAGTTATTTTTTTAATTGAAACCCTTGCCTCTGACTCACAATACCTGCAATAGAAAGGATTACTAGCCTTACATACAGCTTCCATTACAAGTGTTGGGTACAGTACTTTAGATGTGACAGGAATTCATTAAATGTCAAGGAATTCTGAAGACATACCATAGCAACAGGAAAAGAGTTGACTTTCCAATAATGTTAACACGAGTAAGACAATACACGCCATACTGCGTGTCCAACACACTAAGGAACAAAATTGGTATTTCCTATCCAACTTAAGAGATGCAGCCTGTAACCAATGCAGACTTTTTGCTAGTATGAGTATTTAAAGGGAAACTGAGGTTAACCATTTGGATAGAAAATCCTGACCACATTCTTGGAAAGATGTTATGCATCTCATTGATAAAACACCAAAGGGAGCCTGAGCAGATGGATACAGCCCTCCAGGCACTCCTTCCTATAGCCCAGCTGCTCCTTTCCCCAGGGCAGGTCACTTGCCAGAGCTGCGCCGTACACCACATAGAGGGAAGACGAACACAGTTCTGATAGTTACTGTCTTTCTTTTCCTTCAACCTGAATGAAGACAGAAAACCTCTGCCCAGCTGTTGTCTGAAGCAGCTATCATTAATGTGGTTATTTTGGCATAGGATGCACTAGCGAAAGTCTCCTGCCTTCCTGCTAACCCAACAGGTCTGTATCTGCTTCTTCTAGCATTGCTAAAAGCAACAGAAGGGCAAGAACCTAAGAAAAAAAGGACTCTCTACTAATTAAAATTTCTTACCTTGTACCATCAAGAAGTGTGATTAGACAGTAGAATGAGAGCTCCAAAAATGTTGCTATTATCTCTGCTATCTAGAGAAGCATTTTATTACTCATGCTATCTCCCAGTACAGAGACTAACACATTGCCAAGCTCATCTAACCTATACCACAGTCTGAAGTTAAACTTTCTGCGAGATTCACAGGAAATCAAGCTCTGCAGACATTATTAGACCACTCAGCTGTTTATCGTATGCTTTAAGTACTTTTCTACATTCAAAGAATACATGAAATATTTAATGTTTAATTTTAACCAAACTTAGTTTTCTGTTATAGTTGACAAAAACAGCTGTATTGCTGCTTTTTTGTATACATGCTTAACTGAGACTACACTTGTAACCTCTTTTTGCTCATACAAGAGAAATAAGTTATTTCACTGTAGTAGGCAATATAAAATATGTTAGACGCCTATATGATGAGAGAAGAAAAAGATACAGAAATATTGATCCAACAGCTTATACATCAGCTTTAGACATTAACTCTCAGAGAACAAAAACCTTGCAGTTATGTTAAAGCTACACCACACAATTAACAGAGACACAACTACACTAGCATGAACAAACATTAGTACTTATAATAAATATTAAATACAAGAATGAAACACTCCCACTTTTTAAAAGCATAGCTTATACTTTAGATCAAGTACAACATTAAAAACTTGCTGCAGTTAATAAACAAGAAAAACATAACCTGCAATCAGCTTCAGAACACAACAGCAAACTTCCCCTCCTCCACTACCCAGCCCAACCTAAACCCCTCATTAACCTCACCCTGCCCCTCCCTGCCTATTTATGCCCCAGCCACTCTCCAGCTTCAGCTGTGGCTATTTCTGAGGCTCATTAACACACCTGATAAAGTTCAGCCTGTGATTTCCTTCTG
>Ga0065711_1038673_pt1 | contig 18529 bp, 6 predicted proteins | sample Hoacrofraction12_FD_59098 | JGI IMG/M metagenome (GOLD analysis project Ga0065711, IMG submission 59098) | Hoatzin crop microbial communities from Cojedes, Venezuela - Epithelial fraction 12 v2 (version 2) | ecosystem: Host-associated > Birds > Digestive system > Esophagus > Crop | place...
AAGAAGTTCTTCCTCATGTTCAGACGGAACTTCCTGTGCTTCAGTTTGTGCCCATTGCCCCTTGTCCTGTCTCTGGGCACCACTGAAAAGAGTTTGGCCCCATCCTCCTGACACCCACCCTTCAGATATTTATAGGCATTTATAAGGTCCCCTCGCAGCCTTCTCCAGGCTAAACAAGCCCAGCTCCCTCAGCCTTTCCTCGTAGGAGAGATGTTCCAGTCCCCTCATCGTCCTCGTAGCCCTCTGCTGGACTCTCTCCAGTAGCTCCTCATCTTTCTTGAAGTGGGGAGCCCAGAACTGGACATAGTACTGCAGATGGGGCCTCACTAGGGCAGAGTAGAGGGGGAGGAGAACCTCCCTCCTGCAATATGTAAAATAAAATTCCAGTTTGCCAGAATGTTCAGGGACATCAAAAAAACTTTTCTTAATATCATACATTGCAGAAGCTGAGAAACAGAAAGATGGCTTAGTTTAAACTGAATTTACTATGCAAGGTGATCAGCAAGTATTTTCTTGATAGGAAAAACTTACTATTTCAACGGGAGCAATACTTCTCACGAGCTGCTGGAGCAATGTAGCTTCACAGTAAGGAAACTTGCGGATACTTTCTCGAATTAGCTTCTCTTGATATACAGGGAAACCATCCTTATCTCTCCCTTTCAAGAGACTAAATTTTTTAAAACCAAAGTCAAATAAGAAATCACACAGTAAACATTCAAGAACAAATACACAGCATGCTGGACTCTGTCCTCTTCCAAATTATGGAAAAGAATTGTAATTCAAATTAATTTGGCAACTTCATACGTAAAAGTGTTTAAAATACAAATGAAATTATTTTTATTCGAATGCACAATCATTATGAAATATAAAATAACTAAATGTATGCTCTGAAACCACTACTTACTAACTCAACCACACAAATAATCATCTACAGGTAGATTAGTATCCACATCTGACTAAAGCAGCAAAATTCTTTGTTGTGTTTAAAAACAAGCATTGTAAAAATGAACACTGAAGAACTCACAATACTTTAAAACACAAATTCTGCTTTAGTTATGTTTAATAACATACTATAGTCCTGAAGCCACTACATTTATCTGGTTGGCTCCTACTTTTTTTATATGGATCACTGATGAACTGTTTGATTTCAGTACGTCAAAGTTGACTCCATAATTTATTTTCAGTATCACACAGAAATCCACAGAGGTCTGTGGAGAACGTAATCCTTTTAAAAGCCAGGCCACTTGGATACTTAAGATCAGGCAGCCGGTTTTGTAACTCTGAGTAGATTCTGAAGATCTAAGTGATTTAAGAGTCAAAGTCTCATCCAGAGCCAGTAGGATTTACAGTTCGCGGTTGCTTAAGTGGTTTTGAAAAAAAAAAATCTCACCATGTATGACTACTGGAGAGCAAAATGGCAAGAGAAATGTTCCCAGACGATCCATACTGGACACTGAGAAATTCTTCTTTCAGCCTATCGCTCCCCTTTTTCCCCACCACATGCTGGTCTCTGCTGCCTCATAGTGTATGTGGGATTGCCAAGCTCTCACTAGTGCCAGCAGGGAGCCGAAACTCCAGGAACATTTCCTTTGGACCCCAGGAAAGGACAATGCCACTTCAGACAAAAGAAAGGGAGTCAGTGCCACCCTGAAGTGACTGCAGCTGGGATTATTTCAAAATTTGCTTGGCATAGCCTTTATCCAAGACAGTTCAATGTATTAATACAGTTATCTTTTTCTGATATCTGTAAAGCTGGTTTACACACACGCCTTCAGAGCTCTCTGTAGAAATACGTACCTTTTGATAAATCCATCTAGTTTATCCTCTCGCTCTTTTAAAAATGTAATGCATTTCTGGAAGATACAACTGATGTAGTGCATTTTCATAGCAAGGACTTCATTCATATCTTTCTGCTTCATACATTTCTCACAAATTAGATCCAGAACCCTGTAACATTTCTGCAGTGCTTCTACTTCGGCCAGTAGAGGGTTCTCGTTTACCAGCAACACAATCTATGAGAAAGATTGAAGAAAACGTAATCCAGTTAGGAACTAGCATTTTTAAACTTGTGCATTAGCATTAAAGGTTATGTCGCTCATCATAGCTCAATTTCAGTGGAGTTTCTAATATTTGTCTAGTTCTGTCTTATGCAGTCTTCCCCTTCTTTTTTCAGACATTATTTAGTATTATTTATCTAGTACACTGTAATTCGCAGCTCCCATACAAGAAACACTTAAGATTGGTATTAAAAATAACAAGGATTTTTTTTCAGAATAAGAACATGAAGAACCAAAACTACTTCAAAAGAAACAGTTACAGAAACTACCATATGCTGTCCTAAATCTCTTTCCTTTTGAACACCTAAAATAAACTGGACGTGTATGATTGAAGCAGTTCCACAGAACACATCAACCTCACATAATCTTGGAGTACTTCAGGTAGACTAGTAAAGCACTGAACTAACTATTTTAAGAGGAAACTGTATACTAACTCAGTTACCTGCCACTGGTGCGTTACTGGTTTTATGTACCACAGATACCTGGCTGGCAACTGTTGACAAATTCCTGACTTTGAATGGCAAGCCTAAGGAACTTTGAATTTAGGTGTATTAACTTCTCTGAACTACACTAGAGGAACAAACCATAAAAGACATTATTTTCAGCAAATATACTGGGAAGTAAAAATAAACATCTCTTGCCCATACTTTCAGAAACAGCAGCAGCAGTAGATGTTACTATGGTGAACCAGCGATGAAGGTAGGAAGATACATGTGGAGATAAGCATTGAGAGAACAATGAGATTTTGTTAAGATAGGAAATTGTTTTATGTTTCCACTTTAAGTGGGGCTAGGAAAAAAAGAAAGTAAAAAAAAAAAAAGCTATTTATGGTTATTGATGTAAAAACTAAGAATCTTTCCTCTTAAAGGTGTTAGTTCAAGATTCTGGTGTATATAAACTCTGAAACAGCTTCATTTTTAACCATGTCTAAATGTTGAGCCCAATTCTTTCTCATTTTCAGAAGCATCTGAATTACTGGGTAATGCTTTTGATCTCAGTTGGACTCTCAGAAGAGCTGAATGCGTTCTGACATAAGCAAACAGTTTCCATGCCAACAAACACATACAATTTACATATTACTCCACCTTAACAGGATGCATGTTAGTGGTGGTAATAATTTTATGTAGAGGCCCAGCTAATTTTACTGGCAGTTTTGGTTCGTTATCTAAGCCTTGTGGTTTAGTATAGTAGTCCAGCCTTTCACGTGGGAAGAAGTTGTTGATGACAGTCACACAGTCGTGTTGACCTACAGGTGCAGAAGAAAAAAAAAAAAAATCACCAATGAAATGAAGTAATAACAAAAAACAGCCCCTAAAACCAAATCTAATATGAGCAATACAGGTGAGAATTACCCACAAATGAGCTTAGTATGATATGCTTTGCACTGGTAACAGGCAACTCTTGCCATTACCATTACCAGTGTGTAACTTTTATGTTCCACAAGTGTAACTTAGTGACTCCCAGCAGGGAATGACTTCATGAAATTTCAAGAACTCTGTTCCCATCCTGCATCCTCTTTCCCTAGTAAGCCAAAACTACGAGAATAGGTATTTCTCCACGAAGTTACACTATACTGATAGTCTTATACAGATGCGAACGTTTTTCAAGAGAGGTTCTCTCCACTTTGTACTTTCAAAAATTAATGACTTTTGCGTAGAGGCTTGTAAGTTTTCAGACCTGAAACAGGTAGTAGTGTCTTAACCTGAAGTGGGAGAAATTATAAGAACGGAACATGCTTAAAATTTACCAAAAAAAAAAAAAAAGGACTGTGATGAAAGGAACAAGACGAGAGAATTTACACTCCCTTCTTGTTTTCCACATCTGACAATATGATAGATTAGTTGGCTAAAGGGAAAGTAAAATTTAGCTTCTCTAGTTCAGGACCACATTCTTTAGCTTGATTGATTTATCTTGGCACTAATCCTACTAATCAGTATGAGAGACAGCCAACCAAATTCCAGCATTTAAAACCCTCCGCTGTTTTAGAAGAGACTGTTCTAAGCTAATAGAGCACAGTGTAAGACAAATGACAGGGGAAGAAGTATCCTCACTTCCCACGCACAGACAGATAAATTAATGTTGATTGGACACAGAATAAAAAAGAACAAGAATGGATTCCAAAGTTCAGACTTTATTTATAGAGTAGCATATCTCAGTATGCCTGAAAATATTTATTCTATCTTTGTGACGTGATGAGATTTTAAACAAGAATTCTCCAAAATTGTGTTGGAGATAACATTCCCCATTCCCTAATAACTCAATTCGGCATCCCATTGGAAAAGACTCTCCAAATCAAAAGTATAATTAATAGGAGTGGACTTCTCTGACATAGTGAACAGTTCAGGTTTTGCTGCTCGAACTTCAAGTGAGCAATGTCAACCTTTTCCTCTTTAAAAGAGCAGAATGAGGTAAGATTGAAATTGAAGCTGCACTAACTCACTATTCTAGGAAGTAAATCTAAATGGCAAGGTAGGCTCTTCAATCCAGGACACCTACTGGACTTGCGAGAGAGTTCTCAGACACTTAAACTAACACAAGAAGGTTGTGTTGAAGTGAAGATACAGGTCCTCGATTTTGGGTAGGTCATCTGGACAGCAGCAGCTGAGTCACTAAAATGACTCAATTTTTTCTGGTAATATCTTATCACACCTTCTAGCTAAAAAAAAAGTGGTATATTTGGGAATGTTAATCCAGGAATCTCCCAGCACTGTCAAGGTGGGTAAAGAAGTAAAAAGGGTTTAGGAAAAAAAGACAGGAAAAAGAAACGTAACAACAGAAAAAAGCCTGGCTGCACGTGTTGCCCAGGATCACACAGCATACTGGAATGGCAAATCTTCTACCTTGTTCTAGTCAAGTTCAGGTCAGTAAGGACCGAGTACCTCGGAACGGGTTCCGAGAGTTCTCCTTCTCCCACACGCAGAGGGCGCAGGGCAGGAGGTGACTCCCCGCTAGCGCCCAGCACGCCAGTGGCAAAGCTCAGGGGAGAGCTCCTCGCTCCTAGCGCTGCGCTCACTCCTCCCCACAACAGAAGCTCCAGTTGCGCACTGTGTACTGCGCTTCTGACGCCTCAAATCTTACCGGCTTCCTCTGACTACTGGAAAAGTGATGACATTGCAAAAACTGGCACACTTGGAGAAGAGCAGCATCTAGTCTTACAGATAAGATCATTTGTGCTTTTATGAAACAAAGCATGGGAATAGAACACAAATGGACTCTGTTACAGGGTGAGATGTGGAAAAAAAGCTGAACAACTGCGTCCGTTCAGAACAGGTCATTAAATAATGTTTCTCTAATAAAAAGCACCAGAATCTAACACTTTTCTTCTTTAGGAATTTAGGAAATGATAATAGACTTTCACCTTACCCACAAAAGCAGCCATCTGAGCTGCTGTCCTCCCCACAGAGTTGACAACATCAGTCTCTGCTCCAGCCTCTAACATCATCCACGTGATTTCTTTGTTTCCTGAATTTGGGGGGAAGAGATGGAGAATAAGAGAGAACAGAACAGAACTTGTAATTCTTTATGCTGCAGAAAAAAGAAAAACAAGGAATGAATTTCTTAAAGACCAGGAATAACACTGAGGGAAACGAATGTTCTTAATGTCATTATTTTAAGAACGTATTAAGAGAAAGGCACGGTGCTGCCTCCTTATTTACGGCTCCAGAGGGTCAAATAAAAGTGAAAACTAAACTCAGGCAAGGTATAACTCTGCTCTCTGTAAGTCACATTCAGCTCCCCATGGAGCTTATGGGAGTCATCTGCATCTAACTACACCAGAGCTTGGTCCCTCTGGATAGAAGTATAGAAGCAAATTCTACTGATCTAGTTTGACAGTTCAATTACAACATTTGCTATTCTAAGAAGAAAAACAAATCCAGCACTATTATGTAGCAGGAGCACAGAGAAGAGAACAGATTGTTCCTTTCTCCACAGTGGGAACTGGGTGTTCAGACTGGGCTAAATACCAAGTAAAAAGAAGCTAAAATTTGATGGGAAGACTAGATGACTTAATTGGTGCCCTTGGAGACTAATAAGGACATTTGTCACCACTTGCTGGTTCTGCTTTCAAAGGTATTCTTACTTTATCAGGTTTTTGTGCATGTGCTAAGTACAGAAAAGTGAATACAAAAAAAGAAGGGGGTGGTGGATGGAAATGAATGTTTCTGATTTAAAAACAAAGGCATTGCGTCAGTAGTGCTTGTGTACCTTTTGCACTCACAGATAAGAGACCTTAAAGTCAACATTCAGCAGCACTCAAACCCAGGATGACAGGTTAAAAGCTCAGCTGTGAGAAAATGGTAAAAATCCAGCGTTTTCCATAAAGCTGCAGTCATTTAACAACCTCTAAGAGTTTGTTCCCATCTACCTGCTGCAGCTCTGATATTGCTTAATGCCACAAAACGCTGAAATTTCCCAAATCTTTTTACCAAAGTTTTAAGAGAAAAGCCATTGGATGATCCAGTTAAAGTTCATATACGCACACAGGCCTTTCTTTTTTTATACTTACGATGAAAGAAGGCAGAGTTTACCTGCTAAGAAATCTTACTTCCCTAGAATCTCTTTTTTGGGAAGATGTAAGTGGACTAGTAAAGAAGTTACTTAAAATATCCTAATATTCCCAAATCTGATTTTCTCCCCAGAAGGAGTAATGTTTTTATGTAGTGTCTTTTTCTCACTCACGGAAATAATTGCTCCTTTCATCAGGGAAAAAAGAATAAAAAGAGGAAAGCTGCAAACCACCCCTCGAGACAGGAGAAGATGTATACAGCTGTAAGCACTCTCATTAAAAAAAAAAAAGAGTAAGAGGAGAGGGAAAATTAATGTGAGAAAACAGGTTTTAAAAACTTACAAAATGAATTTTTAAAAGCCTACAAGATAATTGCAAAAATAACGTAGGAGAAAGGCAAAATTCGAAAAATACTAGATTGATTTGACAAGTCTCAAATACTACTGAAAGCTACTGATCTGTAGTCCTAAAAAAGGCAGTTTGGTACAGCATATTTTTCAGTATAACACAGTATAATTAAACAGAATGTATCCCACTGCACAAGAAAACTGTCACAGAAGACTGAATTTTGAGATCTGTAACAAACAAGACAAAGTACAGATAGTCTATATGCCCCAAAATGCTGAACAAAGTAAGTTTTTATATGAAAAAAAGATCCCAAGCCTGAACAGTAGCTCTCCTAGTCCACTGTCCTGATGATTCTACTGGTCTTGACATTCACATGGTTCACATAAGTCACAATAAACCTGAATAATAAAAGCATGGCAATGTTTTCCTTTAGATTATTAATTTATGGTAAATTGTACCCGTCAATGTCATAAAAATCAGTGATCTAAGTTTAGGAAGAAGTTACCTGAAAGTCCAGCAAACATCAAGGCCGTATATCCATGCTCATGTTCATTGCAGTTAACATCAGCTCCATGTCGCAAGAGCAACCTGCACATCTCTACTTTCCCTTTGTACGCTGCATGCATTAGAGGGGTCATGCCATGCTAGCAAAAGAAAGAGGAAGGAAGTAGCATACGAAAAAGAATTAGTTATGTCTCTTGATCCTCATACCGTTGATAATTTTTACTTCTACATACATATTTAGTATAGCTACTAAAGCCTCACATAATATTTAAGCTAGCAAAAACAAGAAAGGTCACAAAATCTTCAAGAAAAAAAATGGTTACTAACATGCAGTACATTTTCCATTTCCCATGTCACCTTTCTGATTATGCTATGCTATGTATTTGAAAATAGATCAGCGCTGAATAAATGAAAACCATTTACCGTCGATTTGTCATTGGCCTTTTGTACAAGACATTAGCGTTAAAGACAACTAATGCTTCTGCTAGCGGGAGAAGCTTTGTTACCTTCCTAAGTTACTTCTTCCCCCCCTGCATTGTATGATAAGCAACAAGAAAATTAGGATTAGGCTCTTACTGTTTTTGCCATTACAAAGACTTGCAGTTCTTGAAACCCATCGTGCTCATTTCTAGCCATGATTACTGGTAATTGTGCCGTCCTCCTCCCTCCCATTTATCCATCCTTTTGGTATTGCATCTGTGATCCTACATCAGCCAGAGCTCTGAAAGCCACAGCTTGTAGACACACAGCTCTAACTAGACTGTAACAGCCACACAGTCTCAAACCTTGCCTTTTGACGAACTGCACCAGTATGAAAAGGATTAGCTGCAGCAAGGCAGGCAACAAGGTTTTATTAGAGTTGCACTGGTGCAATTATAAATGCAAACCTGGGGAAACCCTAGGGGAAATTTTCAGAACCAGGGAGAACTGTCAGTGCGGGCTCTGTCCCTCTCAGAGGGCAGCAAGAAGCACAGTTCTGCTTGAGAAAACTGCATGATATTCCATTTTTAGAATTTGATGTGCTTTTTCCAATGTGCTGTTTATTTTCACTTAACATCAAGTCAGGATTCATGTTATCAGCCAAGACATAGTAATTGCCCAAGAACATTCTCCAGCACTGAATACAAGCAAGTGTGCTTTAGCTTGTCCCTGAAGAAAAGCAAAATGGCATTTTCTTCCTTTTTTTGCAGGTTAAAGCTGTGTGCATGAATACACTTGAGCACACCATTACTGCAGCTGTGTAAATGCATGGTAATGTAATACTCTGAACTAATCTAATCATCAGTTTGAGCCTTAATTTATTTTTATGTCCATTTATGACAGAAGAAAAACTAATTGAGTTAAACGTATTAGTACAATTTTCAAAAAAATCCTAAAGGTAATGGAAATTGGGAAAGTTAAAATTATAATAACAATTTTAAGTATTATATTTTCATTATTCCTGATCCTAACTGAAAACAATAAAAAATGATTACTTGATCCATTGTGTTTCAGTAACCTGAAATATTTTGGTAAACTGCAATATAAATGCCGTTAAAGAAACAAAAGACCTGAAGAGATCACTTCATAAACATGAAATAAATTTGTGATTATTTTTGCTAGGTTTCATTTGTGGTCCTGTAAAGGTAAATAAAGACTTCCTGTTTTATTCTACTCTATTGTATTCTATTCTACTGAAAGCAATTTTTATGGGCCAGTCCCAGTCTGGAGTCATAGCATAGATTTAGCAGTGCAGAAAAGTACTGCTGTAAGGGGATATGAACACAGTAAGGCTTCTGACTGCAGAACGAACTCTAAGAAAACAACAACTTTAACTTTGGTTGTATCTTGAATGCCAGTTGTTTCAATTAAAAAAATCTGTCTGAAGATAATCAGACAAAGGAAAGGGTTGGTTCGCTCCTCCCAGCAAACTTTTTTTAAAAGCCTTTGATTAAATTTTGAAAGGCTCAAGCTGTGATCAAAAAAACGTATCAAGTAGAAAACGTGGACTGTGGTTAGAAAATCTGATTTTAAGTCACACTAATATCAACCTTGCACATTTACAGCAAACAAAAAAGGAACAGGCTAGACACAAGCTTATCTAGAAAAGCTTGGTATCCTGCATCACGCCCCCATGCAGAAACTGAAATGACTGCAAATACTCTTTCTCAGGCTTAGTATCAAGGACAGGTCCAGCAGTAGTCTGTTTTCTGACAGATGACATTTGCATTGTCAATACAACATACTTAAAAGACTAAACTATCAGATTATTAAGCATACAGATCAAACAAATTATTTATTGTTCCAGTATGGAACATAGGATGAAGAATCCATTTTCTAGGAGCTACTACTGTGTAACACTCTTCTGACCAAAAATCCAGTCTTTTAACTTCATCCTCTAGGACAAAAATGAATCAGTTTCTTGTTTAATTAGCAGGGATGTTAATGGTTTACACAGAGCAAAATTAACAACTCCTTTCTTCTGCAGGGCTGTAATTATTCCCTGTATGTCTGACTGTACAAGGGGAATCAAGTTTGCAGTGCCTCTAGAAATTGCTTGGCGCCTGCCTTGACCAGGTTCTTCAGCTCATCAACCAAGAAGGAGCGCCTGGCACAACAGGGCTATGCCTCGTGGCACAGCCAGCCCAGCCACTACACACCACCCTGCCCAGTTACCGATGCTGAAAATGTACCAGAAGCGGACTAAGGGATGGGACTGCAAGAGCTAAGTTGACCTAACGCTGCCATGATGGGGGAGCCAACTGAAGAAAAAAAAAACCAAAACACAAAACCCTACGGGGTCAGTGGGCTGAATTAGCTAACGAGGGAAAACAAGGATGTGTGGGGAGGCAGGAGGGGCAGATGAGTACCAGAACCAGGGAGGGGCTGGATTCCATCGCCAGAAGCGGGGGAAGAAGAAATCAGGTCGGTCTATCTCTCCAACACCTGGGAGAGGTGTGCTTCCACAGGATGAATAAAAGCAAATTTATAAAGATAATAAACTGGAAAGGCAACCTTCTGCCTTCTAGGAACTACCAAGGAAGTTTCCAACAACACTGTTTCTCAGCCTTTGTTGACCAGAGGAATTGGGGAGTGGGGGGTGGCCAGAGAACAAGAGTCAGGACAAACAAAAAACAGACCGGCCATCTCACGTCCCAAGGACCAGGCAGGAAAACTGACTGTCGTGTGAGCATTTGCTCACTCACGCTGACTGCGTAAGAACACAGACAGGAAACAGGTATACTTTGAAAAGCCACTGCTTTGTGGGTAACACCCTGATGATTCGCTACTGAAGTAGCCACATAGACTTGTGTTACTCCAGAGAAAAGAGGAATGCAAGTAGTCCCAACATTCCCAGTGTTTTACACTTCTCACGCTCACTGCACCCTTCCCAGCCATGCAAACTTGTCCAAGACATGGCACACGTGGGCTGGATCACACTGGAGCTGCTCCCTCAGCAGGTATGCAGGTACGCCATAGCACTGCATGTGGGAATACTAGCTACCTAACCAGAGATGAGGTCAGAGGTGATCTGGGTAAACAGAACCAGAAAAGAAGAGAAAAAAAAGAAAAAAAGAAGTCTGTAAAAACCCTAGCTGAAAAACTGTTGTAGACACTCGTATGCTGACACTGTTAAAGCATCCCTTTCCAGCTCATTCTGAAATGAGGAACCGGCCCCACATTAACATGGAATAAGTGCCTTACTTTATTCTTCCGATTCAGGCAACTATACCAGTTCTATTCAATCAGAAAATTACAAACTAGGCTGGAGGTTTGGCTTTTATTTTAGATGTTACTAAAAAGGAAACAAATGATGCAAAAAGAGCAGGCATCACAAGGAACACAGAAATACTAGCTGAGGAAATGTCTTCAACATCAACTCTCCTAAATGAAGAGCACTACTGACATCAGACCAACTCATTAAGATTGGTTCAGGCAGGTATTTGGAACTGGATTATAAAAATACCTCTCACTTTTAACAGAAATGGTACTGAATGCTGCTAGTCTAGAAACACATGAGTTGAATTTTCATCGGATGAAAGCCTTTGGAAATTTCACCCTTAAAGCTTTTGAATAAGACTGCCCTTGCCCATCTTAAACTTACCACAAGCTGGGTATGGAAGGTAGTCAACAGATACATGCATAACTAATTTTACCTGTAGCCAAGTATGAAGTAATTAGAATATGAAATACTGCTCAGTGAGTGTAAATATGTCAGTTAGAGCTATAGTTCTCCTCCTTTACAGCCATCCTGCTGAGCTGTTTGTTTCACATATGTCACACATTAGATTTCTCTGATCATCTTTCTGTTCATCTGCAGCGATGAAAAGTTAAAGCCTACATCAGTCAGCGACCTGAACTGAAACCAGATAATTCTTAATAGCTGTTGAATTTTCTTTGGTTTGTGTATTTTGAAATACTGTGTAAAAAACATCAAAAGACAGAACTCTTTCACCTCAATTAAGGCCAAGGATCTGGGCATTTTCTGCTAGCTTAGGAAGTTCATCCTGGAATAGTAAAACAGATTAAGTGAAGAACCCTCCGCTGAACATAATAAGTAAAGCTACACATACCTCACACACTAATAAGCAGGCTGCTGCTGTATTTCCTGGAAGGTATTCACTTCTGCAGTTAGAAGTGGACTGTTGTTAAAAGATGTATCTTATTACAGAGGTGAACAGCTGAATTACCAAACTAGAGGAAAAAAGTAATGCTGCTAATGCCAAATGATAGTTCTGTACATAAGAGTATTATAAACGACCTTAAAACTATTTTAAATACAGAAAAACTGTGAAGCCTTTTCAGGTCAAGCCTCTGCTTGATCTTCAGAAAACATGGGCTTGTAGTACTACAGTGGTCCTTTGCAACCTTAGCTACCAACACGACTGGAAGAAACTTCCAGGCTGGAAACCTCACACGGTTCCTCTAGACTGCTTTTCCGTAATAATCTGACGGATCGTAGCCACACCCTGCAAATGGATGGAGTTAAAGTCAGCAAACAGCCAACATCAAGTCACAACACTGTTTACAGGCTCTGTACTCCCAGGGGAAAGAAAATTCCTGAATGCTTTCTTCCATACTATGTTTCCAAATTAGCAACCACTCCATCTAAAATAGGACAAAAAATGACTAAGTAGTGTGCATTTAAATGAAAAACATTTGTGTTTATTTTGCATCCATTTTCATTGTCAATCTATTTGTCCCAATATTCTGGGACACCCGAGCTTAAATGCCCCTGAAATTTTAAAGCTGCCGCAGTAAAACTGTTAAAGACAAGTTTTGTGGAAGAGCTACATACTTCTTTGTTTTCACAAAGACAATGGTTAAGCCCAAATACCTTTCCTTTCTTCAACTACCTAAATCCACAAAGAAACAACAACAAAAAATTTGATTTTATCAGAAAAGATGCTGGGAAAACACAGGACTGTTATCTGCTGGATATCTACAACCTTCTGGAAGATGGGCATCTGTGCAACTACTTTGAATAACGGGGTCTTACTCTGCTTTCAAGTGACTTACTGCTCCCAGAAGAGCAGTGCAGATACGCAGAGGTGACGGGCAGGTGAGTCTAGGCACATGGGCAGGCAAAGCACAGAGATTAAGAGCAGCAGGTTTTTTAAATACATGTGACAAGAGCAGAAGCAATGCTGAAACACTGTATCCAGCTCATGCCTACATTTTTGAAGGAAGAAGCTGAAACTACTGGACAGCATTCATAAAGAGCCATGATTACAGCTCAATAATAAGAAACATAACTTTAGCCAAGGTACTTAAAAAGTCAGTGCATTTGGAAGATGTTAAAATGTGACTTGGTCCTTGTCTAAAGCTCCACAGAGAAAAGATTGCTGATTGTCAGCAGTTTTTAATCTAAAAGAAAGCAGATCTAAGCAGTTAGAATGTATGGTCAAAACAAAAATTAAAGGGACATCTTCTGTGTTTATTTTTTAAAAATCAAGAAGTACAGTATGTAACAGCCTACTTCTGGATGCTGTGGATTCTCCAGCCCGTGGAAATTATTAAACTGTGACTGCATGCTTGCTGTACCACAAACAGAAGAGAGAATTACATTAAACCTGTGCTCATTCTGTAGATTCTCTCATGTAAAACAAACTTCATGGAAGGAAATGAGTTCTTAGTTCCCAGCTGAATTGTGCTCCAATTGCAATATCTAAGCATTCAATTTTCAGGGCTGTTTCGTCATTTCTTAACATTAATAAGTAACAGTAGTAATATAAATAATAATGTGAATTTCAGGATAAACAGCTAAGGCAGCAGCAGAAGAAAATAAGACCTGATGCATTCAAAGCAGTCTCCAGTCACAACAACATTGAATAACAGATGAAGCTGATGTTTAACTGGGCTTTCACACACTCTATTTATGTATAGATATTAGAACAACACATTAGAGGGAAATTGGTTTATAACAGAAAATTCTAAAAGTTGATGCGAGAAGACTGATGGATTAAGAATCCTGAACAAATACGAACCCTTTCCTGTTCAATACGCACCATGACATACCACTCTTGGGGATAAAAAGGAGACTGAAAGAAGTCCACTACATGAACTTTTTAAGTCTTATGTGCCTTGGGTGTATTTAGTCAGATGTGAGCATTAGGCAAGCATTGTTCATACTATTTCTTCTTTAACAATAGCCTGGGCCATAACTCAGTTATGGTTTCTACGAATAAACCATATCCTCTCAGCAGTATTCCTGCATGTTGCACTAATACTGCATGAAGAGTTCAGTCGTTCAGCACTAGTTCAGCAATTACACTAAAAAAAAAGCTTTTGAAGTCCATACAGTAAAGCACAGTTGCAAACATACTTACACTGTATCTTGTGTTCCTGAAGTTTACTGTAAAATTTAGTTTGAGCAGTTTGTCAGAAACTTGTTGAAATTAATACATTAGAAGTCAAGGTTTAAATATTTAACGGTATTTAAGAACAATGAGAAAATGGATCTATGGATCCACATTGTAATGTGAATAACACCTACAATACCCTGTGCAATTTCGGGCCTTCCAGTTCAACAAAGACATGGATAAACTGCAGTGAGTGAGTGGAGTACCACCAAGACGTGGTGGGAACCCGAGCACTTGTGCAGTTAAGAGGCTGCAGGAACTGGGCTTGTTCAGCCTGCCAGTGCCTATAGGAACGTCATTGAAAAGACAGAGCCAAACTCTTCAGTTATGGTGGCAGGAGGGCAAGAGACAGGGAGTGCAGGGAGCGTAAGCTGAAACAGAGGTTCAGACATAAGGAGAAAAACTTATTCACCACAAACACAGTAAGGCAGTGGAACAAGTTGCCCAGAAATACTGTGCAGTCTCCATCCTTCACGGTTTACAAGGCCAGACAGGATGAAGCTCAGAGTAACCTCATCTGACCTCGGAGGTGAAGCTGCTTTGGCTGGGAGGCTGAACCAAGACCTTCTGAGGCCCCTTCTAGCCTGAATTTCCCAGTGATCATATGAAACTATAAAGTTGGGGAAAAACACAATTTGACATTTAAATTGCTAAACTACACATTGATCTAACATTCAAGCTGGCCAGTTACAGCTTTGCTTCCATGTTACACTTATATTACTGTTGCACGCTTTTGAAAAACTTTGTAAAAAGAAGAGGAAACAGATACGAATATCTCACAAGGTTCCTTTCTCCAGAAACTTCCTCCCATCTTCAGGCAGCACTTATGGATTTTACCTTCTACATGTCCATCACATCTGCCCCTGCAAAAGACCTAGCTGCTCTCCGAGTATGTTTATGGTTCTGCAAAGATAAGGCTTTGGGTGATGAGATGCAAGCGTGAGATGGGGATAGGCATTCTTTATCCACACTGCCTGCTGCTATCTAAGCAGAGGGACTACAGTCTGGTGGAGGTGACAAGAAGTCAAGGAGCACCCCCATGTGTCTTGCTGCAGTGTTCATCTTATCTCACCAACACCAAAGTTCATGCCGGAACTTGAGAGAAAATACAAACCGTGTAGTTAAGTCACATTAATCTTTAAACTTTCTTAACAAAAAAGTAAGAGCTCTTCAAAGGTTCATCATTCAGATGCAGGCTAGAAATATCTTCAGAATAATTCTGATTTCAGAGTCTGTACAGCAATATTATTTAATAACAAGAAGGCCTTCAGACCTAGTATTTTCCTTGCTAAACCCAGCATAATGCTTGTACAGTTTCGCTATACCTCATCCAAGCAATTGACACGGACATTCTTGCTGCCCAGTAGCCTTCCAGCCTCCTCGGTGTTTCCTTTAATTAAAAAAAAAAAAAAGGACATAAAGAGAGAGAAAGGGCGGTGAGAAAGGGAATAAATTGAGAATCGAGAGGAAAAACATCAGTTCCATTTGTGAACAGAATCAAAATTTTTGTAGACTAACCACTTGGTATGTAGATTAACCACCAATAACTCAATCACACTTAGTGAAAAGGCTTAGGAATGAACAGCGTTTTGTTCTAGAAGCTAAAAGCCAAGATGTCACAACATCACAGAATAGTCTGAGAGCATGCACTAGAAGTAAACATCCATTTTTTGTGACATAACTGATCTATACACACACACAAGAACAGGACGCTATTATGTCTCTTCACAAACTGCACCAGAACAATTCTGAATGACTAAAATGATACTAAGCATTTTAACACATTCTGTACTTTGACCTCTTTTGGAGCATCTTACATCTAAAAGAGCTATCTAAATTCTCACAGAAGGGAATTATCCCATTTAATGACTTCTCTGGTCTGAATGAAACACACTTTGTAATTTACTCACATCTCCTTTCCTGTTTGCATTTGAAATTCGCAACATTCCACCTCCCAGGTCCACAAAAGTTAAAGGAATTTACTTTTGGTAATAAAGAATAGAGGTGGAAAGGACAAGGACCAACGTAGCTTCATCACTGGCATTTCTAAAAATTGCCAAATGCATAAGTAGACTGAAGTCTCAAAAAAACTGTGCAAGAAAATACAGGCCATAGCTTTGTATTTTTCAGTTTGCTACAAGAATCCTTTCAGTTACGCCACAGATCCAACAACCTGATTTAAAGTCCTTTGAAGGCCTATTCAGTAACATCAATGCAACTTCAACAGACATTCAAACAAATAGAAATAAAAGAACATTCAAAGAGTCTATGTCTAGGGAATTAAATTTATTGCAAATTAACAGACACTTCTGATCACTGATTCAATCAAAGCAGAGCTCTTTCAGCAATGATGTGCTTAACAAAAACAAGCATTACATCCCTCATGTTAATGACAGGCTTCACGTTTATCTTCACTATATCACAAGGAGGTGCTCTTACAGCAAATTTTCAGCAAAGCAGCTCTCACAGCTTCAGTTTTGGCTCATTTTCTTTCAAAAAGACATTACAAATAGTAGAAATAATTTACTTTCATAAAGCTTTTGGTGTGTTTTAACTATACTAAACAGGTATACCCATTTAAAAAAAAAACAACAAAAAAACAGTTACTTTAGGGAAAAGCGCCAGTCACCTGAGTCATCTCACACAGTTGATAAAGACCCAGTAAAATACACAAACTGACAGCCAGGCCACTGTCAACCAGCCTACTCCCCCAAATATATGTGTATATTTTTATAAACACATGAGAAACTTCTTAGGACCCGGAGTAGTTTTCAGAAAAACATCTCAGCGAAAGAACAAACATCAGAAGCAGCGAGCCTTCAAGGGGTGATCTTCAAAGTAAATTTAAATGCAAGTAAAGCAAAGCAAAGTTGCACTTACGAGTTCAGGTTCTGTATGACAAAACACTGAAGGATTTCCAAACAAGAGACTACACTGACGGAAGTCAGGCTTCTAGAATTGGCTAGAGCTTGAAGTTGGAGGCAGGCTGTTCACAGTGGTGAGTGGTAGGAGGCCAAAAGGCAACAGCAGAAGTTGAAAGCAAAAGAAGCATCAAGCTGGATATAAGGAAGAACATTTTCACTGTGAGCGAAGGCAGCTGGCAGTGAAGGCACTATGCAAGGCAGCAGAACAGGTTGCCCCGAGACACTGTGCAGTCTTCACTCTCAGAGGTTTTCAAGGCCTGATAGGATGAAGCCCTAAGCAATCTCGTTTGACCTCACAACTGAACTGTTTTGAGCAGAAGGTTGTCCTAGAGACCTCCTGAGGTCCCTTCCAACCTGAATTATCCCATGACTCTAATCACAAGCATCAGCTAAGTTAGACAGGACTGTCTGCAAGATGTAGGCCTGAAACTCTGATTAAAGTGAGTCAATCAAACAGATTCTGATCCACCACAAATTCACTGGTGAGTGTCCTATGCTTGTGTCTCTGACACACAGGAACATTTTAATATAGTTGAAAGTGACGCCCCAAAACTATAAATAAAATTTCTTATGGGTTCTTATGGGTTTCTTATGGGTTTCTTATGGGTTCGAAGCAAACTGCTTCGAAGCTACATATAGAAATGCATGGAGCACATCAAGTGTTTTTAGTTTACCTCCAACTAACAAACATCACCCACAATTTTCAAAATACCTTTTGGAGTATAACTATTTAGACAGGGCTATGAAATCCATGCTGCTAGACCATGAAACCCAACTGTTACAGCAAGGGTGACAGCCCCCCAGCAATAAGCATGTCTGCCACACAACGTGGCGAAACTGCAGCGTTCACACAAAACAAACCAGTCTAAGGGATAACAGGTCCACAATACCCTGGAGAAGCTCAAGTTCTGTTAATTTAAGAACACACCTTGTCTGCAACGACAACCTGGTCTGGCAACAGCACACAGGGAAACCCACAACCGGCCACAGAACCGGGTTATCCCCAAGGAAATAAGTTTTTGCAGAGCACATTAATACAAGTCATCAGAGAAATGTCAACACCCGTTACTAACACGAACACACGTAAGAGAGATGTAAGATTTCCTCGGCAGAGTTAGACACTCACAGCTTTCCTGCCCCGAACCGCACAGCACCGCGCATCCCTCCGGGCCCGCCAGAGCCCCCTCCGCCGGTTCCCCCGCGCTGACACCGGCCGGGCGGGCGGCCTACGGCCAGCGGGCGAGAGCAGCGCGCTCCCGCTCCCAGGGGAGCGGCCGTCTTCCCCCGCGGAGCAGGGCCCGGGAGGCAGGCGGGCCGCCCAGCACCTCGGGAGACCCGCGGAGCCCG
>Ga0065711_1007442_pt1 | contig 18527 bp, 11 predicted proteins | sample Hoacrofraction12_FD_59098 | JGI IMG/M metagenome (GOLD analysis project Ga0065711, IMG submission 59098) | Hoatzin crop microbial communities from Cojedes, Venezuela - Epithelial fraction 12 v2 (version 2) | ecosystem: Host-associated > Birds > Digestive system > Esophagus > Crop | place...
AGATGACCTACAGAGGTCCCTTCCAACCCCGAACATTCTGTGATTCTGCGATTCTGATTAACCCACTGACATGGAGTATACTAAACAGTCTTAGGAACAGAAGACATTTCTGCCGCAATCTTATTGCTAAGCAAAGGGCTGTGAATCCTGACGATTACCAAACTACAGGCACCACACCCAGAAAGACACAATTAGAAAGGCAATTTATACCTTCTCAGAAAATATCATAGAGCTCTCATGTAGATGTAGCTATTCGGTTCAAGAGCCAGTTGCCCCAAATGCAAATTTTCCGATCAGAGTTTTTAACAGCAATCCCATAGCTGCACAGAACAGATATTTATATCAAGCTATGGAGCATCTAACAGGTTTTATTCTCAAGATATGCGTAAACTTTTTTCGCATTTGAGCCTGCAGCATGTTTGAAAATATTTTCATAATAATTAGCAACTTTATATGTGTCCAAAACTATGCCTTAATTCTAATTAGAAGTGTCATTAGAGAATCCAAATCTGCTAAATTATCTTTTTGAGTTGATTAACTTTCCCCTTCATATATCTGATTTAAAGTGGGAATCTAATTATCATCTCTTTCCTGATTCAAAGCTCTGAAATATTATATGTTCTTAAATTACTCACCAGGGAATGTGCACAGTGATCGTGCTGAATGACATATTTCATAAGTGTTATACTTGCCACATAAATTATTATTAAATTATATTCCCTGGAGTGTATGCAGTGACATCTGGGGTTGCTTCAGGCATTTGGAGTTCCATGTCTGTTACCAGATCACTATGGTTTCAGCCAGCTAGAGTAATACCATCTGTAAATTAATAAATGTCACCCTTCTGTGCTGCTTCTTTTCAATCCACACTCATATCATGGCTTTCATAGTTTGATCTGCTTGCTGCAAAAGTATCATATACATAAAATTCACTGTTTTTCTGTTGTGTTTTTTTTTTAATATACAAATGCCATAGCAGGAAGTTGAAGTTCTGTTTGCAGTTACAAAAAGCTAGATTATTCAGTCTTTTTTTTATAGTATGGGGATTTTCTTATTTGTGTCAAATTCCAAAGCAAGCTGTAAGCTGCTGATTACCTGATGATTCACAGATAGTTTTGCTTTCCTGGAAAGAAGAGAAATGACTGCCTTTTTGATAGGAATAAGGGTTTCAGAAGTGCTTTTCTTAGCAAAAGGATAATTTTTTGGGAGAGAAAAGGCAGGGAAATAACCAGTTTCATTGTGTAAATCTGACTGGAGGGAAATCCTGCTTCATGTTTTGGAGAACTGTGTGGTTCTTTTAGAGAATGCATATCGGCATGCATTTTAATGAAACTTTACAGTATGTAGTTTCAAATTTAAAATGTAATTTTAGCACAGTCAAGATAAAATTAAATCTTAGAACATAACAGAGAAGAGTGTTCATGCTGTAGTAGAGGCACAAGGCAAAACCAACCTCTATGCAAAAGCTTGTAGCCACACTCGTGCACTCAGCCTTTCTGTGCACCCTCTCTGTATTGCACCTGGGCGAAAGCAAGTCATCATTTCTGCTTGTTCTGGAAGCTTCCACAGGTCCATGTTATACGTCGAGGCTAAGTTACAACGTGAATGAGCTTCAAGAACTCCAAAGAGGAGAAAGTTCAGGGCCAATCTGTTCCATAGTGTGGACCAAAGCACTCAGCTCCCTGTAGGTTTGTCATTTCCCCATATCTAGCTACAGAGTTGCCTCTGTATGTTTCAGTTCCTGGAGGTGTATCATGTAGTCAGAGTACCCTCCAGAGAAGACACTACCACCATCAGCTGCAGAAACAATGTGAAATCCCATGGCTGAGGTTCCCCTTGTATCCCCCTGGGCTTGAGCTGTATGTTGAGGAGAAGCTAGGACAACATGACCATAAAGCCATCCTCTGTGCTGTTTGGCTGCATGTCCTCTTCAAAAGAGCATTATACATAGATATGCAGAAGCTATAAACAAAATGATTGAATAATACTGGGATGTCACATGATGTATTGGGTGTAGGTGGCAAGGTTTTGGCAGCAGGGGACTGCAGGTGTGACCTCTATGACTGCAGGACACAGCTAAACCCCTCAGCCGGGTTGGTTGTTCTTCTGGGAAAACACATTCAAGAAAGAGCAAAATGCTGCACAAGCAGGAGAGGAGGAAAAAAAGAGTGAAAATCAGCAGTATGAACACCAAGATGAGAGATGAAAGAAGGGGAGGAGGTGCTCCAGGTGCCAGAGCAGAAATTCACCCGCAGCTCGTGGAGATGACCGTGATGGAGCAGGTGGTCCCACTGCAGCCCATGGAGGACCACGCCAAGCAGATATCCACACCGCAGTTCATGGAGGACCCCATACTGGAGCAGGTGAATATATTTCCTGAAGGAACTGCAGCCCATGGAGAACCCACACTGGTGCAGGGAAAACTGTAAGGAGGAAGGAGTGGCAGAGGAGAGCTGTTATGGATTGACCACAGTGTCCTTTACCCAATCCTCTGTGCTGCTCAGGAGAGCAGGACATACAGAAGCCAGGAGGGAAGCAGTAAAGTTGCAGGGGGAAGGTGTTGCTTTATTTTTTGCTTTTGTTTCTCATTACCCAAATCTATCTCATTTGGCAATGTTAAAATAGTTTTCCCCAAGCAGAGTCTGTTTTGCCTGTGATGTCAATTGGTGAGTGATCTCCCCAGCTTTATCTTGAGAGTGAGCTTTTTCATTCTAGTGTCTCCTTTCTTTCCTTTGAGAAGGGGGGAGTATGTGACTGGCTGGGTGGGCATCTGGCTGCTAGCCGAGATCAACCCACCGTGTATAATCAAGCGGAGAATTATGTCCTTGTTTTTACTTCCTATGGCTTGTTAGTTAGCATTTTTGTGTGATGCTTGCCTTCAACTACTTGTGAGCATAAGATGATTGCTTCTTATGCAGCCTATGACTCAATACATACACATGGTTTTGAAAATTGTAATAGACTGTCTTCCTCCTATGTAGATAATATACTTCCTTTCTCATCAACATATTAAGAAAACTAAGCATGCTGTAAGGAAATAACGGAATTGCAATAGTAAGTCTATAGTGACAACTTTTTCTGGTTCTGAATCACATCCTGTTCCCAGTGTGAAGATGTGAAAAAAAAAAAAAAATTTCTGCCATGAATGAAGATCACCACCGTTTTGGTAAAAAAGCATGAGAAAGTAACTTCATGGTCAGACAAGAAAACAATACAGAGTGAAAGGCTTTAACATCACATACCCTATTCTGGAAAATAATGTGTGTTGCTATTAAAATGCGATATGGAAGCTAGTTTAACATTTGTGGTCTCTAACCGATGACTTGCCTAAGCACTATGAGGTACAAGGAGTGTCTTGCCAATGATGTGATTTAAGAAATATTTTAGAGATATTAAGGTAAGACATTACATATTTTTAGGGCAATTTTCCCATATACGACAAATGGAATGGAAGAAAACATGGAAATGATTAACAGAGGAATAAGTAAGCTGCTGATTGAACCTGCCACAACTGGTAGACTGAAATGAATGACAGTTAGGCGTCTTTGTATCTCCGTAATTAAATTCTGGATAGTTTGAGTAATTGCAATCTGACTCTAATATGGGAAATTCAAACTCAAACTGTCTTAGATATCTTAGATGTCTTAGATAAAACCTTCCTCTTTCNCCACTCCTGCCAACAGTGGCATTGAACCATGTGCCAGGTCTAATGAGATTTGAGATCTCCCTGGACCATGCCATGAACAAAGAGATACTACTGACTGATTCCTTCTGTTTAGCTTTCAAAGTCTAATTCCAAGAAAAATTTATCAAATTAGATTATTAAGTAACAAAAAGAGGAAGAGGGAATTAAGAGGAAAATGTTAAACTGTTTAGTGATAGAAATTAGCCCAACATAGCTTGATGGATTAGGCATATACATTGCTTATTTGTCTTTATCATAAATGCATGCACAACCATATATGTAACTGCCATGGCTTCTGAAAAAAACCCATGCAAACTTAAAATGTCTTACCAATTTAACAAACTCACTAAAAGAAACACCTAGAAATCATTTTTCCCATGTAGCTCCTGTGAAAAAACTCAGTCTTCTGTAATACCTTGTCTCATTACTAGTTGCAGATATGTTTTGTTCATAAATACACTATATATACAAGTCATAGCTTTACTACATCACTTGTATTTTACAAACTATTGCATATGCGATAGATTTACAGGTGTTTCCAGCCACTGGAGTATGTTTGTATTAAAGCCTTGTTACATGTTTTCACTCTAACTGTGGCTTGATCACTTGAATTCTGGTTTAATTCTGAGCACGAAGAAAAATCAGTCTTTCAAAATGGAATACTCTTGCATTGAGAAACAGTACCATGACTGTTTGATAACAATGGCAGATGCAATGATACTGTAATCAGATCTTTATGGTTCAGACAGTAGAAAATAATAAGACCCTGTCTGTAAAAGATTTACATAGGCCCATAGGCTAAGGTCCATTACATGACTGAAAGCAGGAAAGAATTCTTCACCAAGTGAAGATATATGACAGGAGCAGATCAGCTGTGAGATTTTTTTTGAGAGTTAAGTGTATTTTAACACATCAACTGATATCCTTTTGGAGTCAGTAAAGTGCAGATTATTATCAAGTTGCACGAGCATAAGCACTTCATAACAGCATAGTGAGTGGACTGTGTTATGCAAAGCCTCAACATTAAACATTATTTGGTACCTGAATTTCACTGGCCTAAAATTGTCCTGGGTTGTGTTGCAAGGCAGCATCCCAAATGTGTTTTTTAAAGCTAACCAATGGGAAAGAACATGAACATCGCAACTCCCCTTACGTTGTCAAAATCACGGAGTTAAGGGTGAGGGGAGGGGCATAAAAATAAATGCACAGGGTCACCATTTATAACCTAAGGAGAGGTTTCTGCATGTTCAGAACATCATACCTCTTCAACTAGAGTAGTCCGCAAGGATTTTCCAGCACCACTGCTGTGACTTTAGTTTCTCAGCCCTAAGAAATGTTCTGGTTAGGTCAGAGGAGAATAGGAAAATAAGGTCATCATATCCTTGGTTCCTGAGCATCACCTGAATTGTCGGGCTATTATTCCTGCAATATCTTTGCTATTATGTCACTGTCCATGCCACCTTCTTTCTTTTTTTCCACTAAATGCAAAGATGCAAAACCCAGCTCTAGATCAGGAAGCATCTTAGCCAACAAACATTGGAAGCTGAAAGAATTATATAAAGAAAAACAAAATTATACACTTGCTATTGTTGTATTCCTCCCCTACCAACCTCTAGTCTAGATTAGTCTAAGGCTGACTGAAGATAGCCACTCTTCGATGAAGGCATGCTTTCCTGTTTCTTCCCTATCCTCTCCTATTTTGTCTTTTCTTCAGAAAAATCCACCTTAGCAAATCAGGGTGACGTCATCCCACAATACACTGCTGTGAGGAGAAAACCCAAGAATACTATGCTTGGCCTGCCTGTTTCCCTGACGGTTCCAGCTGAAGTTTCATAGGTCCAGGAAATGCTCACTTTGCAAATCAGTTTCAGCATGCCTGCAGGAAACTAAAGTCTCTATTGAATTTACGTAGGGATACAATTCAGCATTCACTGACACCCATGGAAATCCTTTCTTATAGTTAATTGATTCTGGATTATATCTACGTTTTGCCTTTTCTGCAGGCAATACTCTTCTGCCGTATCCAGCCCGTTCACTAGGTCTTGCTTTTCTTTTATTCAGAAGTCGTCACCAGGGCACAGAGCTCTTTCATTGCACTGGAGGTTAGGCTAGCATGATTCATGAAGCAAACAGCAGGATCTAGCAGAAATCTGTAAGCAATCTGGAATCCACAGGGACTCTGTACGTCATCTAGCTGTGGTACCCTGTTCCATCTGCAGCGCTGAACCTGAAAAAAGCTCATATTAGAAGGTACACTGTTGGAGGGCGTGAACAGTGTACTCGGAGGCAAGCACTGAAGTGCTTAAGGAGACACTGGATTTGCTGCAGAAAATGCAGAAAAAATTGGCACTTCGAAATGAGCCAGCCCCAGTAGATCTGATTCAAAGGTCATCAAGATCAGTGGGATCCTCCCCATTTATCTTGCTAAAATTGGACTCTGTCCCAATGCAAGTAGCAACAACAAAAATCTCGGAATATATTTCAGCAGAGGATTGTTTTGGTATCAGTCATTCTTTTGTAGGGTAAAAGTGGTTCCTATATGTCCCTGTAAGATGTATGCATCTACAGTGAGAGAATGTATGCAACAAAGCAATTACTGTCACCCAACAGACTCTTCTAGGGTAGCTAGAGATACGTAGTTTTTTCTCCCAAAAGCTTTTTACTGTTTCAGGGACTAAATGTTTGTCATTTTTGCTCCAGTAGAGTCACATAATTTCCAAGCATAGAATAGGAATGATTGCCAGCTTATAAATTTAAAAAAAAGAAAAAAGGAGTTTATTACCTGATGTTGAGAAGAATAGTATGCTTTGTGGACAGCATTGACCTTTGTAAAATTGTTCCCTACAGTGGTGTCTTTCAGTTTCAGGAGCTGATAAAGCCCTTATCAAATTTCACTTATGTGTTACTTCTGCACATTTGTTCTTTTGAAGCCTATCCCTAACTAGTTACGGCCTCAGCAAAGAAATTGGATTTGCAAGCCAGTTCCTCAGCTGATGTATAGCCAGTATAATTCCAGTGAAAATCAATGGTGTTACAGTGATACAAATTGGCTAATAGTAACTCTAATCATCTCTGTGCAAGTGTTTGTACAGGCTTAGCCCTTGTCATGGGATGGAGTGCAACACACTTCAGCCAGAAACCTTTACAGCAGATGTCATTCCTTGTCTGTGAGAAGAATACAGCAGTTTGACTAGCCCAGGCCAAATACAAGTTACAAATCCCTAGAACCAGCTCAGTTGCCTTGGACAGTGTATTTGTGAGGGGCAAACTCAACTCTCCACATCCACTCTCTACCAACATCCCTCCAGCCTGCTGGCTTGTGGGTTTTAGGGTGCAGGGAGTGTGTTTCAGAGATCCACAAAATCTGCTTCCCCTTTAGCACCCTGTTCATATCCAGATGGCCGCAATGGAGGTGTGAGAATTTCTACTTCCCATTAACGTTGTGAATGCACATTCTGTCCAAGTCACTGTCCAGAGACAATATATGTTCATAGTAATAGCAGCTAGAAATATATGTCATTTTTTTTGCTAGCTCTTTCTCACAAGTATTTTTGAGGTTATGCTTCTTTTTTTATTAAAATTTATTCTTCCCATAATAGAAAGCAAATTATGTATTCACTCAATAAAGAAAGAGCACAAGCCAGAACTCAGCACAGCCAGCTTCTACCATACATGCTCTGAGTGACTGATATCGTACTCTATGCACAATCTGTTGACTTTCAGAATTGTTAATATATGACGGTATGCCATTTAAAAGGTAATTTATGATAAAAAATAAAGTAGTGATAATGAAGATCTCTGGTGATATCTATTCCTCTGCGGTGAAAGAAAAGCTACAATCATTTTTACTGCCTAATATTACACTTGTCAGTGAAGATTTATTCACAGCTATGCTGTTTTCATAAAGTTTAGCAGTTTGAATCGCAGTACTGGTTTATACCAGCCAATTTTTATTTATTGCATTATTAGTATGTTTATGGACTGTGTCTAACATATTTTCACAATATTTTTTGAAGTGAAACGTCTCACAGCTTTTGACAATGTTAAAATCTTGATCCAAAGCCAGTCATATAAAGAAAACCCTCCCATTTTCTTTAGTAGATCTTTGATCTAAGTGCATGTCCAAGTGCTCTTTAAAGTCTTGTTTATGCTAGTCTTACAAGTGGGCATCAGACTGAACCCACGGCATTTCAGCAGAGTACTCAGAGACCAAGGACAAGGCCTCAGCAGGCAATATAGAACTATGTATCTTAGGGAAAATATTTTGAAAATAATATAATTGAACCAGCTTATGAAACCCTTACTAGCAGTTTTCTGCAGCTTCTTGCCAGCCTAGTTGCACTGAATAGAGTAGAATGACTCATATACATGACCCAGCAGAGCAGAAAGTCCCTAAAGGTTAAACAAACACTGTCCTGTGTACTGAAATGCCTAAAATAACATTAGGTGAGATAGCTGTACAGACAGGACTTAATAAGCACCTGAACTCTATGTCAGTCTACCACAACTCTTCTGTTTTAGCTCCAAAGCAATATCTCTATATAGCGCTACATTCTCCATATAGTTGCACCAGCTCATTCAGAGCTAGTTTAGGGATGTCTGGTACACCAAGGTAGACATTTTTAGAGGGATCATTTACTGCGAAATAGTTCATTAAAAAAAGAAGAGTCTGATGGGTTTTCATGTGTGTTTCTTTGTAGCAAATGAAAACTTACTCTTCGCATCGGCTATTTGAACGCTACCATATATTACGAGAAGATTCATACCCTCCTCCTCCGCTCTTTCTGAGTCATAGCCTACTTAGAGCATTAACCACTTGGAGTATTAACCACTCAGTGTAGTATAATCATCATCCAGTCCAGCAAGAAAGATACTGAAGCTTACAACAGCAAAGTTTTTGTTCACCTAACCTAGAAATCTGTGCACACGAACGGATTATTCATGTGGCTGAATGCTATAGGGAACTGTTATTCATCACAAGAGCTCTTGCTGGTCACTTGTGCTATCCCAGTCCAATCTGGAAGAAATAGATGCTGGAGCCTGCTTTTCCTGTGACAACAGGAAAGGAACAGAGTCAGGTACCATCACATCTTGCCATGATGTCTGAGTGAAGATGAAAGCTAAGCAATTATCTAATCCCATTAATTCAGCCATGGAAAGGTACTTTCTGAGTTTAACTATCTTTCTGATTCTGCAGAGGACAAAAAGCAGAAACAGAAACAGAACCTTCTGCAGAGGCAGAAAGAAGGGAAGCCAGGCCTCTAGGTTTAACTAACCTGAGGCTTCTACATACGAGTCCACCCAAATGAGAGGATCTAGAATTTCATATTATGCACAGGACACACTCCCCCCAGGAGACAGATAAAGGAATGGAAGAAATAGAAGAAGGAAGAAAGTAGGATGAAAATGATCCGTACTGTATCAGGCTGTTCAATGTGAATCTATAGTTGTAGAAGGGTTGTCCTAAACTTGATCACCTTTACTCATAATATTATGAGGAGGAAAAAAAGGACTTCTTTTCCTTTCAGTGTCCTGCTATTTAGCTGTTGCACTGATTTATTTTCTGAAAAAGCCTTCTGTCATAATAGAATATTTAGTAGACGACATCATAACAATAAATACAGTTGAATGTTCTCAATTACTTCAGTAACTAGGGATGTTATATTAGGAGTCAGAGAGTATTCTGGGAACAATTAATCTGTTTATGCTGAAGTCAGATACCACAGTAGAAAGTATTTTAGTGTCTCCAAGTTTACTTCTTACGACTGTGGAGACAAATCTTGATTGGAGTTTTCTAATTCTCATTGAAGACTACAAATTACACACACTTTTTTCTTAACCCCTACTCAGAATAGAGCAGGAAGTCCCAATGCTGAGTTAAAAGCAGACTGACCAGGGAACTTCAAGAAGACACCATCTGAAAGTGAAGTGAGTTGTTAGATATGACTGATAGGTCTACTCCATAGCTGAAGCACCTGTAGTGTCTGTTATACTAGGGTGTCAGAGAGTATTTCAGATAAGATGCAGCCAGTGCACTCTGTCCCTCCTTAAGGTCTAGGTAGAGCCTGAGAGGGTTGGTATTTGTAATTGTCTTTCTTTCTTCTTTTACTTTTTCTACTTCTTTTTCTCTCACTGGAGGAAGTATTTCCTGTGCGTAAATTGAAACCCGGGATTCTTACATTCAGCTAGATACAACCCAAGAAAACCAGGAGAACACTGAATAGAGAGAAAGAATTGTCTTATTTTTATGGTGGTTCATGAAGAGAAAGGAACTGATGTTGTTTCTTGGACCCTTACTATCAAAAATCTGAGAAGCACAGGAAAAGATGACTGACTGGAAATATTTGTTCTTACAGGTTTATGACCATGATATTCGAGCATTTTCGTAGTCTCACACTGGTACCAGATTTTCAGCTGTTGACCTTACGGCAGAAAGCTTATTTGTGTGGAAAAGTTTTAATGATTCAGGTTTGTTGCTAGCCTCACATTTCACTTGGGATCCTTATGAACACCTAATTTATATCATTGTCACACTTGGGAACTTTTTGTTGTATAAAAGTCTCTGTGAAGAGACACTGAATGCATGATCAGAGTGTAAATGTTGTCATCTCTCTGACTTTATGTCTTCAGGTTCATTAAGAAATTTCACAAATTGTCAGTGAGAAATATCAGAGATTTGATAGCATAACTTTAGAGTCGTTTGTCCCAGTTAATGGCACTGTTGCTACAGTGTCCTCCCTAGTTCAGCACCCTCATATCACTTTGCCTTTTGTCTTAAGTTTATGTATGTACCTTAATGTGAGTCACAGTGAAGAAATGGGGGGCTATCACAAGTGCTTCTGAATCAGAGCCCTGGGAGAGAAACACAGGAAGTCCTGTGGTTATTTGATACATCTGCACTTTGAGGACCACTGGGCTGTAAAGATAATTCCTATATGTTGCACACTCCCAAGTTGTATATTCAGAGGACTTGTCTTGCTGCATGCGTTGTAACCTTCATCAGATCATTGTAGGTACAGATGCAATCTTCCCTAACTTTGCCTATGAAACAAAACAAAACAAAGTTAGGAAGGAGTTTAATGGCAGGCCTCAATTACTGATTTCTCAACATAACGTCCAGTTGCTTCATCTCACAAATAATGAATGTTAAAATAAGAGTTAAAAAGCTATTACTCTTCTGATAGTTCCTTTCTCTTGTTTCCTAGAGACAGCATCTTCAAACTATGAGCACTCTTTTGTAGATCTTAGAGAAAGTTCAGCAGTATTACTAGCTATGACGTGATATCTGATTTGCCATTTCAAAACATTGAATATTACACTTTCAGAACACTGCTTATGTGAAGTAAACGAGTGGTTTTTTTCCAAGTGAGATATCAAAAAACTCAGTCTAGGTAAGTGACAGGCTGCTTTCTTTTTCTTCAGCCTCATGTATTTCTGCCTTAAAAAAAATGTTTGGAATCTCTCTATATCCTTTTTGATACAGCCAGGACTTCTATTGTTCTATGGAAACAGTGAATTAAATGGCAGGCCGTAGTGACCTACAGTAATGAGGACTGTGTGCCAGCAGTGTGCCCTCATGACAAAGGCAGCCAGCGGCATCCTATGCCACATTAGGAAGAGGGTCACCAGACCATGAGGCGAGGTGATCCTTCCTCTCTGCTCAATACTGATGACACACATGTGGAGCACTGGGTCCAGTTCTGGGCTCCCCAGTACAAGAGAGGCATGGACATACTGGTATGAGTCCAACAAAGGGCCATGAAGGCATTTAATGGACTGGAGCATCTTTCATATGAGGCTGAGGGAACTGGAACTGTTCAGCCTGGAGAAGAGAAGGCTCAGGGGATCTCATCGATATGTATAAATTCCTGGTGGGAGGGAATGAAGTTGAGGAAGCCAGCCTCTTCTCCGTCATCACCAGTGACAGGACAAGAGGCAATGGGCACAAAGTAAAAATTAAAAAAATAGAAATTCTGTCTGAACACAAGATGACACTTCTCACTGTGAAGGTGGTCAAACATTGAAAGATGTTGCCAGAGTGGTTGTGAAGTTTCCATCTTTGGAGATATTTAAAAGCTGTCTGGACACGATCCTGGGCAACCTGCTCTAGCTGCCCCTGCTTGAGCAGGGAGGTCACACGATATGATCTCAAGATTTCCCTTCCAACCAGAATGATTCTGTGGTTTCAAAAAATATTTTACATTAATTTATGCCTTACCTTCAACTTCCATTAAAAGGTCTGACAAGTCGTCTCAAGCAATTTATTTTCTAAATACATTTCATTAGCAATTTGTAAGCCATCTGAGCAGTGCTACGATGTCTCAACAACTTTGATTTTTAAAATGAGATGGTTTAAAATTGACTGCCACTTTCCCATGCAAGTCATATTCGTATCCCAGAAGAGAGGGAGAATCTTGCTCTGCCAATGGAACAGAAAGACATTGTTCAGCACTTCTCCAAAGAGACTATGCCCTTTTCATGACTAAGCCAACTGGAGATTCCTGGCCTTTTATGCAATGATTTCACACAGAAGATGCCAGCATAGCTGATTTTAAATGCATAGGAAGTGAAAAAGTGGTGGAGCAAATACAGCATGCATATTAATTTAAATTCCTGAGCATCATCAGGAGGAATCAAATCCAGTAATATCATTTTGGCACAGTCCCATGAGTTCCTCTTTTTCTACATATTCCTGCGTCTTGAAAGCACCAGTAATTAAAAGCAAAAAAATATGGCATCAGCAACAGTGATTGAAAAGTGTCTCCTACCCCAAAATATTTAGCATATAGCAGATCAGTGTAGCATCATTTTCAAGGGAAAGAAATCTATGTTTAACAGCCTCAGTTATGAATCTGAAAAATATCTGTAACAATCTGTATTTTCATATACAGTGTCAACCTAATCTCTACAGGCTTTACTCATCTTGTGGTTACTTCTCATACTGATATAAATGAGCAAATTCTGTGCATAACACCATGGTAAAGATGCACGTATCTCATCCAGCTTGGCTGAGAAAGGAAAGACCCTCTACATGGGATCAGCAATGATGTGGTATATGAATTCTTCCCTTAGCATAGTTCCTGGTCTGAAATGGCTGAAGCAAGTCTGGCATACACCTGAGCTAGGGCTTTAATGCTTAGAAACTCCAAAGTCTCATCCCCTGCCTTCTGCTCCTCCAGCAAGCCCAAATGTGTACTTCCAGAGCCTGTTTTCTCCTGGCTGTCAATCTCAGCCAACAGGGAAGTCGTCACGGGCTCTGAAACATTTTTGCCACCGAAATCACAGCTGCTCAGCGCTGTGCTCACTGGGACCATCACAAGAGATACAGCTGAACATCTGAGTCAAGTGAAAGAGAGCTGGCGTTTCTGGTGCTGACTGATGAAAGAAGAAGCTGAGAATATCAGCTTGTGAGCACAGAGTCTGTATAAAGCAGACTTGGTCTTGTAAGATGTCTGCAGAAATGAAGGTCTTGAATGCCTGAAAATGCAAGTTGCCAGGATCTTGTTTCTAGAACTACTTGGGAAATTTTAACAAGTGCTTTTTTGATCTTGGAAATGCACAGGTGCCCCAGAAAAGCCTTCTGTGAGACATGCAGGTGGCTCCGGTATGGCTACTCCATCTTAAATTAGCTTTTGCATTTGCTACTGATCCTGTCTCATCACATTTTAACATAAAAGCTTTACTTTTTTCTGTGCCAGAACCATTTCTTATTTAAAAGTTCATGTATACAGTAAAGATGTTTAAACAACTTTTTACATCAGATAAATTAAAATAATGTGTTTTGAAAATGTTAAAATATTCCCCAGTGAGCAAAACAGTTAAATAATCCTTATTCACATAATTTGCTTCAGATCAGTATGTTACATCTTTATTTTGCAAAGGAACATCTGAAACTTAAAAAGTTCCTGCAGAATGGTACAGTTCTTGCCTTCCTCATCCTTCTGGAAACTTTTCAAAAATCTAAAGAATAATACAAAATTTTGAACAAAGGAATGGAAGACAACCACTCCAATACAATCACTCTGATTAACCACTTGTTTTCTTTATTCCTTTTTTTTTATGCAACAGAAAGGAAAACTAGAATTTTCTGGTACTTTTGCTTGGGATGAATAGTCATTGTCACATAGGCAAACAGGCACACATTCTTTGGCTAATACCAAATGAGCTTTTGGGAGCGAGAAGGGAGAATTAAGGTCGGACTTGCTTTCCCCAAATTTTGTTCAAGTTTTAGGAATTTTAATATTATCTATATTGTAATATTAGCTAATATACAAACTTTATTTAATTAAAGAAAATCAGGCTTTGTGGTGGTATATATATTTTTCGATAAGATTACAAATGTCTAGAAGATCTATTTAAACAAGTGTAGATAACTTCATAAAGTTTCTTTTCAATATCCTCTGATGTAAAACCAGAGAAATGGAACTGGAGAGAGAGATTGCAAAGCTATTTATTTCCATTCCATTTGTATGAATTGTTTGGTTTTCTTGTTTTCTTACAGCCTCCCAGTAAATAATCTGTAGCTAGTGCCCGACTCAGGTTTGATTTTATTGGTGCTTTAACAAATTTACGAACACATTTAATTTGACAAGTTAAGTCACTGGAACATGGTAAAGTAGAATCATTTCACTAAGTTGTTATTATAATTAGATCTTCTCATTTTGCAGTTTGCAGAAATGAAAAGTAATTGAACTACATCCTTGTAATTACAAAGATTCATAGCTATCCTAAATAAAAGGTTACCTTTGTGGAATAACTAAGAATAATGAAGGCAGGAAGCAACATAACTGTTATTGAAATGTTGTGCTTTGCTTTACACTGCTGGGAACTTTTCAGAGCCAGGTACCACAGTTAAAACTTGTTCCGATTTAATGAACTTCAACTAAACTTCTGGGCTCTCACAGGGAATTTCCCCTGTAAAGGCGGAAGCTCAAAGCAGCATAAAGTTGGCAGCAGAGTGATTGTGCTTCCTCTGTTCTCACTCCTTCTAGAAGAGTCACTGGTTATGAAGGTGCTGGTAAAAGATATCAGAATTTGATTCGCTGGGGAACAAGACCCTTGTAGCCCCATTTTTAATATACTTAAAAGGCTTCCACACTTTGGTTTTGACTTGCCCAGATCAAAGCAGAATTAGTGACTGCTGTTAGGTCTCTGGCAGGCCCTTTGTCTGCTGGGTCCAAGTAAATCTTCTGCAAAATACGTTCTTGTCTGCTTTTTTTGTGACTACACGATCGGTTATGATAGAGAGTTCCCAAAAGGATAACACAGCTGTGTGGTGTGAAAGGGAAAGAAGAGAAAGAGAGTGTCAATGAACAACCAAAATACAGCGGATTTGCACCTCTGCTCCTTAGACCTTCGCACAAGTATCTTCTAATGCTGGAAAAACAACTTGACTGCAGAAGTAGCCAGAAAGTGTTACTGAACTTTGTTTGAGTGACAGATAGCATGAGCACTACTGGTTTTCATTACTTCATGTTACACTGGTAATTTTGCAAGAGAATTCTGACTCATCCTTTGTTACAGATGTCACTGTAGATATGTCTCTGTCTTTATCTACCAATATTTCCTCCAGATGTCAAGATTTGCTATGATGGGAAGCTACCATGATTGTTCCAGTAAGGTCACAAATTCTCACAGACGTTGTCACCACAATGACACTGTGAAAGACATAGTCTAGCTGTGGGATCTGGAACTGCCAGTGGGAAGCAACAAGCTGGTAAAAGCTACGACTGACTGCAAATCTTACTGAAAACAGCTATACCCTGAACACCTCTCCCTCCACAAGTCTTCCTCAGATGCCTACACCGTGCGTCAGATGGAAATCTGAGGTGATTAAACCAGCAATGCCCCAATGCACAAAGTAGACCCAAGTAACTGTTTCATAAAGAGCTCATACAATCTTGTGCCTTCTACTTTAAGTATTCTGCAGCTCAGAGCCAAACCATCCACACAGCATCTCCAAGGAGCCCAGCCTACATCACTTGAGCCCTGGCCTGCAGAGATCTCACCCCTGGACAGATCTCGCTGTCTGGATGGCAGAAAGGTCTTGGCCATATGCTGATTTGCAAGGTATATTTATGCTCTTCCTGTGAGGTTGCTTCAGACCTCAGCAGCAGGTTGCATCTGCACATGTGTTGGGGTGCAAGTGATGAAGACATTAGGAGAAGCTGGTCTTGGGTACTGGGTCAGGTCTGTGTTTGGCGATATCGCTTATGGGAGTTAACCTTCACAGTGAAAATAAAACATGTGTAACTGTTAATAAACCATATCACAATGTAGCGATGGTTATTTAACAGACAGAACTATTCCAAATACCCAATATAGAAATCTGTAAAAGTCGAATTACAGTAAAAGCAACAGTTTTATAAATAATGCTGGCACTAACATAACCTCTAATCTAAAGAATTTCAGTGAAAATAACGTATATTTAAAAAAAAAGAGGAATGTTTTTCCAAGCCTAATAACAAATCTATGAGTGGAGACCCAGAAAAAACATGGGAGTGTTTTTTCCAGGAATTTAAATATGTCATTAGATTTAACACTGAAGTTCTTTCACCAAGAGTAGAGACCCTTTTGCATTTGCTTTTCATGCAGCCAGCATATGTATTTCTTGTTCCTGGCCTCTTTGACATTGTATTGTGTCGCTTGTTTAGAGCAGGGCGGCAATAAAGCGGCAGACGCTCTCTATTAACCCCCGCCATCCCACCAGAGGAAGGGAAGAGGAAGAGGGAGAGAAACTTACAAAGTGAATATAAAACTAGCTTTACTGATAACACTAATTATATTCATATTAAGACAAATAAGGTAAAATGTACAAAACTGACATGGAGTTTCCTGGGGTTGGGTGCAAGGCACTGGCGTCCCGCCAGCAGCTGCCAGGCAGCACCAGGAAGTCTCAGACTGGCCCCAGCAGCAGACAGGAACTGGACTCAGGGATGCACGGATTGGGATCTGGATCAGGATCGCAGGCAGGACAACGAACAGGGTCATCTTCAGAAGCTGGCCATGGATGAAGAGAGCGAGATCCCTGTGATCCTCCAGCTTTAAACTGAGTATGACGTGCATGGCATAGAATATCGCGTTGGTCAGTATCGGGTCACCTGTTCTGTCTGCCCCTCTCTGCAAGTGCGACACTTTACGGCTCCTCATTTGCAGGACCTGAGAGGTCTATTGGTGACCTTGGTTGCTATAGCAATAATTATAAACAGGCGACTTTTTCTGCATTCCTTTCCTACCGTTAGCTCAGTATGACTACAAACATTAGGTGTTTTCAGCATTAGAGCGGACATTGTCAGTAAAATATGCAGCCAGCTTCAGAAAAATGCAGTTACTTAGAAGAACTTAGATGCAAGGAAGATTCACTAAAAGAGAATCAGTTCTGTTTTAATCAAAACCAGGACATATTGATACTGGCACAATTGAAACTGTTTTAATTTCATAATTAGCTGTGTTTCTATTTTTACTATGTGGTTGTGATAATTAATTTACAGATAAAAATGAAGTTTATCTTCATTCATTTTCACACACATAGGAAGACAGTTTTCCAGAAACTCTGTCTTAACTCCTCCCAGTGTTGAAATTTTCTAGAGGGATTAGAAAAATCAAGCTAAGGATGGGTCAGTCACTGGAATAACTCAGTCTGGCTCCCTTGACTTCATTGAAGGACTTAGTCCAATATCTGTTCCAGATAAATCTTTACCTTTATACATTAATTTTCTTTAATCCAGGTGATCTCAGATTTAGCATTGGATAGCATTGGATCTTGGAGAGCATTTTCTGGGGGGAGGGGGGGAAAAGTTGTAAAGGAGATGGGGAACTAAAGACAATGTTACGGAACAATGGAAGCAGAAGCACATACGGTCATACAGTGGGGAGATAACACTGGGTTTGCATAAAGCTGTGTTCTGAACCATTACATTCAGGTAAGAATTTTGCAACTGAAATAGTAGCTCAGAAAATTCATGACATATGGAAGCAAGGATATAAGTGAGCAATAAAAGATCTCCGATCTCAGATCAAATGAGAAATACTTATTTACATCAATTGATTATTTTGTCCCTATTGCAAATATCATTTATTCATTTAAAGGAGAAATTTTCAAAAAAGACTGAATATATGACAAAAAATATGCAGTTAAAATACAAGAACCCTGACGAAATTTCTTTAAGCCTCTTCTGAAATGTGCCATTTTGTTATTGCAAACAATAGAAAGTCTAAAGAACTGCTAAAGGATCCAGCCAGCTCTTCACTGCCATATAATCCTTCATGCTCATTAACCCAAATATAATTTACATAAACTACTGAACCTTAACACTGCCTCCAATAAAATTTGCAAAAGTACATGTAAAGGTCAAGATAACAAATTACAAGACTATAAAATCAATTCCTTATTCAAAGGATACTTTGCCAATAATCTCATGGTAATTTGCTTGCCATGGGAGAAGAAAAATATGACATGAATGAAATTACTCTGTTTCTTACTTTTTCACTTGCAGATATTCATGCACTGTATTTTTGTGACAGAGCAATATTCTTTATAAGCTAACATACATTTTCTAGGCCTTGTGCCATCTCCATTACTTCTTAACTTCAGTGTTAAGTACCCTCTGATGGATCGTGTTACTTCCTTGATGAGAAGTAAGTGAAAGGAGGTATGTTATGAGCAAGAACTATAAATTGTTTGGCTTGGAGTAACACCCAACTATTGATATTCATGCCAGAGTTCACCTGGTGGAAATACATTAATGTAAATATTTTTCAGTAACATATCTGAAAATGAAATCTTCCAGTTTTTGTACTGTATTGTCATCTACACAGGATCTAAAAAAAAAAAAAAAAAAAA
>Ga0065711_1038674_pt1 | contig 18527 bp, 12 predicted proteins | sample Hoacrofraction12_FD_59098 | JGI IMG/M metagenome (GOLD analysis project Ga0065711, IMG submission 59098) | Hoatzin crop microbial communities from Cojedes, Venezuela - Epithelial fraction 12 v2 (version 2) | ecosystem: Host-associated > Birds > Digestive system > Esophagus > Crop | place...
GGGGGGGGGGGGGGCGGGAAATAAAAGAAAAGGAATTGAATCACTAAATGTAAGGGTGAGGAAAAAAAATCCCGTGGTACTTTAAATAGCCAACCTCACCCATTGGCAGGTAACTACTGATTTCATTAGATATTTATTTCCAGACAGAGTTTCACAGACTAAATATGCAGAGTCTATTTATTCTGATATAGATGTTTACAGGTCTGATATGACTTTAAATAAAATAGAATTATTGCAGAGAAACGTCAAGGAGATAAAATATAGCTGCCTAACCAAGTTGATTTTGCAGTCAAATAGCCTTTGTAAGACTGCCCAAAACAAATGAAAATGGAATAGTTAAGTCTCTGACTTTGTTAAACATGCTATTTGTAGCCTGGGATAAATGATAGGACAATCTTGCTAAATGAAATATATATGCTTCTTGTTAAATGAAATATATATGCTTTCACTGCGCACAGTATAACTTGAGGCACAAAGACATGAAATAAATCAGTGTGGGACTATGTGCCAGAATAGCAAATCTGAGGCTACAAGCACACGCATGGGTTTTCCCCCCGTTTTAAGAACAAGCTGCTAACTGCTCGAGGATGGTTGCGGAGCAGATGGTGAGACGACTTGGTATTAAAAAAGTTGTCTTGCTCCCTTCCCCATTTTGCTGGATTAAAGAAAACAGGCATGCTACACCAAATACTCTGACTGGGTCTCGGCATTATTGGCAACACGATCAGCCTTTGACCCGGGGCACGAGAGTCTCCAGGGAGACCTTCAGTGAAAATGCATCACTGTCAGGCGGGTCCCCACTGAAACCTTGGTCCACCCCTCCCCATCGCCAGCCCGCTGGGTACCCAGGCGCAGGCGAGGGGAAGCGGAAGGCGAGTGCAAAAGGAAAACCCGACAGAAAGCACCGTGTTGTGTGCAATAGGCAACGCAGCAGCTTCCACAGCAACACCCCCAGCAAGCAGCCTTAGAACGCTTCTCACTACTTTTTGATCAATAAAACATCTTTTCTCCAATAATAATTACAGATAATTAAATATTTACTTTGTTACTAAAGGAGAAGAAAAGCACCAACTTCCCCACAGAAGCCAGTCACATCTCATAACAGGCTCTGCAGAACAAGAATTCGTCCTCCCGAGAAAAACAAACATCTCTACTGCTGCCTTTATTTTTTTTTGAACCGATACAGCACCGTAGGATTAGATCCGAGCTGTTCTTTTCTCTTCCACTTGCACCACACCGAAGTTGCGGCTGTCACATCTCAAGCCCATACCCTGCGCTGCACCAGCTTTCGGCACAGCATTATCTATCAAGCCATGGAAAAACAAATTCACCAGCGAAACTTCTCCGCGGTGTCTGCTCCGCTGGTGGCCAGAGCTGCCTGTCAAGCGCAGGGGGCTGCCAGCAACCATGCAGCAATCCCTTGGGAAAGGCTGCAGGAGAAAACCTACCGACTTACCTTCTCCGCATACTTGAACTTGACGTAGAACCAACTTGACTTGATCATGGTCTCACCTCCTGTCCTCGTTAAAAAAACGAAAAAGCAACCCAAACCTATCCTGCTGACGAAAAGCAGCGTACCGGCACTCTTTCCCGTCAGACCTGGTGATTTTCCAAGGGCAGCACGGTATTTAGGGGAAGCGAAGGGTGGGAGAACGAAGACAAAAAAAAATAAAAAAAAAGGCAGAAATAAAAAACGATGCTTTCCTTCCACGGCTCCAGTTTGTCCCCTCCTGCCCTCCCGACGCTGAGCGCGATCGCGCTTGCTGCAACAGAGCTCGCTGAATGCCTCAGCTCCGCGTTTCGCTGTCAGCTTGGCTGCCTGACAAGAGAATTCCTCAAATGGACTTCAGCTGCATTCATCACAAATGGCACATGTCAGTAAAGCCAGGAGGCTGGCTCCAGCACTGGCAGCCTCCCAGGACCATGACCTCCCCCAGTGGGATGAATAATGAATTCCAGCACTTCCCTCCAGACACAGATTAACACCTGGCTAAACATTATTCTGACAATGAGCTTGCCCATTCAGAGAACCCTACACCACGGCGTTAACCCCTCGCTCTCCCACCAAGCAGGGTGGCCGTGCTTTGGAGGCTGTCCCACAATGCCCTCCCCCATCTAAAGAAAGATTACAGAACTATATATAGTTTAGAAACAATAAAGCCTCTTAGGCATAAAGCAAATATCTCCTTTCCAATTCTGCAGCTGCAGTAATGCTACCATGCAACCAGAGCAAGCAAGCAGGAGTCAGGCGCTCTCCTGCTCCCCCCCTTTCTTAGCCCCCCCTATACATACCCACTTGTTAATGCTCTCAGGCTAGTGTTTTAAAAGAGTATCTGTAAAGATCCTTAAAAAAAAAAAAACCAAACTCAAAACAACAAAACAACCACCACTATCACTGCGAAACTACAGCATAAAATGTCCCAGGAGGACAGCTCTCCGGCTGGTTGTTCTTCTGCCCGTTCAGAAGCAGCGCCCGCGTCCCTGTCTCTGGTCCAGTGAGACACACTGATTTGGCTGCAGCTCGCTGCAAACCTCCCAGCTCCAAGCATGCCACAGAGCAGTGAAGATCAAGTTGCAAACTACAGGATGAATATAATCAGCCTTCTGTATTTCCGCTGTATACAGAAAGTGCTGTACTGGCCCAGCACCCTACGTCCAAACACTTCAAGAAGCACAAAGACACAATGTAAGCAATCTCAAACCCAACGACGTGCCCTCAGTAGCACATCTAACAACACAGACAGACCTGAACTCGTCACGCAGGCGGCTGAACCTCTTTGTGCTCCCCTAAGGTGCTGAACGAGGTTCAGAATTTCACTTTACGCAGTAGGAGCAAGTTGCCTCATTTTTTTGTTTTTAACCAGCTGCCTGGTTACTTAAGTGGGAGTCTCACAGTATCCTATCCTGCAAAAAAGCAAGCAATTTGCTTCTCATCATCTTCAGATCAGTTATGATTTTACAGATTTTTCTTGTCTCCTTTGTATCACACCTTTTGGGGACTGGAAACTCCCAGACTATTTAATCCCTCCTTGCAGGGATGCTGTGCATGTCTCCACAGATCCTTTGCATCATTCCCTGTATCTCTTCTAGGTCCAGGCACCTTTTTCAGAGGCAAGAGTGAGATGGAATAAACACATGCACCGCTGACATACCACCTCCTACGATACGCACACACAGAGACAGACAGTGGATGAGATCCTGAAACCTACTCTGTCGATGCTGCTCACCTAAAAAGCACTGTCAGTACTGACAGTGGTGCCAGCGCATCGTATGGACGCTGGAACTCTGAGAGCCTGGCTACTCATTCACTTGCCGACAGAGGTTTTTAGAACTTTTCAGAAATGAAGACTTACACAAGGGATCCAGATACCAATGCTGACCAACAACAGTCACCTCATGTCACTGATCGTACGGCTCTAGCTCTCCTACGCGGCGCTGCGCACGGGAAGACGCCCCAGCCCGTGCCCAGCCACGGCAGCTGGAGGTGAGGCTGCCAGCCGAGCAGGCAGACCCCAGCCCATCCCCGCCGGGGCATCGGGGCGAGCAAACCCCTTCTCACCCCCCTCGCCACCCAAGCCAGCTGAGCTGGTTCCAGCCACTGCCATCCACAGCCGTAGCTGTCAGGAATGACTTTCCACTGATGCCACAGAAAAGTATCCCACGCTCCGTTTAATTCTGCGTTTCTGCATGAGAATTCACCAATGCTAAAAGGGTGGTAAAACACCCCAGCCTTTTTCAGGTCTATGGAAACATCAAAAATCAGGTCACAAAGATGACAGTGGATGAGAAGGTCTCCTACTGGGAACACACATTCAAATAAAATTAAAACAATGATTTTTATTAGCGCTTCTACTTTTCTGCAGTGAAAAAGCTGGTTTTTGAAGCAGCAAATGAATAAATAGGACAGATCTGGCTGTACGTTTGAATGAGATCAGGTCAGTGCAAGAGCATCGCTTCCCTCCTCCCTGCAGGGGCTCTGCAGTTACTCCACTGTTACTCCAGCCCCTGCACTGGGACACGCTGCCTGCTAGCTGTGCCGGGACTGATGGCAGACACCACATGTGAGCCACCAAGGTGGTGCTGAGAGCGTAACTCGCCCTCACGCCGCCCGAGTCCACACGGACAGCACGCTCTCTTGTACCCAATTATAGGAAGTTTGCTTGCTGCATTGACCCAGGAGTCCCCGAGGGGACCCGGGGGCAACATCACAGGGCGCAGGCACCGAAGCAGCGAGCTCCGACACTGTGTACCAAGCACAAACAGCTGTGGCTCAAAGCAATTACCAGGCCCTGGATGTTTTCCACTGGTTCATTAGCATCTGGCAGGACCTACAGTTCCAGGGTCACAAAACACAGAGCTATTATTTTATCTCAGGAAAATGCACAACGACATCCCTCGAGAGCTGTCCTTTTGTAATCAAAGGACAAGTTCAGCGCGGGGAACGGAGGTGCAGAATTTCCAGGCATCACGTCCCCCAGGCAGGCAGGGAAGAGCCGATCACGCCACAGGATTGCTCGGTTTTTGTTGCGCCGTTGAAATCCCCAGCATTAGCATCCACAAACACCAGCACCAGCAGAACCTGGTTATTTCAAGCAATACTAATAGCTGTCTAGGTTCACACGTGCATGCAAAGTACACAACAGCTTAATTTTCAACACTGCATTCATCTTGCAGTTGAGCAAAATACACCATTTATTTCAAAACCTGCAATGTCAGTGCTTTGTCTGGAATGTATTCGAGTTCCATATTTTATAGAGTTATTGCCTATACGGTGCACCACACAACAGCTCTGCTTCTGTTTTGCCAATTCATCTTCACTTGTTAGGGACACGCTGCCAGACAAACACCACCTTGGACAGGAATTCATCCCTCGGCGGGCTGCAGCCCCAAGCCCCAGAACTGTTCTCCCACATCTTCTCTCTCAAACGTCCATCGATAACACGAAATAATAATAATATTAATAATAATAATAACTATTCAGATTCTGAGTTTGTGCAGCCAAAATCCAGACTTGACTTCTATAATCCCCTAACAGGAACCATATTTTGATAGGATATTTGCACTTCTCCCAGAATAAACACCTTTTCATTTATTCAGCATGTTTTGTCATACTCTAATATACCATTTTGAATGCAAGACAGCATACAAAGGAATTAAAATAACCTCCTTTTTAACAGACCATTGGTTCTAAGCCTTTTAATCCACCTTAATGTATATTTAGATATCGATGCGTGCTCATTTCAGTTATCCCCCATGACAAAGCTAATCATACACCAATGCAAGCAAACCAAACAGCGAGCAGCACCGATTTGATTTGCAAGTTGCCTAAAGCAGGGTATACCTCCTCCTCCTCCTTCTCTTGACTCCGCGTTTGTTGTCCAGTCAGAGTAACATTTTCTTGGTGCTACGTGGGAGGGAGGGAAGGAGCAAGCCAGGCACGAGTAGCAGCAGAAACGTCCCGAAGAACCCACCTGCAAGGGCGCATGGAGGAGCCAGGCTGTGCTGATCCCGGAGCAAGCTGCAGAGCTCTGACCCTTATCCCGGGTAAAATGAACCTCTGAGCGTGTACCTGTGTGCGCAGGGAGGCTAAAGCAAGATGAGGTATTTGCAGCAGGGACTACACCCAAGATGAATTACATCCATTCCTATCTCCTTGGCACTGTGAGAGCAGAAAATCATCTCACTCCCTATTACCATAATAGCTTTCACACTTCCCAACGAGCCCAGTGGAGTGTGGGAATGTTGAAAGAAACAGGACATAACAACAAGCACAAACAAAGTTGTGATAAATAGGAAGGTCCCCTCTCCAGAAAACATTTACAGCAATTTTTATAATTAGCCTGTGGGGAAAAAAAAAAAAAAAAAAAAAAGAGAGAGGCAATTTGGAAGGAGTATAAATAAAAAGGATTTTGAAATGTTTTTCACAGTTCAGAATGGCTCCTAATGTACCAGCCAAAGCAGTGATCCCTGGAAGATCATCTGAAGCTGAGAGCAAAGCCTGCAGGATCTGCAAGCCGACTAAAACAGAAAGCTTCTTCCCAGATTGAGAGAACTGCAGAATAATATGGATTACTTTAAATGAAGTACAAGTGCAGAAGCTCTGTTTGTTTGCCTGCCAACATGCCCAGCACTGCCCAAGGTTTAAACCTGCAAACACCAGATTCACACCAAAGCACTCGTGTTCCGTAGCAGTATTTCTGTTTCAGAAGTGACCCAGAATTACACCTGCTCCATCTTCAAACTCCTTTACACCTTTAAAAGGCTGCCCAGGACACGGACAGCAAGGAGAGGGGTCAGAATGACCAAATCCAAATGCATCGAAGGCTGCATCTCAGAACCAACACGAACTAACGAGGCGCCCTGGGGCCAGCGCTACCGGACATTTCTGACTCACATGCAGGCCGTCAGGGAACTATCATCTTTCAGGCTAATAGAAAGCACTGTGGGATTTGCTGTCTTGTTATTAATGTGATAACAATCCCATCTTGTACCTTATAACCCTGCTCTCCCGTCAACACCATCTGCTCTTTCATCTTGAGTGCTGCAGAAAATCTCATCATAAACATGCTGCTGTCAATTTGTACTTCTGTGCATGTTTTCAGAAGAAACTCTCCAGGTCACTGGTTTGAACCCAGTGTGGGCTGGCAGTATCCGATGGCTCTCACACTTTAATATCCACTTAGAGCAGGTACAGAATGAGCTGCAGCCCATGTTCGTGTCCACTGTATCGAAGTTCCTGAGACTGGCACCATTTCAGACAGAGGAGATGCAGGACGAAGGGGTCCAGGTGACCAACGCCACCCTACAGCCCTCCAGCAGCCCTGCTTTGTGGAAAGACTTTTTGCAATGACTTAGACATGCAAGCAACATTTTCCTTCACTGTTGTCAGACCTACCAGGTCTTACAGCTGCTTTTTCCAGGGAGTAGGATAAAACCTAGTAAGTAACACTGCCTGATTCAAAGAGAAAGGGTACAGATTGAGACAAGCAGTTTGAAGTACTGTATCTCCCCCAGCGAAGTGCCAATTTGTAACGAGCTATGGTGAGTGATAACCCAGCTCAGGCATGTGCTCAGCTTTCTAGGAGAAATTACGGCTAGGAGGCACAAGCACAGAAGCCTGAAAGGTTCAAAGACACCTCGATACAGTCCACAGAGGACAAGAAACAGACACTTGCTACTGCTTTACAGTCTGCAAGGGACAGACTGAGACAGAAGGAGGAGAGCCCAGAAGCCTGGCGCACCAGAGCTAGGCTCACAATATGCTACTTCTGCCACACTGACTTATATCAGGCTACAAGAAGGAAATTCACTGATATCACATGATCCATATGTAACTGTGCCAGGCAGTCACGTGCCAGTATCTTCAGCAATAGGAGGCAAAGGTTGTTTAAAATGTCTTTTTAATCTCTCCGAAAAAGAAGCCGCAGTGCTATAATCTGTAATTTTAAAAATTAACAGTAATTGCCATCTGGACAAAATGGCTTATGAAATTAAAAGATCAAATGATGCTTCTGTAATCCTACACAATGCTTCTGCATTTTGTTCCCCGGCTTTCTGGTTTCTAGAACTACAGTGGTATTTCACCAGGGTTTTATGACCTGGATAATAGTTCACTTTTGAGAACACACCAATACTCAAACGTGTCTGAAATGACACAATTCTCAAATGCAGAAAGCAGTGATTTCTGTGCCACTCCACCATTTCATCCTACAGGAATACATCTCTGCAATACATTATAGAGTTGTCTGTATACATCCTTCTCATTTGCACATGGAACAGGGATGAGAGAGTAATATATCCAAGGGGAAAAAAAGTAAAGCAATACATGAAAAAAGAAATACAAGCTTCCCATGCAATGTACATATATACATTTACGTATTAACACAGGTTCCCTTTGAACATAAAAAGGGATTAGACGGCAGGACAGTAATGCCCACAGTTAAATCAAGTCCTGTTCAGCAAAACGTTCTACTCTAAAAATCCATCCCGGCACAGATAAGCCTGCAGTGCCAACAGCTCCTGCATTCAGCAGTGGATACAGGGTCATTTACACCTCAGCAGTAAGTGCTGTAACCCACTCGCCACTTACCGAGGCATAAGGCTGTGCACAGGGACAGTGACCCAGGACTAACAACGGAGTAACCGTATGGCCTTGTCCTCCCGTACGCCGCGAGGCCAACGCAGCCGTGCCCACCAACGCAGCACACCGGCAGGTCACCGGTCTCCACCGCAGCAGCGTCCCGGCAGTCAGTCCCGCTGCCACCGCAGGCGTAACAACCTAGAAACCTAACCTCACCCCGCCACGGTTTTTGCATGATACACAACTCTTCTTGTGTTACACGTGCCCCAGCACAGTTCACGAAGGCGGAGACAAAACAACAACCAATACCTCCCCAAACATGGGGTTACCAGTGCCAGCTCCCCTTCACCCAACAGAAAACACCCCGAACGGTCCTTCTTTCTTTCAGCTGCCAAGAGGTCTAGTGTGTTGACAACCCCCTTCTCTGGGAAGTTCCCAGGACACTGGATATTACCCGACAGTTCCCACACACCACGCTGCTTTGATCACATCTGAGGATGCTCTGTACTCACCCGGCAGAAAGAAGACCCCAGCTGAACCAGGCTGGAGACCGCAGCCCGTAAGTGCGCGTGTTTATGCTTGTGTGTGTCTACATAACTCAAAAACCGCCCGTCAGTTTGAACTTGCATTGCCATTTGATTTTCAAAGTGATTGTAATTCTTGAGGTTTCCCTTTAAAAATGAGATTTTGTTCTTTAATATTCATTGACTTCTAGTTTGCTTCCCACACACAACACATTATTTACTCTACAGCAGCTCGGTGCATCAATTATGGTAATAGTTTGTGAATAACATTTGCATTATGGGAAAATGAGCCTGGTTATTTAGCACTAGCCAAACCATCCCTCCGGAAAATTGTCACAAACATACGTATCATATGCCTCTACTTAAAGTGATCTGTAATTACACTAGTTTATTAAGAAGAGCCAGCTTCTTTTTTTTCTCCTTTCTTTTTGTTTCTCTAAATCCTCTTTCCGAGAGCAGACTGTCATCTCTGTAACTCTTTCCCTCACTCGGCCAGCCAAAGGTAAAGGCCAATGACTACTGTTACCATGTTCTCATGGCAGGGCTTACTTTATATCGAGATGTTCGGAGTGCCCTGCATCTTCTACATTAGTTTAGTTTAATGCAGAAAGTGTGGCGCTGTAATTGCGGCATCTGATTAATGCTCCATTTCAGTCCCTTCGGCGAAATTCCAGGCTCAGTTCAACTACTGTAAATTCTGATTAACATCTGTATTACATCAGCACCCGGAGTTTACATTCCATGAGCAGGACTGCATGATGCTAGGCACTGTACGTGGAGAGCGATGCAGTCCTTGCCTTCTCCAGAGTTAACTGTACTGCTGCTAAAATTACTCTAGACCTTAGAAAGCTTAAAGTAGCACATCATGCATTATACGTTCTCAGTGCTTATGAACACCTGCCCAAAAGCTTCTCAGCTTTAAGCAGTTGAGAAGAGCTATGAAAAACTACAACATGGGGCATTCACAAAAACCCCACAAAACAAACAGAAAAAGGAACAGCTCTGTGCATTGAGGAGATGTAGTACCAGCACTTCTAGGAAGAACTCGTGGCATTTCTTATACTCAGACTGCAAAATTCCTGCAAATAAGCAGTTTTGTTAGCATACAGCACTTGTTGGATTGCTTTTACAGTGTCCACTGTAAGTTCAGGTATATTTGAAGAAGTTAATCAAGGCTTAAACCTTTCTTAGAGCACTGGGGATTTCCACAGAGCACCTAACTGCTGTCTTCACACATCAGAAACGCACAAAACCGCCCCTCTGCACGACAAGGGAGAGCAACACAGATCCAGCAATGCCAACCCAGATACTTGGCTCCTCAGGTCCTAAACTGTAACGTGAGCAAACGAAGCTGTTGATGGCATCAGCTCTCCATCGGCAATTCCACAATCAGAGCTAAACTTACATAGGCAGAGTGCACTATGAAGAGCCTTAGAACAATTAAACTGAAAGTGGAAAGAAAGTGGCACAGACAGTGCAACACAACAGTACCTGAGATCACGCGCCGTGCACGACGCTTAACTGCAGTCAGCAACGCCGTGTGCCAGCAGCTCCTCTCCAGGCTGCTGGGCAGCGCGCGGTCCAGGTCAGTAACAAGGTAAGATAGCCGCCATTATTTAATGGCTCTTTTACAGCCTACGACTTGGTGATCTCAGGCCAATTCCACAGTTTCCAGCCCAGAAATCATCCTAACCAACGGTCTCAAAAAGCAGTCAAAGACTGCACCGGCTATTGACGCTGAACTGCATCCTTGATATCCCGCTGGATGTGAGAAAAAAAAACAAACAACGTTGGACAAGTTTTAGTTTGCTCCAGCTCTGTAACATCTTCCACCCGGGTTCCCAACACGCGGAAGGTATTGGTGCATGCAATACCAAACCACCTTTACACCAAGCACAGCATACCTTGTGATTTTTCATCTGTTGTGACAAAATTGAAACTGGCATCACTTATTCCGTACTAGCACGGTGTGTGCACATTTGGGAGTTGCTCAGACTCCTGTGCTCCCAGCTACGGTATGAAAGTCTCCATAGTGAAAGCTTGAGCAGCCCCACAACGCACGACGACAGCACGTGCTATGTGTTGTCCCTCACACACAGGCTGGGCACTCGGCTCAGCCCAGAGCCGGGACGCTGCGCTCACGTGCTAAGCTGAGCGAGGACATCCAGCCATTTCATCGGACCAACCCTCCTCGGCAGTTTCTCTGTTTCTTTGGATGCGGTGCAAAGTTTAAATCGAGCTGGGAAGTAAACACAGGCAAGTAACTCTTGCTGGTTCTTGCGTGGTAACGTCAGCGCAGAAAGCAGTCGCTCTCGTCCCAGCTTAAGTGCACTTTTCATAGCAGCATTCAAGTCTTGGGCTCCATGCAGTCTTACTGCACGCTGTACCCACCACAGAAGCTGACTGCGACCAGGACTGTCCAGCAAGGACTGGATACAATTTTGAACTTCAGGGTAGAGGTGCGAGTGACTGGATGCGCAGAGATTTCAGAGACAGGAAAGCTACAGTCTTACAATTAACTGAACGTTACTTCCCACTTCAGTTCAACACATCCAGGACACTAAAAACACCACATCAGAAAGTCACACTGAAAGAGTCTCTCTGCATCTGGATGGCACTCTATTTTGAGATGTCAACTCCAATACACCCTATACTTTTCCAAGACAGGTTAGGATGAAGGTATAAACCAGAAATTAGTTATTCTTGAGATATACTTGAAATTTAAGTATTAACTTGTATTGAAGCTCTAGATCGAACAAAGTACCATCAAAAAACCCCACAACAACCAAGCCCAAAAACCATCCAATCGAGGCAATGTTACACCCACCACAGCAATACCAAATCAAACCAAACCTTTTCCCTTTACTTCAGGCAACTAAACAGCACAGCATCATGTTTGCCACAAGACTCCAAAGCGATGCTTTTCATCCTGTCTCCACAGAAAAGGCGTGCTTGTTTTACCAGCAAAGGGAACAGGCTGGCAGCTCCTGACAAGTCTGACTCAAAGTGTCTGCAAAGAGAATGGCAGAGGTCAGGCTGATGCTGAGAGCTGGCACCGCAGCGGTGTGCAACGAGCTCCCGTCTCTGCTGGAAAAACAGGCCGCTCTGCCTTTGACACAGTCTCCCTTGCTACAGGTTTATCCTCCTGATGCTAAGAGAGGAAAGATAAACACAGACGTGTAGAAAGGATGCGGAAAAGAAAGGGGGAAACTCGGCAGAATAGTCCCCTCCCTCATTTTAATTACTGATGCAGACAGCCTAAGCAATCTGTAAGCCATATACATAATGTATTTACTTGAAAATCCCAGCAAATCCACATGGTATTACAGAACAAACTACAAGCTGATCTGGGAGCGCTGTCTTAAGGACTGGGTAAGCTTGTCTCCATGTACTCAAAAATCTGTTTGACAAACGGAAAGATTAGATTAATGTTAATAATCCTAACATGCTCAGCAGTGCTCTTCCTACCCTAGCAATGCAGTTCGTGTGTCCGCGGTCTTGTCTTGCACCCACAACAGATACTTTTTTCAGCACAGACTTGCTTTTTTGGAATGGCAAACGGCAAGACTGCCTTACATTCTTCAACCCCCCCCGTTTGATTATACACACCATCAGCAGTGTTCAGGGATCAGCCAGAAAGCAGCAGATGTTTTACATTGCAAAGGAACATGTTTAAAAAAAAAAAAATCACTTCTTGAAACAGCTGCTTTTAGGTTTGGGGCTAAGCAGGGTGGATGGAGGGAAAAAAGGAAATAGGGGCAAAGAATCAGCCTTCAGCCTGACTGGTGAAAGCTGTCGCGTCCTGCGCAGCTCTACCTGTCAGACTGGGACCACCTGGACAAGAAATGCATTCGTTACAAACAGTGTTCACTGCAGAGCTCAGCAGACAGCGCAGGCAGCACTGACTAACACAGGGTGAAAATGCAAAACCTGCTGCTTGCTCAGCTGCCCACTGTGTCTCAGTTTCAGAGATTCCTCCCGCTCAGAAAGAAGCCACGGACAGCCAGCGCGTTCCCCATCTACGCTGCAGAGCACTGAACGGGCTTGCGGGCTACAGCAGCAAGGAAGGAGGCGGAGAGGGGTGCTCGCCGTCACCCACCGCGCCCTGGCCGTGCCGCAGCGGGTCCCGAGGCACGGGCTGAGCGGGGCTGGACCCGAGGCCGTGTCTCCGCAACGCCCAGATGTCTGCGAGCCCTCGGCTGCAGGGCACGGCCTGTTTGCAATTTTCTTCTCAACCACCAGTATGAAAACACAAGCCTTCAGACAAACGGATCCTTCACTTCCTCCTGGCTGCTTTTAGTGGTTTCTTTAATCTTTTAAGCTTCTGGGTCTAATCCAGCAGCTGCCATCAAAAGTACTTATACAACTGCAGGGGAGGGAGGAGGGAAAGAACGGGATATACCAAATCATGAAACACATTTTCTGAGCTTCTTTGTTCTTACATACACACACATGCAACTGCATTTGGAAGGTATTTCTTCACAGACCAAACACATCTACGTACATACCACCTGTGATGTCCTGTACTCCCTTATCAAAATATACTTTAGAGATCTACTACCAAACAAACCAGACGGCCCATCTGGGATGGCATCCCGCAGCACAGGCACGGACAACCAAACGGTGTCTCTCTGGGTAAGCAGCTCACACGCAAGCACTATATGCGGACGGTTCCCGAGATGATCATGCCTGCTCTTTGTTCAAAACCCAAAAACATTAAGTGGTTTTCTTCAAGGAAGGCTCCTGGATTCTGCAAGCGCAGAAGAATGCTTGTTCTCATTTCAACAACAGAAAGCATGTTTCAGCTCTGCCGGCAGCAAAGTTTAAAACACGGTCTGAGAGCATAGGAAGAGTTAAAAATCCATGAACAAAGAGAATCCAAAATTGTTAAGATTTCTTTTTTTTTTTTAAAACAAACAAACAAACAAACAACCACCAAAAAAACCCTCAGGAGGACTCTTGTAGCACCAGGATCTTGCAACTCCCATAGGGTGCCTACAGCTTTGTATGTGCAAAACCACACGTTTAAAGGGGCTGGAGGGTCGGAGAGGCACCGGCTGGACAAATTCCCTGGACTGCTAGAGCAGTGCTTTTGCTCATGATATTCCCATTACACACCACACCAAAACACCCTGTTTACACTGTGAATTTCCTGGTACATCTTTCTCTCCAAGCACAATTTCATCTCTCAGCATACTGATACCTACATTAAGTTTTTAAAAATAGCATGTCCTTTTTACATAAACATGATGTAAAGGAATTACGTGACAGTTGAATAAACGAATCCCTTAAAATGCAAAATTTGCTGTGCACAGAATGTAACCAATACCTATAAGCAGCAAAGCCTTTTCACATTAATTGAAGATGACAGAAGAAAATTTCTAGATAAAGTCACAGTTTGCCTGGAAAGGAAACGCATTTCCTCTACACACTGTCAATTGCTCCTATTCCTACTTATTTATAAAATAATGGAATTTCTCCAGTGGATTTCTATTCCAGAGAAAGATCCGCTAAAAGCACCCTTCTGGGTGCAGGTCCCATAGGAGCTCCACAATTCCCATTGTGATAGAGGATTTTGCCATTCGAATCCAAAGGTACCGTTCAGGCTTTAAAACACAGTTTAAAAGAAAACTCATTTAGAGTTTTCTTGAAGGGAAAGCTTCTAGAGTTTCTCGAGTGCCTAGTCTTTTTAAATTACATGACAGCTGTCCAAACACAAACCAGAGCAGTATTAACTTCCTGCGTCTGCAGGCGTTTTCAATAATTCTTCAGTGTCTCATAACTTATCCCTCCTAGTAACAGGATGATGAAGCTCACCAGAACCAAATCAGTAATGCACAAGAAAGTTAACATGCAAATGAGCCTGTAAAAGAAAAAAATTTTTTTGCATAACCTGGCTAATCCCTAAACCTCAGGGTACTGAATAATATATGAATTCTTAGATCAGGATGCGTCACTATGCCAAAGTAGAATGTGCCGCTGAGGTACAGGCCACAGCCCGACACCAAACTGCCAGGAGGTCCCTGTTGTAGAACGGAAAGAGAATTAAACCATGACTCCAGAGGCATGTGTTTGGGAAAGCCAACCCCAAACACCACGGGCACTGCTCAGCAGGGGGACTCTGTGCTGTTTGCTGCCGAATTTGGAGGGGAGGTACGGACAGGCGCACACCCAGCTGCCTGGCCCGGAGTCGGCAAGCTGCTGCCCGGCGCCCCGCACTGCTATGAAGCACTGTCTTGGCTCTCAGCTGTAGCTCACAAGGCTCCATCCCACCCCGGGGGTCCCCTCCAGACGTCACGGGCTGCACGCACAGCCATGACCCTGGGTGCCCGCAGCACCCCGCCAAGGGCTCTGAGTGTATTCTCCCCGGCAGCTGTTACAGTGCAATCGAGCTCTGTATTACAAGTCAGAGCTATGCTGAGGACAACCGCGTGCTTGTAGGTTCAAGTAACTTTCTATTGATCCCAACATCGCAGTCCGTGTTGCCAGGTAACAGGGGCTGGAGGCAGGATTCTCCCCCCGCCACCCTGCTGACACACAACCTGCTGCGTGACAGCCAGGCAGAGCCACCCCCCACTCCCACACTCCAGTTTGTGTTTAATCACTGAAGTTTAAACAGCATCGACAGAGAAGACTGAGATTGCTCCTGTCTAAGGGGATGTCTAGGTCACATTTCTTGGAAAACTGGTTTGCAAGCCCCTGCAGAGTGAAATTAATTTACCCGGGACTCCAACACACAGGTCGTCCTCCCCGCCAACACGTCCTTGCAGACAGAGCGGGGCAGACAGCATCCTCTTCTCCTGGCTTTGGGCTCCCAAAGAGCACCCTCCTCCGTGCCACCTCCTCAAATCCCCTCAATGCCGTTTGGACAAGTCACAGACTACAGCACACAAGTAATAAGCTCCTAAGCAAACAGCTACACCATCCTCAGAGTGCATGACCCCCAAATGCTCAGTGCTAGGACCCCAATCTCCCAGGGAAAGTAAGAAATGGAAACATGATATTTTCCCACCCTTGGCGAGCCACGCTGCTGGACTTGCTACTAATCTCCAGAACTTCCTAAATTCTCCCCCTTGCTGACATTCAACAACATCTAGCTTGATTTGTGAATGGCTTTGGGAGATATCAGAATCAGGTTTTTGGATAAGCTAAACCCTACAAATAACCACAATTTTTAAAAGCTCCTTGGAGCTTTGCTTCTCATATGTGCCATTTCTGCAAGTGCAGAAGCCTTGAAAGCTGCAGTCCTTCAGGCTGTACTCCTCCACACCTTCAAAAACTCCAGACCAAACTACTTTTTTACTGTAGCAAAGCTACAGCTTCACAGTTACAGGTTTTATTCTAGTGCACCGTTTTCTGATGGAAATTAAAAATCCCTTAGTAGTTCCTACTGCTACCCAGGACAGTCAGTGCAACAGCAAGCTTTGCCATCTTATTCTTTTTCCATAACAGAACACCCAGAAAAAAGGAATTCAGAAAAAGGACTGATGTGTTTCAACATTGCTACTGGCATTGAAGTCTTCCTCAGCCACCCAGCCTTGAAAAGCGGGCAGGCAAATCTCCTCTTACAAATGACTCTTGTTCCCCCCTGAATGTCTTTATTCACTGGCTTCCACGCTGTTGCAAAGCACATGGGAGAGATGACCCAAGGTGACGGGGTAACATCCCCGCATAAGCTGCTGCTAAGAAAAGCAGCATTCAACAGTATTGCCACTCGCCTGTCACATTTTCCAAGGAAAAGACAAGAAACTGCAGCATGTGTAAGCTCGGGCTGCACGACACACAGCTTCGCACAAATTCATCAAGTGGTTTCGATAATCAGGCTCTTTGTTAAAGAGAACATATTTGGGGCACGTCTACACACTTGATCCACAGCACACATTGTATGAAACCAGCCAAGAAGTCAAATGAATTCTACTAGTCATCTGTGGTGAAGTCCTGTATGAAAATTACTGAATTACAGCTCCCTTCAAATTAAGAAGCAATGAGTCCTCTTACTGGCTATTCAGCAGGACTGCAGAGCTACAGTTGAATAAAAAAAGAAGCAAGGTGAATTACTGGACACTAACTTTAAAGGTAAATTAAAAAAAACAAAAGCCCCTTCTAATTATTATTTCCTCCTTTTATCTCTCATTTTTATACAATTATGCACTGCTGGCTTTTAGCCAGATCGGAGAAATGATCTAGGTCAATGCTTCTCCACCCTTTTTCCACTGAAGGACCAAGCTGTTCTGGCAGCGGGGGAATCCTAATCCATATTATATTCTATTTTTCACCTCCAGATAGGAAGAAAAGGCTGCTATTGGAGCACCTATCCCTTCTTTAAATAGAACCATATTGTTTTATGAAACAGCAACCTTAGTCTTAGAATTTTTGTATATTTTAATTAGGCACCGGCAGCAAGCAAATGCAAATAGCAACGCTTCTTCAGGAACGCATCTGAGCGCAGAGGGAGGGGGGTGTTTGTATTTTGTTTTTTAACCAGTTGTTTTGTGGAGGCCCTTTGTCATCTTAGAGACCTCAGGCTGGGGAAAGCTATTCTAGCAGAAAACACACTGAGATTCAAACAACTCGTTTGTCACGGTCAAGCCTAAGTTTTTCCAGCTTTACAACCCTGCTTTTACTCATTTTTGTTCAATTGTCTGACTGCTTTGACTGCTAGTGCCTTCACTGTGCTAAGAAATGCTCAGACAGCAACTCTACAGCAAAGCAAAGCCCTGTTTGAGGCATCGGGAGATTCCTACTAACCCGGCATGGGTTACTGCCCCTGCCATCCCAGGACACAGCTGCAGAATGCAAAACTGGAATATGCACACAGGCTTTCAAATTAACAGATCTTCCCTTGCTGTTTTCACAGTGTCTAAATGGTCTCTACAAGTAGTTGGTGAATCAAGATTTTGGTTTCCATTTACAGCAAAAAGGGATTAAGAGCCTTTAGGGCCCAGGGTTGCTCAGAGCCTGATTTCTGGTCCTTGCACGCCCTGCCATCCTGCACAGGGAGCGGATGAAGACACAAGACCACTCTATCCAGTATAGGCAGTTGGAGCTCCTAAATAAGATATATGGTCTAGAACAGCAGGAGGCGGCCAGATGTATCAGTTTCATTAGCTCAGCACGCCCTACAGAAAGAATACGAGGGACATCTCTCAGACTCCTGTTTGCGTTAGGAAAGTAAGCGAACATCCACCCCCCCTCCAGCAGCGTGAGCCACGGCTCCCGACGGACCAGGACTGGGCATGGGGATTCACCTGCTGCAGCTCTGCATTGCGCAAAGTCTGCGCCGTTCCAATTTGCTTGTGAGTACTTTTCCTCTGGGAAAAGTGTAACATATTCCCCAGAAAACTTTGATGGCTGCCTTGAAATGATTGTGGATTTGGGCTCCAACAATCAGGCAATAGGAGCATAGTCACGAGGTTGCAATGACATGAGGAAGGCTCCGAGAGGGAACGCGTGAAAACAGTCAAGATCCAGAGTTTGGCAAGCGGAATTATGTCTCACTGTGTACTTACAGAAACACAAGTCTGTATGTGGAGAAGTACGTAAGGGGATCAAGGAAACCTTGCGGGGGGGGAGGGGGGGGGAAGTATAAACTAGTCAAATACATTGTTTCTATCTCCTATGAACACATACAGAAAGGAGCAAAGCAAGGTACCTAAAAAGCCAAGCAACTGCACACAGCATGTAATGGCTTGCAAAAAACCAACTCCAGCAAAGAGGGTATCACATGTGTTTTGGCAAGAGTAGGAAAAGGAAATGCTCCCCAGTTCAAGAAAGATGAAGAGCTACTGGAGAGGGTCCAGCGGAGGGCTACAAGGATGGTGAGGGGACTGGAGCATCTCCACTACGAGGAGAGGTTGAGGGAACTGGGCTTGTTCAGCCTGAAGAAGAGAAGGCTGCGAGGGGACCTTATAAATGCCTACAAA
>Ga0065711_1012096_pt1 | contig 18526 bp, 17 predicted proteins | sample Hoacrofraction12_FD_59098 | JGI IMG/M metagenome (GOLD analysis project Ga0065711, IMG submission 59098) | Hoatzin crop microbial communities from Cojedes, Venezuela - Epithelial fraction 12 v2 (version 2) | ecosystem: Host-associated > Birds > Digestive system > Esophagus > Crop | place...
GAGCCACATCCCAGCAAGGAGCACGTGGACCCTCCGAGCAGACAAACCCCCAAGAGGATCAACCCCGGCTTCTGTGGGGGCACCGAGCCCCACGCGTCCCAGTGTCACGGTGCTGAGCAGTGGCAAACTGGGCAGCGGGGCCCGGCCAGAGCCAGCACGCCCAAACCCCACCGGGTCGGGGGACCTCTCTCACCAGAGATCCTGTGTGAGAGAGGAGTAAGACAGTCTACACATAAGGAAACTTTAACACGGCTCTCAAGTTGGAAGATAATTTGTATTCCCCTCTCTTCGCACCAACACATTAACCAAATACATTATTTCCATAACGAGGAGATGAACATCTGTGTGGCTTCCCAAAATTTCAAGTGGCAATACTCGAGACAAGTATTCTCTCTTTGGGGATTGACGTATCAGCATTTTAAATAATTGCCAGAGCTAAAAACATAATTTAAATTCTAAGGGGATGTTACAGGAAGTTCAGGTGTGATTTATTTATTTTTTTTTTTTTAAATACAGCAGATCAATTTAATTCCACAAATTGGAGTTGCTGCAGTATTCTGTTAAACTTTGTGTTGGCACCATGTAAGTGAACTGCTCAATGCAAACGTTCACAGAAAATGAGAAACATGAATAACTCCAGCAGTACCGTGTTACTGGAGGTGACTGCAGGACAGAGCTGGGTCCCTGCAGCGCAGCAGAGCCGGCCCCGATGCCCTCTCGCTAGGCAGAAAACCCACGGCACCAGCCAGGCACAGAGACGCGCTCCCCACTGACCCGACGTGCTCCCCACTGACCTGCCTTTGCTTCTTCCTAGCTTTTGTCCAATAAACCCACTAGATCTCAGAGGGGATGGGACACACACCAAAAAACAAACCCAAAACACCCAAACCAAACAAAAACAAATCCAAACCCCAAAGACCTTTGCAAAAAAAGCTATTTCATGACTTAATTTCTGACTTAAGCGATCACTTCTGGCACCCGGGAAGTCTCTGAAGCCTTTTCCAGCCACGAGCAGAGCAGGTTCAGCAGCACCCATCACCCCCCTGGGCGGGAAGGGGCCACAGCCACTGCCACCCCCCCACAGATTTCATCTCCCACCTTGCCCAATGCCTCAGCTACGCGTTACTGCCCACACCAAGACACAGAGGTATCTTCCACACCTTTCTTTCCACAGCAGCCCCACCACTCTCCTGTTGCCCTGGACTCCTTCACTGGGCAGCAGGCTGCAGCCCTCACAGAGCCATGAACCTTACAGACCAAGGGATGAAGCCAGAGAACAAACGGGCTCTTCCCACACAAGTCTCTTCAGCAGCAAAGCCTCCCTGGCAGCCCCAGCACACCTACGTAGAACAGCAGGGATGTCAACAACTTCCAGATGTCATTAACAGCACCTTCCATTAGATCCTAAAGCCTTTTGCTTTGGAAATTTATGCTATGTGAAGTGGTAATTAAACTCAGAAACACAAAAACTTGAAAATGAAAAGTATTTCCTCATTACAAAGGTAACTGAAGGCTACTTTGAATAGGTCAACCACTACAAGTAACCCAAGAAAGAAACTAAAGAGAGAAACAGAAATAAAAACCTGGTTTTACCTCGTAAACACCCGTGAGAGCTTCCTGCTTCACAGGCACCCATGGACACGCCACGCTGGAGGAAAGCCAGGAGCCCCGTCCGCCGCTCTGCTGGGCGTGGAGAAGCAAAGACGCTGGTGCCCCACCCATCCCTGGAGGATATAGGCAGGCCTAGGCTCTGCAGGTGGCTCTCATCAGCCTAACAGCAAACCACTGACTCCAATTAGGCTTAATCACTATTCACAAGCAATGACACCATTCTCTTTTCAGCAGCAATAAAGGACCCGAGGCCACTCACTTCATTCTTCCAAATTCTCACACAATTACTTTTTGGAAGCTGACATGCACCAGGACCATGCACAAGGAGCTCTCACTTAACCACCAGCAGAGCCGAGTTTGGAGGGGGAGAGAGTGAGGTTTTTTCTTTTTGTTTTTTTTCCTGCATTTTTATATATTGGATTAGTAGAAAAAATTAGTTTCCCGGCCCTTCTTTATTAGCCAGCTTGCATGATTAATCACATTATTAATTCTATCCTCATTTAAGAGGGAGGAAAGACATTTTACCTCCAACTGCACCGAGGGGTGTCCTGACGTGCCAACACCGAGCTCCTCACTGTCCTACCACTGCATTCTAGCTATGGGGCACAGGTTTGTATCATGTGCACTTACCAGGAGACCAAGATCTTTGAGCTGCTGACTCCTGCTTCTCTTTACTAAGGAGCCCGCACACGTGATCACACTGAGGATGTTTTTTCTGAATTCTCTCCTGTTTCCTTTGGTCATCAGAGTGTTGTCATACAGACAGTCAACAAAATGAAAACACGTTCCCGAAGCAGATCTGCAAACCCAGCAGGAGTGAAGTGGGCACTTTAACATTCATTGTATCATCTTTAAGGAAATTATTTCTATTATTGTGTGTATTATTTCCTAAAGTATTGCTTTCAAAAGCCTATAATCATTCAAGCCTTAACAACACAAACCAAAAGGAAAAAAAAACAATCAAACAAAAAACTCCTTTCAAATCTCTGCCCACTTTCTAAAACTAGCACATTTATTTATTTCTTTTCGTGGCTGAGCCCGTCTGGCCCAGCGGAGCTCAGCCCGCTGCAGAAACACGCGATCCACGCGTGCCACGGTGCGTGGAGCCCCGGCAGCGGAGAAGCTGGAGCCTGCCGAGACCTTTCCCGGGACGCTCCGGATCCCCACGGCGAGGACCAGGGGGGTAGGCGATATCTGCCCACGCGGGACAACGCAGACACTAATAAACCTGGAATACTTACAGCGAATACATTTTCAAGGTATAATGTAAGCATATTAATTTCCTACTTGCAAACAGGACTGCCATACTGGCATTTTCACCTAATTAAAGGCTCAAACTTCTTTATTTTTGCTTTGCTTGAGAGACTGTGAAGCAGTATTTCTTTTCTGGATTGCTAATACAGAGAAAGAATAAGTAAGTCATAGAGGATTTCAGAGACTAATTTCAACTGGCCTAGAGAAAGAATCTTTTCTCTAGATTGGTGTTTTCTTTAGGTATTTTCCGTCAATTTTGAGATCAAAATAGAAAAGAAGAAAATATCAAAAGGAGTCAAAATACCAAAAGAAAAAAATTTCTTACAAGAATTTAGGAACTTTTGCTTTCAACATCTTTCAAAGACAGAAAAAGCCCGACCCCAAAGAGGAAGAGAAATATTAAACAAATTAATAATTATTACCATTTGTAAAGAGTAATGGAAAAGCTGGTGAGATAAAAAAATGCTGAGATTTAAGCAAATTTAAATTTAAGTGAATTTCAGCAAAGCAGAGCGGAAATAATGCGTTACTGTAAACATATTAGACTCAAAGGTATCCTGGTAGAGGCTTTGGTGGTGTTGGGTTGACGGATGGACTTGATGATCTTAGTGGTCTTTTCCAACCTTAGCGACTCTGTGATTTGACAGACATGAACTAATCACAGGTGAGATTTAATAGCTATTCCTGCTGAAACGCGTGCCGCGGCGGGGAGCGCTGAGCACACGGCCCTGCCCCTCCTCTGCCCGGCAGCCGGGCGCGAGGGCACCAACAGCACGGGCCGCTGGAACGGAACGAGACCCACCACCCACCAACGCAGGGCTCCTGGGTGCCGCGAGGTTCGGCCGGCAGCGCCGCTTTGACGCACCTCAGCCCCTCTTTGCCACCATATAACTGGTATTTTAATTTCTTGCTGCAAAAAATCACCCTCGTAGAGAAGACTGATGACTGAACCTTCTCTTTCTTCCACCACCCCATGGCACAAGCAGATTGTATTTCTGTTGTGTTTCACCGCCCCCAGTTCCAGTGTCTGAAGCTTCCCAATTGAAAACATTCCAATAACTATAAAGGAAAATAAGTGGTCACCTAGTACCCATGGACCTAATCCCAAAGTCCTTACTCAGAGCTCTTTCTTGAGCCCAAATCTGTTGCAAACATGAGCAAACATTAAGAGGGACCATCAGGTAGGTATCACCCCTCACCGCCCATTTGGCAACATCTGCGGGCAGTGCACCAGGCACCGGACTGGAAATGCTACCTACTATATTGAAGTCTTTTTGCTTTGCCAGCGCAGCATATCGGAGATGAAAATCTATCTGTTCCATTAGGAACAACCCGTGGTTCTCAGCGCTCCTGCAGAATGGCATTTCTGAAATTAGGTATCTGGGAACATCCATGGCTATTTTTACCCCAAGCAGGAACAGTTTATTTCAGAAAGCTCCTGCCGTTTCTTTTTCACATGAAAAATACATAAAATATAAATGGCAAAACAAATACTCTGCCAATATACTTCCTGTGAAGTAGAAAAACGCATTATGCATTAACCACTTAAATGATGGTGTAACAAACACCAGGAGAGATGCAACTCTCCAGCAAAGAGGAGAGCAGAGCTCTTCCCTCTCCCTTCCCACCCCGGCAGAAGCAGCCCCAGACCTGGACCCTGCCATGCTGGCAGACGCTGGGTAAGAGGCCTCAGAGGGACTACGGGAACACCTCACCCCCACCCCCCCAGCTCCTTTCTCCTGCACCTTCCTCTCCGCAGCTCAACCTCTCCTGCTCTGCGCTGGGTACCGCAGCGTCCTCTCCGCTCCCTGCGTCGGATGGGCTGGCTTGGGGAGGCAAAGACATCGCGACTGCTGTGCTTGGTGCGATATCCGCACCAGCACTGCTCTGAGGGAGTGGGAGAAGGGGCTAAAATCTGCTCTTCACTTCTGTTTCTACGCCTAAACAGAATGAGAAATGAAAACATTATTTTTTTATGATTTTCCATGAGCCAGCTCTGCTTCGGCTGCCCAGAAGGGGCTCACTCTTGCGGGGTCCGATGAGGTCCCCTGAGCTTCATCACTCCCCAGATCCTGGAAATCCTGCCAATTTTACTAACAAACAGAAAACAAATTCCCATCAACAAATGAGGCTTGAAACTCTGCACAGGAGCAAGGACTAACAGCACTAGAAAACCCCAGGATTTCCTGATCTGGGGGGGGGCTGTATAGGAAAGAGCTCCTTGCCTTCCTCCTGCGCTTGCTGTGTGCTGCCCACGCGTTGCTGAACACCCCTCGTGTGGACGGAAAATCTGGCTGCCAGCCCGAGCTGCCCTTGGTTCTGCTGCCGTGCAAACTGCTGGAAAGCAGCACACGGCTGGCTGCTGCGTGGAGGAAGGCTCTCGCTCCAGCCACTCCAGCCACGGACACCCACCAGCACCTTCCACAGCGAGCACACCTGCAGAGGAGGGCTCGGAGCTTCTGAGCAGACCACGTGCGGCTCAGGAGCTGGCACGCAGAGACAGCAGGCTTTCTACAAATGGATTTCTTCCTTTCTGGATGGAAACACTCTGCCCAAATGTGTCCCAACAGACAGCTCAGACAGCTTCAGTGTTAGATCACCGAGGGGAAAAGTGTTCTTCGGAAGATGTGATCCAGGGTATTCCAAAACAAAGACCACTGATGATATATCTGAACAGCGATCAACAGCTAAATATTATTCTGTGAATTATCTCTTCTTACAGCATCAACCAGTCTAGCTTGTGTGTGTGTGTACACATCTCTCTCTCTCAAACCACCCACTCACACTATCTCCAGTGTCCTGAAATAACAGTTAAATCTGAACATCAAACAGGAGCTGCCAACACAAGCCCTGGGAGCAACACAGAAAATACAGAAATGCAGAGACACACACATATACCCACGGAGCGAACGACCGCTGGCAGAGCAGCACCTCGAATCTGACCAAGCCAGGTTGGGCGAGCAGTTGATTTCCTTTCGAGGGGCCAAAGAGAAACCTCCCTAAATCTTTCTTTTACAACGGTTCTTCATCGCCCAGTTGGAGCCTTCTACCGAATTTCTTTGCCGTGAAGCAGCGACGCCATTCAGAAAGGCACTGGTTCGAACCCCATTTGAGAGGAAATGTCTTGTTAATGCTGTTGCAGTGCTGAGCTGTCTCTCGCACTGAGCACTGCCAGATAATTCTCTTTAATACTCTAAAAAGACGACACCTTCAAACTGAGAAACCCCAAAAGAACTCCAATAACTGAACACCGCAAAACAGCCGGATGCGTAACTCCCGCAAACTGCTACGCTGAAATGATGTGTTTGCATAAACGATGCATTTTTTGAGTAGAAATCTACGTTTTGAGCTGAAACAGTGTGTGGCTTTTTCGAATGCATCCCCTCGTGGGAGCTCCGGTTTGGAGCGCCCTGGGGCGTTTGCTTGGAGTTGGAGGCAGCACAGAGATTACAGCTGCGGCTGCATCTCGGTGGGAAACGCTTACAGGGAATCTTCAGCAAAAGCAAAAATCCCGGACGCTTCAATGCCTTCATTTAACAGAAAACTACAAAAATCACACTAATTTGAAACCTTATAAAAATCATAGTCCGTCCGTACGCAGGCAAGGGGCGAGGAGATCCAGCACGAAGCCAGGAAGAAGCCAAGCTAATCTGAACTCCCGGGGTGACTTTTCAACGGGCTGGAATCGATACGCAATAAACTTTTCACGGCTGCGAGTGTGTCTTGGATTCCCAGGTAACCACGGTATTAATTTAAATTCAATTAATGGCTTCATCTGCATTGGGAAAGATAGATTCCCAACAAGTGTGCAGGCAGAATGACTTTAAACACTGTGTGATTGATGCAGCAGCACAGAAAGGAAAACCCTTTGCTCCCCGCGCCTGGCCAGCTCGCGGGTTTCCTACGAGGAACACGCGGCGCCGTTCAAAAGCACCCATTTGACAAAAGGACGAAACGCCAAACCTCTCTCAACAGATGATACTTCTCTATATTTACTAACTTAATAACGTGAGCACGCAAGACCCTGAGCATTTTCATTCCAAAGCTGCTAAAGACAATTTACTTACTGGGGAAAAAATGCAACTAAATGTTTATCTATGTTGTCCTTTGTGCAAACTTTGCTTACAAGAGAGAATGTCCAAGGCAGAGCTGCTCTGTCGAACTGCTGCCACCCGCCAGCCTTGAAGCGCATCCCCTGATTGCTGTTGCTTGTAATTACACCGTCTTAACCCCCAGAAACCACGCGACGGACACGCTCCTGTGCCCCCTCCGGCGCCGGAGCCGGCTGCTGGCGGCGCTGGGAAGGGAAGATGGCGGAGCTGGTCCCACTGCTCCCCAGCAGCCAGCTTGGGGTGCCGAGGAAGAACGAATCCCCCGCCGCCGGAGCCCTGCCAGCAGCGCAGAAAGGAAAGCGGGTCGGATGGGCGGTGGCAGGGAGATGGGAGGAAAATTCAGGGCAGGTAATGGGAAGAGTGAGTAAATTGGGGGAGTGATGGTCCGTGCTACTTCTCTCACATCTTCTCCCTCATGATGGGTGTCCCCTCCGGCTTTCGGCGTCCGTGGGCTCTGCCGCGGCGAGGCTCCAGCCATCCCATTGCTGTGCTCGCAGCAGGACCGGCACGGCAGCTTGGCAGCCCAGCATGAACCAAACCCCCAAACCAGACCTTTCCATCTCACTTCTTCTCTTCAAAGCACAGGCTCGTGCCCCAGGGACACAGCGAAACGCCTGAGAAGAACAGAGCACTGTGAAAGACTCCGAACCAGGCTGTCAACAAAGAGAATCCAAACCTGATTATTTTACAAATATTATTATGAGATATAAGGCTGCTCTGTTCTGTTCAGGGAGGAGGTGGGTAGGTGCTGCATAAAGCACATCTTTCCCAGAGAAACATCCTGGGGTGAACGCAGCCATCGCTCGACACAGCACAGCATGCCCGTATTTATTCATGGTGGATAAAATTCAACACTGTCTCTAACATGGAGGAAAATGAGCCCTGAGCTCCTCTGCTTTGCTAGACTTGGGCTGTGAAGGTAAAATATTTGAGAGCCACTAAATAGTGAGATTTAATTTCATTCTAATTTCTTCTTAAATCGCTATTCTTTCATTGTTTCTTTCTGGGTGTAATACTGCCCAAATAAAAAAGAAGCAAATCAGCTCTTCTTGGAAATAAAAACAAAACATTAAAAACATGATTCACCATCTATCTGGAAGACAAACAATGGAAAAATTCAAGGACAGTTATGTTTGTTTACAGCCCTTGCACCACTTCTATTTTTTCAAATAGCTGCGTACATCCTCGCGCTGAATTGGAGCTGTGCTTCAACCTCACAGCTGAGAGCTTCACCAGACTGCAAACCTCGGCCACATCCACAGCTTGCTGGAGCTGCGTCACTAATCCTAAACGTAGCTGAATCCCACTGTCCAGTGGCGTCAACTTCTGATCTGAGACCATAAAGGATATTTTTTCATCATTAGCAATGCACTTTGCCAGACTTTCAAAATAATTAACATTATATATACATATATATTAGCCTCTGCATTTCTCTTACAGCTGTTCTTCTCCCTGGTTTCCTTTCACTGTGAGCTGGTGTCCATGAAAACAGATGACACAGAGTAAGAAATGGAAGACTTTTTAAAGAAAAAAATTTAGAGGAAGAACTAGATCTCTGAAAGTGCTAAGTCAGTAGCATGGATGCTAACGACACGAACCACAGTGTAACAGCCCAATTGGAAAATCTGTGCACAGAAAAGAGGTGTAGGAACAACGGAAAGCAAGACGTAAGTGAACAGTTTCTCATCTTCTTTTCAGCTGAGGTTAAGAGGAAAACAAATTCTTAGATATCCCGGAATAGAGAGACATTTGTAATCCATGGAAATTACATATATTTATTTCTGAAACTTTCTAAGAGCTACTGGAGGCATTTAGACTCCTTAAAAATATGGCTACGAGTTTCACAAACTACTTCTCTCTGTTCTAGTCCTATCTCTCGGTATTTTGAATGATATATAAAAAAAGAAGGTGTTCAAAATTTTCTACAGATCTGGTGAACCTAAGTGTGTCAGAATGGGTAGATTACAAAGGCAGCGAAAATTACTACCGTCTCTTGAAAATACTAGTTTTCACTACTGCCCATGTGGGGCTTACCAAGATACTACTAGGCATTAACAGGGCTTACCAGGTATTAGTTCTTGCTGTGCTAAGCCTTGAGTGGGAGGTTGGAGGAGAGGCCCAGGGATGCCACCTCCACGGGCAAGCTCCGAGCACCTCCTTCTGGGCCTGCACGGGACCCATGGCAAACAGATAAATCTTGGAGTTGCACAATAGGAATATTTTTGCAGGAATAAAGCTGCTTATTTCCTCATTTCAGCTGTGACACTGCATTTGATCATAAAAATCTATTGCTGGGCTGCCATGCAGAGAGGTCTAGGCACCTCTTGAAGGTCCAGCCCACCTGCTGAATGTCCTTGTTCTGCCTACCACGCCTGCTCTCTACTGCTGCACTCCTGAAGGAGGCTGATGAGCCATTTTTAACCTGACTTGATGCTACAGACTGATATCAACAAATCTAAAACCTGAAGTGAGACAGTGCTTAGACTAGAAGAAAAAAATGGGAAAGAAAAAGAAAATAGTGGGAAAGACATTCTGAAACCCAAGACCACCTGCTCAACTCCATTCCTTGGACAAGCATATCTTCTGGACATGCACTGTCCAACAGCTTTTCATGTTGAATTCAGCAAATACGGCACAGACCTTCTGCAAAAAGATCAGGCTTCTCCATCTCCCATGCCACAGGTATCTTCTCATCGCTGGCAGAAAGCTCTGCTTTCCCTTCAGGGAAAGAATTTAGGAACTCCTGACTCTGAATCTGCCTGCTGGGGAGAATTTTAATTGATGTCTGGACCAGTAGTATTATCCCCTTTAATCAGAGGGTCATCCAGGTAACTCTTCCATACATCGATACGGTCTAATAAAGAGAGCTACCCTCGGCAGTTAAAACGTATCATTAGATTTGGGTACAGTAGTAATAACAGGAGGAGGAAATGCTCTGGAGTTCATTAAATCTGCTGAAACACGAAGAGGGAAAGTGGCAGTGGAATACTTAAAGGTCAGCCTGTGATTAAAAAGATTAGTGTGGAAGAAGTTCGTTTCCACCTACAAGGAAATCGGGTTGCAGTTCATCTCAGCCATCGCTCGGGGAAGTCCGCGGCTGGAATGATGGTCCACCCAATCCAGGGAATGTTTCTGCATTTTATTTGTTGCTGGTTTGGATGGTCTACAGAGCTTCTGGGACTTCCAATGGAAAATGAGACAAATGAGCAACTTTCTCTTAGACTGTCACTGCCTACTGAAAAGACAACCACGGACAGTAATTTGCTAGTCTGAAGGCAACTAGCTCAGCTGAACTGCAAGAACAAAACACTTCTTTTTCAAAGTCTCAAGCTTTCTTTTCATTTTCCACTGTGATTCCATTTTCTCCCTGGCACCTGACATCTTGGGAACTTATTATACTTGCCTCAACATCTCCCATATTTACCACAATCCTGATCGCATCTCTACTCTGCAACAGTCTGCTTTGCTTGCCTGAAACCCTCCTGTAGCCCACACTTGCTCCCCTTCGTGGCGTTTCATCCCCCCCGTCATTAGCTGGGCACCGTTTCTATTCTTCAGCACCAGCCTGGCAGAGGAGTCTCCCCATGTGCAAAGTTCAGCTTTCTGTTCAGGTGAAGGAAGAAGAATAAGGGTTGCCGGGGAACAAAGCAGCAGTAGGTAAAATCCTACAAACCACATGCATTTTGGAGAAGAATGATTTTCTATGGATTTTTTTCTTTTGTGTTGCTGTTTTAATGAATGTCAAATGCATGCAGAGCCACAGATGCTCCTCATTCCCGTATTATTGTAAAATGAATATAATAGTAGTAGTAGTAGTAATAATAATAATACATCCTGTTAAAACTTTAATTACAAAATACATCGTTTGTCTGTTGTTTAAACTGTTCGATTTTTCTCATCTCCCACCACTAACACTCTCTGTGGTTGTATTAGGCCTTTCCACAAAAAAATTACAAGTATATACTCGGAGTAACAGACTATTCAGAACAAGGCAGATGACTGCAAACTCTTACATCCTTAAGCACGGGTACCTGCAGCAACACAGGTGCTTGTTCCTCTGGGCATACGCTGAGCTTTAGTAATCCTCAGTGAGCATGAGGACACACCATCACAACCTTCCTTTGGAAGAGTTCAAAGTAACAATAACCAGAATACAATATTCTGCTGCAATACTTGTTCTAAAAATAAACACATTCTGCTCTTTTCCCCTGAAAACGTCGTCAGCTTCGTTGATACCTGGTGAAGTTGGCTATGGAGCTTGTTTCAAACACCAGTTTTCATGGAGTTAGTACTATTTAAGTGAGCACTTCCTCTGGCTCACCGTCTACTGCAATTATGCAAATAAGATGCAGCTTTATCCTTTCAGCATAATTACCTCAAACACAATCAGGCTATATTAAGACTGACTCAAGATGAATGAATTCAGTTCATGTAATGATTTCCTAAATCACCCCACGGGACTACGGCAAAGAAAATTTTGTCCCAAGAGCGACATCAAGTACCAAGACAAATAACTGCCTACCTGGGGCCAGGTTCCACCAGAAACCGAGCGCTTCTGACTCTGGGGAGACGGAGGCTGCCGGGATTTTCCCACTGTTACCACAACCAGGAGCTTCACACGGCAGATATGTAGCCAGGCGCAAATACACCAACATGTTTGTATTTTGAATTGAAGAGTCATGGCTGGGGGAGAAGTGTTACTTGAGAAATGTCTTTTTCTGTTTAGTCACTGTTTCAGATTACGAGTTCTGTGACCAACAGCGTTACAGATGTCAAAAATCTGATAATCCAAAGTGCACCACATACACTTGAACCTGCAGGCACGTTAGTTTTCAGTGCAATTTAACATCTCCTGGCTTATCAGCCTAACATTCCTCCCCGAAGCGTGAGCAGAGGCTAGCAGCATCACGTACTTCGGGTTACAGTACGGGAGCTGCAGTGCTCTGTTTCCACTGAAGTTTGTTAGGAGTCGTCTTCTAATATACTACAAACACCAGTTAACACAGTGCTAAAAGGAAAGAAGAAAATGAAGATGGTCTTGAGGAGTAAAGCAATTCTTCATCCCCGCTAAAGCAGCTCTCCCCAAACCCAGCGGGCACTCAGCTGTTGCCTTGCCCCGGAGCCCGGGAGCCGCAGGGGCAGGCGGCAGCTCTGCTGCTCCCACCGCACAGCGCGGAGACTGCTGGGCTGCGGCGCGGCTCACGGCACGGCCCCGCGGGGCCAGCTGAGCTCCCTTCTGTTCATTCGGCTTGGTTCCATCCATTTATAGGGAAAATCACGGCTTCTTATTTCATTTATTTTATGTATTCATCAAAAGAAAAGCATTATTACATTTTAGGAAGCAGATGTTCATTGCTGGAATGATAAAAGAACAACATTCAAATGTCTCTTTCCAGTCCCCTTGAATTCATCGCCAAAGGAAATCACTACAACAGCAGAAAGGAAAGCAAAACAACACACAGCAGTCGAAATGCAAGAAAGGCAGGCAATCCGTACGGATAACAGCCTCTCTAAGCAGTGAAACACTAATACCTAAGGATTACTTATTTCTGTAAGTAACAGATTTCACTGGATGCCTCTCTTCGTGGGTGAAACAGAAAAGGAATGGGTCTGAAAGGGGAAATGTGGAGTTCTGGAAAACTGCTTTGGGAGAACGGGAATCTGCTCTGCGTTCCTCACCGTCCCTTTACTCTCCCTCCGAACAGGATGAAGCAGATGGCAGGTGCAGATGGCAATTAGGGACGGATGAACGGGACTGCAAAAGGTACGAACCAGGCTGCACCTTCCCAGAGCAGCCGGGAAACGCTCGCCAGAACAGTGCTGCTGCTGTTCTGGGACACCTCACTCTGCCTCTCCTTTTGTACCAAGCACAGTACCTACTCGTGGCTGAGCATTTTTCCCTTTCCAGAAAGTAAGACGCAACTCACGGCCCTCAAAACAGGTATCTGCTGTAGGGCACCCACTGCTGAAGAACGAGCACAATCACACGGACAGGCAAAACGCAATTCAAGCACCACGGACCAGCAACCGTGCCATCCACGTGCCTACAAGTGCAAAATGCAACTAGCCAACTTTTAGGTAATGGTCTGATATATTCACTGCATAAGAAGATATTTTCGGGCTCAGTGGACATATATTTTTGCAGATACTCTAAATATGCTGATATTTGTACCTGCTATTTAACCGGCTTTCTATACCCGAACCCTTGCGCTCTGCTATCGTCTCTTACCGTGTCCAAACGCAAACCTCATGTTTCCCCTTATGTCCAATGTGTTTAATGTGTAATACAGTAGGAAAATATTTTAAAATAAACGAACGTGGAGAGTTTTTATTTCTGTTTACTGTTGGCAGACTTTTCGTTTCTGTGTCAGAAACCCTCAGGGACGAACACAGTATGAAAACATTATTAAAATATCCTGGTTTTCAGAAACAAAACACTTCATTGTCTATCAACTGTACGTATTTCTAGAAAAATAACATGCAAAAACGCCTCTAGGGTTTAAAAAATGTAAAAGGATGAAGCATATTATATACCTGAGAAGAATAACTAATGAGGTGGTAGACACAGTAAAAATGAATGCAAATATTTGGTTTTCCATGAGTGAACACACCAGAACCTCTTCTAATCTGGGCAAAGTGTTCAAGGACTCTTTGGAGACCCTGCCCCACACAAAGCTGTGTGCCAGCCCAGGAGTTTGCTCTCTTGACTCAGCTCCTCCCTTGTAAAGAACCTTTCTCTTCACATTACAGTGAACACGGGCTCTAAGTGGCAAGTTGGGTTTGCCCAGAGGAAGCTATTTGGCCAGTTAAGCATCTCTACAGACAAAAAGGATAACAAACTGAGGAAAGGTCAGATGTCAGAACACAAAGAAATGTTGAGGAACGACGGGATTATGTACAAAAAGCTTCCCACAATTTTTATATTCACATGCATATGTACAAGTACATATATTTGTGGAGCACGCAAGCAATATGTGTAGATAAATATAGTGCTTGATCTGAACGAAATAAAAGTGAAGCTAAGTTTAAATGGAAACTGCTGACTTAAAAATGAATTTTCACATCTTCAGTAGAAAACTTATCCACTGCTTCAGGGATGATACATAAATTGCAAAAGATTTTCTCTTCCTATGCATACACATGATATGTTAAGATCATTTTGGTTTACTTTCTTTTAAGTGATAACGGCAGTGTCATATCACCACAGCTTAATATAAGCTCTGAAATTGTGCCTTTAATAAATAACTGCTGAGAGCTTCTCAACTGTGGAAATAATATATAGTTCTTGGGTGAGGAACACAGACATTTAGGAAAATTTCAGGAGATGAAGACTTACTCAATGCACTTTATCCTCTTTAAATCATACCATGTCTGTACAAATTTATTCACAAAACACATACGAGAAAAATTTATGGGCAATCCCTTTTGTGCCACCAGCGTTTCAGGAAGCGGGAGAGAGAGCCAAGCAGAAGGGAGCTCTTACCCTCTATGGTGGCTCGCTTGGGGAGGATGGTGATGGCTCCCTCGGCGACGTCCTCCTGCTGCAGCAGCGGGCTCACCTTGGAGCCCCACGTGTCCGAGCCCACCCAGAGGAAATGGCCGACTTGGTCTGCCCTCTTCGCCGCCGCAAGGATCTGCCTGCGGAAAAGAACTTTGTGTTCACAAATTGACTTCATTTAAACTCGTAATTGCTTGGGAAAAATGGCGTGTTGCACCTGCAGAATGACCAGAAATAGCCTATTCCTGTACCCAACAGAGCTCAGGAATCTGACAACACACCGTATCACGACCCACACAGCGCAGACTGGACCTCTCTTCATCCACACTGCATCCAAAGACTGAAATCCTGATTCCACTAAATTTTAAGTTTTGCCATTGACTTTACTGAAACTTTATCCTAACTTCCTTGTGTCTTATTGTGTTTCCCTGAGCCTCTCAGCAACTGACAATGCCATCACAATTGTGAACTAATCTGAAATTCTGGAGAGAGAATATGGAACACAGGCAAGTGAGAAATGAGATATATATTCCTTATATTATTTTATGAGCAGGTGACATGTTGAGCACCTGATGTGGTTTAACCTTGAGCATCCAAGCCATTTTAGCACTAGTAACCATCACTTGCCATAAAATTGACTCTGAATTAACGAATACTACATAGCACCATGAGCTTGGCGAGAGGGGCATCTTCTTAACACCTCTTTCAGAGGTAAGGTCAGGTCTGCCCTTCCAACGCCTGAGTAACCCCATGCCAGGAAAAGCTTCCAGACCTTGCTCAACATTCCCGGCCCCCCACTACAGCGATGCACGATCCGGGGCACCACGCTAGCCAGGGCAGCAACAGCAGCACCTCCGTGCCCAGGGCTGCCCTCTGCAGTGCCAACTCCACATCCCCACACTGCTCTTACCAACAGACATTGCCACTTCATTACGCATATTCTTATTTGCTTTCTTTTTTCTGCATAGCTGTCAAGCACAAATGAATCAATTCCCTCAGTCATCCTTACTTGATGTCCTCATCATTGGCAAAAATAACGATGGCCCTGGCATTGGGAGTTTCTAGGAGCTGCTTGATAATTTTATCAAAGTCGATGGTCTTGTCCTTGCGATCCTGGGGGATCTTCAGGGACTGAGCGATGCAGAGCCCACCTGTTCAAGAAAGAAGAAAAGGACTCTGTCAGAGGAGAGCACAGGAAAGGCAATGAGAAACACACCTGGCTGGAAAGGGAGCCTGGGAGGAAGAGCGACTCTCCCATCGGATCGCTGCCCTCCTGGAGCCCCTAATCCTCGTGTCAAGCTTCCTGAAGGATTCATACAATTATTTTTTTGCATGGAGCTCTCACTGGGATACACACAGTCTGCATGCCTGGGTAGGGTCATGGATTAAACAGATGGGCAAAACCAGTATCACAGAAAGGAAAAAAAAAACAAATAAACCAGTCAGTAGAGGGATTTAAAAAAATCACCAACAATCAAACAACAGCCTGAACAAGCTTGAACTGATTTAAAAAAATACAACATCAGGCTGAAAGGCAAGTGATGTTGACAATGTGTTAGACAAACTTTGTCTCGGTGAAGAGCTGAGATTCTTTTTAATTTTGCAGGTTGAAGGATATTGAGGGAAAACGCTTCCACTGAGACAACTTCTCTGGAAGAGGAACAGCAAAGGAGTTGAGATATTGGCAAAGCAAAGATTACTCAAGAAAATCCTCACTCATTCAAATGTCCATCACCAAATGGGACGGAGCAGCCCCAGCAATTGAGGCCTCAAGATAAAGTACATGGTTGTGAACTGGACTTCTCATAAATACACAGGTAGCACCGCAAAAACCGTATCAACACAGTAACAGTGATAAATACATCCACACCGCAGCGATACTCAGCTTTAGCACAGTTCACACACTGCAGAGTTGTACGGCTCGGGGTGGGGGAAGGAGCACATCTCCAGTGACACTCTGCTTGTCACTGCTGGCAGATGAAAACACATTTTTGCCTTCGTTATTTGTTTCTCGGTGATGAACACTTTCATCTTTTGTTGCATCTTAGATACCAGCTTCCTCAGTATACTGCATAGTGTGTTAATTAATAAAGTATCAGAGACGCATAGTAAGAAACAGCAGTGGGGATCAGTTAATTAAAAGACAGCAGGACAAAGGAGATAGATATTCACAGATATGCACTAAAATACAGATTTAAAAGTACCATTAAATGAAGTAACAGAGAAGGTGTTCCATGGGAAAGCAAACGGAGAAGGAGGCTCAGCCACCATCAGCAGACGCTGCCTGCCCGCCGTCTGCCAAGGACAACGCACCCACCCTAAGCCACGGCAAAGCAGACCCCCAAACACCCGGAGGAGAACCCCCAAACAGCCATAAAGTCCAAAGGCACAGTTTTAAAATTGCAAAATGTGGCTCTTCTGCAGATCTCTGAGCACTTCACAAAGTAGGTCAGGATCATTTCTCCTGATTTTAGACATAGAGCAGCTGAGCCACAGAGGTTGCCTGAAGTCAGGGCAGGTCTGTGGGTACCGGCTGACCCAAACACTCTGGGGGAAAAAAGATTGGTTTTGGTGGGAAGAAATAAATAGGAGAAAAGGAAAGGTTGAGAAAGAATAAACCAGAATTAAAACCCCCAAGTTTTCCTCTGAGTCACACAGAATGTTTCCTTCTGGTTTACAATTATTACAAGCTGAAATTATTGCAACTTCATTTTTCTTTAAAGAAAACCATACTGGTATTTAAACATAAACTTAATTTTCAAACGAGGAAAGAAAGTGTCCTTGCTAGCAAGTCCAAAAAGTTTAAACATTTCTTAAATGCTCTTTCTTTTCATTTTCCCCAGTCAAAACTAGAGGGAATCAAGTCAAATGAATGAGGGGAGTCATCCAGCTTTCCTGAAACGCCCTGCTTGGCACAGATTACGTGCTGGTTGAAAGCACATCCCCCCAGCCAGCTCCGGCTCTGAGCCCGAGACTCCGGCTCGGCAGCGGGGCCAGGGCATCTCCCGAGCAGAGCCTGGAAATGGCGGGGAAGCCATCCGTGTGCCTCTGCTGTGGAAAAACCCCTCCAGCCTGGCATCACGCCCCAGGAGAATCTGCAGTCATTAGCTGCTCCTGGAAAGTACCTGTGCCCTCCCTAGCATGCCACCACGCCAAGCCAAGCTACTTTGAATCTCCCTCAGGAGACTCCAACTTCTCTTTTTAAAGAAGGATGTGGCAACTTCGGAGAATTCACTGAGAGATAAGAAAAAAACCCCGAACCAACCCACTGACTGTCACAAAGCTCCAAGATTTGTCACTTGAAAATTTCTTTATTCCCTCCACGGCGTCCTTCCCAGAGGCTCCCGCCTTGCCACAGCAGAAGAGCAGACGAGGTATTTTCCAGTGTCGAGACCACAGGGCTTGCTCACGCCGGCTGGAGCCATTACTTCGACACATCTGACGCTGCTGCGAAGATCCTTTGCAGTTCCTCACAGCTCTCCATCGCTTTCATTCGGAAAAAGCAGGCTCTCTGATGAGAGGATCGGAAACACGGCCCCAGAGAACAGGCACAAGCAGCCAGGCACATGGAGCAACATTCCCCAGCGCCTTCCCATTTCTAACTACTGCACCAGCAAGTAGCTGCAAGGACCTTCTAAACCAGGACAGAAGAATGTGGCCAGGACAGGCGCTCATCCCCAGGTACCACGGCTCCAGCACAGGGCAACGACCACCCCGCCAGGCACCCAGAGAGGAGCGGGAGCAACCGGCTCTCGGACCTGGCAGTAAGATTTCCATAGCCGAGTCCATCCACATGAAAGAATTAAAGAAGTCCATCTACATTAAAGAATTCCTTTTTTGTTTGGTTCAGCCTGAAGAAGAGAAGGCTGTGAGGAGACCTAATATATACTTACAAATATCTCCAGGGTGGGGGTCAGGAGGACGGGGCCAGACTCTTTCCAGTGGTGCCCAGCGACAGGACAAGGGGCAACGGGCACAAACTGAAGCCTGGGAAGCTCCAGCTGAACATGAGGAAGAACTTCTTCCCTCTGAGGGTGACGGAGCCCTGGCC
>Ga0065711_1006018_pt1 | contig 18525 bp, 17 predicted proteins | sample Hoacrofraction12_FD_59098 | JGI IMG/M metagenome (GOLD analysis project Ga0065711, IMG submission 59098) | Hoatzin crop microbial communities from Cojedes, Venezuela - Epithelial fraction 12 v2 (version 2) | ecosystem: Host-associated > Birds > Digestive system > Esophagus > Crop | place...
TCTGAGGGTGATGGAGCACTGGAACAGGTTGCCCAGGGAGGTTGTGGAGTCTCCTTCTCTGGAGATATTCAAGACCCGCCTGGACAAGGTCCTGTGCAGCCTGCTGTAGGCAACCCTGCTTCGGCAGGGGTTTTGGACTAGATGACCCACAGAGGTCCCTTCCAACCCTGAACATTCTGTGATTCTGTGATTCAGTGATTCTGTGACAGCCCCAAGAAGTAGTGTGTGGTCTCCACTATCTTAAAAAATCTTATCTTTCTGTCTGTTAGGGGGAACTCAAGTCTCTGCAGAGCACGTGAAACTGTCCTCTGGGTTAGAAAGATTCTCTGAATGAACTGACTGCTAATCAATGTGTGGGAAAATGTGTCTTCTTTTTGCAGCAGTGAAGGAAATACTCGAGCCAGAGAATAGCAAGAAATAGCAATATATCCAACAGAACTAGGCCACTGTCCTTTCAATAGACCTGATGCTTGGACTGTCACTGTGCCCTCCAGCATGACCTTTGTCATCCACTGAGATTGCTTGGGTTTCCACGGTGTACAACAAAATTACACATCACTCACCAGGATACTTGAATTAAACACAGGTTTCAGAAGAGAAGTTTGGGAGAAGGATCTCTGTCACAGCAAAACTAATGGAAACACATCTTCACATGTGCTCTCACCATCCCTTGGAGCTTTGCTTAAGAGTAATTCAGTAGAAAATTGCTTGAAAAATTGTATGGGGCTCTGTATGGACTATTTGCAACAGGTGATGCTAATCACGCTGAGGCTGATGCTGCGACTTGGCAGGTGTTAAGCTGCTGCTTATGTTGTGGGAATGCTTTAAGATCTCTTTGCTAAAAGTGGAGCTGGGTGACAGGTTTATATTTTCACAGTCACAACAGTTGTATTGCAGCATAGCTATGTATCCCACTAAACAGAAGTTAAACAGATGTGAAAAAGGTTGGGCTTTTCGTTTGTTTTTATGGCTTGTTTCTTTTTTTTTTTAATTGAAGGAATTATTTAATATTGTCGTATTATCAACAGTGTGTACATTCTCTGGAGTACGCAGATTACAGTATTAATGCCTCAAATTGAGGATGGCCACAGCTTCTGAATCCACATGTATGTAAATGAGTCTGCATGCACGAGGAGCTGGAGGATGTTGTCTCAGGTGAGAGGGAGCTACCATGTGCCAGTTGAAAAGTGGCAGTTTTCTTTTGTGTGGCACAGCTTGGCTGCATGGTTAGCTACAAGAATTCACTTGTCAGCAGCATCTGTGCTTCCCTGTGAAGCTGCAGGTGAAAATTTGTAAATGGCAAATCCCAGGATTTTGAGGGGGTGGTGAATAATCAGAAGTTGGGGGCAGAACAGTTGGCGTCCTCATTTGGGAAGACAAAGGAATGCAGAAAAGAAGATGAGTATGTAGTTGTCTGCTAGATGAGGATTTCAGTACTTGGCACACTTTCAAAAGTTCTGGGTGCCCTGAGAATACATTGTAAAATCACACTGTCTCTTGGCCAGTGAATACTGAATCAGCCTCAATAAAAAAATACTAAAAGAGAACTCCGGCATATCCAGTAAAAGTAAGAGTGTTAATGGTATAAGAACACTAGTAGGATGGGAGATCAAGGCCCTGTGTCATCCAGATTTTCATCCCATAATAAAAATATTATACTGCTATGCAGAGGAAGGAAAACNGTATTGCCAGTGTCATGTATGCTTTATACACAGTGGTAGTTACAAGGGCGCTTGGCGTAAATCTGTGGCATAACCCTTTTGTAGGATATGAAAGTACCACTAGACATTGTGGGAGGATCCAGGGGTATGATGAATAATTTTATAGTCATTGTGGATACTAAAAAGAAGATATAGTGACCAGAAGGGTCAGTAAACAGAGAGAAGAGAATAGGAAAGTGCTAAATAAGTTATCCTTGATGACAAGGCTATCAGTCCTTGTTCCTTATGGGTCAGAAATCTTTTTCTGAAGTTTCTACCAGTAGTCAGAGATGTTTTAGGCAGAGCAGGTGATCGCCATAGAAGCAGATGTCCAAGGGCACCAAAACGACCCGATGATGGAAAGCCTGTGCTCTGCTACCTGTGCACCTGATGCTGTCTTACACTTGTCACTGTCCGTGGGGCTGCATTTTGCAGGTTGAGTGACCCTTATTCTCTTGTCCCTCAGCTGGACTCCAGCCTGGTGTGCTGCTGCAGTCTGCAGAGGCAGGGAGCCTGCCTTTCCATGGACACCCCCACACTCACGTCACCCACATCCCTGGCCCCAAACTCTTCCTCTCTTTCAAAGACTCATGGCATGGGGATTATGTGTGTTTCTCCAAGCAAAAGGTTTTGGGGGAAGAGGACTCCTCCTAGTAAATGACCTTCACTTACATTCTTGGAGAACGGGAGTGCAGGAAGAGGAAAAACCTTGTAGAAAGGGATATAGCAATGGATGAAGATAGGAGGAGAGGCAGCAGAGACAGTGCTTGGTATTGGTGGGGAGATGCATATCCATGACCAATGAAGTGAATATGGTGTATTATGGCAGATGGACACCTATTTAAGCCAAAGGAAAAAGCTGACATAAGAGTAATTCAGCACAGTTTAGTCATGGGAAAGAAAAGAAAAAAAAAAAAGGTGTGAGAAGAGGGTTTCCATGTGCCAGAGAGCTGAGTTCCTGGGGCAGCCTTCAAAAGGTAACCAAGTAGTGTTAGAATGAAGCTGATGATGCATTTATGAAACAAACTATATAAGGTAGGTGTTACAGCTGGCAGGAAACTAGTCATACTGGTCAAAAGATTCTCTGAAGGATTTATTTGTCAGTGTTATCCCAAGTACACGTCTTACCCGAATCAAACACTTGAAAGGGGCCTCAGTCTTGAATCCATACTGTAGCACAACATGTGAAAAGTCGGCACCACTGTCATCCGTTGGGTACACACCAAAGCCCTTCTCCACCACCTTGCTTGTCCTCTGGTCCTCTCTCGGCTGAGCCAGCCAGGCCCTGCCCAGCGCAGGCACCCTCAGGCGCACCGGACTGGGAGGTGGACTGCAAACTGGCAAGGCAGGTGCATGGCACTGATCTATGAGAGCCCCCACCCTGCTGCCCCTGGGTCCAGAGCCCCCTGCTCCTCTGAGGTAACAGCAGCATGGAAGATGGTTCCCAGCCACCACAGCAAGTCAGCCTGTGCTGGAGCAGAAACACTGAGCTGAGGAAAGAAGGATAATTAACACATTGTAGTTAAACAAAGAGGTCCAAAGGTGAAAGTCTACGTGAGAAAGCAAAAGCATACAAAGCCAGAAGGTTCACCCTTCTGAGCTGCAGCTAATGTGTTATCTATGGTTCCTAATAACATTGGCTTTAACTATGAGATTGATCAAATGCCCATGTGTCTTGACAGCAGGGATGGTTAGATGATATTTGATAGCAAGGAAATACAGTAATCCATGCGGTCTGGCTAGAAATGAGAGGTGGTTTTGAGTTGTGCTAACCTCTTACTGCAGTTGTATTGTGCAAGTGTTGAGTTTCATTTTTGCTGCTGACCTCTGATGACGAGTTAATTTGAATAAACACATTTTCCATTTCAAAGGAAAACCAAGCTTCTTCTCATCCTTTCTACAGCACACAGCATTTTTCTATGAACTCCTCCACTTTATAATAGTTTGTTTTAACATTATTTATTCAATGCAAATGTAAAACAATTTAGGGATTTAGTTGCATATTTCACACTATTTTTGGTCTGATTTTACATAATACCAGAGAATTTGTTGTGATGCAATTCAATACTTTCCAGAAAATTTAAACCAAATTGCTGTGTGAAACTGTCCATAAATATTTAGTAAGCTCTCCAAAACATTTGAAATTACATACATTATTTCTGTTACAGACTTGAGAACAAAATAAATTATATCTGCATTGCCACAGTAGATATTAGCATTTAGCATCTCTGCCTGCCTTTCAACCTCAGCCAAGTTGCTCAGTACTCTCCACAGTTTTATGATTGAAGAAACCTACTCCAAAATCCCCAAATAATATAGATATCACCACTGATATTTTGATGCATTATCATAAATTCTCCCCACTCCCAAAATGAGATACATTTTGTCCTGACTTTGTCAGGCTATGAAGACCTAATAGATTTCTGCTGATTAAGAGCAACGCTATGTTTTTATTAGCACGGCCTCGCTAGTGGTACGCTATTGCTTGATAAACAAGCAGCACCACTGAGCACCATCCCCGCCCATGCTATAACTGCTTGAAGCTCTTCTTTCCCATCCACTGAAAATGTCTCAGAGCTGCTTGAATGCTCTTAGCTCCCTCACAAAATCTTTTTGATATAGAAATGTCCTTTTGAGCTTGTACACAGAACATAGTTACTACCTGGGAGGTAAAGAAAGCAGCGGGAGATCAGCCAGATTTTTTTCTGTCCACCAGCTGTAAATGGCATCATTGCAACAATGTGGCCTTGAACCTCTGGGAAAACTGGCTGCCTCTGCGTCCAGGGTACAACAGCAGGGGTACAGACAGGAATATTTTCTATCCACATCAGTTGAGCCTTGTGTTTCCATGAGGGTACCACATAACTCTGCCATTGTTTGCTCTCACCCACCCCAGAAGGCTTGCTAGCTGCAATGGCACTCCTAGTTTCTGTCTTTCCTTTTAACTGTGTTTTCACATTGCCTCTTCTCAGGTATGTAGTGGCGTACCCAGGTACTCATCTTCCTGGGAGGAGCAGGGAAAACGGGCATCCTTTCATCTCTGCTTATTATGACTTAAGCATGCCTTATGTTTGAGATCTGGTGGTGAACAGATACAGGAAGATGTCTACTTGGCTGCAGGACAGACGTGCAAGGTCCTATCCCTCACCAATGTCTCTGATCTTTCCATCTGACCCAGGAGTAAGAGGAGAGCAGAACGAGTTCAACAGACACAAAGAGGAGAAGATCCTTCCCATGCCATTTTACAAATTCAGCTTCTTCCATGCCATTACTCTTCCAGCAGGAATGAGAATTTAACATCTCCAGCATGAGTAGTAAATTCCCACCCACAAAGAAAATCCCAGCAATGTGTTCATTTTGGCAGTACCAGCAGTTCAGACTTTTTTTTCTGAGCTACCTCCTTCCCTGTGAAGAAAGAGGCCAGACACCAACAGCATCAGCACGAAGCCAGTCTGTGCTGTTTTGGCTAAGCAAACCCCAGACTTGTTTATTAATATGACTCAATCCATCATCCTTTTATTGACTTGGGCAGCCAAGATATCAGACATCTCCTTGCTGCAGATTCTTAAAGTAGGAAAATTGTATTTAACTTTTCTTTGCTGAACACCTACTTGTAATACGTGGCAACTTCAGTCATGCTGAGGACCTTTGCATTTGGTTGTTCATTCCCATTCAAAAACGAAGGATAGAAGTACATGCTGTACAACAGCGGCCTTGGAATAAACGTAATACATTCCATCATCTTTGAAGAAAAATACATATTTTTGTGACAATGGCACAATATTTATCGTGCTATTATTTTCTTGTAAATCCTCATCTAACCAATTTTTCTTTGTGTTCTGAGTTGTTGACATTGAGCTGACCTTGCTGATAGCTGGATTGTGTGAGTAACGTTCTTCAGCACGACCTTTTGCTTTACTGTGCTTTTTCTTATACACAATGAATGATGTCTCTTCTAACACCAAGAGCTGAAGAAGCAACTGTATATCACAAAGTTATAGAAGGGATTTGTGTTTTGATATAAGAGGTTAGTAATGGCTGTGGTGGGTTGACCCTGGCTGGACACCAGGTGCCCACCAAAGCCACTCTATCACTCCCGCTGCTTGACTGGACAGGGGAGAGGAAATTCAGTGAAAGGCTCATTGGTCGAGATAAGGACAGGGAGTGATCACTCACCAATTACCAGCAAAACAGACTCAACTTGGGGAAAATGAATTTAATTTATTGCCAATCAAATCAGAGTAGGATAATAAGAAATAAAAACTAAATCTTTCCCCACACCTCCCTTCTTCCCAGGCTTAACTTCACTCCTGATTTTCTACCTCCTCCCCCTGAGAGGCGCAGGGGGATGGGGAATGGGAGTTGTGGTCAGTTCATCACGCGTTATCTCTGCTGCTCCTTCCTCCTCAGGGGGAGGACTCCTCACACTCTTCCCCTGCTCCAGTGTGGGTCCCTCCTGTGGGAGACAGCCCTCACAAACTTCTCCAAAGTGAGTCCTTCCCACAGGCTGCAGCTCTTCCCAAACTGCCCCAGCATGGGTCCTTCCATTGGGTGCAGTGCTTCAGGAACAGGCTGCTCCAGCGTGGGTCCCAAGCCGTGCCAGAAAACCTGCTCCAGCGTGGGCTCCTCCCTCTCCAAGGATCCTTAGGTCCTTCCAGGATCTTGCTCCAGTGTGGGCTCTCCAAGGGATCACAGCCTCCTTTGGGCGCATCGACCTTCTCCAATATGGTGTCCTCCACGGGCTACAGGTGGGGATCTGCTCCACCGTGGACCTCCATGGGCTTCAGGGGGACAACCTGCCTCACCATAGTCTTCATCATGGGCTGCAGGGGAATCTCTGCTCTGGTGCCTGGAGCACCTTCTCCCCCTCCTTCTTCACTGACCTTAGTGTCTGCAGGGTTGTTTCTTTCATGTATTCTCACTCCTCTCTCCAGCTACAACTGTGCAGGGTTTTTTTCCCCGCTTCTTAAATATGTCATAGCGGTGCTACCACCGTCCCCAATGGGCTCAGCCTTGGCCACCAGCCGGTCCATCAGGGAGCCGTCTGGCACTGGCACTGGCTCTATTGGACATAGCGGAAGCTTCTTGCAGCTTCTCACAGAAGCCAGCCTTGTAGCCTCCTTGCTACCAAAATCTTGCCATGCAAACCCAATACAATGGCTAACCTGTATATCTGCAATGGAAACATTAATTAGTTATGAATGAATTTAAATACTTCTCTGGCATCCTGAGTACTCAGATATTCTCCACTGCAAGACTTGTTTGCAAATAGTACTTTCTGCAGTAAATCCTTTTCATCTTGTCTTTAATACATGTTGTGTTCCCCCCTCCCTTAACTCCAATAAGCATGTGGGTGGTAAACAAGTTTTTTTTTTCTTTTTAAAACAGAATCAGTCTAAGCATCAAAGGACCCTTTAGTGCAGCCAACTACACAAAGGCAAAATAACCTGCTGCATAGCTATCTTAATTCCACTTTCTGAATGGTTTTTTTTCTGAAAAGATAATGAACTTGATAACATAAAGCACTCTGGAAAGCAGTAAAGGAAATAATATATAGACTTTTTAGCAGCATATGCTTTGAGTAAGCAATTCACAGAATCATACAGAATCACAGAATGGTAGGGGTTGGAAGGGACCTCTGTGGGTCATCTAGTCCAACCCCCCTGCCGAAGAAGGGTCGCCTACAGCAGGCTGCATAGGACCTTGTCCCATCAAGGAATTCTTACTCTTGTAAGTGGTAGCCTATCTTCTGGATATTCCTTCAGTGAATGACTCTTCTGAAGTCAAACCAGGCTTATCTGACACATACACAAGGTAAGTTTTCACCTCTTCACTATGTACAGGTGTCTTTCATATCATGACATTGAGGTTGGGTAGCTTAAAGGCATCCCTCTGCATTTTGCAGCTTGCTGCAGCTGCTCTGTGTACCTCGTGTAGGATCCTGGGATTTGTCAACATGGAGAATTTACTGTACAAGCTCTGGCGTTAACTTACAGATCTACAGCTGCTCTTTGCTGATTCATTGTGTGGACCATAAGCGCACGTCAAGCGCAGGGAAACATTATCCTGTTTCTAAGGCAGCAACGTACCTTGTAAAATATCATTCTTAGAGTATCTTGTAAAAGACCTTGAAAAGGTCAGTGCTCAGAGTGTCCTATTGGCTATTATCTCTGACATGAATGGAAGTCTGAAAGACCAAATTTACCAAGGTCAGTTTGTTCATTATAATTAAGACCATAATTAAAGGCAAGAAACAGTTTTTGGTGAGCTGTGGAGCTGCAATAGTTTAACTGAAGACAGGTAGACATAGAGCAGACTGTAACATTTATACTTGACATACATTTTCTACCATTCTTTCTAAATATTAATACCCAAAGAATACAATTGATGTCCTTGGTTGTCAGTAAAAGTATAAGATCTTCACAACAAGCATACCTTACAGAAATATGTTAACAAACCAGTTCCTAGCTGTTCTGTGATTATTACTCACTGCAATCCTAATGTTCCTAAGGTTCAGTAACAGCTTACAACATCATTGCTTCAGCATTAGAGGAATCTGATTCTCACTTCATGGTGGGAAAACATGCATAACTCTCACTGTAGGCTAATATATATTACATACATCATTATGTAACAATCCACGTGGGGACTTGGTGCTGAGTTATTAATATGCTGTAAATTTGAGTTATAATTTACTATGCAGTAATAAGAAAAGTGTTATGCAGACAAGCCTCACATAACTTCACGAACAGAAAGTCCTGGTTGTAAGGTTATGTGCATCCTGTATGTAGACTGCAGGAAAATATAACATAGCCTTTAGGAGAAAGTTTACAATAACATTACAATAAAGCTGATCATAGAATTACTAGCACTTGTTTCCTTTCCAGAAGCATACCTTTAGGAAGACAGAGAGTAGATTTTTGTTGTTTGTTATATTTGCTTTTTATTGCTTATGGTTCCATTGAGACAAAAAGTGGAGCTTTTGCCTGGAGCACTTACATTGCCTAAGGAAAGGGAAGCTGTATATAGAAATGCAATCATCTGGCAGTGGAGCATGGTCAGAGCTGGTGTGCCTTTTGTTATTATGGATCCTTACCAACACCTGAGGCTTCATAACAGAAGCTACCGTTTATACTCATCTATAACTTCTCCAAACCTAAATCATATGATACTTCCATGCTAGCTTTCTGACCTTGATTATGGTCTTTCAGAATGGGAAAGAGGTTTAAGAGACAGAAGCTTATGATTTATGTACGAATTCCCTGTGTTCCTGCCTAGGACAAGCATTACAAGGTCAGAGGCTTATGTGGTATTTTATTAGTTGGAGACATGTACTTGCAGGTAGAAATAAATAGCCTTTTGACAACTGATTTGGCTTCTTTTATTTGTTACTGCTAAATGATGTTGGAGAAGAGCTCACCAGAAAATGAAACATGGTTCTACTGAAATGTTATTTATTTATTTTTTAAAAATTCATGAAAATAAGCTTTCTTAGTATTTTTGATGACTTGTCTGCCTGGCTGAGTGAGCTTCGACAAATCTGTCAGGAACGTGGCTGCACACAAATATCTCTATGACTCAAACAGCTGCCCAGGCACAAGACCCTCATCATCAGGGGTGGGTCATGAGTGAGGAAGGCTGAAGTGAGTGTGGGCAGTGCATGTCTGAACTCATGAGGTGAAGCTTACCCACTACCTCATGAGCATTAGCAGTGCTTTAACTGAGGTGATGCACTCCTGACTTACTACTGTTCCCTCCAGACCTCCTGTTTGCAGGATGTGGGCATGGACCTAGTAGCTACCAGCAAATAGGTGCTTGCTCTACCTTCACCTCCCATGGGTAAGAACAGTTAAGTCCACGTTCTGTGGGAAAAGCAGATCTAAGTGTCAAGGTATTTTCTCTTCACAAATGCTTTCAGTCTTCCTCATATGAGTGAAAATGTTTTTCTGCAGCTCTGTGCCTTCACTTTCTTCCGGTCTTCTTGCACTGCACATCAAGGCTTACTAGTACATCTGCTCCATTCTGCTATGCCCTAGAAATTTGGGTAATAAGCCGTCATATGACTCAGGATGACAACAGCAGCTGTGGCTTATTCTCTCAAACTGTTTTTAAATGATTTATTCAATTTACCAAATTTGATGGGTTTTATCTAGCTTATTGTCCTGTTTACCTGTGGAGTATTTTTAAAGTTCATCTACCACTGCCCTGCTCATTGCTACATTTCTTTTAATTTTTATTTAATTCTGAAATTTAAGAAATAGAAAATTATGCACAAGTATTTCTGGGTCCCTTAGAGAGATTTTAATAAGTATACAAATTTATGATGATTTATTTATATTACTATAAACCCTAGTCACAACTAGTTCTAAATGTAGATCTCTTCTTATTTTTTCTTATCACTTTTTTCCTGTTCCCATTTTTCTTGCAATAGTATTAATCCTTTGACATGGGCATCATTAATTTGCAGGACATGTAAGAACATTTCCTTTATGTCTCTATACTAAGCAAGACTAATTCATCCATTGGTCTGATTGTCAGGGTTAATATGTTAGTATGAAAAATGTTTGCTGAGAAACATCTGCGTTATTAAAGATTATGAATAAACTGAAATGAGGGCAATTTATCTGATGAAGAATAACAGTACATTCTGTGAAACAGTCTTCCTTTGAATGATGACCTGCAAAGGAGGGCAGTGCTTGTCAACCAGAGTGAGGGCTCCCATGGAAACTTGCCCAGAGTGCTGTTGGAAAACTGGGGCTTTCTGGATCCCTGCCACACACCATTACACTGAAAATTTTCCTCAGGCTTAGTTTTGGACACCAAAGCCTCAGACCTGGCAGTTCATCCTGCTACTTGCCTGCCAATTTTAGGGCAGGCAGGCAGGCAACATGGGCAACGGTGTTGATGGAAATGTGGGGTCATGAGGTCCTGGGAAAGTCCATGCTGGATCAGCTGGGGGAGATAAGCTCTGGGGGAACACCTCACCATTCCACCTGTCCCACTTTCAGTGCATGACAAAGCCCAAATACATCTACATTGCCCTATGCACTGGAAGCACGCAATGAAAAAGATCTTTTGAACAATGAATATGAAGATGCGCAGACCAATGAAGGCAACTTCTATCTGTGTGACTGCTAACGGCAGCAGAGCCGGCTGGATTCTGGGAGAGCTGCATGCAGTACACGCACCGTGTAAGGTCCTGACCTGGCCCAACCAAGTACTCGATTAAATTCTTATTTCAGATATCTCTCCTTTCTGATGGACAAATCAGTCTGTCTTGTACAGTAAAAGGGGATAATTGTAGTCTTTTACTGAGGACTGACTGAGTACTTCAAAAAATAATTGGGTAGGCAGACAGGTAAATGGATCTGGGACCTTGCCAGGGTTGACTACGGGTATATCTTTACAACACAGTCTTCAAGCTCAGTCAGACCAATTACCAAGTTTATGCTTCAGTGAGCATGGCATGATTAAATTTCCCACTCCTTTTCCATATCATCTTATATCCTTCCCATGGGAGTCAACCTTATATGACCTACTGCTAACACCGGGTAGCTGCAAGATAATTAAAACATAAGTGTAATCGATGTTTGCAAGTGTATGCAGTGTGTTCTGTGAATAGAATACAGGATACATGCCTATGATTTCCTTATATCCTACTGAGCATGTATTATTTATAAAAGTAGAGACTAATGGTGTAGCACAGGATTAAAAGATTTATTATATCACCTTATATTTGCCCTCTCTTAATCCTGGTGTATTTATAATTGTCTACTATGCTACACAATAACCTGTTTTATTCATAACATATCATTAATCAATTAAATGTAATTTAGATTGGTCCACAGGTTTTTTTCCTTTTTTTTTTTTTTTTTCTGGCTTGCTGTTCTGCATTTCAGTCTCTGCTACATTCTACTTGTGTTTAACATGAATCACTGTTGCTGTTGGAAACTGTGGAGTGATTGCCTGTGAGACTTCAACTATGTTATTATAGAACTCAAAATTGTATGAAAAATGGGCTGTTTCTTCATTGGTCAAAATTTCTAGTGGCAGAATTTAACTGACATCAGTGGAATTTCTTGAGCATTTAATTTCCCCCTAATAACAGACTAGCACCAAAGAGCCTTACAAAATCAAAATTACACAGAACAGTCTTTGTTTCTATCTGTTCTGCATTACTATGCACAAGAAGTTATTTTGCAATTGTCTTACTGAATATCCATGACATTCAGAAGAGTTCACACTTTGGTTTCAAGCAGTTCTATTTTCTAATGTGAGAATCACAAAGAAATGCAAAAAGGTCTTCAGCTAATTGTCTCAGCCATTGTTGATGATTCCACAGAACATACCGAGTTTAGCTGTAACTCTGGGTGACTGCAAGAAAGTCGTGTCCTATGCCAAGATTTCAAATGTTAAACTCAAAGGTTTGAACTCAGTTGAGTTCTCAACAGAAAATCAGTTTAGTCAGTAAAGAAATGGGCTACTAATTATTCTCAGATAGATCTAGACTCTGAGTTTTCTTCATCTTACAGAGATAAATTTCTGCTTCTGTTTTCAACTTTAGAAACCAAAGATATTCATAACACTAAGAACCAGAATAATTTATTTAAAATTTATTGAAAAAAACATTTTTATATGGAAAAACCTTATCAGATTTTAGTGTAAAACTACTCCAGTTATGCATTTAACAACTATTCCCATAAAGCCTATGTATCACTTGCAATACTTTCTTTAGCAATTTTTTAAGCAGGATTATCTGACTGGGCACTACCCAGTCACATGGTATTTGTTCAGTCATGCAGTGGGAGCTTTTAAAAACAAGTAGTCTTGCCAATATTCTCACAAGCAGTTGTCTGAGGCCTCGAGAACAACTAACACAATGACACAAAGGCTACGAGGCATCCCACAATCATGAATGAAAATTATCGGTGTATTTTTCCATTATTTAACTACTGCTGCTTTAGGTCTATTGAACACCATGTGGAAATTCTAGAAAGACTGTATACTAAGAAACCATCTCTCCTTCCTTGCCGATCCCTTCTGAAGTTTATACCCACTCATTCCAACACTCCAGTAGTGTGAGTCACCCCATCATGTTTCTGTGATTACAACTATATCATTGTTTTCCAGCTGCACAATGGCTTCCAGCTCCTTCTGCTTGTTGCCCATGCTGTGTGCATTGGTGTAGATGCACTGCAGTTGGGCTATTCATCCTGCCACCTTGTTTTGGTGGCAAGGCCTAATTCCTATGTGATGGTTTTCAGGCACTTCTGTGGTTTCTAATACACCAACAACCCTTATGTCTTTTCCGCTGCGTGGATCTTCATCCCCTACCTCCACTGAGACGGCTAAGGTTTTGCGCACATTAGTACAGGGACATTTCAAATGTGCTCCGGTGTACTCAGCACATTGTCGAGCTGACTGAAGGACCTCACTAGTACACCACCCCTCAAATATTGGCATGCTTCCCCCAGGCTTGTCTCTAAAGAGCCTGGTTTTCCGCCTTTCGCCCTTCAAATCTTTATTATTTTATTATGTTATCATTTTATTATTTATTAGTCTATTAGCAGGTGCCCAGTTTTTGTATCTGTATCAGTTGATGCTGAATGTTGAAATGGATGAGAGGTGAGGAAGGCATAACCCCTTCTACACAGTCTGTCACCTGTACTATTAGCATAGCATATCCACTTTCTTTGAGAAGCCGGAGGCAAGGTGGTAGGGATGTCTGATAATATGAAACATTTTTTGTGATATATGAAGAAATTATATAGGATACTGTTTATTTATCCCCATAAAGAACTATAACAGCCTTGAATATCATTTAACTGGGAAGCAGTTTTATCAGCTAGAGTGACTGCTCTGTTTAAGAAATGGACTGTTCTGTTTAAGGTACACAGACTGATATTTACTTCGAAGGAACACCAGGGACCTGAAAGGTCTCACTGCATTTAGTAACTAAAAAAATGGTACAGAAAAGAAATAGTACTACTATTGTGTGTGATCTCACCCCACAAACTGAATTTGTCTTGGCTAAAATAACCAAGAGGGAAGTTTTAAAAGAAGGGCAGAAATGGATGGTCTGGTAAGCAAAAGGGAAGAGGACAAATATGCTCAGGAAGCACCTCAATCATATGAGCTCCCTAGGGTGAAGGTGGGAAATAATTAGTATCATTTCCCATCCTAGGAAATGTCCCTTACATTATTGAGACACTAAAGCTACTATTTTGGACTCTTCTTCTTAAGTAGAGTTCAGTTTTACAATTTATTAGATTTAGCTACTGAGACTTTCATTTGAGTTTATAACCTGCTAATTAAGACTTCTTCCTTTGCATTGCAAAAGTAAACATATTATTTTTATTTTTTTAAGCTTGTCTCATTTTTCAAATGAGTCTAGAATAATTTAACTCATTTACCCATGTTCTTACTTTCAAAAAGAGACTTAATACAAAGTGAAAGACACACGGCAGTCCTTTGGGAGCCTGCAACCAAGAATACGGAAAACACAGGAGCTGTTTTCCTTAAAGCTGTGAGAGCAGCAAGATTCCTGGAGACATTTCTTCAGTGAGCTTAATCGAAGGAGCAGGCTTGTCCTTGCAAGACGACCTCTGGCTTCAGTTAGGTCCCGGCTATTACAGGTAGCACTAGCACATGGCTTTCTATCTTCCAGACTGAGGGCTGAGGCAGTTGTTCAGCAGCATGCAGTTTGCAGCTGCATGCCAGCTCTAGTTTTCACACCCTACAGAGTGGGTGTACCTAGAGGTAACGGAGCTGGAGATTTTCATAGTGCCCGAACAGAGCCATATGCTGCTGAAGAGTTTGTCTCAAACTGATTTCAGCAGGCTGATGGAAGTGGAGACGTTTTCTGCTCTAAGAGGCTCTCTCCAACTGATAGAGTGTGCTGCAACCTTTGCAGAAGGGCCCGGATGAACTGTCACAGCCACTGGGAGTGAGAAAGGTTGATAGCCAAATAAATGGCTTATTTTACACCAGAAAACACCCATGGCTTCAAACTGCTTTATTTACTAGAATCTCTGAAAATAACTTTCTGTAATGCCACCAGGCTCAGTCCTCAGTCATAAAGACAGAAACAGGCTCACCTCCAGAAACTCTTCTCTGTCAGCCCTCTCCTCATCATGCACCAGGCACAGTAGGTTTGACCAAGCTCAAAAATATTTTGCAACCAGGTGCTGATCGAGTCCTTCCACTTTCCTGTCTGAGAAAACGCTTTGTACCGCACAGTAAAACAGGTGTCAGTGAACAAGTTTTAAATAGACTAATACTACTGTCAGAAAACAGAGATTGATTTTCTGTGAAGAGCACAAAATCTTGAGAGACATAAATTTGTCATGCAGTTTATTCAATGCTCTGAATCATGAATATATATAGAAATAAAGAATTTTATTTTTTCAATTTAATTCCAATGGAGAAACCACTTTTTGCTACCAAGTATCCTAAGGATATGCAATCAAGCAACCAAAATTATTTCTGAGACATCATGCTATCAAACATGCTACACATCCAAATTTGATAACGAATAATCTTTAGATTGCTTAACAAAACACCTTGAAACATTTGAAATTCAGAACTATTCTGAAAAGGCATGCTAGAACAGTGCAGAAGAAATAAAGGGTTGGTGTCTACTGCAAGAGCATATATCAAAATAGATGATTACACAGTGGGGCTCCTTTCTGATAAGGCAACAAGCAGAAAACAATCACTGAGATGTAACACCTGCCTGCAAGCAGCCCCATAAGTAAGGAATTTGCTTAGCAATATTTTGTTTGCTTTATTGTAAGCATAGGTTAGGACTTACTTAAGTATAGTTGCTTTTTGCTTAATCTAGAGAAAAGACTGTATTATCCCGTGATCTCCCTTCCTGAATGATTTTCCTTCAATTCTCTGGGATTTTCAGGTGCATGAAGTGGAATCCCTGTGTGAAGTGATCTTCTCAAGTGACTCTGGGAAGACGTATGATTAGAGAGACACACGTTTGTCTTGTGCAACAGATCACCTGAAAATAGGATTGTAGAGATAGATTTAACTAATGATTCCTGTAGAAGAGTTTACCCAAGTTCTGGACAAGCAATGAGGAGTGTAGTCTGTACCCATGGTAGAAGTGGAAGTGGCTTTTCACATGATAGATCACCAGATTGCAGGCTAAAAACCGTTCAGAAGAGACAAAGAAGGAGGGGTGGGGCGGTTGCCCTCTATGTAGAAGAACAGATTGACTGCACAGAGCTGTGTTTGAGAAACAGCAATGAACAGGTTGAGAGTTTATGGGTGAAAGTCAGAGGACAAGCCAACAAAGGGAACCTCATGGCTGATGTTTACTACAGGCCACCCAATCAAGTGGAGCCGGTTGACAAGTTCTTACTTCAGCTGTGGGAAGCATCACACTCACAGCCTCCGATCCTTCTTGGGGACTTCATCTGGACATCTGGCATCTGCTGGAAAAGCAGTGCAGCAAGCTGTATGCAGTCCAGGAGACTCCTGGAGTGCGTCAAGGATAATTTATTAATCCAGGTCATAAACAGCTCAATCAAAAAAGAAACATTACTAGATCTGTTCCTTCTCAACATGGATGAACTAATTATAGATGTCAAGACTGGGGGCAGCCTGGGCTGCAGTGATCATGCCCTGGTGGAATCACAGTCTTGAGGGATAGGGGTCGGGTGAAAATAAATTATTTGAGGATAGCAAATTTTCAGTTCTTTAAGGACTAGTCAAAGCGACCGTCTGGGAAACTGCCTTGAGGGATAAAGGAGCTGACAGGTCTTTAATGACATGTTTCTTAGAGTGCAAGAGCTCTTGATTCCCATGTATAAGAAATCAGGCAAGGAAGGCAACAGATCAACATTGCTCAGTAAGGACTTTCTGGTCAAACTAAAGTGTAAGAAGAAAATATACAGGCAGTGGAACCAGGGACATTTATCCTGGGAGGAATATAGGGGTGCTGACTGGATGTGTAGGGATGGGATCAGGAAAGCTAAGCCACAGCTGGAGCTATATTTGGCAAGGGATGCAAAGAATAATAAGGGTTTCTACAGGTATGTTGCGCAGAAAAGGAAGATTAAAGAAAATGTACCCCCTTGATGAGTAAGACAGGAGAGGTGGTGATAACCATCATGGAAAAGTCTAAGGTAGTCAGCAATATTCTTGCCTCAGTCTTCAGTGATAATCTGTCTTTCCACATATCTCAAGCCCCTGAACCTTGAGGAAGGGCCTGGGGAATGAAGTCTCTCCCATTGAAGAAGACAAGGTTCAAGACCACCTGAGCAACATGAACATACAGAAGTCCATGGGACCCAATGGGATGCATCCCAGGATCCTGAAGGAATTGGCTGACGTGGTGGCCAAGCCACTCTTCATCTTATTTGAAAAGTCATGACAGTCAGGCAAATCCACAACGACTAGAAAATGTGAAACATCACACCCACTTTTAAAAATGGTGAAAAGGAGGACCCTGGGAACTACCAATCAGTTAACCTCAACTCCATGGCCAGTAAGATCGTGGAGCAGATCCTCCTGGAAAACCTGTCAAAAAATATGGAAGGCAGGGAGTTGATTAGAGACAGCTAACATGACTTCACCAAGGCTGAATTGTGTCTGAGCAACCTAGTGCCCTTCTACAATGGAGTGACTGCATCAGTGGACAAAGGAAGAGCTACAGATGTCATCTACCTAGGCCTGTGATATGGTCTTCCGCAACATTCTTCCCTCTAAATGAAGAGATATGGGTGTGATGAATGCAATAGATAAGAAACTGGCTGCATGCTCATGTCCAAAACATTAAAGTCAATGGCTTAATGTCCAAGTGGAAACCAGTAACTGTGGTGTCCCTCAAGGGTCCATACTGGTACCAGTACTATTTAACATCTTCATCAAAGACATAGACGGTGGGATTGAGTGCACCCTCAGGAATTTTGTGGATGATATCAAGCTGATTGGGACAGTTGATATGCTAGAGGGAAATGATGCCATCCACAAGGGCCTTAACAGGCTTGAGGAGTGGGCCTGTCCCATGAAGTTCAACAAGGCCAAGTGCAAGGTCGTGCACCTGAGTGAGGGCAATCCCCAGGATCAGTACAGGCTGGAGGATGAATGGATTTGGAACAGCCCTGTGGAAAAGGACGTGAGGATACTGGTGGATGAAAAATTGGACATGAGTTGGCAACGTGCACTCAAACCCAGAAGGCCAACTGTATCCTGGGCTGCACCAAGAAAAGCTTGGCCAGCAGGTTGAGGGAGGTGATTCTCTCCCTCTGCTCTACTCTTGTGAGATCCCGTCTGGAGTACTGCATCCAGCTCTGGAGCCCCCAGCACAGGAAAGACATGGACCTGTTAAGTCAGGTTGGGAAGAGGACGATGAAATTGATCAGAGGGCTACAACACCTCTGCTATGAGGAAAGGCTGAGAGAGTTTGAGTTGTTTAGCTTCAAGAAGAGGAGGCTCCAGGGAGACATTATTGTGGCATTTCAGTACATAAAGGGGGCTTATAAGAAACACAGAGAGAAACTTTCTACCAGATACTGTAGTTACAGGACAACAGGCAATGGTTTTAAACTGAAAGAGGGTAGATTTAGAGTGGGCATAAGGAAGACATTTTTTATGATGAAGGTGGTGAGAGACTGGAACAGGTTGCTCAGAGAAGTTGTGGATGCCTCATCATTGGAATTGCTCGAGGTCAGGTTGAATAGGTCTTTCACAGAATAGTAGTATCACAGAATAGTAGGGGTTGGAAGGGACCTCTGTGGGTCATCTAGTCCAAACCCCCTGCCGAAGCAGGGTCACCTACAGCAGGCTGCACAGGACCTTGTCCAGGCGG
>Ga0065711_1038675_pt1 | contig 18525 bp, 9 predicted proteins | sample Hoacrofraction12_FD_59098 | JGI IMG/M metagenome (GOLD analysis project Ga0065711, IMG submission 59098) | Hoatzin crop microbial communities from Cojedes, Venezuela - Epithelial fraction 12 v2 (version 2) | ecosystem: Host-associated > Birds > Digestive system > Esophagus > Crop | place...
GCACCACTGAAAAGAGTCTGGCCCCATCCTCCTGACACCCACCCTTGAGATATTTATAAACATTTATTAGGTCCCCTCGCAGCCTTCTCTTCTTCAGGCTGAACAAGCCCAGCTCCCTCAGCCTCTCCTCGTAGGAGAGATGCTCCAGTGCCCTCATCATCCTCGTAGCCCTCCGCTGGACTCGCTGTCCCGCCCTCAAACACCCGCGTCTGCTGCAGAGGGAGAGCAAGCCAAGTGCTGATCCGCGTCTGTTGCCTCGAGGGCAGCGCTCTCTTCCCCCAGGCGCAGGCACACGGTGGCCGTGCGGTCAGGTGGGGGGCCTGAGCTGCTGGAGTTGTACTGAGACTGGCTCGATAAAAAAGGGGAACCGATTTCCCAGGCTGGATTTTGGGGGGAGGCAGCTCCGCACCCTTAGCTGCAGCAGAACGCCGTCGTTCTCCGCAGTTACCCCGCGGAGGCGGCGGCAGCCCCCCGCCACGGGGGAAGGCGGGAAGCGCGCGGCGGAGCGGCCCTCTGGCGGCCGCGCCGCGCCACAGCAGCCCCGCCCCGCCCGGCCCCCAGCGCTCACTGGGGACAAAGAGACGCTTTCTGTTTAAAAATGCCTGTTCTCCATCCCCGCAGCCTCCTTCTCTCCGTCCGTCTGCGGATCTTTCTACACCTTCTGAAGACTCACGTCCTCCTGCCCGCTCTTCACAGCGCTTTGTGAACGGATGCTGATGGGCAAGACCAGGACCTGGGCCCTCCTGTACCTGGCAGGTGCCACAAGCAGCTGCTGGGCAGGCTGCTGTTCGAGCTGCTCGTTTCCAAAAGCTTCCATTGCCGCGCCGGGCACTACACACGCCGTCTTAATTCAGGGGGCTCAATCTATGCAACAGCTCTCGCGCTCAGAGAGTCATTCTCTGGTCTCTGGAGCCAGCCCAGTCAGCTTGTACGGGCCGTTACCGGCCGTGCGCAGGGCAGCGATGGGGGCTCAGTCCCCACTTCACCCCCCAGCGCAGCAGCCTCGGCCCCTGGCCAGCACTCATCCGATCTGCGGTCCGTGCTCACGGTAGCATCTGAACATCAATGCAGAGGTCAAGGCAGCTCAGATGGCTCCAGTAAATGAGTCCATCACAAACGCAAGGGCTAGTCAGCTCCCCTGAAGTGATGGCCTCAACGCAGAGCTGCCAGCTGTGCTGATGGTGATGGGAAAGCAGGAGTTGTGCGCAGCGTGTCATTCCTTTACATGAGCTCATTATCCAGAGACAAGCTGTTAGAAAACTTGGACAATTTTCACCACAATTTCCCTTTTTCATGGTTTTTTTTCCTTGTATTGCACATAGAATGAAACAAGATTTCCAGCCAAAAAGCACGAGACGAATTGGGAATACCAGGTACTTTTGCAGAAAAGGCACTGCATCTTCAAAAATGACCTTGTATTTCTTCCCCTGAAAAGGGATAACATACTCAAAAGCAAATGAAAAATGAGCTAATTTTGATCTCTTGAAGAGATATACAGAACACAGTAGTTCTGCTCAAGGGTTTAAAAATTTCACATTTTATCACTTTTGGCCGCAGTCAAACAGTCCTAGTAGCAGGCGGGGTGGATAAAAGGAAAAACAAAAAATATTGCAAAACTGTTTGAAAAAACTACTTGTAATGTTGACTTGCTCTCGTGAATATTTTCCACTTCCAGATTAAGCTTTAAGCATGCTATTAAATACTTTGTGGCATTGGGGATTCCATCCAAAAAGAAGACAGTTACCAGAAGACAGGAACAAGACAGCTGAGCTCTTTCAGATACACCAAACAGCCCCTTGAGCTTTGCCCCAAACTCACTGGCTCTCCCCAGCCGTGTCAAGCATCATTGCTTAGCCCTATTGTAAACATGTTTATCTTCAAAGGTGTACTGTGAAGGTATTGCTGTACTGCTGTATTGATTAAACCCTGACTTATCAGAAGTTGGTCAAGGTCTTGAAGCTCATCCTATTACCTGTCTGCCCATTTTCACAACATGTTGTTCATCTTCCTGTTCAAGACATGCACACCACCATACCTTCTCTTCAACCCAGCCTCGGGAACAGCTAGCCCTGCCCCTCTGCTTGTGAATCTCAGGCATGTATTGAAATAATCTCATGATCAAAAAGGCAGTTTTAAACTGAATGTTAGTTCACATCAGTGGAAAGAAGAGTGCTAAAAAACTGCATATGCTTGAACATTCTTTGTTAGCTGTATGGCACTGTGGGAATAAATGAACTAGAGCATGTATTATCCGTCAGAGCTGAAGGATTACACACCACACCATGCAGCCAGAATGGTTTCTGTAGAGATTCTTGTACCCTGATCAGAGGCACCTCACAACAACAATAAACCTGCTGGTGGCTAAAGCTAACCCATCTGTATCCAGGACACCTACCAATAGCCTTCTTCCAACTTTGTCATTGGCAGAAAGATAGAAGAATTTACCTCTGTTTCCCTTTAGCATCCACAGAGGTCGAAGAAATCCTGTCGATGGGGGAGCCAAATCCTGGGAAACTTCTTTTCTTCTTGGTCTCGGTCACCTCATTCTCCAGAGACACCAGCTCATCAAGAAGGAACAGTTTGGCTGCCAGGTTAGTGGCTGGCTTCTCTTCACTGGCAGTGGGATGTACTCCCATGCCCAGAGCAGCAGAAGGCTCCAAAGTCTGCAGAAGAAAGTGGGGATGTTTGCTTGCTGCTCAAGTTCCAGAAAAACCATTTGAACCAGTGTCACAGCAGCAGTCCTATAAATATATAATCACTAGAACACTAAACCTGGGCCGATGCTTTAAAACAAAGTTCCTTCTACGAGATGCGGCCATTTTCCACTCACAGGAGTTTGCCATAAAAGGTTGGGATATTTTTTTCATAGAATTGAACTTGCCCTCATGATTATTGCAAGAATTATCACAATTTATTACTTCACAAAGCCTGTTGTTGTAAGCCAGCCCACTATCCCTGTCTCCACAGTGTGATTAGTATCACTTATAGCAAGAGCTGAGTAATTTAATCCTTTTTAAAAATGCAATCACCATTACCAGAATCCAATATCCATCTTGATATTTTTCAGAAAACTGATTTTCATTTTTTAAATGAATGCTAATAAATAGCAATGAAAACTTACACAGAACTTTCCTTACAAAGCCGACAAATTAATTAATTGTTATGCAGAAAATATCCCAAGATAAACTTGCTCAGCACTGACATTCAAAGAATTTATGCAGTAACACTATGTGGGGAGGAGGAAAGTAAAGAACAGTATGTTGACTTGACACAGAATTTTGAATCTTAGCTACGCTTTAGGCTTACACCCTTTCAAAACCAAACTTTATTTTGCTATCCAGAATAGCTGAGAATATTGGGGTCTATCAATACAGAAATGAAACAAATCAAAGTGATAAATTTGCTTTACAAATAACAGAAAAATAGAGGGCAGCAGGTAGGCTATGAAAGCAGGTGTCAAGCTCAAATCATTCTCTCTTCAGATGAAATGTTCCCTTTCCTGCTCCACTTGATCTTCATGGTATTAGATAAAAATTTCTAACAAAAACTTTTATATTACGCCTTGAAGCAGGTTTTCTTCTATCTTTAGAAGCACACCACCACCTTTCTTACTCATACACAGTGGGTTTAGTACAAATGTAAAGGAAGCCATCACACGGGTGATGTAACATGCCTGTGTCTACAGTGGTCCACACCACAGCTGTGGTGATGTTTCCCACTACTGATGGGTGGCATACCCAACGAGGGAGTGGATGAAACTGTGATCTTTATATAAGGAGGAGCGTATGACCACCACGATCACACAAAAGCACTGTTAATACTTCTGTGAAGGATCTCATATTGTCCTCTGACTTTGCTTTCTATGAGCCTCGAGTGCACTGAGAAATCCTTTCTCTTCCCTTTCAGGGTTATAAAATTTTCATAGCGGTTTGCAACAAAATTACACCTTTAAAAGACACTGAAGTCTCCCCTCTTGTTAGTGGGGATAAATATCTACAATAATGCTTGAAAACAGAAGGTAAAAAAATAGCCTCTGCCCTTGAGTACTTTGTGCAGTCCCACTTACTTTGTCTTAAAAAGGATATAATAGAATCGTAAAAAGTAAAGAGACAGCAAAAGTGATAATCAGAAGTAGACAACAGTTTTCCTATGGTGAACCACTGAACAAACTACACAGATAAGCAGAGAAAAGTGTGGGGTACAGGAGGTACAGTGGAGGGTTTGTAAACTTATGAACAGTAAAGAGGTAAGTAAAGACTAGTAACTATTTTCTCAAGAAAGAGAGTTCCTCAGTCCACCTAGTAAAGTCAGCAGATGGTGGGTTTAAAATAAATATAAGGAGCCATTTTTCAAAACACAGCACATAGATAAAGTGGAATGCATTGCCAAAGGACATCATGGACACCAAGATTTTAGACCGTTTCAGAGTCAAATTCAGGCCATCACCAGCTAAAATATGCCCTGGTCCAGGGCAAGTCTCTGAATATGTTTTGGTTTTATACTCTTTTCACAAAAATCTGTCACTGATAGAGAGGATACCAGGTGTCTGTGGCATCAGAACAGCAGCTGCTGCAGCACTGATGTGAGGAGTGGTTCCCCAAGCCCTATTTTCTGCAACAAATATTATATTGTATAATCAGGGCATGCTCATTTGAGGACAGAGAGCAAGGTAGAAGGATCCATCAGTATTCTTCAGTATGCATCTAACTTCTAAGCTGATCTTAAAAACCTATGTGAAGACCCTACAAACAAACAGTGCTACTTTGATTAAACTTTTAGATCCTTGATTTTTTTATGGCATGAAACCATTACACAAATACCTGTCCTGCCAAATCTGTTTTATGTCAACATGACATAAAAAAAAGAGAATGCAGTAGAAGCACTTTCAGGTGCAACCCCTGCATATCGTACTGGATGAAACACGAGACAGTTCTCCCATTTCATCTGCTGCTTTCCTTTGCAAGCTTAGGCAAGTCACTTTGCTCCTTCCCTCTCTTGGTCTCTTCTGTCCCCTTTAATTTGTAACTTTTTTAAATTTTGTAACTTAAAAGTTTAATCAAAGTAGCACTGTTTGTCTGTCTTCTCTCAGGGATCTCCTTATGGCTTCTGAAAACTGCAGACTTCTCATGCTATTATTTGTCTTTAAGAAGAATGAAACCTTCCCTTAAGTGTTAGAGGAGTTTGCTTCCCTGTTCCCACCACCTCCTTCCCCTCTTCAGGGAGTTCTCTATCGAAAGTCACCAGATGGTCTTTTAACACACAGAAATCTCATGGTGTTTCAGGAAAGGTTACATGAATCTGCATGAGACTTCATTCTGCCTGTCCTCCCAGAGCTGCGCAATTTGCATCCCTCCTCTCACTGGGGAAGTCATCCTGCTCCTGCGTGGCCCTTGCAGAGCCAATACTGACCATTCACCTTCCAACACTCTTTGGAGACTGTGGTGCCTCCCACACCCTGTGCCCAACCACAACCCAAGGAAGAGCAGGGTTACGTAACAACCACCAGAAACGTTCTCCTACCTCTGGAGCTGCCTCCACGAGGAGCACTGAGCTAGAGTGCCACTGCAGCAGGGTAATCACAAGAGCCAAATGCACCACAACAAGCTGGAACTGCAGCATCTGCAAAGGAGAACAATCTGTTAATGCTTCCCAGCTGCATTCCCCGAGCAACCTTGCTCCAAAGGTCTTTAAGAAGTGAAAGCCAAGGGAGATTCTGTTCCCATGGCTGTTAATATGATTTATCTTACAGAGTCACTGCATAAAACCCAGCAACCAGATAGCACCAGCTGAATGCTCTTAACCTTTGGGTGCAGAATCAACTCCCTCCTCTTTGCTTCTTTACAACCCTGCAAATCTTCTAATTCCTTTCTGCACAGTGGCCCAGTCCTTGCAGTGGCAGCAGTAACGAATGCAAACTTGTGCTAAAACCAGATGAACTACGCACTCACTTGTAAGCAGGAACATGCTGGACAGGTGCCTAAGGCTGTTACAGAAATCACATCCCTCCCCAGCAGCATTTTGAAAGCAAAGCTGCATTTCACCCGTCCACAACGTGAGGTAATGGTAGCCACAACTTCTAGGATCTTCTTGGGATCCTGGAATAAAGTTACTCACGTCCTGCACCTGGGAAAAGCTTACATGAGAATCCATCGCTCAGACTGGTGGTGTTCTGACCACATGTGGCAGCTGCAGAACTGCAGGTACCTACAGAGCCTTTGAGTAATGCAGAGAGGGTCAAGTTTTGGGAGGCTCAGGATGACGAATCGCTCACTGCAGGGGTTTCTTTGGCCATGGGTTTAGGCTGTATTGTTTAAGCCATTACTTGGATCTTCCTCTTAAAATCTGATGTGCCCCCTGCTTATCCAGGTGAGAATATTTCAGCTGATGTTAATAAGAACTAAGCTGGGGCCTCTAGTGCCAAAGGTATCTGCTAATTTGCTGATTACTATGTCTCCAGGTCCTGCCTCAGAGTATAATTCAAGCCTGATTGTGCCATCCTTTGCTGACTCTCTGCTTGGCAAAAGTAGAAATAGAAAAGATGTATAAAAACATTTCTATGATGTACAATAGTTGTTTTATCCTCTGCATAGAAAATTTCCCATTAGATCAGGCAGAAAACATATGGTAAAAGACATTTGCTTTGTCCTTTTTCACCACACTACAAAGGAGAAAAGTCACAAAAGTGTTTGGAGTCCAGTTTTAAAAAATGAAGATATAACGTTTGTAGTGTTGTTTCTTGAAACTCAGTTTCTTTCTTGGCTTTTTCAATACATTTTACATGTGCTTCTGTTATTTGGTTACCCCATTTTATATATATATATTTTTTTAATGCATTGTCCGTGAGGGATCAGCAGTGAGGAAGAAAGCTGCTGGTTATTCTGTAGGGGTGAAGCAGACTAAGTTCACTAGAATCAAAGGACAAAGACAAAGCAGTAATCCAGGTGGTACCACTGTCTCTCAGTCTGATGGCTACAGCCATGAAAGTCAGGCAAGGGTCTGTATGGGTGTTTTTAAAGCTGTAGCCCTCTACAATGTATATTTTTGTGTGTGGGTGTGCATTGAAATTTGATGTAGTAGTCTACTACCTTCACAGGTAACCACATCCTGATTATTTGGATACAGAGACATAAAAATAAATAGCAAAGTTAAAAACACGTTTTTTATGGTTTAGGGTCTGTGCTGGTATTCATTCAACCCAAAGACCAAAGAGCTAAAAATAGCAACTAGTACACTAATCAAAATAAACATTAAGGCACCTGCAACACAAAAGACATTTGATTAACTGGTCAGAACTCAACACCAGTGAAATCAGAAGCGGAGGAAATTGTAAGGAATTAAAGCTTGGCTTTAGCTGCCATGGAAATGAGTAGCTAAGAAGTAATGTCACTGGTTTAAAATGAAGCAACACTGAAGTCCACTGCATGAAAATCAGAACAACAGGATCTTGCTGATGAGACCAAGGTGTGAAAAAGAAGCAGGGCTGTTCTAGTGGAGCAGTTTATCTCTAGAAAAGCATTAGCAAAACTAAGAGTGCAATGAGGACTATGTAAACATCATTAAAATCACACCATCTTCTGCCAGTCTGGGACTTCGCTTTCCGCCTTCAGCCACATTAAAGGGTCTTAGCTGTTAAAACCAGTTGTTGCTTTTTCTCCTTGAGCTCATCCATTGCAACTAGGTAAGCAGAGCCCTCCTGCCAAAGGGGGCTTTCCCAGCCTTGCACTGGTTATGGCTTCACCCCACGCACATCTTACCTTCCCCCATTCCAAGAGAGACCTAAAGTGAGGCTTGACAGTATTTGTTACTAAAGGAAAATAAGCAAAGCTCTGACAACCACGTGGACCTTCGCAAGATGCACCCTTGCCACTTGTATTGGATTTCCATCCTTCTAGAAAACTCTTCACCACCAATTTCATAGAGACAGGTCACAGGATTAGGGTATAATTCCATGTCTTTAGCATCTCAGGGTCTGGACTGGTGTTATCTGACAAAATATGGTTCACCCTCCACTAAATGTAATTGCAAGTCTGAAATTCAGACACATTTATGTGTTTTAGTGATATTTGAGCTTGAAATGTGTCAAAACTAAAATTCCTCATATATTTAGGTATCTTTGTTACAGGTCCAATTAAAATAAAATTAAAGATAAAAGAGAGAACATTATTCTACCTTATCAAAGCAGGATAAACATTCAAAAACTTTTCTTAGGAATCTGTGCAGAGCCATTTTCCAAGAAAAAAAAAAAATCACAAGAAAGCAAAATTCTTTACCAGACAGAAACTGCTAAGTCTCCAACATCAAACCAAAGGACTTAAAAGATGTTTTTCTTTTAAAGAAAAAAAACCAAAAACAAAATGACATCCTGAAGATAAGTGGGCTGAACAAACTCCAGACAGCATGCAATTCATCACCAAGCTCCAAACCCATTGCCTGTCAAAAATGGTAACAGCTGTCATTGTTCTTACCCATTTGAACTATCATATTTCACATTACTGTGGAGATTACTCTGCAAGTATAAATCACAAGAGCTTTATTTTTCTTGCTGGCCTGTTAGCAAGAGAACTGAGGCAAGCCATCATGCCTTGCACTGTAATCTTTCACTTCTGCTGCCGCTATAGATTGATGACTCTGCTCTGCTGGTTGTTGTAACGCCAATGCGGGACATGCCCCAGCTCACCTGCAAAGGAGGACCTTGCTCTTGCAATGAGCACATTGTGGCTGAGCCCAGAAGCCTCTGGGGTTTTGTGCTGACCTGATACAGAACCAAGGCACAACTATCCTATAGGCACTAGGAAGCTGCAGACAGTACCCATTAGGTCTCCAGTCCTTCTGCTATATGAGCACTGGGATGGTACTAGTGAACCTCCATCACCTGGCAGCCATGAGGATCTCTCATACCATGCAGATTCCAACCAGCTGGGGGAAATCACAGTTGTGTCTGCAAGCCAGTTACTGAGGTATTTTGTTGCTGCTCCAATGCCACACAATAGAAAATTAACTGCTGCTACCTATCTAAATCAAATGTACCATTGAGTCCCAGCATTGGCCTCACTAGCTTTGGGCTGGACACATGATGGGAATCTGCCTTGGCCAGAAAAATCACAATGGATTAGTATCTTACCAAAAGAACAACTTATAAATGACTTCTGTGAAGCTCTGAGAATATGTCTGCTCCTGCTGAAACAAATTTGCCCTACTTTTAAAAGTTGTAAGATGAATCCTCTGAGCATATTCACTACCACAAACCCAAAAAAATGCCCATACCAGCAGTCCTAGTGATTTCAGGAACTCCTAAGGGACCGTGTATATCTCAAGTGTAATTTTCTAGTCATGTAAATATCAAAGAAAAGGGAGAAAAATCAAAACAAATCCCACCCTCAGAACAAAAAGTAGCGTCCAAAAATAGGTTAGAGTGGTGTTTTTGTTCTCGTCCCACAGATGAGATATGGAGCACTTCTTACGTACTGCTTTCTAAAAAGGTACTGAAGCAAGACATTGAAGCATGGGATTTTGTGGCAAAATGACATACACGCAGTCAGTGTCAGGCACTTTATGTTATTAATAATGGTTTCCTGGAGTAGATGCAGATTTTTAAGCAATGCCATATATTTTATTAAATATATGGCACAGACACTGTCAACTTCTACAATGTAAATTTCCCTCTATTTTCAGTTTCCCAACTATGTAGATAAATAGATGCAGGTAGGTTTTGTCTGATGTAACCAGAGAGAACTTAAAATTCATGAACTTATGCAAGAGGTGTACGACTGGTGATTTTGAGATAATGCCTAGGCATTTCTGTGTCCTACAAGAAACATTTTGTCAGACAGTATTACAAGGCCAAGAATGTTCCACTTTCTGAAAATGAAGTTCCTTAAATGTTTCTCAAGAAGGCACTTCAGATTAGTCATGGCTTTTCAAAGTCTTCATTTCAATAATTACATTCACTGTAACAATATGATTTCCAGTGTTTGGTCCTGACGTGTTGTCATATCACCATGATATTATCTTTCCCTGTATTTTACTGAAGTATCTATTGTAAATGCTGACTCAGCTATTGATAGCTGCGCTTCTGGTAGACATCGATGCGGTCAGAGGATGCTCAGGTATACAACTGTTCCTACCATCTGTACTCGGATAAAACAGATTCTGTGATGGCTTTGTCCATGCAGGGCTTGACCAGACTCCACATCGACCCTGCCCATGGAAGGCGCAACTTTTGTGGGAGCAGCACATGAATCGCATGGCTCCTATGAAGAAAGGCTGAAAATGGGGCAGCCTAGTTCCCATGCAGCGTACAGAAATGGTACAGATGAGCACAGCCCTGTTGGCGGTATCTGTTTAACAGACACAAGCATGAATCAGGAAAAAATTAACTAACACGGGTGGACAAACACTTGTGGAAGATCAGTCATCGTCCTCATCTCTTCATTTGAATAAAGCGCATGAAACCAAATGGCCACGCAGAACAAACGAGGACATTTTTCCTCAGAATAGGCAGGAAGGAGACAAGTTGGACATCTTCCAAACCTGACTACACCGTGTAATAAATCCATCTCCAGCAACAGATTTTAGAAATTTAAAAGCCCAGACTCACTTCAATACCATAAAAGCAGGAGACCATGAAGCAGCAGACACAAACAGAAGCAATAAAACCCATCTAGAAGCCTAGGGACTATTAAATAAGAAGGATGCTATGAGGTGTAAGAAAATATCTCTTAATGGCAAGCACCGCTTTCCACCTTTCTTAAGTCAGATAATTGAGCAAGCTGCAGTACTCCTGGTATGCACAATGGAAAATAAAACATTATTAGAGTATTCTTCATTGCCAGAAAACTCTCAACCCTACACTATTTATATATGTACTGACTGAACATGCCAACTTTTCTTAACGTTACTAACAACTTTACATTTAGCTTTCTTCCTTCATCTTTAGCACGAGAACATTTGAAGTAAAAATTAGAACCTTTCTGTCAATAAAAATCAAGAAATATATTGTGTTTTTCTACACTCAGAAAAATCATCTTCTTTCTTGACAGCACTGGAGTGATAACTGGAATTTCTTCATACCTGGTATGAAGAGTATATTATCAGAATATGTTATCAACAGAAAGACACAGGCCAGTCAAAGTCCAGTAAAAATATCCTTCAATATATGCCTTCAAGATAAGCTCTTAAGAGACAAGTATAGCATTGGAATTTCTTAACAAAAGAATCAAACAGTGATGATGATTTACTGGATAAACACTTTTAAATGTTGTGATCAAGGACATTAACTGAAGAAGAAAAGTCAATTGCTTGGTGAAGATGAGTTCCAAATGGAAATTAGAGAGTAATCTGTTTCTCTGCGTTGAAAATGAAAGCTGCAATCACTTGCAATTTTTGTCAGGGTCAGTTGAGAGAGTTCTTACAACTGTTGTATGGTTCAAGTTTTTAATTTGCCATGTAAGAAGCTCAGAGAGGTACACTTGTCATTCATTCAAACAGTGAAAATGAAGCCCTAATCTGCTGAAATCAATGTCACAGGTATTTATAATTGTGAAGAACACCTGGTCCAGTCAGATATATTTTGCAGTTTGCCCATCATTTACACCATTGATTTGCTTGATCTGGGGTCTTTTTTTGCCTGTTATTCCTCATAATATTCAAAATATTTTACCAGAAAAGTAGGTTGAGCTGCATTTTGAGTACAGGTGTGCAGAGACATATAAACGTAATAATTTGCCCCAGGCTTCCTGAGTGAATCAGTGGGCAGGGGCACAAAACATCCCTGCAGCTCCTCAGCTTTCAGCTCTGCACTCTCCATGAGAGGACGGTCATTCCAAATTGGAAAGCCAAGTAAGGAAAGCTAAAGGCACTGTGTGCTTGTGCTTCAAAAATTAGTGGATTCTGAACTTTACTGTAGCCTCTGGACATCTGAACGAAAGGTTATTCACATGTATTTACTTGTATGACTCCAATCTGGGAGGCAAAAAGAAACAGTGAAATAGTTCTGAACTCAGAATGGAGAAATTATGCCTATCACTGAATCAGTCTGCCTTCATTTAGAGCGGTACGAAGCTGAAGTACTGAGATCACTGGATAATGGTAATTACTCAGTGTAGGAATGTTTTTGCAGGGTTATTCTATTATTGCAGCAGTGTGGCAGAATCTGGATCAACATTTATCTAATATGGGACACAATAAAACCTTTTTTGCAGATCCATAAATTAAAGAAAAAGAATTTCCCTAAATGGTTTATCTTGTGTTTTACAATATATTACAGGCAGCAAACTTGTCTACCACATGTGGTATTTAGTAATGTAAAGGAACCATTCTGTCACAGGTCTTCAGCTTATTTTAAGAAGTAATATGCATTTGACAATAACATATAGAGAGGAAAATCCATAACAATATAAACAAGCGGCAGTTTACTGCAAAGCCCTGCAAAAGCATGAAAGCAACTAGTCACTGTTGTAAAATGCACTGACACATCTTGTTTAAATATTGGCTGATTAACTGAAGGAAAAAAGTTTCCACTGAATATATTTAGTTCAGTTTTAGTGCCAAAAATGCTAAGTGATAAACATCTTATTATTTTAATCTCAAACTGGAAAAAAGAAGCTGTGTTTTTCGCATCAGACATGGGCATGTGTATACCTTGTGCATGCCTGTTAATATAAAAAAAATCCGAAAAATTGCAATGAAGAAAGCACAGAAGGTAAGAAAGTTTCTGTAAACGGAGCAGAAGACACACAAAACATCCCCAACCCATCTCTGTCCTCACTCATCTTACCTTGCATTGGATACAAGCGATTCCAGCCTTAATGGTCCTGCTATGTTCTTCCCCCTAACTTATCCCTAATGTTCAGCTTTCTTTCAGAGTTTTTATAGTCTCTGCTGTAGGCTACAAACTCCAATCCCTGCCTTTGCTTTCTCTTACATCATTTCTAAAGATTTTCCACTGATCCTTGCCCTAAACCTTTCTCTGTCCTGCACTCTCACACACATACTTGCCTCACATTTGTTATATTTATTGCTCTGATCAAGATGATTAGGTTATAATAAAAGGTCTAGGTTTCTGTTGTTGCTTTTTTTTTTTCTTCTTTTCTTTCAAGATTCAGACAGCCATGGGAGTGGAAAGATTTTCAGCAGCATCACCATTCCTCTAACCTCTCACTTTTCCAAACTGCAGTACAGAAACCTGATGTCCGGAATTTTTTCTTTTTTGACTGTATTTCTCAGGGACAACAGGATTAACTTTAGGAGGACTGCATTAACTTCAGGAAGAAATTAATTAGTGCATTTTTAGTAGACCACCACTACTGTAAGATAAGCATTAGAAATGAAACATGTTTTGTAAAGCAAGTCACAAGAACGTAAGTCTTTCAGACACTTCGTTTCAGTTATTGAAATGATTGTAAAGTGTGAGCTATGAAGCTGCCTGTCTTCTCTAGGCAGTACCAGAGGACCTATTTCTTTCCCTGTCTGCCTCTCTGGAATAAGTCTATCTTCTCTTTTGCTCCTTTTTTCAATCTCAGTTTTTAATTAGTTCACACAGCAATTATAGACTCGTTTTTGGGTCTAAAATTCCAACCTGTGCAGACTTCTTAATAGTTAACTCATAGTGATTTTATTATCTAAACAGATAGGCACAGTACTTTAAAAATGGTTTTTACTCTGACTTGCCAAAAGCTCTTCCTACAAGCAATAGACAGTAAAATGGAAATTTCAAATGCAACTTTACAATAGGTGGGAAAAATTTGCCAGCCGGGGAGCAAAAGCCTTTATTTCATCATCAGTCTTGATTGGAGTGATTAGAGAAAGACAAGAGTTTAATCATATTGTAACACAGCTCATTTCCCAGATGAAGATGACAGCAGAATTTTGCAGAGCTGACATAAAGTTCCAAATCAGGATAGTTCATTGCAAAGCATGTTTTTGCAACATTCCCTGACTGAGGTGTAAGGGGGAAAACAAGTAAATGGAGGAGAGGCTGGTTTTGATAATGAGCACAACACCAATGTACAGCCCCAGAAAATAAGGAGAGGCAAAGCAAGTATTTCTATACACCTCTCAGAACAGGCAGATATGGGAATATGGACTAGTGCAGTGCTGCAAGAAAATGCATTAGCCACATGAGCACGCAGACCGACGCCAGGCTGGAGCAGGCAGGTTGGGGCTGTTCTCCACTGCAGGGCATAACAGAACAGTGACAGCAGCTGCAGAGGCCCAAATGGGCTCTGTGGGTACAAGAGCTGCAGCAGAATCAAAAGGGCAGAGCCAGACAATGCCAGGCTGTTGAAACACAGCTAAAAATGCTGCCACTGGATCTGGTGAACTGGGACTGTGCTCCATTTTATAGCGCTACCTGCATTTAGATGGAGGCTTCTTGCTAGAAGTCCAAGGACACAGCAATACTTGACTGATCTGCATAAAACATGTGAGCAGGATCTCCGGATAAAGACAACCGTGCTCTAAGCACAAGATATTGCTAGATTTATTGGGTACTGTTGCTACGTATGACCATGAGGTGTTGCTGACCAGCTACTGCAGTCCTAGGCACTCAGCATCTTTCTCTTTTTTTCTGTTGGAAAGACGCAAGGCGGCACTCGCAGGCATTTACTCCTGGTGGGAGTTTTTACAGGTCCTGTCTCAAGCTCTTTCAACCAGGACCACTGTTGGGCTCCATTCTGCCACCACATTTGGTGTTGATGAGGCTGGTAGGAAGCATGGGCTGTGCTACTGTGAGTAAGCTGATAGCAGACAACTGGATGCTTGTAATGTAGGCACTTCAGTATTCACAGCCCAGGGTGAAGCATGGAGGACAGCCAGGACGCAGCCAGCTGAGGCTTAGCACCTCACAAGACTGAGTGGGATGGTGGGCTGCAGAAAAAGCAGGAGGAGAAACGCAGCCATATTGTCATCTCCTTTGACTCTAAGAGGATGTCTAAGAGCTGGTACTAAAATTTGCTTTTAGGCCCTCCACTGGCTGGTGATCCTATAACAAATCTCCAGCCACTTTTGTACCACCTGGACCTAATGTGAGGTTGTAGCTCTTCCTTTAAGATAAGTAATATGCACTTTTTCTATTTTGAAATAAATTTATCACATAATCAAAATAAATTTAGCACACAATCTAAAAGATTTCAGAAATGGATGCTGATAGACACAACTATCAACATCTCTGACTAGGCATGAAAGACTCAAATCTGAGTAATTAGCCATCTTCACGGGCTGCTACTGACCTTAGAAAAGGACATACATTACCAGCACCTGGTGTTTTTTTCTAGGAAATCAATCAATCAATAAATAAATAAATAGTAAAAAAGAATAGAGTGTTAGAGTGTTAACATTTAATTTCCTGCTCTGAATTGACTTAGATTTAACAACAGCTTACAGATACTTTTTTGACACCTTCTGGAGAAGGCTGATAAGGAAGCTTCCCAGACAATAAAAAAAGCATATGGTGGTTATTTAGCTGGCAGCGTGCCCAAGGAACAGACATCCTCAACACCACTGTCCTTTAATTATACTTACAATATAATTAAGTTAGCACAAACAAGAGTTTGGAAGGAATCTTTGTTGTCTTAACCATAAATGAATAAACAATCATAATGTGATTTTCTCAACTATGAAGACAAAAACAAAGAAATTGGACATGGTAAGGATACAAGCCATGAAGCTCTTTTTGTTACCATCCAAGAGAAAGACAAGCTTGCCTCCCTGCTGCCCTCATGCTCTTGCAAGTATTTTCTGTAATTCTTTCAACACTAGTTTGCAAATCAGTTGAGCTGGCTCAAAGTTTTCCTTCATTCATTTAGCAGACAAGTTCTTACTCAGAGAGCAGGAGTTACGAAGGGTTCACTCAAGTAGGTGTTGAGGAATCTTGCTCTTCATCAGCCTTGCCGGTGGAAACTGTATTTGGATGTCAGGCCCCGTCTTCAAAATCTTAGGAATGACACCTGAATATGGTGACACATGCTTGCTAGTTTTGCTGTATCATACTTTCAATCATTTTCTTCTCCCAATAAAACATGTACTAGTACTGTTAGATCACTGTGGTGTAAGTCACAGAAGTCTCCCCCTTCTGTCTTTGTCTCATGGCAACGCTACCTTCCAGCTTCTTCAAATTATGTCACTCTTTCCATTGATCACTGACTGCTCATGCAAGGTTGCACATTTGTCAACATGAAAGTGTTACGGCCAAAGCAGCAGACCTGTCCTCATGAATTTTTGATTGAGCTGGCATGGAGCAAAGGCATATGACGATACATTCTGATTACAAGGGTTATTCGCAGTTTCACTAAACAGTGAGTGTGTCATTAGAAATAGTCTAGTTCAGTGTTTAGTATGGGAAGTAACGACAACATTGAAGTTAGAAAAAGTGGAAATATTTTTTGAGTTTTTAAAGGTTTGCCCCAAAATTATGAGAAATAGTCCAAGAACATATTTCTTTCCAAATAAAAACTACAATTTTTTTTTTAAAGAGCTGATCTCCACAAGTCAGGTGCTTAGCTGATAGTGATTCATATGGATGAGATAAACAACTAAGATATTCCAAATTATGGTGCTTTCAATCTATTTTTATTTCTTGAGGCAACAAACTCTTCTGATAAAATTGGCCCAATTTTGACCAGTCTAAAAGTGAATTAGCATTTCACCAGATTAACCAAACATCCAGCATTTTATAGCTACATCACTGGTTCAGGGAGAACATCCGCTATTACTTTTATTGTACTGACATTCTTATCTTGTCTAGACAAGGGAAAACATTTTAAAATAACCACCACAGCTTTTCAGTCAATATGAGGGAATTTCAGAAACCGAACCGATTCCCACCTATTTTCATATAGATATACAGAGCCAGAGAGCAGATGACTCACTGTAAGGCAGAACTATGGAAAAGAGACCCTGCACTAACAACTTGCACACATGTTTTCCAATTAAAGGTACTTTCTACCTTGGAAGGAAAAGCTATGTTAAGACAGCTATTTTTAAATCTGCAGCCTATCAAAGTAGCTTTTGCTGTGTCACTTCCATTTAAGATGACTCCTTGCAGCTAGATAGATTTTGAGAAGCAAAACCCACAAAGTGAAGGTAGTACATAAAACTGAAGACAGTAACATTCCTCAGGAATGTTAGGCTTCCTTCTAGCAGTTTCTATATATGCGCTTCTAAAAAGTCCTTTGTGCTAGAATTAAGTGTTTGTGATAGGAGCTGGGTCATGACATCTAAGAATCCATAAAAAGCACTTGCAAAACAAAGCAAAAATCCCAAACGAGGACAGTTTATTGAAATGCAAGCTTTTTCTGTAACAGTCATGCTATGATAGAGCAGGATGTGTTTGGAAATAAAAAAGACAGTTTATCTTTTGTGCCCATGCCATTGGCTCCCAGCCCAAGATGGCCGTGAGGAGTGAAGATGGCCAAGAAGAGTGACGGGGCCCTTTGTGCTATGGATGCAGCGATCCACAGGCTAAGGGATGAGAGGCAACAAAACCACACAAAGAGGTCTCAAAGTACTAAGCAAATAGTAATAATTCTGGACCAGTATCAGCCTCGTCCTAATTCAAACTGGCAACACAGAGGTGAAAAAGAGTAGATTGTGTTCCCATCCCCTCTAGCTATGCTACTTGGAGTCCATGCTAAATATAAAGATTTTAAGCCAAGAACCAGCCTCATCTTTCTGTGCTAAGAAAAAGGGAAAGAGAGGGAGTGGTGCTGATGTTTTTGCACTGCCTCCCTTGTCAAAGACGTGTGCTGATGTCACCTGTCACTGAAATAAACTCTTTTTGACCCATGAACCCTTGTGGCATGGTGCACAAAGCACAGAGTAGCGAAGTGTGCATCGTGGCTGCAGGGCACATACTTCAGCTCTAGAGCTAATTACAAATGTGGCAGCATAGCACAGCACCGAATGCACAGCAGCAGCTTAAATTCAAACCTCACAGGTTTTTTTCACACAGCTAATCCCCACTTTCTGTGCAGAGCTGAGAAGTAAAATGGAGTTTGGTTCGTTGACAGCAGGAGAAACAATACAGAAGAATTAAAGAAAGCAGCTAAGCAGCAAAATGACAACAATAGCCTAAGGGAAAAGGGGAGGGTGAGTGATATTCTTCAGACAGAAACCAGTGGTGTGGGAGCCAGGCAGGGCCACACACGGACCACTCACAACATCACAGGGTGCTGCAGGAAATGTCACCACTAGGTTCTTACCTGACAGGCAGGTAGAGGAAGATGAAGCCATGAAAACTTGGAGCTAGGCAGCTATTTCTCCCTGGAAGCAACTCCTGCACCAAATGATGTTAATCGGGCAGGTACTGTCCCCGCATTCCCGGTAAGCCCAGCCCTGGAATTGAGGTTCTCCTCCCCCTCCACTCTGCCCTAGTGAGGCCCCATCTGGAGTACTGTGTCCAGCTCTGGGCTCCCCACTTCAAGAAAGATGAGGAGCTACTGGAGAGAGTCCAGCGGAGGGCTACGAGGATGATGAGGGGACTGGAGCATCTCTCCTATGAGGAAAGGCTGAGGGAGCTGGGCTTGTTTA
>Ga0065711_1038676_pt1 | contig 18525 bp, 20 predicted proteins | sample Hoacrofraction12_FD_59098 | JGI IMG/M metagenome (GOLD analysis project Ga0065711, IMG submission 59098) | Hoatzin crop microbial communities from Cojedes, Venezuela - Epithelial fraction 12 v2 (version 2) | ecosystem: Host-associated > Birds > Digestive system > Esophagus > Crop | place...
AAGGTCCTGTGCAGCCTGCTCTGGGTGACCCTGCTTGGGCAGGGGGTTGGGCTGGGTGACCCCAGAGGTCCCTTCCAACCCCTACTATTCTGTGATTCTGTGAAGGACGTTTAAAAAATAGATGAGCCCTCCCTGAAGCAGTACTTCTGGTGCTGGGCTGAAGGCAGCCCTCCGACCCCCCGGTCCCGTGGGCAGCCTGCGCGCAACGGGACCACGGAAAAGGTTACGGGCACATGGGCAGCGAACAAGCGGTCGGATCACGGGCTTGCTGTGGTATTTGAACCAGCTCCGCAAAGATGCTGCCTGCACGCGGTATCGCGCTGTCAGACAAGCCCGGGGAGGCTGAACTCCTCCACAGAAAGGGCACATCATAATCCTCAGCGCTTACACCTGGATTTTCTCGAAAACAGATGAAAGAGGAAATGCATAAAACAACCATCTTCAATAATTCCCCAGCAAACTCTCTGCAGGATTTTCCAGCTACGAGACATTTAGCAGGAAGCCCTTCTGTCAGCAGAGGCGGACGCTACATGGGCAGACGCAGGAGGGAGATGGAAGATCTTTGCCACCTTACACTTTGTTCACTGCACTGCGATAGTTACAAGAGACATTCCTAACAGTTCTCCAGAAGGATCATTCCCTGCAGTTCCTTTCGTCTGCGGGACAAACTTCCAGCCCACCGTCTCCAAGCGGGACACACGGGAGCAGAGCGCTTGGGAGGACCAGCTCGCGCCTGGGCTGAGAGAGCAGCGATGAGGGGAAAGCAGAGCAAAGACGATGTTTTGGGTGGTTTTTTAACACGGAGGCTGCGCACGGAGCTCACGCCGGGTTACGCCTCTGCATCGGCCGAAGCGCAGAGCTGCCACCGAAAGAAACCCACGCGCAGGGACCGTCGCACCCACTCCTGCTCTTCCCCCTCCGGCTCCAGTGCAGGCACGAAGCACTCACCTGCAGCTGGGTGTACTGGCAGCTCCCCATCAGGCACTCGGGGAAGAGGAAGCTGGGATTGCTGGGCCATCTGCGTGGAGGTTAAGGAACAGAGGACAATCCAGCCCGGAGAGCCGGGAGGGCTAGTCTGAAAGTCGGCACGCCGCTTGCACTCCGTTCGCGGGGGGAAAGGAGAGGCGATTAAGCTGCTCTTTATACAAAGTCATTATTCTGTAATAAGATTTATCCATATTAGAACAAAACCATTAGTAGATCTAATCCACAACTGCCCAAATCTTGTTACCCTTCCAAATCTCCCAGCATCGCACCTCGCCAAGCCAAGTTGCTAGAGCTCAGGGGCTTAAAGTCAAAAACTCCAATCCTTTACTTGCACCTAAACGGGGTGGATTCTGCAAAATCTTAAAATACCCACAAATCCCATTAACACTAACACCAGTCACTTGTTCCGACTTGTCTTTTTGAAATTTGGGTGTGGGAAACACGGATTTCGGAACGGCACGAGGCTCGGTGGCGGAAATGGCCAACTTACAGCCCCCGAGCACTCCGCAGCCCACCACCCTAACCCCAACCCTCCTCCTGCAGACCCACCGACGCTCCCAGCCTCAGCACCGGGACGCGACAACGCCGCCTCCGTGCAAACCTCACTCAACTCATGTGGGGGGCTCCGGCACTGCCACTCCACGTAGGAACTCCCCACGGTTACAGCCCGGAGAGCGGGTTTACAGCCAAGGATACAGGAGCGGCAGAAAGTCAGCCACTATTGCGGTGATGAGATGGGGCCAGTTCAGACTTGTTTCGGCCAAAGAGGTGTTTGGTTGCGAGAAGAGTCGAGATATGATGTGCTTTCTGGCCACTTCCTGGAAAAACAGCTCCACAATTGTTTGAGGGCCGGATACTAAAAACACAAATCGAAGGAACAGTGAGGAGAGGGCCCGCAGCAGCCATCCCAGGCTTTCCACACCACGCTGTGCTCGTCAGCCCCAACATCACAGATTAAGTCAGAGCAAAACAACGAGCACGTTCAATACTCAGACTTGTTGGTTTTGGATTTCTCTCGCTGTCTGGTTAAGTCAGAGGGAGCAGCAGGGATCAAAGAGCCACACGTTGCAATGTTTATTAACCGCAGCTCAATTAAAAGACAAAAAAAAGGGCTCGTGCTCTCTCCGGTTGCGCTGTTCGCAACCCACCTGCAGCTTTCCAGCCCGACCGAGCGTTCGGCGGGGCAGGGCTGAGGGAGTGCTGATCTGGCTGTCTGGCCCTGCTCAAATGCCTCCCTCCTCATTCCAGCACCCTGAGCAGCCCTCTCTCCCATCAGCTAACTGTTCTCAACGCCTCTCCCCAGGCTGCCGCCTCCTTTCTGTCTTCCCCACGTCTCACATATTTTTCCTGCAGCACGGCAGCCAAACAGGACTTTCCTCATGAGCGGGCCAAGAAATAACCCACGACACTGGCACAACACAAAGGATGTTTTCAATTTCGCTTTCGTGCGCTGACCTTTACGTCGAGGCGACTGCCTCCCGAGCCGAGACTCTCGCTCAGGGAGAGTTTGGGCTCCGAAGATCGCAGCCTGCTTACAAAGAGCACCGATGCCCCAGGCCCATCAACGAGCGGAGGAAATTCCTCCCCAGCTCACAGCCCTTCACGCGTGGCAGTGCTGCCTGTCTGTCACCGATTTCCTCAGCTCCCTCTGAAGCGTCTCAGCCTCCAAGTGCCAGGCAGACAGGTTACAGCAGGCTCTTACCTGTGCGTTTTCTCCCCTACCCTGCTCACCACCTCCCTCTGCAACCACTTCAAGGTACTCATTCTCCTAATTAAGTTGCCTTATATTCTCCCCCATTAGGGCTTCTCCCCCAAGACAGTAACCCAAAGCACGATGTCTTCGCAGCGAGACTTTTACAAGGTGAACAAATTATCAGCTGCCATTTCCCCCTTGAGGTACCGGCTGTGAGCAACGCACGTCTGAACTGCAAAGTGCTGGAAGCACAAGCACGTTTTGGGGAAGCATTTCTACATTCCCTCACCTCCTTACGTTGCTGCTCCTGCTCGCCGTGGGCTGAAGGCTGGAGAGAGGGACAGACCTGGGCTGACCCTCCGCAGCCACTGCAACGTACAGGAGCGAGAGGCGAGCTTGGCTGATACTGCCAGGGCCAGAATTAAGAACGTTTGGCTGAGCAGGGCCTGTCCTTCTCAGGCTACAAGATACTTTGCTGTTGCTGTTTTTCGGTGGCCAGCTTGACAAACGTCTCCACGTAAAGCGGGGTCACTGAGCCGCGCGCTCCACCAGCTCGCTGCACGGAGCATCTCCCTCGGGTGGCAGAGACGCAGAGCGCGAGAGGTATAAATAACAGAAACCAAGAGCTGAGGAACTGCAGGCATCTTACCTAGCTTATGGGGTGTTAGAGCAGTGGTGTCTGCTAACTCCAACACAGACAGATGCTGCAGATTAGACTCCCTAGAGAAGAAAAAGCCATCAGTGAAGAGACAACAAAACGCCTCCTGCTTTAATTGCGCTCATTGTTCAGCTCAAATGACTCCTACTGCCGAAAAAGGCAACAGCGCACAGAACAGCGAGACCTCACACGGCAGAATTAGCACAAGGCAAAGAGTCAGCTCAAAACACAGAAGGGAAGAAAAAAAAAAAACACCCTCCCCAGCACAGCCTGACTCCCGGAGCGACACTCCCACAGCAACCACCAGCTTTTCATACCAGGAAGGGCAATTCAGGTGGCTTTAGCAGGAACCTCCAATCACTCCAAGACAGAACGGGCATGGCGGGGACTTACAGCGTGTCGACAGGGACGTCTGACGCCAGGCACTGGCTTGCCCATCTGATCAGGTAGTAGGAGAGCAGCAGGGGAGAGGTGCGGTGCAGCAGGTCCTGCTGAGACTGGAAGAGGTGGCCCCCTCCCAAAACCATCTGCAAGCAAACCACAGAGGTTGGCACACCGAGAGGCCAAGCCCAGAGAGCAACAGCAGGACAAGGGCAGCCGGTGAGGTTTGCACCAGGCCCAGCTCATCCCCCCTGCAAACACTAAGGCAGTCAGCAGCCCAGCAGTTAACTGGGCCCACCCAGGAGACCCAGGAGTCTTGCACGTGCTGGCACAACCCAGACAGAAATTACAGTGTCACCAAGGGCTGAGTTAACTATTCTGGCAGCCCAGACCCCACGGAGAAAGTTTAACAAGCAGAGCTACGCGCACACCGAGCGCTCCTCTAGCCTGCTGATGCCAGGGACACCAGTAAAAAGAGGTGCTTTGCGCCGCTGCAACGATGTCACCCAGAGTGAAATCACAGCTTTGCTGCAGAGACCACCTCAGGGCCCAGCCCCGCGGCCCAGGCATTGCACCCCTGCACGCTCCAGCCAAGAGCGGCACGGCTAGGGGACATGGGAGGAAGAGCAACCCACGCCTGCGAAGGACACAAACGCGTCAGGGTGGCAAAGCAGCAGTTCCTCCTCCAGCAAACAGCAGGTCACATGTCTTTGAGAGCCTGGCTCCACAAGGGCACCTTGCAACACGCTTCAAATGCTCCCAGGGCAACCTTACCCAGGAAGAAGGGGATTTCTTTCCAATGAACCACTGCAGTACTGTTTCCAAGTAAATAATATTGGTTTAAACAACGCCAGCCTTGTCTGGGGACTTGTTCCGCGCCCCTGCGTCCACCCAGACGATCAGCACCGTCCCTCAGGCGGCCACACGGCCAACAGGACAGACCCAGCCCACGACCACAAACACAGCTGCCACCGCGGCGGGTGTTTGCACTGGCTGGAGCCAGCGAAACCACGGCCTCTGGGTAAACACGGCCGCCGTGACGCAGAGGTGCCGCGCTGCCAGAGAACACGGCTGCGGTCGTGCGCGCGCTGAGCTGCACTGTGGTGTGGGAGGGATGGGGAATAGATGGGAGAACGATACGTGCTCAGGCAACTGTGTTTGAAGATGGGAGGCTGGCAACGATGCCCTCCTCCCGCAAAGAGGGTTTTGCTTCCTGCTTCCTGGATGCTCAGTGTGGAAAGAGGGAGGTAGGGCGTGAGCGCAGCGCACCGCTGCTTTGCTTGCGATGACAAAAGCGGCTGGAGGAGAGAACAGGGCTCGCCCAAGCCTCGGGCTAGTTCAAACAGCCTCCAGTGTTTTGTGGGAAGAGACAGAGCTCACAGCCTGGCACCAGCAGAGCCCCAGATCCCAGAGTTCAAAGAGCGTAGCACTAGCTCCAAGGCCTGTACTCACAGGATCTCCAAGCCGCAGCAACAGCTGCTGGAGGATCAACAGGTCCCGGCAGATGAGGAAACGGATCGTGGCAATCTTACAAACCCCCCAGCAAACCACGCTGACAGCGGTACCACTACCATACAGCTGGGCGAGGTTCATGCGCATATTTAGGTGATGAGCTGAAAGATAAAACCACCGGGTAAGGGGAGGAACTCGAAGGATGAGAACGCTTGCCGAGCCGCCGCTCTCCCAGCCCAAACGCCCGGCTGTTAGAGCTTTCACCTCTTTCCATGTCAGCGTCCGTCTCGTAGTCCATCTCTCGGATGAGCACTCCGATGGCATGGATGGGGTTTCTGATCTCCTGCAGTTTGCTGTGTATATCCTCCATCACGTTCTCCCTGCAAAGTGAAAAGGACAGTAATAATCATAATCAGCAACGTGAGGTTTAAACTCCAGAGGGCTCCCTTTCCTCCCTCACAGACCCTCCCTGGCAGGGAGTGTATCTGATCAGCCTGGACATTCTCGATGGGAATCCTCTTCTGGCTTAGCGTTTTATTACAGCGCCTGCAGGGACCAGTCTATTTATTCCACTCCCTCAGGCTACCAGGAAATAACAGTCAGATAGCTGGCATTCCATGGGGCAGTGATTTCAGGAGGTTAGTGCAGCAACCACACGGCTTGACCAAGGTTCTGACCTCTACCTAGCGGCTGCAGGCACTTGCTTTCCACACTGCAGTGATCATCTAACAGGAACTGGTTCCTGTTCTGCTCTCTGTTTCACCTGAGAATTGCCAACAGCTCTTTTCCAGAGGGCTCCAGGCAACAGCAAGGGGGTTCTGGATGGAGACCCTGCTAACGTCACCAATACCCACGCTCCCCATCTCCGAGGGGACCTGGAAAAGTCTCCCACTGCACAGGGAGAGCCCACACATCCCAAAAGCGCTTCGATGCCAATCAAGCACAGCTCCAGGCAAGCCCTGCTCCGCCATCCCTGCCTCCCTGCAGGGGAGCTTCTGCCAAAACGTCTCCTTACGTGTCATTAGCTATCAAGTCCTCCAGGATCTGCTCTGCAGCCTTTTCTGGAGGCTGGAGGCGGGAGCAAGCCATTTCCATGATGAATGCCATTTCCATGGAAATTGATTCTCCGATCAGTCGAAGGCACTGGACAAGACAGACAACATCACGAGACATCTCCAAATCTGCAATGAAAGAATCTAACTGTATATTTACAAGAGATTTCAAAGCGAAGGTGGGAGGACCATTCAAAAACCAGTTAGTTCAGCTCCTATCAGCAGACTACTAGCAGCACATTGGTCTCAGTCCCGCATCTCAAATTGACCCTTCCCTGCTAACTAAGAGGCCAAATTAAAACTGAGGAGTTGACAAGGGAAAGATTTGGGCTTTATTATTTGGAGAGTAACAAATACCAATGCAACAATAAAACAATGAAATTCCCTCCAAGGGATTTTCTCCAGCCTGCAGGTTGAAAGGAAGTCATTAGTGCAGCCTAAGAGCAAAAAAACCCCAGAGCAAATGGCTCAGCTCGCTGAGCTCTGCCAAGCAGAACACGCTCACGTTACAGCAGCTACCCATCCGCAGCACTGCCTCTCGCAGCTGAGAGAGGATTTTCACACTCTTAGAAGGGAGGATTTTCACATTCTTAGAAGTGATATGTAAATTCACTACCGAGACCTTAAATACAACCCTTTACACATGCCTTTTTAAAATTCAGTCACATATTTTGAGAGGTTTGAAACAGACAGGGCAGGAACTGCGAGCCTCCCAAACCCAGCCCAGGCCTCCAGCTTCCCTTCCCTCGGCGCCAGAAATAGCTCAACCAAGTGGATGACGATTCTTCTTTGCAAAAATATAAAAATCACTCGAGCATGAAAGTGGAGCTTAGGTAACATTTTCCGTTGCCTTTTCCTTGTGAAACGTCATTCCAGGGCCAGCAAAGCACAGAGGGCACCGTGGTGACAACATTAACGGCAATTTTTGTGCACACTGGCGTTTACTTCCCGGAGGCAGGAAACGGCACAACCCCTCTCCATGGCTTACACGAAAACATTTATGCAAAAACATTTCACTAAAAACTAAGTTTGTAGAACTGGGTAGCTGAGCCCAGGGTGCTTGGAGGATCACAAGTTTCCTTCTCGTCTGTAATCGCTGAATCGCTGTCAGAGTGGGTCTGTGGCTCTGGTTTGGGATTCTTTTGTTTGGGGATGGCAAAGCCGAGCAAGCACCCAGCTGAGATAACATTAAGCAGGGTTTATCTGAGGGGGGGAGGTCACCCACACGATCAGAAACATGAGCTGCTGCATCCCGCTCTCCCCGCCAGCTCTGGGGACCTGCCAGCACACCGTGGAGCTCCAACCTGGCAGCTCCACCCCACAGACAGCGGGCACGAAGAGGGCACCAGTTAACCGCAGCCTACACAGATAATCCGTGAGGCCACAAGGGCGAAGGATCCACCAACACAGGTCCTTGTCACTGAGCAATACGCAGGCTGAAATCTAGGATTCCTCCTTCTTAAGCTATCTGAAATGAGTCATGGCAGATTTGCAGCCTTGACACCATTTTCTGATTCCTGGTGTGAGCACCGTGGCAGGTTTCACAAAATAAAAATGCCAAAATAAGAAAACTGTCTCCATGTAGACAGCTATGGAGCTAAAAGCACTTCAAGAGACCTCTATGTCCTGCACCCCCCTGCCCAGGGCTTCCCCGACACGCAACGCTTCAGCCTCCAACAACGAGAAGGCTCCATGCCTCCTCACTTACCATCAAAGAGCGCGGCGTCATCCTCAGCCAGGAGGTGCTCGTTAGAGAGGAGATAGAGATGGTCCACCAAGGAGCAGGGCACGAGGAATGACAGGGAGCCCTAGAAAGGTGAGGAGAAAGCCCTTCTTTGAGCTCCCCAAATCCATACCCGAGTCAGACAAGCTCCTCCCTGGAGACCACCGCTCCCGTTGGCCACAGCGGCCAAAGAGCCACCGCAGCCCAGCCTCACCTTCTTCAGCAGGCACACCATGTTGGTGTAGGGATTCAAGTGCAGGGCCAGGGGCCGTGAGAGCGCTTCTTGGTACTGAAGGCAGCAGGCATAGAACTTGGACCAGAACTCCACCTGCAGCTGCCAAAACTCCTCCAGCGAGCACTCGTACTCTGTCACGCTGCCCTGGAACTAGCGGGACCAAAACAAGATTTCAGACGGACACAGGCAGCAAACCAGAGAGAAAAATTGTAGCGTTCAGGCTGCTGTCTTGTCTCTCGTGACCAGTGCCACACCCTTACGTGGTTATGGTTTCTAAACACCAGTTACAGTTCTCTCCCCCACCACCTTACTGTCAAAACATAAGTTTTTTCCTACAGCAGTGACTCACACAGCAAACAGCAAGGGGAACAAAGCCCACAAGAACCTTTTCTACACAGCCTCAGGTAAAGGAGCACCAATGATCTCCAGAAAAAGGGCAGGGCTGCAGATCTCTTAAAATATCATGCATGAAGGTGGTTACTGACGATACAAAACAGCCTTTTTTATGAACTTTCTAGCAATAACCTGAGCAGCCTCAAGGACAAGCCACAAGTGAAGGACTGCTGGCTTAGAGAATCAGGCGTATCGGAGTAAAATCTGGAAAAGGAGGATAAAATGGGGGAAATTCAGACCCAAAAGCGCAGCCAGTTGGTATTTAAGGCGGGTCCCCTAAGCAGATTTTCTTCTGGGGTCCAAAATTACGAGCAACAGCTCTGTGCGGTGGCGGCCAGCAGCCACGCGCAGGGGGCTGAGAACGGGCACCACGTGATGTGCGACCAGCAAAGCGCGCGCCCCGCGAAGCACACCCAGGGAGCAGAGACCACAGAACACTAAGCAAGGACTCAAAAGAGGAAGGGGGAATGGAAGAGCCAGGCAGGTAGGATGAAGATTTGCACTTTTTAAAAAAAAGTCACGTAACTCCTGTGGAGAGATGAAGGACACACAAGGCCTGGGGTCACTTTGCATCTCACTTGACTTCGCCGACCCATCACAATACGCACAACGAAGGTAAGAACAAGACACGGGGCAGGGGGAGCAGCCTCACCTCGCTCTCCACAGCTAAGGTAACCTCTCTTCTTAACTCATCCCACGTCAGATCCAGGTGTCTCTCAGTTCCTTGAGAAAAGATCTGAAAAGCAGCACAGCAAACTTTTACTTGGAAGCAAGAGAGCCGTCTCCCTGAGGTGCAGGCAGCACCGAGTGACATAAAGCAAACACGACAGCACTTTATGGGATAAAAGTATCAAAAACCAGGGCTGGCTGCTAAATGTGGGGTACGTGGACGTACAGCCAGCTTCCCTCTTTCTGTGGAAACGGAGGAAGCCTCCTGGCAGGCAGTGCACTGGGATGCAAGGAGAGAAGCGCTGCACACCTTCACAGCAGCTCTCTTGTACCTTGCTCCAGGCCTCCACGAGGTCACAGCGCCGAGAGCCAAAACGGTCAGAGCAGCAGAAGTTGGGCTTTTCCATTTTTCCTGAAAAGGCAGCACGCGTTGCCTTGCTCTGCCCTTAACAGCCCTCGAGGAGCCAGCACTGAGCGGATATATCCTGAGAAACAGCACTACAGTGGGCTAAGTCTCCCTTCACCTGGCTAAAGCAGCAGGCAACGAAAAGTAAGCTCAGCAACCCGCTGTCCTAAGGGAAAACATCTTCTGGAGACCACACTCTGCCTCCCGCCGCCAGCACGCACCCAGCTGAAGTACGGCACAACAGCTGCCAACCTGCTTCAGTGACTACCGCTGGACCTACAAACTGCCAGACGCAAACTGACTGCCAAGAGCTCCAGAGAATCCTGCTGCCTCACGCCGAAACGGCCAGGAAGGAGAAGCTGCACAGGGAGAGCACCAAACGCCCTCTCACCAACCTGCAAAGCCTTCTGGATAGCTGCGTTTGTGAACCGGCCAGGCATGAAGAGATACTCCAGGTAGGTTTCCTGCAAAGAGGACAAGACAGCAATTTAAGGAAACACACAGGTCAGGAGGAGAGCATTGAAGATACTGCTTCTGGTCCTTCCTCCCTTTCTCAAGCTCATCCCCTGGACCTGTACTTCTTTCCAGCTTCAGCTCACACCCACAGCCTGCTCCAGCCTCTCTCCTTCCAACCCCTTAGCAGTTCCCGTGATGGAACACTGCTTCCCGCTCGCTCCAGATCTTGTTTATCCACGTGTCTTGTCTCAAGGCTCTCTCTTGGCTGACTTGAAATTCTCGTCATCCCTCAACTTCTGGTCTCATAACCATGCTGAGCGCTTTGCTGCTGTGGTTACAGAGGCTAAGGCTTGTCCCCTTTAATTTGGAGTAATTCTAAGACTGCATCAATATCATTTGTACACTTGAACCATCTTAACGTTCTCCTCCTGGGCAGAGAAGCTTCGTTATCTCTCGTTGCTATTTCACAGCCAGCTCACCCTGGGGTCCTGATCGTGTCGAACCGTCACTTCCTCTTCAGGCAGCGGCTGCACAAAGACCTGGTTCCACTGGCCCACGACATTTCTGGAAGAAGAACAAAACCAGGATCAGCTTCGCGTTGCGGTGCTCCAACACAGCGCGCGCGGGAGCGGCCACCTGAATCAAACCCGCCCCTTTCACCGGCGATCACAGACTTCATGGCAACCACGGCCCTTTGGGTCTGGTAACGGAGGAGCTTTGACTAGTGACAAGCGACAGGGGAGCTTAACAGCGGCACCCCCAGCCCTGAGCTAACAGAACAGGTTGGATTTCTGAATTTACACCAACTTTCTCCCCATCACACGTGCTCACCAAGCGACTCTCAGACTGACCAGTAGATTCTTCTGCCTAAACCTGCATACTCACAGCATTTTTTTTACCCAGAATTTAACTCCCCGGTCTGGTTAGGCACCAAACCTGCCCTCGCAGCTTTATAAAGCCAGAGCTGACGCTTTCACATCACTGGTCTCCTCAAAACGTGATCTTTCTTGGCAGAGACCAGCAGGAGCTGCCGGTGAAGCACAGCCCTCCCTCCGACACGCTCACAGCAGGCTCCGCTCCCAGCAAGCCTGCTGCCCAGCTTTTCACATTTTTCACATTCCTGCAGCTGAGCTGTAGCTTTATCATAAAGCAGAATGGAAAAAAAAATAAAAATCCACGTAATCTGCACTGCAGGAAGACACAGTTGTGCACGTGACACAAACACTGCAAGAGGAAGAACTGGGTACCGCTGCATCTCCCCACACTTCGGTCAGCAAAGCAGGACATGAGTTGAGGAGCTCGATCGGTGCTTTCCACGAGCAGCATCTGGGAGCTGCTCCTGCAGTCCCCACCACCACGAGGCTACCAACGCCAGCGATTCAGCACAGACACTCACTGCTCAAAGTTGATGTACTTCACAACGGTCTGGTTCTCTTCGTTGTGCCACAGCGCCCAGATCTCAGCCGAGGTTAAGGCAAAGTCAACGAGAGTCTCCTAGAAGAGAAAGCATGTATTTACCTTCTTACCAAAAATTCAAGTACAGCAGAGAGACGTGTACGGTTAACAACAGCAAAACATTCCCTCGTATCATTTAACTATGCTTTGGAAAGAATTCTTTATTTACAGTTAAATGCCCGAGAGTCCAGGCCTCTGCTCTCTCGGTAAGCAACCCTCCCTCTCACCCCGGTGCCTCCTGGGGGAGCCGGGCCCCAGCGCTCACCTGCGAGGAGAACAGGGAGGAGATGTGGTCAAGGCTGTAGCGGTTGCTCTCGGTGCTCACCAGCTGGAAGACACAGAACTACAAACACATCTCGTAAGTCGTTCGCCGCAGGACGGCTAAGCCACTAACCAGCACGTCGCGGGGACGCTCGCCTCTCCGGTCCTTCTCCCTGCCTCGCTACAGTCACCAGGCCCTAAGGGCTGAGGGCAGGAGGACGAGCTGACCCTCTGCGCCCCGCTGACGGCGCTGACTTCAGCCTTCCCAGCAAGGACACTCGTCTCCACCTAAACCTGAGGGATTTCTGCTTGCCTTTTGAAAGGCTAAACCAGAAAAATGGCAAAATCTACACTGCTGGGCACTGGTAGTGACAACACGATGCGGGCAGGTAAGGAGACCAAGGTGGAAAAGCCCCGAATCCTCAGGCCACTTGCTGCAAACCAAGCTCGGTGTGCTCCTACCAGAGCAAGCAGAGTGCTAGAGGGACAGCAGAAGTCACGATTCGCGCTTCCACTCCATCTGTGAATTCCCTGGAGAACGGAAAGGGTAAGCTGTCCGACAGATGAGACTACTCTGTGCCGTCACCCCTGTCCTGCTAAATTTATTATTCACCACAAGAAGCACAAGTTCTACAGAAGTCCACGTCTGGCAACGCAGCGATGAGTACGCATGCTCCCAGGAGTCTGACATAAATATACTACCAGTATTTCCATGCTTTTATCTCCTTTTGGACCTTTCCTTTTCCCACGACACACATGTGCTTTCGGGATCCTACCGGAACAGGAGGTGAACAAGCACTCATAGCTCAGCTTAGTCACACAGGGAGTTCCACTCCCAAGCCAAGAGCACATGTATCTTGCAGTGCTCCGAGAATAAAAATGTTTGTTTATTCAGAAAGTATTGCTCTCTCCAGAGGGCCAGACATCAAACTTTTCCCTACTTCTTGCCTTACAGACCAAAAGCCAAGGAGGAATGACGTTATTTTCCGTGCAGCCCGAGAGAGACGCGTTAACAGCGAGGAAGCCCCATCGCTCCGTACCTGCCCTCGCTTGGGTGCATGCATGTACACGCCGAGGTAAAGCCCCAGGGACTGGGAGAAGGCCAGTCGCAGCCGGTGCCCAGTCCCGGCTGCCAGCCGCAGGTCCCTGCTGACCGGCATGAACTCCAGCAGATCTGCAACCATCAGGCACATTTGATCCTACAGAAAATAAAGAGATTGGGAAAGTAGCGTAGGAAAGACTTGGGACTGAGAAACCGCCCTCCTCCTTCCCCTTCTGGCCAGTCTGCCTGGATCTTCCCCTAAGGATGCAAGCAAAGCACCCCTGTGCGTACCCAAACCACTGCTCAGCTTTCCCTGTCTCTCTTGTGCCCTCTCCCACCGAGCAGACGGGTTTTTGGAGCCCGGGCACGTAAAGCAAACCTTCCCCTCCCTCCCGCATGAATTCCAGGGCAGATGAGGCGTGAAAGCAGTTGTGCTGGTCGATTAGCTTTGGCACTGATATTTGGAGCAAGTGGCGTGCGGCGAGGAGAGGCTTTTATTAACTTCTTGTTGACAAGGAGCATGTGACAAAGATGCTTTTATTACTGCTAAAACAGTGCAAAATCCATTTGGTGTGCCTCCTCAGCCCTGAAGTGCTTCTGTCCCCCTTCCTGAATGCTCCAGTACGTTGGCAAATAACCTAATACTGCCTCGCACCCTACGCACAAGGCTTTGCTTCAGAGAAAACCCACGCAGCCACAAACACGCCACGACAGTTCTCACAAACTGCCCTGAGTCCCAGCACGCAGAAGTCGCAAGGCGACAATCTAAGGGCAGATCAAATCTCCACCAACCACCCAGCCTTCGCTCCTTACGCCTCGGACTGTCGCCCGAGCCGCGACGGAAGATGCTGCTCCCCTGAATCCAGGCCTTACTCACCTTATAGGACCACATCCGAAGTTTATGGTCCTGGCAGAGAGCGAAGAGAAAGGCATCGTGATCTAGGCAGTGAACAGAGAGGCTGACAGGTAGGTCCGACGGGCCACAGTCACCTCTGAAAATACAGAGTTTATTTCCACAGCTTAAGAGAAAATCAAGGCGAGCACAAAGATCCAAGGCACAGGGTCTCTACCACACCGTGTTTAAACACAAATAAATCAGTGGTGTGAGACCAGGAGGAGAGCGCAGCCTTCCAGGACCGTGCGGGTCAGCGTCCAAGGCGAGCCCACCACACCGGTAACGCCCAGCTCTTCACCCGCTCCCCCGGCTTCCCCAGTCCAGCGCTTGCGAAGGATCCAGAGGGAAGCAAGGATCCGGCCAGCCCCAAGCAATGCACTGCTGATGGCCAAAGGCACTCAGGGCGTTGGGGGACCCGCTCCCATTTCCAAGCAACAGGACCTAGAATTTGGTTGTGCTCTCTAAGCTACCGTAACGATCACAACCCAACACCGAGCCCAGGCTGCGCACAGAGCGTCCCTGTCATCCACACGTAACCTCTGCCCGTCAGGAACAAGCCTGACAGTTCAGAACAAGGGCAAGAACACACAACTGCTGTAATCCTTAATCTGCGCTGGCTGCGAGCCACATCCTGGGCAAATCCTCGGAGGCCAGTCACTGGATATAACATATTTGTAGACACAGACACACAGAATCAGCAGGACCCCATTAAGAGGAACTAATCCAGCGCTCAGGTCCCAACTTCCGTTAGGCCAGAGGTCCTGTGACCCAGTTAACTTTTTCAGCAGAGTATTTACAGATGCTGACTTGCCTGTCTGGCTTCAGCTAGCCAGCTGAAGGAATCAAAAAGGCAAAATTAGTTCCAATTCCTCGTCACCAGACACTAACCTGATGGCAGTTGGCATCCAACCGGTAAGGAAACGCTGCACCACTGAGCTCTGTTTCAATTCCACAACCGAAACCATTCCTTTCAAAATAAAAGCGATATTAAGAAATAGATTGTTAACAAAATATTTGCTGCCACCAGCAAAGGGGCTTCTCAGGCACGATGTGAAAGAGCTTCTGCGCTCGTGGAGTGAATTTGTACAACACACCAACACTCAAAGCAGGAGAGGGGACGCTGCACTGAGCGGTGTTTGGCAGAGGAGAGCAGGCAGCCTGTTCCCATTCCTTACCGGGCACATCGTGAGGAGGCAGCTTTAGGACGAAGATCCCTCCCGAGGCGGAGGGCAGAGCGAAGAGAGCTTCCCCCTCGCTGCTGAGCCACGCCGCTGAGGCGACAGAGTTGGACGCCAGGCCCGGCACGCTGGGAATCACGTAGTAATTCGAAGGGTCTCTGAAGTTGCTTTTGCTGATATCTGTAAACACGGACTGCATCTGGCTCTCCGTTATCAGCTCCTGGAGGAGGGAAGCAGCAGAGAGTGCAGATCCTGAGCACACGTACACAAGGCACAGAAAAAAACAACCAGACACCTGTGGAATGGCAACTGCGACGCTGCTACTTGGATGGGTAGCAGTGATCCATCTTTGCTTGTTGCTGTGTGATAGTTTGGGGATATCTTTTAATTTGTTTTTATTTAGAATAAACCTCTAAATGTTTGCTTGTTTTTTGTTTTCCTACCTTTTCCTTACACTCATTATGGGGACAATCTTTTTAGTAGAGACAACAGTGACAGGACGAGGGGTAATGGTTTTAAACTAAAACAGGGTAGGTTTAGGCTGGAAATAAGGAAGAAATTCTTTACAATGAGGGTGGTGAAACACTGGAAGGGGTTGCCCAGAGAGGTAGTGGAGGCCCCATCCCTGGAAACATTCCAGACCAGGTTGGACAGGGCTCTGAGCAACCTGATCTTGTTAGTGGTGTCCCTGCTCGCTGCGGGGGGGTTGGACTAGATGACCTCTAGGGGTCCCTTCCGACCCAAAACTTTCTATGATTCTAAAAATTTAGGAAGATAAGAGTGAAGAAGAACCTAAGCTGAAGTATGAACGACTTTCTAATGGAGTGACTGAAATTCTCCAGAAGCATGTGGCCAGCTGCGTGACAGTGCATGGAAAGGTATTATGTGACTTTGTGGCAGAGATGGAACTTCTGCTTGGTTTTGTATATTTAACTGTGCTTATAATGCATCAGTATATCGGGGTATAGAAGTGCTTCCAAATCAAGTGCAGTGCAAGCCAACAAAATTCACAGTAAACCTGTGCTGAACAGTCCACACACTCTCAGTGAGAAAATGAGGTGAGAATTCAAGGTGCTGTGATTTGTTAGATGGGATGTTCGCGTAAGCTACTTGGAAAATGCTCGCTGGATTTCAGTTATGAACAGTGTGATGAACTAGAATTGGGATACAGTCCCAATTTTCTCTTATTCAGAAGGGAAATTGGCATATACCATGCTTATTTGAACAGCCTGAATCACTGAAGACAAACCTGATCACGGGGGTAGCAAGGGGTTTTTTTCCAGTAAGAACTCTCATCACTGCCGCTCCCGTTTCCCTTGCTGTTGGCCCACAAGCACTGCTCTTTACGAGCAGATATGAAAGGGATTTCAAAACCTGCAATTTTCTAGCAGAACGCTCGCTTTCTCCCCCCCCCAGATACTGTAGCACCCCCAAAGGAGTCCCGCAGTCCACAGCTCACACAAAAATGCTGGTAGCGAGCCCCATGGAGAGCAGCTCTGCAATAGCACAGCATCATCCCTTGGGAAAGCGGTCCGGAACTCCAAAAGCAAGAGGTAATCTCTCCGAGAGAGGACAGGGAGCTGACGACACACCAGAAGCAGACACGAGAGATGTCACAGCAAATGGGTAACGCAGAGTAAATTTTGCACAAGATCCATTTGCCACGTGAAACACAAAGATTCTGTACCTCGCTGCGTACAGAAGGCAAGCTGCAAACACAGCCAGGCCCTGCGAAGCACTCAGTCCCCACCTCCGCAGGGCGCTTTGTCCCCTCTGTCACACGGCCGGGCCCCAGGACCGCCAGCACAGCCACCTCCAACCCCCGAGCCTCACTCCACGTTACGTCACCGACCTCCATCGAAACCAGAGCCCGAGACACCCTCAGCTTCGGGGCAAACGCCGCAAGTCGGATGCCTACGGCCTCTGCCTCCCCTGCACGCGGTCTGAGAACATGCAGCTCCAGACAGAGCGAGAGATTTCCAGCTTGCTGCTCCCATCTGACCCTTCTTCTCCAGCAGTTTTCACTTGCACACAGAGAGCTTCCCTGCACCGATGAACACACCTGCTCAACCTGGCCAAGGACCTGAGGACTGGGAACTTAGCAGTTTATAACATCTATAAAGAAATATAACTAGAAAACTTTGGAGAGTAAGTGACTAAAGCGCAGAGTTTCCCACAAAACTCAAGAGAGCCTGACAGGCCCCAGCTCTGCGCCTCTGAGAACAGCGGGGGGTTCCAGCCCGGGGTACAAATCCCCAGCACAGAGCTATGAAAGGACCGGTTGCGGTGGACCGACCCAGCCGGCAGGTAACTGTCACCAGCTGCGGGCCCCGGCAGGGCACGGGTGAATAAGAGCAGCAAAAACTTGTGGGTCAAGATAAAGACGGTTTAATAAGTGAGAGGAAGAAGAATAAAACCAAACCAAGCAACAAGGCAATCCCTCACCACCTCCCCCAAGCAGCCTGATGCCCAGGCAGGCGCTGAGCAATGGTCACTGCCCCAATTCCCTACCTTCTGTGTCGCTGGACATGGTGTCACAGCACAGGGGCTGTCCCCTCCCTGTCCCAGCTGCGTCCCCTCCCGGCCTCCTGCCCACCGCAGCCAGCTCGTTTGGGGAGCAGAGTGAGAAACAGAGAGGGCCCCACACTGTGCATGCACTGCTCAGCGACAGCTCAAGCGCTGGCGTGTCCCCAGCTCTGCTTTGGTCACAAACCCGCCACATGGCACCATGCGAGCTGCTGTAAAGAAAACCAACTCCATCCTGCTAAAACCAGTACACAGACTGCTCGCCAGGGAAAATAAAAATCCAGCCCAACTGGAAAGGGCTCAGGAAAAGCTGAGCTTCGTACCCCTCAGCAGCTCACCTCCGGTGCTTCTACCACCAGCCCATACGACTGGGGCACGATGGTGGTGACAGGGTCTGCGTGCAGCCCTGCGACGGGGCGGTGTTGGGGGTTAATCCCGGTGGGCAGCGAAGCAGCACACGGCTGCTCGACCACTCCCTCTCCCACAGTTGGATGGGGAAGGAGGAAAGGAAGAATAAAAGGGAGAGAACTTGGGGGTTAAGATAACAAAAATCATTGCTTAATAAGCGAAGGACAAGCAGGAGAAGAGAGAAGAAAACAAAACAAGGGACACAACGGCTGGATAGACCGACGCCCAGCCAGTTCCCCAGCAAAAGACAGCTAACTGCCCCCCTCAGAAATCTTCTTTTCCCTCTCGTTGCCAAGCATGGTGTTACACAGCAAAGAACATCCCTTTGATTTGTTTGGGTCATCTGCCCGGTTGTGCCCCCTCCCAAACCATCACGCACCCCCAGATCTATTCACAAGGAAGGGCCAGGTGAGAAACAGAGGCAGCCTCAAGGCTGCACAAACGCTGCTCCAGCAAAAGCGAAATTATTGGCGTGTTATCAACACTGTTTCGGTCACAAATCCAAAACATGGCACCAAACAAGCTACTATGATGAAAATTAACGGTGTCTTGGCCAAAATTATAGAATCATAGAATGGTAAGGGTTGGAAGGGACCTTAAAGATCATCTGGTTCCAAGCCCCCTGCCATGAGCAGGGACATCTTCCACCAGCCCA